>QWCF01000007.1_pt1 | contig 169244 bp, 165 predicted proteins | sample 1972521 | NCBI WGS metagenome assembly QWCF01 (sample SAMN09866715, study PRJNA288562) | Human oral metagenome isolate term4_saliva, whole genome shotgun sequencing...
CAAGCTACCAAATACCGCTCGACTTGCATGTGTTAGGCCTTCCGCTAGCGTTCATCCTGAGCCAGGATCAAACTCTCCATTGTATTTCCTTTCCTAAAACTTATTCATTCTTAAAATATCCAATATATAAGCCCTAGCCTCTATATCTTCTATCTCGGTCGTATATCTTCTATTTTCAATGTCCTTCTATCTTCCCAAACAAAGCTTATCACCTCATTTGCGAGTGCAAAACTATGAAAAAATTATCCCCTCATCCAAATTTATTCGCAAAAAAAATTACCGAAATTTATTAACCAACTGATACACAATAAGAAAAATTTTTAAACAAATCTTTAATATCAAACACCAAATAACGAAATTTAATAATCTCACACTCCTTTTAAAATCTAAATCCTAACTGATATCATTATATAGAATATGTTTTATTTCCCACTTTTTAAGCGGTTGTCTAACTTACAAAGCATTTGGCAGTTTTCAGGAATGGTCTTTCCTCCCTCGTGCCATGGGGTAATATGGTCAGCTTCCATATCGCCAAGTTCATATTTTTTACCACATTTGGGACAAATTCCTCTTTGGCGTTCGTAGGCTTCTCGTTTTTGGTTATCGGTAAAGGCTCTGATGCTGAGAAATCGCTCATTTCTGGTCAAAACATATTCATAAATACCCTTTTTGTTGGTTACATCTTCATCTTGCATTAGCTTTTCTATCTCTTCTTCCAATTTAGCACTATCAAAAAACTGGTCTTTGAACTGATTATAAAGGAACCCCCAATCCACACTTTTCATCTCCTTTTTTCGGTGTTTAGGAAAAGTAGCCTGAACCCAACTCATCACCGCTTGGAAATACAACCAAAGTTCATTGGCATTAGGCAGGTGCTGATTTTTCGCCATATACTTATCTATTTCATTGTGTGAAATCCATTTGATAACGGTTTCTAAATAATCTTGGCGAATGGGAGAACCTGACATATATTTTTCACCAATCATATAGGCAGGGCAGTTGGTTTTACTGAAATATCTCTTGGCATCACTGACCCAGCTTCCTGAAAAGACCGCATTTCTCAACTCCTGTTCGGTGAGTTTCTCTCCTGCGATGTTGATGGTCTTAAACCACTCTAATTTCTCGCTATCTTCCCCCTCACAAAGATAAATCATCAGTTTATATTTCAGTATCTGCTCCTTTTGGTCATCTTGTAAATTGTGAAAATACATCTGATGGTCAGAAAATCTATGAGAAAATTCCCCTGTAACATACTGGCAGATAGAGATAGTTCTCTGCTGTCCGTCTATCACCTCATATCCGCCATCACTTCGCACTGCCCAATACATCACATTCAGCGGAAAATCTTTGGTAAGGGTATCTATTACGGCATCTCTCTGCTTATCTTTATAGACGAACTCCCTTTGATAAGGAGGGCGAATATCTAAGCGACCGCCGTAGCCTACCACTCCATTTTCTTGTAAATCTTGGTAGCCCTCCACTAAATCTCTTACGGTGATTTCTTTTAATTGGATTTTCATTTCTTTTCTTTTTTCTCTTTTTTAGACCTTGCTTTGATGGCTTCGTTAGTGCTGGTGATGATTTCCGATGCTTCGGCGGTGAGATTCTTAAACAATTCTGGTTGGGCAATGCTCATCGCTACTAAATACGGCACTGCTTTTTTATTGATAAGCTCTAAAAGTGGCTTTCTCAGACTCGTAGCACTGCTCTTCTCTTTTTGTGAAACTTGTGCTTTCTCGTAATCTGAACGAAGAGCTGCAAAAGCATTTTGCTTGGTTTGAATCTCTGCTAATGCTTCTTTCACCCCTGCAAGTGCCTCAATGGAGGGCTTCAACTCTGTGGCGGAGAAATCACCTAACAGAGAGTTAATCAAGGTAGATTGACTAGCATAGTTCTCCCCCGTTATCTTCACGCCATATTTTTTGAAGATTTCTGCTAATTTTTTAGCGTGAGTTTTTAAGTTTTCCAAAGGAATATTTTCATAGCCTTTCAGGAGTTTATCCAGCACTCTGATGGCTTGGTCTCTTTGGGCATCGGCCTCCTCTAATTTTGATAAGGCCTGATCGCTTTTCACGGCAGAGGTCATTACTGTGGCTTGTTTTTCTATTTCGGCAAAGGTTTTCGTTAAAAATGCATCATTTTGCACGGCTACCACCGCCTTAAAGGCTTTTACCAAACGGAGAGCGGTATCTCCAAGTTCTGTTACTTTTACTGATGTATTCAGCTTATTCATATTTTATAGATTTATAGATTTGAGTTTTTATTTCTTAGTGTTCTCATTTAGGAATTAAGTGCTTTTCTTTCTTGGCGAAGAATTCCTATTTAGGAATTTGCTCCTTTTTTCTATTTTCTCCCCATTCCTAAACTGAAATTTCTCCCTTTTCTCTCTTGGCAAATAATTCCTAAATCAAAATTGCTCATTTTTCTTTGTCAGCAATAAATTTCTGTTTAGGAATAGGTGGGTTATTTCATCTTTCTCTTCACAAAAATTCTTGCATAAGTATTTTTACCTGAAATTAAAGGTCTTGCATCTTTATCTCCTAAAAATGGTAATCCTACGATTTCTTCATTATATCCTGCTGAAGCAGACATTCCTTTTATCTCAAACTGCTCGGGATTATATTTATCTAAAAAAGTAATTGGCACTCCCATATAGCCGTCATAATCTACTGGGATGTTTGCTACTTTACTTACCTCTATCGCGTTATAATTATCATATTTAGGGTATTCCTCTTCATTATACTTCTTATACAAAATAATCTCTTCGTGGCGTTTATTATGTTCTAAATTAGTAAACCATCTACATAATCCTTGAACTTTTTTTGTAACTACTCCTTCAGATGTATCAAATTCATTAGGCGAAGAATTCCCCAACCAAAGTCTATTTTCTTTTATTAGTTTGAAAATCTCTTTATAGGTAATCGCGTTTTTATTCCCAACTACTATAAACTTCTTGTTATATTCTATAAGCTGAGCGATGTATTCACGGAATAGGGAAAATGGCGGATTGGTAACTACAATATCAGCTTGTTTTAGGAGTTCTATACTTTCCTTGCTTCGGAAATCTCCATCGCCTTTCAGATGGTGTATGCCTATCTCTTCTGGGTTAGGAATATTATCACCGTTTTTATCTCCATTATATTCTAAATAGATGGCATGCTTGCTATCATTTTGGCTAAACAAGTCTCTTTCTTGGTTTTTGTAGCAAGTGGTGATGAGTTTTTTCAGCCCCAAACGCTCAAAGTTATAAGAAAAATAATGGAAGAAGTTGCTCACCCTTGGGTCATCACAATTGCAATAGACTACCTTTCCTCTGAAATGCTCGGTATAGTGTTTCAGTTCGTTTTCTATATCCGCAAGCTGGGTATAAAACTCATCATTCTTCTCACGCTTCGCCGTATGAAGATTGCCGTTCTTTTTAGCCATTTCTCACGGATTTAGGGTTAAACACTACCCCCTCAAACACAAAGAACCCTCTCCCCAAACCACGAGACCGCATAGGGGAGAGAGTTCTTTCTGTATCTAAAAAGAAGTTTAGTGATTTAAGCCAAGCCAAGCCAAGCCAAGCCAAGCCAAGCCTAAACTTTTTATTGAATTATGCAAATTTTTCATAAGTTTTTTTGTTAAATCTTTTGCAAATTTAGTGATTTTTTATTAATATTCGTTAGTATTATTTATAAAAAACTATCATTGATAACTATTAATCATATTAATTATTATCTTTGCAAGAAAAATATCAGTAATGAATAAAATTTTAGTATGGCTGGGGGTAGCGATTTCCGTAGTATCCTGCTCAAAATCGGTAGAAATAGAAGGCAGTATAAAGAACGCTAATCCCTTAGAAAGATTGGAAGTAATAGAGATGGCAAGTGCGAATACATTGCCTATTGTGAATGCTCCGATAGACAAGAATGGACATTTTAAAATGGAATTTGAAATTCCTAAAAATGGACTTTATTTATTGACTTATGGAGGGAACACCGCTACTTATTACCTAAAACAAGGCGATGCGGTAAGTATGTCGGGCGATGCAGAGAGCTTTCCTATGAATGCGAAATTCGGTGAAGATGGAAAGACGAAGGCTAATAATGATTTTATCAATAAAATTGATGAATATTTCAGAGAGTACAAAAATAAAATCAATGTAGAACACCTCGTAGGGAAAGATGAAAAAAACTTTTTGGTAGAATTTGATAAGATAAAAAAGAATTTAGACAATACCTCAAATCGACTTTCTAAGCAACTTAACCCAGATAAAGAAGTTATCAATTATATTGATACGAAACATAAAGTAATCCTATTGCCATTATTAGATATCTACGAAATGGGACATAAGATGGTTACTAACCAACCGAATTTCAAGGTTTCTAAGCATTTTAATGATTTGAAAAATGAGATGCTGAAAGACAGAGATAAAATGGTAGCGGAATTTCCCGAGTTTAGACAATTTGAGTTGGGATTACTCAATAATGATTTTCAAAAATTTGCTCAACCTAAACTTCTTAAACAAGGGAATGACAAAATAGTTATTTCGGAGTTATTTTTAGAATTTCTGAAAACAAGGAAAGATATCAGTCCATTGGAAAGAGATTACCTACTCTCCTATACCCTTTCGGAGTATGATTTGAGACCCAATAATATGAAAAATTATGATAAAATCCATAAAATCATCGATGGACTTACGACTTCTAAAGTGAAAGATGAATTAAAGCAACTCCAAATTGCACGAATGGGTGAAAAAGCTGGTAATTCTCTTAATTTAAATGTATTAAAAGGTAATAAAAACTTTAATTTCAATGAGATTGAAAAAGGAAAACCTACTTTGGTAATCTTCTACGCTTCATACACGCCGAATATTTCTATCACAATGACACCTATATTAAAGGAAATTAACAATACCTTTAAATCTAAACTTAATTTTGCCTTCATCAATGTAGATGATACAAAACAACAATTTGAGAAGACAAGTAAATCTTTGCTAAATGGTATTAGTGGAGAACATTATTATTTAGATGGTGGTATTAATTCCAGAGAAGCTTATAAAATTGGTTTATATTCCTTTAATCTTCCTACGATTTTGATATTGGATAAAAATGGAAAACTATACGGCCGTAAGTTTTTTAAAATTGGAGACCCTGAATTGTTAATCGAGCTACAAAGACTCACAGGTATCATAAAGCAAAATTCAGACTTTGCTCCACAGGCACCAGATTTCCAAATACAAGAATTAGAACCTACGAAATAACAAATAAAAAGAAGCAACCTAATTTGGGTTGCTTCTTTATTTTTAAATAGTAGTAAGTCGTAATGTATTAGTCTTACCTCCCTCATACACTGGTGTAGCATTGATATTGACCACTATATCTCCTTGTTGAACAAAACCATTATGATACGTGAGCGTATTGACTTGAATAATCGTCTCATCGGTAGATTTTTGTAAATCATAGAAAAAGGCACGAACCCCCCAAATAAGATTTAGCATCGTGATAACCCTCTTATTTGAACTATACACAATAATATGAGCATTCGGACGATAGGAAGAAATCCTCATTGCTGAATATCCTGAATAAGTCATCGTAATGATAGCCTCTACATTGGTTGTTTTGGCGATTCTTACGGCAGCAAGACAAATTCTATCAGTGATAAATCTATCAGTATTTTCGTGGTTAATATCCGATGTTGCAATAATTGAGTTTTTATAATATTCGGAATCCTCGGCTTTTTTGATGATTTTGGTCATATTTTTCACTACCTCCACAGGATATTTTCCAACGGAAGTTTCCCCCGAAAGCATTACAGCATCGGCACCATCAAGTACTGAGTTGGCAACATCATTTACCTCAGCACGAGTTGGCGTAAGGCTATTAATCATTGTTTCCATCATCTGAGTAGCAATGATTACAGGCTTAGCATATGCTCTTGCTTTTGCCACCAAATTTTTCTGGATAGCAGGCACCTCTTCCATAGGAACTTCTACCCCAAGGTCTCCACGAGCCACCATCAACCCATCACAATACTCAAGTATTTCGTCAATATTTTTTACACCTTCTGGTTTTTCTATTTTAGCAATAATCGGTGTTTTAAAGTTTTTTCCCTTTGGATGATTATTTATAAGCTCTTTTAAATCTATAATATCTTGGGCGTGTCTCACGAAAGATAAGGCTATCCAATCCAACTCTAAATCCAACATAAAATTAGCATCTTGGATATCCTTTTTGGTAAGTGCAGGAAGAGATACATTGGTGTTAGGTAGATTAACTCCTTTTTTAGAGCTAAGCACTCCTCCTTGTATTGTTTTTGCCTTTACAGTATCCTTTTCGTTGGTTTCTACAACTTCTAAAACGAGTTTTCCATCATCAATTAGAATTCTTTCACCCACCTTTACATCTTTTGGAAACTGCTGATAAGTCATATAAACTCGTGTGGAATCACCCTCTATTTCCTCATTAGTAAAAGTAAGAATATCCCCTTGATTGAGATAAGAGCCTTCCTTAACCACTCCTACTCGTAATTTAGGGCCTTGCAAATCGCCTAAAATACCTACGGAATACCCAAAATCTTTATTAATTTCGCGAATAGTTTCCACATTTTTTCTCACCAAATCATAATCTGCATGAGAGAAATTTATTCTGAATACATCTACCCCCGCCTTGATAAGTTCAATCATCGTTTCGCGATTAGACGACGCAGGGCCTAATGTAGCTATCAATTTCGTTCTCTTCAAATTCTTACTCATAATATTGTATTATTTTATAAAGTTCGTTATCTGGTTCTAACTCATATGGTTGTATCTGAAAAAATAAATTTTCAGGTAACGAAATTAGTGAAAAATTCCGAATATTATTTGAAGTTTTTACCAAATATTCCACATCAGTATATTTATCAAGGAGATAGTTATCCTCTGTCTCCTCCACAAATAATCTATCTATCTCTTTGATTTTCGTACAATTTGAATTTTTATTCTGTATGAATAAGATTTTATTTTTCCAATTTGGCTGATGAGCCTCAAATACAATATGGTCGTAGCGATAATATTCTGAAAATACCTCCAAATCCCTCTTTCGCTGATATCTCATATTTTTCTGACTATTTATCTGAAAAAACAATATATGAGGCTGTAAAAATTTAACTAAACGAGCTAATCCTATACTAATCGGTTCATTATCAGTATCATTAAATAAAGAAAACCGCTTTTTCATTATATATTATTTTAATTCTTTTTTATATCGTTTAGTACACGATATGCTATCTCTGCTGCCTGCTCTTCTGCTTTTTTCTTAGAAAGTGCCATAGCACTAGATACTTGTTGCCCTTCAATAACAACAATAGCCCTAAAAGTAATATTCTTACCCTCTCCTTCTTGAAAAGTCTGATATTCAAGTAGTTTTTTATCTTTCTGAGACCACTCTAAAAGTAATGATTTGTACGACGCTACTTGATTTACCAAATTATTAATTTCCTCATTACTGAAAATTCTTTCTAATACGACCTTTCGGCAATTCTCAAAATCAGTATCTAAGAAAATAGCACCTATCAAAGCTTCTATAAGATTTCCAGAAATATTATTTCCCCACGACGTAGAACATTTATCCTTTGGTAAAAATTTAGTTAATTGGAACTTATCCCCTATCTGATTAAGCGTTTTACGATTAACAATTTTAGATTTTAGTTGTGTCATCTGCCCTTCATTTGCTTTTGGATAGTTCAAAAACAAATATGACGAAATAATGGTACTCAATACAGAATCACCCAAAAATTCTAATCTCTCGTAAGTTTTTTGGTAATTTCTTTTGTAGGTAGATTTCAGAGAAAAAGCCTCATGAAACAAATGAATATTCTTTATTTCGTATCCTATAATACTCTGCATCTCAGATACAAATTTAAAATCTTCACCTGAATAAATCGGTTTTTTCTTCTTATTTTTTTTTGATGAAAAAATCGGCAATTTCAGAACAAACTTCGGAAATCTCATACCGATATTTTTTAGATTTTTTTGAATAGAACACAAGCATTATGCCCTCCGAATCCGAAAGTATTACTCATTGCTACTTGTATATCTCTCTTAACCGCTTTATTGAATGTGAAATCCAAACGAGAATCAATTTTCTCATCATCTGTAAAATGGTTAATCGTAGGAGGAACAACCCCCTCTATAATAGTATGCAATGCAGCAATTGCTTCAATAACGCCCGCAGCACCAAGTAAATGCCCCGTCATTGATTTTGTAGAATTAATTTGAATATTGTATGCATGTTCTCCAAACAACTTCACAATCGCTCCTGATTCTGCAATATCTCCAAGCGGTGTAGATGTTCCGTGCATATTAATATGATTGACTTCTTCTGGTTTTATACCTGCATCCTCTAAGCAAGATTTCATCACCATATAAGCTCCTGTTCCCTCTGGATGTGGTGCTGTCATATGGTATGCATCTGCTGAAAGACCTGCTCCTGCCAATTCCGCATAGATAGTAGCTCCTCTCTTCACGGCGTGCTCGTATTCTTCTAAAATAATAGAACCAGCCCCTTCTCCTAGCACAAAACCATCTCTATCTTTGTCAAATGGTCTTGAAGCTGTCTCTGGACTATCATTTCTCGTAGAAAGAGCCATTAAAGCATTAAAACCACCTACTCCACTAGCTGTAACCGCCGCTTCGGAACCACCGCAAACAATAACATCTGCCTTTCCTAATTGGATAAGCATTTTTGCATCAATAATAGCATTCGTAGATGATGCACAAGCCGAAACCGTAGTATAGTTAGGTCCGTGGAAACCATACTCCATAGAAATATGACCTGGAGTAATATCTGCAATCATCTTTGGAATAAAAAACGGATTAAATCTTGGAATACCATTAGAATTCGCAAATCCCAAAACCTCTGTTTCAAAAGTTTCAAGACCACCGATACCAGACCCCCAAATTACTCCAACACGAGTTTTATCCACGCCATCCTCTATAAGTCTGGCATGAGCAACAGCCTCTCTGGCTGCTACTAACCCTAACTGAGTACTTCTATCCATTTTTTTCGCTTCTTTTTTCTCAAAGTGTTGCAAAGGGTCATAACCTTTCACTTCACAAGCGAAACGAGTTTTAAAATTCGTAGAATCAAAAAGAGTAATCGGAGCAGCACCGCTCTTACCTTTTATAAGGGCTTCCCAGTATTCTTTCGCATTATTACCAATAGGTGTTATCGCACCAAATCCTGTTACAACTACTCTTTTTAATTCCATAGATTTTTTGTTTTTAAGTTAAATTATTTATTTACTGTTTTTTCAACATACTCAATAGCATGTCCTACAGTAGTGATTTTTTCTGCTTGGTCATCAGGAATTTGGATATTAAATTCTTTTTCAAATTCCATAATAAGCTCAACAGTATCCAAAGAATCTGCTCCTAAATCATTCGTGAAGCTCGCTTCTGGAGTTACTTCTGTTTCTTCAACATCTAACTTATCAACGATAATCGCTTTTACTCTTGATGAAATGTCTGACATAATACTTTTATTTTAGTTATAATTATTTTTGCAAAAATAAAAAAATATTTTTATCTGAAAAATTTTAATATCAATTAGTCTATATTTTTCTATCTTTTTTTTTATAACATATTAATAATTAAATATTTACTAATTTATCAAAAAATATAAAAACAAAAATTTGTTTTTATATTTTATTAGTAAAATTGTTTGCTAATGAGACTCCAACATATTTTTTGGGTCAAGTATATTATCTAATTCTTCTTTTGATAGAAGTTTTTGTTCTAACACCAAATCATATACCGATTTACCAGTATAGAGAGCTTCTTTTGCTATTTTCGTACTATTTTTATAGCCTATGTATGGATTAAGTGCAGTAACAATACCAATACTATTTTTCACCATATTGAGGCACACTTCCTTATTAGCAGTAATTCCCACAATACATTTATCCCTTAGGGTATCCAAGGCTCTTTCCATAAAAACAATGGATTCTATAATAGATTGACAAAGAACGGGTTCCATCACATTAAGTTGCAACTGTCCTGCTTCAGCGGCGAAAGTAACAGTCAAATCATTACCTATCACTTTGAAACATACCTGATTAACTACTTCAGGAATCACAGGATTTACTTTTCCTGGCATAATTGACGAGCCTGGTTGCATCGGTGGCAAGTTAATTTCATTAAGCCCTGCTCTAGGCCCTGAGGATAACAATCTAAGGTCGTTACATATTTTTGAGAGTTTCACTGCCATTCTTTTTAGTGCTGAGGAGTATATCACATAAGAGCCCGTATCTGGTGTAGCTTCTACCAAATTAATTGCTGGTACAAAATTTTCACCTGTAATTTCCGAAAGTTTATCTGCACAAATTTTCGGGAACCCTATTGGAGCATTGAGTCCTGTACCAATAGCAGTTCCTCCCATATTTATTTCTAAAAATAATTTTGAAAGATTATCCAAACGGGATATTTCCTCCTCTAAAGTTATTGCAAAGGCCTCAAATTCTTGTCCCAAAGTCATTGGAACGGCATCTTGTAGCTGTGTTCTACCCATTTTTATCACATCTGAAAACTCTTCACTTTTCTCTCTAAATGCTACGATAAGTTTTTCCAAATGTTTAATAAGACTTTGGTTCATTTTGATGATGGCCAATTTTACTGTAGTTGGATAGGCATCATTGGTAGATTGCGAACAATTGATATGGTCATTCGGCGAGCAGTATTGATACTCACCTTTTTTGTATCCCATAATTTCCAAAGCTCGGTTTGCTATCACTTCGTTGGCATTCATATTAACAGATGTTCCCGCTCCACCTTGAATCATATCAACAGGAAATTGTTCATTAAATTTCCCATCTATAATCTCATTACAAGCTTGTTTGATAGGTTCTAAAAGTTGGTCTGGTAACAAACCTAACTGATGATTCGTCTGTGCAGCGGCTAATTTTACATAAGCAATTGCTTTCACAAACTCTGGGTAATCCCCCATTTTACTTCCTGAGATATAAAAATTATCTATCGCTCGTTGAGTTTGCACTCCATAATAAGCATCTTTTGGCACCTGTAAGTCTCCTAAAAGGTCGGTTTCTACTCTGTAATTCATTATGTATAATTTTAAAAAGCTTTTATTCTGTATATTAATCCTAAGCTAACTCGGTTGGTATAGGTATCCAAAATAGTTTTTTCATAAATATATTTTCTTCCTATATAGGCTAAGAAAAATCTCAAATCTTGATCTTTATATGGCAAATATTCTACCCCTGCAAAGTACCCTAAAGATGTTCGCTTGTTCTGAGGTATAGCACTTTCGGCAGTCTCGTACATTCCCTTAGCGAAGAGGTTTATCTTTTCCGATGGTTGATAATCAGCCTTTACTACGAAAGAATTATATTTTGTATTCTCCAATGTTTTAGAAGCACTTTCTGGGGTATATCTTAATCGGTCTAACTCTTCATCTGCTCTCATATAATCTAAATATATTTGCACTTTAGGTAGGTTAAGTCTCGTGCCAAACATATACATTGCATTAGTATGATTTGCCGATTCATTTTGGATTCCCACAGCCCATCGTGTTTGTAATTTTCCTTCTAAGAGATTTCCATTCCAATTGACTAAATAGGTAAGTGGCGTATTGTGAGGCTTTCCCTCATTTTTACCATACATATCTTCAAATATTTTGTTACTTGCATTGGTTACTTGTAGGTTAAACTCATGATTTTTATTTGGAGTATAGGTTACCATTCCTCCAAGGGTAAAGTTATCCATATTATCTATAAAATCAGAGTATTCATAGATATTTATTGGATTCAAATCAAACTCAAAACCACCCCATGCTTGGCACATTTTCCCTGCAGTAATGGTCCATTGATCATCGACCTTAAATCCCGCATACATCATATCTGTTGCCTTAGAGAGATTGTCCAGAGAAGCATTCTCCGAAGAGCGATTCAGTCTATGTCTCAGTCTATAAAATATCTTTTCATTGATATTCCCACGAAATTCTAATCTCAATTGGCGAGCCTTAAAGGTTGTTTGCGTAGGAATATCTTCCTTAGTAACCACATCTAAACTTCCTTGAAAATTAAGATAAACATTAAACTTATCCGACTTCTGTTTCAATTCGTTTATTTGCTCCTGAAATCCCTGCTGTGCATAACCTACCGCACATACAGCAAATAAAAATACACTATAAATTATTTTCCTCATAAATTATATTTACATATTAATACTCATTAAAATACCTCTGTATTTCTTTCCAATCCCTTGTTTTAGTAAGAGCTAACATTAGGAGTACTCTTGATTTTTGCGGATTGATTGCCCCAGATGCCACGAAATGATATTTAGCATCATCTACCTCAGCATCGAGGGTTGTTGCTCCCGTAGGCACACGAGAAGACCTCACGATTTGGATTCCCTTTTGTTGTGCTTGGATTGCCAAATCAAAAAGTGTATGATACAAGTTACCATTGCCCACACCAGCATATACAATACCATCAAATTTAGCATCTATGAATCCCTTCATAGGAATTTCAGAGGCATTAGAATAACCATAAACAATACCCACTTTTGGCAGAGATTGTAATTTACTCACATCGAACACTGATTGGTATGTATGTTTATTTTCCACATTTCTACTGAAATACACCTTTCCATTATGTATTTGTGCCAACACTCCAAAGTTTGCTCCATTAAATGTCTGTACCGCAGTAGTATTCATTTTAACAACATCTTTAGCATCCAAAACGACATCATTCATTGCTACCATTACTCCACGACCTTCGGATTTTTTATCAGAGGCTACTACTACGGCATTCAATAAATTAAGAGAGCCATCAGCACTAATTCCTGTTGAAGGACGCATAGAACCCACCATCACCACTGGTTTTTTGCTATGTATGGTAAGGTTAAGGAAATAGGCTGTCTCTTCCATCGTATCTGTCCCGTGGGTAATTACTACACCATCGTATCCTTCTTTATTGAGTAACTCATTTATTCTATTTGCCAATTTCAACCAAACCTCATCATTCATATCTTGAGAGCCTATCTTCACCAATTGCTCACCTGAGACATCGGCTACAGAATTTATTTGTGGTACAGCCTCTAAAAGTTGTTGGATACCCACTTCACCTGCCTTATAGTTAGTTTCTGTTGCAGATTTACTCACACCTGCGATAGTTCCTCCCGTTGCTATTATTCGGATTTTTGCCTTTTGAGAATAAGCTATAGTACATATTACAACACTGGATGCAATGATTATTTTTCTGAAAAAATTCATAATACTGATTATTTTAGTTATACAATTTATTCTTAATTATAATATCGAAATTAATAAATACCCTACGGCAAGTGCTACAATTGTTGCTACAAAACCAGGTATTTGGAATGAGTGATTCAGTACATATTTCCCGATTCGAGTCGTTCCCGTCCTATCAAAATTAATCGCTGCTACTAAGGTTGGATAATTTGGAATTACAAAATAGCCATTCACTGCGGGGAACATCATCACCAACATCATCGGTGGTATCCCTAGGGATATCCCCAATGGATACAGTGTCCTAACGGTAGCTGCCTGACTGAACAAAAATATAGACATAACAAACAAAGCCCCTGCGAATAAAAATGGGTATTCCTTAACTATATGTTCTATATTTGTTTTGAAAAAATCTATATTCCCTTGGAAAAATGTATCCCCAAGCCATGCAATACCAAATATCGCTATAACAGCCTGCATTCCTGCTATAAATACACTTCCTTTTACTACTTTCGTAACATCTGTCTTTGAAAAAACTAATATCAATCCTCCCACACTCATCATTATAATTTCTATCACCTCCGCCATTCCCAAAACAGAAACAGAACCATCCTCCTGTATAAAACTTGGCCTTAGTGATGGAACTGAACCAAAAACAACAATCCCTAAAACACCTAATAGGAACAACACCACAGCTGTTTTTGCCCCACTATTAATCTCCGAAGTAGAGACTTCTGCCGTTATCTTCTTATCTTGTTGTTTTTTCAAAAATTCTTGATAACGAGAATCTTTTTCTAAATCTATACCGACAAAACTCATCACGATAGCTCCAACAATCACCCCTAAAAGTGTAGCTGGAATAGCAATAATCAAAATATCACTCAACTCTATTCCCTTTCCCCCCAACAGTTCTGCTGTAAGTAGTGCAGATGTAGCTGCCGAAATAGGGCTCGCCGTAATTGCCTGCTGAGATGCAATAACCGAAATACTTAACGGCCTTTCAGGACGGATTTTACTCTCTATGGCTATTTCCGAAATTATCGGTAGAAGTGAATAGGCAATATGCCCCGTCCCCGAAAATAGAGTAAAAATATAACAAACTATAGGTGCTACAATCGTAATCATTGCAGGGTTACGCCTAAGGATTTTCTCTGCAATCTTTACTAAATAATCCAACCCTCCTGCTCCTTGCAATGCCGCCGCTGCTGTAATCACAGCTACAATCATCAACATAACATCTACAGGTGGCTTCCCAATTTTTAAACCAAAACCGAAAACCAAAATTCCTAAACCTATCATTCCAAAAACACCTAAACCTATTCCGCCAACTCTTGCTCCAATAAAAATAGCAAACAATACAACCAAGAATTGCACATAAATTAAATATTCCACAATTTTTTAATTATTTTTAACCACTACAAATATAATCATTTTTTTTGTTATATATAAAATAATAAATAATACAACCTTATATAAAACTATTCAAAATACCATATTACAATATATCATATTTTTTCATTACCTTTGTCAGTAAATTCCATACAATGCTTAAAGAATTAAAGCCTATCTTATTCATTTTACTGAGATTTTTAGGAATTTACTTCATTCTTTTATTTCTATACGAAAGAATTTATCTTGCTCATTATAAAGGATGTGGCTTAGACCCTATTTCTCGATTTATGGCTCAGCAAGTTGATTATTTACAAAATTTTCTAGGCTACAAAACCTATCTTGTAGATAATATTTCTGCAAGTGGAGTCTATTATTGTTTTGATAAAAAAATTCTTTCAATAATGGTAGAAGGTTGCAATATCATCTCGGTAGCTATACTTTTTCTAGCATTTATTTTTGCTTTCTATCAAGGGAAGAAAACTTTTTTATTCTCTCTCTTTGGACTTTTTTTGATGTATGTAATGAATATTTTCCGAATTGCAGGACTTAACATTTTGGGTATCGTATCCCCTAGATATTTCATCCCTGCCCACGATTTTATATTTCCTGCAATAATCTATGGTACGATTGTTATTTTATGGATTGTTTGGATTAATTTTTTTACTTTAAGAAATGAAAAAAAGAATCACTAATATATTTTTGATTTCACTTGGCATTGGAGGCTTAATCTATATACGCTATGCTGAAAACAACCTCTTCTACGACCCTTTTTTGGATTATTTCCATCAAGTTGGACAAAACCCTACTTTCCCTACTTTTAATTGGGGACAATTAATTATCAGTCATTTCTTACGATTTGGGCTGAACTTAATATTTTCCTCTATCATCATACATTTTATTTTTAATAAAATCAAATGGACATTATACGGCGGTATTTTGATGAGTTTAGTATTCGGTGTTACATTACTTATCTACTTATATTGCCTTTATACACAGTTTGAGGTCGGGTTTCAATTTTCGTTTTATATCCGTCGGTTTGTAATACAACCGCTTATTTTACTGCTCATTATTCCCACATTTTATTATTTAAAGAAGAAAAATACTTTACAATAAGAAGCAAAAAATCCCCTCATATATTTAAGGGGATTTTCTATTTAACTGAGCATTTTCTTAGCTTTTTTGACTCCTTCTATGAAAATATCAATTTCTTCTAATGTATTATAGACAGCAAAACTTGCCCTCACGGTACCTGCAATTCCAAAATGTTTCATAATTGGCTGGGTGCAATGGTGCCCTGTCCTCACGGCTATCCCCATTTTATCCAAAATCATTCCCACATCAGATGATATTCCTATCTTATCAAGATTAAAAGAAATAGCTCCCGCCCGATTGGCTTTTAGGCCATAAATTTCTATACCTTCTATCTCCAATAGTTTTTTTTGTGTATATTCAAATAGTTGATTTTCAATTTTTTGCAAATTTTGATAACCAACATTTTCTATAAAATCTGTTGCTACCCCTAAGGCTATATTTCCACCAACATTAGGAGTCCCCGCCTCAAATTTAAAAGGTAAATCTGCATAAGTAGTTCCCGAGAAATCACAAGTATGTATCATTTCTCCACCGCCATGAAAAGGATTCAACTTTCTAAGAGCCTCTTCCTTGCCATACAAAATCCCTACCCCCATCGGTGCATACATTTTGTGACCAGAAAACACGAAAAAATCACAATCCATCTGCTGAACATCTATTTTAAAATGAGAAATAGACTGAGCTCCATCAATCACAATATATGCCGAAGATAATGCTCTCACTTTCTTAATAATTTCCTCTATCGGATTAATAATCCCCAAGGCATTAGAAACTTGATTCACGGATACGATTTTTGTTTTTTCATTAAGATTTTCATCTAAGAAATCCAATTGCAAAATTCCATTTCCATCAATTGGAATAACCTTTAATACAGCACCTGTTCTCTCACAAAGCAACTGCCACGGAACAATATTAGAGTGATGCTCCAAATGAGAAATAATAATCTCATCTCCTGCTTTTATTTGGTTAGTAAAAGCATACGCCAATAAGTTAAGACCTTCGGTAGTTCCTCGCGTAAAAATAACCTCAAAATCATTTTTTGCATTGATGAATTTTTGTATTTTTTGGCGGGAAAATTCCATCTCTTCAGTTGCTATTTGGCTAAGGGTATGAATCCCTCGATGCACATTAGCATTAATTTCTGTATAATATTTTTGGAGACTCTGCAACACAGAAATTGGTTTTTGTGAGGTCGCTGCGTTATCCAAATAAACCAAAGGCTTACCATTAACCTTCTGATTAAGTATTGGGAATTGGTTTCTTATATCTTTTAGATTGAACATATTTTATATTATTTTGATGATATTTTCTTTTATTCGTTTCCTGCCAGATATTTTCTCCATTTTTCAATGGCGTTTTGCATATCTTTTGGCATAGGACTTTCAAAATACATTTCTTGATGCGTTACAGGATGGACAAACCCTAAAGTATGAGCGTGTAATGCGTGGCGGGGGAGTATCTCGAATACATTTTGTACGAATTGTTTGTATTTCGGTAAATTGATACCTCTCATTATAATATTCCCTTCGTATCGTTCATCATTAAAAAGAGTGTGTCCTATATGTTTAAAGTGAGCTCTAATTTGGTGTGTTCTCCCCGTTTCCAATTTGCATTCTACCCATGTCATATACCTAAAACGCTCTAACACTTTATAATGGGTTACTGCATGTTTTCCATATGAGCCATCTTCGTAGACTGCCATTTGCATTCTATTTTTCTGATGCCTACCTATATGCCCACGAATAGTTCCATTATCCTCTTCAAAATTTCCCCAAGCAAATGCCCAATAGAGTCTCTTGGTGGTTCTATCATAAAACTGCCGTGCCAAATGACTTAGTGCAAATTCGTTTTTAGCAATTACTAGCAGCCCAGAGGTATCTTTATCTATACGATGTACCAATCCCACTCTATCTAAGTCTGTTTTTAGTCCATTTTTCTCAAAATGATAGGCTACAGCATTCACTAAGGTGCCTTCCCAATTTCCAAAACCTGGATGCACCACCATTCCCGCCTCCTTGTCAATCACCAAAACATCATTGTCCTCATATACGATATTGATAGGTATATCCTGTGGAATAATCACATTTTCTCGTGGAGGATGGGCTAATAACACGGATATTTCATCATTGGGTTTTACCCTATAATTTTGTTTTACAGGTTTGTTATTTACCAAAACATTTCCCGCACGACAAGTTTCAGAAATCTTATTCCGAGAAGAATTTTGGCGATATAGCAATAAAAATTTATCTATCCTTAGAGGTTCTTGTTTTTTATCTACGATAATGTTCAGATGTTCATAGAGTTCTGTATTTTCTTCATTTTCACTATATGAAAAATCACTATCAAAAACATCTTGATGAAAGTTATCACTCATTTTGGAATTTTTGCAAATGTAATAAAATAAAAAGAAAAAAAACGATAGAGAAAAAACCTCTATCGTTTCATTTATTAATTTTGTCTTATTTTATCCCAAACCTCTATACGATAATCATCTATTTTTGCTCCATCTTGTAGACTTTGCAACAAAGATTGAGAGAATATTTGTGAGTTTTGCATTTTCAGCATATCCATTACTTGGTTAATATTACCTGGTTGCTTATTTATTTTTTCAGATTTTTTCAAAATCACATACACCCCCGTATTTCCTTCTATTGGGTTAGACACTTTTCCTTTTGCCACCCCAAAAGCTGCTCCTGCAACTTTAGCTTCTACGACGCCTGCTACCATAGGTGTGATAATATTCACTTGTGCTGGCTGGATTGAAGTACCAAATTTTTTAGCTACGCTATCAAGGCTTGCTCCTTTACCGATTTTTTCAATAATTTTCTTAGCTACCAATTCATTTTTAACAATCGGTTCTATTTGGTCTCTTACGGATTCTGGGTCGGTTGTAAATTCATCATTGATACCATTGAGATATACTACTATTCTGTCTCCTGTACCATCTACCATAAAGATTTCAGTATCACCTTTTTCCCTCTTTTTATTGAATGCCCAAGAAAGGATTTCGGAAGCTTTTTCTGTGCCTATGCCTTCTATTCTTCCTTCAAATCTCTTTGCAGATTTAGGATTATAGAATTGATAATTTCCTTTTTTAGCAATATTTTTAAACTCGTTAAAGGACTTTCCTTGTACTTGTTGGATAAATCTTTTTGCATTTTTATCTACTTCATTTTCTGTTGCTTCTGATGGTTTTACAGATTTTATCAAATTAGCAACTTTATAAGTCATATGTCCTTCTTCGGATTTTTTATCCTTAATATTGATAATGTGATACCCATAAACAGTCTTTACTATTCCCGTAGCACCTTTTGGTGATTTTTCTACAAAAGACTGGAACTCAGGTACCATTTGCCCACTACTCGTCTCAATAGTATATTCTCCACCGTTAGCGATAGAACCTTTGTCTGAGGAATATTGTTTCACTAATTCTTGGAATTTAGTAGGATCCGCCTTCACAACTGCTTCCAAAGAATCTGCTAATTTTTTAGCTTCCTTTTCATCTCTTTTTTCTTCACTCATTTGGGCACCTTTATACGAGATAAGAATATGTCGTGCAGTGGTAGATGTTTTAGCTTCTACCTTTTTATCTAATAATTTTGATACTACCAAAAAGTCTTGTTCCTTATATGGCCCTACAATAGCACCCACTGACAATGTAGCGATTTGAGAACGCAAAGCTTGTGGAAGCTTATCCTCTGTAAGATATCCGTTGTAAAATGGCATATCTGAATTAAGAGATACGAACATAGAGTCGTTAGTCGTATTTCTAAAATTTTCATTTGGATTAGCATCAGTTCCTACATTCAATAATTTATCTATACCTTTCTCTGCCTCAGCTTGGTCTTTTGCTGATGGTTTCGCTTGGAAATACACCACACCAAGATTTCTTGTCGGCTGAGATTTGAATTTTGTAGGATGTTTTTGGATATAGTCCTCAAGGTCTTTTGTTGTTACTTTTATTGGATTTTTCTTCAAAAACTCGGCATAATCCACTTTCACAAAATCAATATCTGCCACTTGGTCTTGATATTTTTTGATAAGTTCTGCCTCTTTTTTACTGATAGTGAGCCCAGCATTAATATTGGTAAGCAACATTCTCGCCATAATGCTATATTCCAATTGATTTCTAAACCTTAACCAATTATTATATTGCTCTGGTTGAGATTTTAGGCTTTCAATTTCTTTTTTAAGCTCATTTACTTTAAAATTTCCCTTTTCATCAAAAAGATTAGGATTTTGAGCAAACATTGGCGTGTATTGCACTTGGTTCCAAAACAAGTCTTCCGTAAAATCAATTCCTAACTTGTCAAACTCTTGTTTGATTAATTTACGCTGAATAATGGTCTGCCAAGCTTGTTCCTCCAATCCCTCAGTAGGCATATTTTGCCCTTGGGCCTGCTCTTGTAAAAATCGTAACTGCTCGTTGAACTCCTCACGAGTGATTTTTTCACCATTTACTTTCCCGAGAACATCAGGATTTTTTCCAAAAACCTTCTCAATAGAATTCGGATTTACCACAAAAGCCAATAAACCCAACGCTATAAACCCAACAAGAATTGCAGGTCTTTTTCTAATTTCTCCTAAAACTGCCATTTCTTTTTTTAGTATATTTTATATCAAAGCGCGAAATTACACATTTTAACACTAATAATAAAATTTTTTCATTAAAATTTTAGGGTAACGCAAAAATATTTTTTGATTAGATTTTGAGTTTATTTGCTTATCTGCATCACCTCATCTCGATTTACTGACAATACTCCTTTGACTTGTTGAAAATACCGAATCGCCTCTCGAATAGACTTATCAGATGGTATTTTTATAGCTATTCCATTAATGTTATCATAATCATAGAGCAACTCTGCCCGATAATTTTGGACTGATTTTAACAAATCTTCTTTTCCTATTTCCCTATCATAATAAATGATAAGATTATGATTATATATATTTTGTAACTCCACTTCCTTTTGTTCTACTTTTTGTTTTGCCGTACATTGCATGACGAGACCAAGTATCAAAAAAACACGAATATATTTCATTTTCTACTCTAAATTATCCAAAATTTCCATTATTTTCCTTACCGAATTTTCCAGATTAAATGGCATTTCATAGCACTTTAAATTATCTTGATACGCCTGAAAATCACTCGGCTGAGCAAGTGCTTTCTTCATTCCTTCGTAGATTCCTTCTTCGGTATTTTCTACAATAAAGCCTAATTTCCCATTTTCTAACATTTCACGAACTCCAGAAACATCAGTAGCTATAATATTCTTTTTCAATGTAATAGCTTCAAATAAAACGGTTGGAAAACCTTCATAACGGGAACTTAACACATAAAAATCTGCATCACGAAAATAAGGATATGGATTATCCGTAAAACCAAGCATCTCGGTCGTCTCTTGTACTCCCAACTCATCACGAAGTTTCTTAATATTCTGAAAATCATATCCATCGCCTATGATGATGATATTGTGCGGAAATCCCTCGTCCAACAATTTTCTATGAACTTTTAAAAGCCTATCAAATCCCTTTTGCGGAAAAATCGTGCCAACGGAAAGAAAAGTCGGAACAGAAGTCCGTTTTTCCAAAGTCAAACTCTGAGATTTCCTCAATACCTCTTCGGTATCTAATGGATTATAAATTCGTACAATACGACTCCTCTCGTCATCATTTTTAGCAAGATTTTCAAAATCTTTTTGAATATGTTTAGAGATAACCAAAATTTTATCATATCCAAAAAATTTTCTAATCTCTTCATCTGTATAGTTATGAAATTCCGTTTTTCTCAAATCATTATGAATCCACATTACTTTCTTTGAGGTTTTTATTGGAGACTGCAAAATTTCGTCCCGAAATCCGTGAATTCCTGCAAATTCAATATCGTATTTTTTTCCTTTCAGAATATATTTATACAGCAATTTTGGAAATCGCTTCATTATCCACTGATACAGCACTCTAAACGCCTTTCGTGGTATATCTTGTAGGCGGTTGGTGGTAATCATTTCCCCTTTATTCAAATAGATAACATTCACCCAATCAGGAATTTCTGATAAATATTTCCCTGAATACAAATTAAGTAATAGGTCTATTTCGTATTTATCTCTAGGTAGATTTTTTAGGAATGTAGCCAACACCTTTTCTGCTCCGCCGTGGCGAAGAGAACCGATACGAATGAGTATTTTTTTCTTCAAATTACTATGCATTATTTCTTTATTGACTTATATTTATAAGGGAGATTTTCTCTTATATATTTATCTAAAAGAGAGCGATTTTCCTCTAATTTACGAGGATACAGCACATTGTTCTCCAATGCCTTATCACCATATTCCTCCACGGTACAAATAAATTTCGCAGGCACTCCCGCATATACAGAATTATCTGGCATTGAAGAGTTTAATAACGAACCAGCACCCAAAATACAATTATCACCCATCTTTGCCCCTGGTAAAAAAGTACAATTATTCCCCACGAAACAATTTTGTCCTATCTTTATTCTACCAAAATTACGCGCATCGCGATATTTCTCCATACTGCGGATAACATACATTGCTCCATCGTGATTGATGAAGGTACAGCCTGCTGTAATCTTTGAATAACTACCAATCTCTATCAAATAAGGTTCAGAACCGAAATTGGGGGAATCTATAAAAATAACTCCCTCTCCTATTTGTAACCCCCTTGCTTTGCAAATCTCAATATAAGACTTGCAATATATTTGCCTAAAAATTGTGTGAATTTTGAGAAGTATTCTATATAAGATATTCATTTTGTAGTAAGTTGAGTTATTATTTTTTCTACTCTATTAAAAATTTTTTGATTATCAAATTGCTTTTCAGAGTCTATTAAGTTCTCTCGTATTTTTGTTATTAATGTTTCATTCGTGAGGAATTCCTTCATTCCGTGATATATGTTATCTACATCATAATTAACCAAATATCCATTTTTTTTATGAGTAATCATCTCGGGAATACCTCCTGTATTAGTGGATAATATTGGCTTTTGTAAAATCAGAGCTTCAGCAATAATTAGAGGCCAACCTTCAGATTCAGAAGGCATTACGAAAAAATCTGCATTTTTCACATAAGGATAGGGATTTTGCAATGACCCTAAAAATATAAAACTATCCATTACATTTAGTTTTTCGGCCTGATATCTTAAATTCTCCATTTCCTCACCATCACCAATAATAACAATTTTATGATAAAATCCCTCTTCCAATAATCTATGATGAGCTTCCATCAATTTATGATGCCCCTTACGAGAGTGGAGTCTCGCCACATTTACAAAAACTGGGAACTTTGTAGCAAAATTTGGGATTATTTCGAGGGACTTTTGTTTTAACTCTTCAATAGGTATAGCATTCCTAATCACCTCATTAGGAGGAAGTTTTATATCAGGATAAGTTTCTACAAAAATATCTCTCGCCTGCTGAGATCCCCAAAAAAAATAATCAAATTTTGGGATTTGTTTCAAAATATTCGGTACGGCAGGTTGAAGTTTTGGATAGGTAATATCCGAATGAAACCAACCAATTTTCTTTGATTTTTTGTTTGATGAATTAATCACATCTGCAAACATTGTATAGCCTGTGGCAATCTCTACATCAGCATTATTTTTCAAAATAAATTGATCAGGAATAATAGGTAACTTCCTAAATAACCATAACTTTACACCTCGAAATACTAATTGTAATTTATTGATTATATTGATATTAGAAAAATCCTCTTTGCCACCTGCCAATGTTTTAAAAGGAATAAAATTAGGAATGTGATTTCGTAATTCTCCTTGAAATAAATTCAGACAAAGAGAAATTTCAAATTTTTCTCGGTCAAGATTATTCAGCATACCGAGCAGGACTTTTTCTACTCCTCCCATTTCCATAGAGCGATGCCTGAACAAGACTTTTATTTTTTTATTCAACATTACAGCCAAGGTTTTTATATTGATTTTTAAATTTTTCTACCCAATGATGAAAATTAGTTATATTTATTTTTTCATCTAAAAATTCTTCAAAATATTCTATAGAAAAATCTTTTGGGAAATTTTGCATCGCATCAAAATGACCATTTAACCAAGCTTCATTCATGAGATGATTAAAATAATTAACATCAAAATCAATACCATATTTATGATAGGAATTAGTCGCAGAAGATTGAAAGGTGGTTTCCATTTTTTCTGTTTCTAATCTGGCGATAAAATTAGGATTCTGTCTATGTCTTTTGTAATAATTTGCGGCGTTTCTCAATTGCTGTTTTTCATCAACAATTCCTTGTGAATCTTTCCAAATATAGAGCCAATAATCCTTCTGCCAAAACCCCATTAAAATGGAATTTAGACTCCAATATTTTAATTTAGTATAATTGTCAAAAATCCCCAAACGATAACCTAATGTAAAAAACTTAAATTTATTATAAAAGAACCAATCCATGATTATCGGAGATGAAAGGAATAAGTCTTTTGGTAGGGTAGTAGAAATTTCATTATCTAATATTTTGATATTTATATATTTATCATCATTGTAATTGCCGAGCCAACCAAGTTTCAATAGGGAAATTCCAAATTGTTTAGATTTTTTTGCTAAATTATTAATATCAATAGGGTTTGTAAACCAAACATCTTCTTCTGTTATGATGAAATATTCAGAGGCATTTTTTACTGCATTTATCCACAAATCTGTGGGAATTTGAAATCCGTTAATATCTCTTCCTGAGATTATCGCTGAACTTTTTTCTGTATAATTTGAAGATTTTAATATTTCTATTTGAGGATATTTTAGTTTAATTTTATCTAAATATTTTTGTGGTGTACCATCGTCCAAAATGGTAATTTTGTAATTTCCTGATACAAATTTCTTGATACTCTCAAGGCATCTATCAAGATAAAAAGGACGGTTAAAAGATTTTATGAAAATATCGGTCATTTTATCAATTTTATAATAAGAATTTTTAGTCGGTTTATCCATGTTAATCTTTTGAAATAAGGACTATTTAGTATTTCTGTAATTTTGAGAGTTTTCATGTAGGCTTTTATGTATAAATGTTCATTATTTTTAAGGTGTTTATAAACATTATTATGATTTTTTAAACCATTTGCTAGATTTTTATAAAGATTTTTGTTTTTTGTGAAAAAAACTCCTTCAATAGCTTGCTTAATGTATTTTTCATGACCATAAGTAATCATTATAACACTTACTAAAGGGGTATTCATATTAATTATATTCTACTCTTGCAAAGATAATTATTTGTTTTTAATTATTATCTTTGCAGAAACAATAAAATGATGCAAACTCCACTTGTTACCATTTCAATTCCCTTATTTAAGTGTGAAGAATTTCTAGAAAAATGTCTTTTGTCGGTATTAAACCAAACTTACAAAAATATAGAAGTTACTCTAATTAACGACCAAACTCCCGATAATTCAGTAGAAATAGCGGAGAAATTTATCACTGAACACCAATTACAAAATTGGAAAATTTATCATCTTGAAGAAAATTCAGGGCTTTCTATAGTGAGAAATAAAGGGATAGATACGGCACAAGGGAAATATCTGTTTTTTTTGGATTCTGATGATGTGATTACCCCTGATTGTATAGAAATTATGGTGAATATTGCAGAAAAGGAGCAGTTAGAAATGGTGGTGGGAAATACCATAATGGTCAATCTATCAGATGGTAGAGAAAGAGATTTTTTTAGAGTAAATCCTAATCAAAATACGATAACTAATAATGAAGAAGTTTTTAGAGCATTTGTTAATGGTCAATACGCATCTTCTTCTTGGAATAAATTAGTTCTTTTGGATTTTATAAGAAAAAATCAGTTGTATTTCACCAGAGGTTTATTTGCACAAGATGAGTTGCAAAGTTTCCAAACAGCATTGGTTTTGAGTAGGTTAGGTTTTGTCAATTTTGATAAAACTACACTTTATTATTATCTTCATTCCAAATCTGTTATACACAATAGAAATAAAAGACATTTTGATAATTGGGCAACTATTGTTTCTCATATTTACGATTCTTATAAAAATGAAAAGAATATTGAACGAAAACGATTAATACAAAAACTCCTCATCAATTATAAAACGATGACTCTCCAAATGAATTGGAAAGCACAAGAAAACGATGAACTTTGGCTGTATAGTTATAATTTATATCAAAAGACAAAAGATGTTAATCTCTCATTTTTTGATTATTTTAATCCATCTATTCCGATGGATATAAAGAAAAAATCTTTTAAACTTTCTTTGCCATCATCACTAGCACTGAAACTATTCAAAAAGTTATATTATAGATGATTAATTCTTTTTAAATAATTTTTCTTTTACTATTTTTATGATAAAACGGAATGGAAGGTAGTTAGCCTCAAGGCTGTTGAAATCCATCATTTTAGGTGCTACCAAATCCGAATCTTGCTCTATAAGAGTTTTCAAACAAAATTCTAAATACTCTGGTAAATATAAATCATCAGCATCCAAAAAGGCGATATATTCTCCACGAGCTTCTTTGATTCCAAGATTTCTCGTATCGGAAGCACCACTATTTTCCTTATAAAAATAACGAAATCTCGCGTCTTTTTCGCACCATTTTTTTTGCAATAGACTCTGTGCTATCCGTAGAGCCGTCATTTACAATAATGCATTCCCAATTTTCATAAGTTTGGGAAAGAACAGATTCCAATGTTTCGTCTAAAAATTGTTCTGCATTATAAGCGGGGATAACCACTAAGATAAGGGTAGCATTTTTCATTCTTATATTTCTTTAATTTTACGATTCATCACTTGTATTGCTACCAATTTTGTTATTTTTTCTCCTAACGGAAGTTTTATCAACCATTCAGGAAAGAAAATAGGCAGTATCGTATTTACATATGCCATCCGTTCCGATATATTCGGAAGTATATTTCCTCTTTCATCCTGTAAAAAAACATACTTTCTCAACCAATGATTAATATAAACCTGAAAATCAATATCTAAACTAAGTATTTCATCTTTGAAGCGATAGATTACTTCAAACACTTCCTTAGAACAATTTCTATCTGTACTACTTATAGAGTTTTCAACTAATCGATATAGCAATAGTGTCTCATCTATTCTATAAATTTTATACCCTGCAAAAAGCACCTTCAACCAACAATGCAAGTCCTCCGCATTCTTTTGCCAAGTAAAACCGCCCACTTCATCCATCACAGATTTTTTGCATAACACAGTCGAAGGTGTTACTTTATTAAAAGCCATTAATTGAGTAAGTCCTTCCTTTGCATAATATAGAGCATCTTGTCTAGCATTGTTTTTACTTACTTTAGGCAGTTTATCTGTAAAATGTTGTAGTTTTGTCGCAACTAAATCCACATTTTGCTCTATAAGCACATTTATCCTAACCTCCAAACTATCAGGAGTTAGAATATCATCTGCATCCAAAAAGGCTATATATTCTCCTTTTGCATCTTTGATTCCAAGATTTCTCGTATCGGAAGCACCACTATTTTTCTTATAAAAATAACGAAATCTCGCATCTTTTTCGCACCACTTTTTAGCAATTTCTTCTGTATTATCTGTGGAGCCATCGTTTACAATAATACATTCCCAATTTTCATAAGTTTGGGAAAGAACAGATTCCAAAGTTTCATCTAGAAAAAGCTCTGCATTATAAGCGGGGATAACCACTGAGATAAGGGGATTTTGAATCATAATGGAAGTATTACTATTTATTAAATTATTTTCCTAAATATTTTTTTTAACCAAGTATTTTCCTTCTTGAAAATAAACTCAGGAAGACTCTCTATTTCTGAAACTTTTTTTTCAAAAATTTCATTAATATTTCTTCTATTAATAGCATTGAGCAATACCTTATGCCAAATTTTATTTCTGTCTTCTATTTTTTGTTTATTATGAGAAAGTCCCTTACCATGGACTCTATATAGCAATAAAGGTTCATCTATGAAATAAAAATCCCCAATTTCGTAAAGTTTCAGATATAAATCTTGGTCTTCTGCTATTCTGTATTGAGATATCATACCCTCAGTTTGTAAATAGGCATCTTTTTTGAAGGTAAAAAAATGGGCAACCTCAAAATTAATATTAAAAAAGAATTTTTGCCGATTTTTTATTTTTCTTGTTTGCGGAAATATTTTCTCTATCGCTAAATTATCATTACAAATATAGAATTTAGAATATGTAGCCACTATATTTTTATATTTCTTATGAGTATCTACAGAAAGTTGCAGAGCATTAGGAAGTAGAGCATCATCCGGGTCTAAAAAACCACAAATATCTCCGTTAGCCAATTCTATACATCTTTTTTTAGTATATCCAACACCTTTATTTTCTTCATTTGTATAGATTTTAAAGCGATGGTCTTTTGAAACTAAATTTCTTATTTTTTCTAAAGAGTTATCCGTAGAGCAATCATCTACAATAATAACCTCAAAATTTTGAAAAGTTTGACCAATAATACTTTTATAACAATCCTTGAAATACTCGTAATTATTATAATGAGCTACTAATATAGAAAACATTTATTTACTTATTAATTTATTAAATAGATTTGTCCATTTTGGCATAATGGTATCAAGTCCATATTTTTCTCTGATTCTTATTTTTGCATTGTGAGCAAAAGTTTTTCTTAATTTCTCATTTTCTATGAGGGTATTGATTTTTTCTGCCAAGACTTCCGTATTTCCTAGTTCCACTAAAAAACCACTCTCACTATTATCTATCATCTGTTTTGGACCATGTTTACAATCGAATGACACACAAGACAACCCCAAACTCATTGCCTCTAAAAGGGATAATACAAACCCTTCGTGACGAGAGCTTAATACAAAAATACTATGTTCTGCATATTTATCAGCAATTCTATCCGTAGGTGGGTGGATACGGATAACTTCTTGAAGACCATTATCCTTAATTTGTTGCTTCAAAGTTTCCTCTAACGCTCCACCGCCATAAATATCTAAAGTCCAATCAGGATTTTTTTGATGTACTAAACGCCAAGCATCAATCAAATAATCAAATCCTTTTTGGTCGGACAATCTTCCCACAGCGATAGCAGATTTCCTCTCCAAATCAGTAGGCTTACTTTCAGTTATGGTGATTGGGTTTGATATTATCTCCACCTTGCTAAAATACTTTCTCCAATCTTCAGCATCGTTATCTGTAAGAACTACGATTTTATCAAAAGAATTAATTATTTTTTGTAGTTTCTTAACTTGATATATCTGAAAAAAGTTAGAATAAGTTATTCTCTTCTTCAAAATCTTAAATTGAGTAGCATCAAAACCAAAATGTACCTCTAATATCTTCTTGCTACCATCTTTTATTGAAGGCAAGAATTTATATTCCGTACCTAAAAAAGTAGAAATAACAATATCAGTTTTATGGTTTTTCAAATACTCTTCCACCTTTTGGCGATAGATTTCCATAAATATTTTAATCCTCTTTCTTCGCTCGAAAAAACCAAATTCTTGCAATCTAAATGTTGGGTCTTCAATATTAAGATGCTCAAATTTCACCTTCGGACTGATATCAAATGCAATAGGACAATCATATTGACGGTAAGTAATAATTGTAACATTATACCCCAAAATATCGGCCATATAGTTTGCTTTTACGCATATTACCCGTTCCATTCCCGATATATTTTTCAAATGAGGAATAAAATATACTATATTCATTCTTATATTTCTTTAATTTTACGATTCATCACTTGTATTGCTATTAATTTTGTTATTTTTTCTCCTAATGGTAAATAGATTAAATATTGAGGGAAATAATTAGGGGTAATGTTATTAACATATTTTATCCTTTCTTTAATATTTTTTTCAATTTTTCCTTGTTCATTTTTTAATAAAATATATCTTCTAACCCATAGTTTAAGGTATTTAGAGTAATTGACCTTAGAATTTATTAACATTAATTTTAAATCTTCTATAATTGCTATAATTTCTTTTGTACAATTTCTATCTGATGCACTCATAGAATGATCCAAAATTCTGTAATATGCAAGTGGAGATTCTATTCCATAAAAAGAATTATTACTAAGTAATAAATTAAGCCAACAGTACAAATCTTCTGCTTTTTTATCCCAAGTAAAACCACCGATATTTTCTATAATTTTTTTTCTACAAAGAACAGTGGATGGAGTTGCTTGATTTATTTCTAAAAAAATAGAAATATCTTCAACCCTTCCTGTATGAACATATCTAAGTAATTGTTTAGTATATTCTCTATAATTTATTCTATATGCATTGGAATATACTAAATCTACATTCTCTTTTAGAAGTGTGTTTATTCTAATCTCCAAACTATCAGGAGTTAGAATATCATCAGCATCCAAAAAGGCGATATATTCAGCTTTAGATTCCTTTATTCCCCAGTTTCTAGCAGAGGAGAGTCCTCCGTTTTCTTTATTTGTTAGCCTAAATCTACTGTCTTTTTCGCACCATTTTTTGGCAATAGACTCTGTGTTATCCGTAGAGCCGTCATTTACGATGATACATTCCCAATTTTCATAAGTTTGGGAAAGAACAGATTCCAAAGTTTCATCTAAAAATTGTTCAGCATTATAGGCGGGAATAACCACTGAGATGAGAGGATATATTTTATTCATTTTACACAACTATCTTTTATTTTTTAATTTTCTCTTAATTGTATCCAATATAAAACGAAATGGAAAATAATTCGCTTCAAAACCATTAATATATTTAATTCCTTCTCTTATATTGAGGTGTTTCCTATTTTTGTTATTTATAATAATATTTTTTTTAGCCCAGCGATTGAAATAACGATAATAATCCATCCCATTTTCTAAAATATTTGCTTTGAGAGAAACAATAAGTTCCAATACCTCCTTGGAACAATTTCTATCCATACTACTCCAAGAATTATTATGCATTCTACGATAGGCATAATACTCACCTAACCTGTAAATTTTGTACCCTGCAAAAAGCACCTTTAACCAACAATGTAAGTCCTCTGCCTTTTTGTGCCAAGTAAAACCACCCACTTCATCCATCACGGATTTTTTGCATAACAATGCCATTGTGATTCTATTAGAATGTAAAAATAATGCTATTCCCTCTTTTCCTCTATATAAATAATCTTTCTTATCTTCATCTTCGATTACTTCATTTTGTACATCCCAGAATTCAAGCATTTTAGGTGCTACCAAATCTACATCTTTTTCTACAAGATTTTCTAAACATATCTCCAAAAAATTAGGCATATATAGGTCATCAGCATCCAAAAAGGCGATATATTCTCCACGAGCTTCTTTGATTCCAAGATTTCTCGTATCGGAAGCACCACTATTTTCCTTATAAAAATACCTAAACCTCGCATCTTTTTCGCACCATTTTTTAGCAACGGACTCTGTGTTATCCGTAGAACCATCATTTACGATAATGCATTCCCAATTTTCATAAGTTTGGGAAAGAACAGATTCCAATGTTTCATCTAAAAATTGTTCTGCATTATAGGCGGGGATAACTACTGAGATGAGAGGAGTAAATTTCATTTATTCAGAATTATAAATTTTTTATGATTTGCTCTTGTTTATTGATTACGATAGAATTGGCAGGAATATCTTTATGAACAACACATCCTGCTCCTAAAATAACATTATCACCGATTGTTACACCTTTCAGAATGATGCAATTTGCTCCTGTCCATACATTATTTCCTATCTTGATTGGTGCTGTTACAAAGTCTGTTTTAGATACAGAAAATGGCTCTCTGGTATATTGATGGTTATGGTCGAATATTTTCATTCCTTCCCCTAAAATACAATTTTCTCCAATTTCTACTTTTTCTAAAACAGAGATTGTAGCCCTTGTGATATAGGTGTTTTTTCCTATTATAAATTGGGCATTTTTTTTAATGGTAAGGTAATTAGATTCATTGATTTGTGTATTTTCTGCAAAATGTATTTCAGCAGAATCTGATATATCCATATAATTATTATTCCCTAACTTAAATGAGGAGTGGATTTCTGATTTTGGATTTTGTTTTAACAATTTTAGTTGCTCCTCCCTTTGCACTCTATCTTTTATAGAGAAAAATTTCAAAATAATTTTATTGATAATAGACTTCATAACTTTATTTTTAGCAAAAATATGATATTTATTTTTTATCTCTTAATTTGGTAGTAGGAACTTCAAAAATGTTTGCTATGCCCGAATAATACCAAAAGTATAGCTATGGCACGAAGTAAATCTAAACCAAAGATTCTGTTTTTGGGAATATCAATTTTGAAAAAATTAAGTAATGACAGCATATTTTTTTGTTTAATTAGAATAATATTTCTCTAATATTTTATGAAGATAAGTTTCTTTGTTGGTCAATGCATGTTGGATAAAATAACTTTCCACATCATGGGTATCAATCCCATAACCAGAGCCACTCTTGACCAGATTAAGATATAATTTTGTTTGATAAAACTTTTCCATAATCTCCAAAATCTCAATAATTGTATAATTTTCGGGATAGGCAATATTGATTATTTTATTGAAATATTGCTTATCAATTAATTGATTTGTAATATTTTTGATATCCTCCACATCAATTAGGTTACGAGTTGCTTTGGTGTGCACATTGATTATTTCGTTATTTTTCACAGAGCGAACCAAATAATTCATCAGTAAGTTTGAGTTTCCACCATTGCCCACAGCATTACTCAGCCTTAAAATTAAATATTGAGGACAAAGTTGGATAATGATTTGTTCCATTTTCAGTTTATGCAAAACATACTGGCTCTCTACTTTGGAAGAGTCATAAATACTGCAAGTAGAGAAGTATATAAAAACTTTATTAGGATTTTCTGTAATAGTTTTTTTAATCAAATTTTCTTCTCGTAAAAATTCTTCTTTTTTGGTTTCCAAAGAATTAGACACCCCAGAAGCGAAGAAAATTATATTTTCTTGATCACATTCTGTAAATAGCGATGCAATGAGTCCGTTTCCTATAATCATTTGTAACTTATATCTTTATATTATAATACTTTGCTACTTCGGGATGCCCAATGTGGAGCAGTACCTCATGCCCCATTCCTTCTAACCCTCTAACGACACAGAACTCTTTCGGTAAAAAATATGGAATAAGTCCCGTTTCCCAAGCAGCTTTCCACATAGCAATGGAAGCTCGGGAAGGTTCTTCTTCTAATTTCTGACAACACATTTCGTAATATTTTCTACCTGCATCAGAGTTTTTGGATAGAGACATTGGGGTGATATTACAATTAATACCCAAACCATTACTCTCATCAGTGATAGATATAGTATCTAATTGATTTTCTACCTCAAAATTCATACTTCTACCCGAACTTGACGGCACGCAATAGCCAAATTTTTCTGTAAGATATATCAAACGATAGATATTTTCGCTCCAAACGAACATATCCGAATCAATAGATACCACGATATCGGCATCGGAATCGAGCATTCCTTTAAACTTATAATAATCTGCCAAATGATAGAAATGTCTTGGATGGTCTGTTTTATCCTGCAAGACTGGATTTTCTACCTTTTTTAACTGAACACCCTCTATATTCAAATCAAAATTGGAATAAACCGTGTATTGAGCATCAGGAAAAAATTTTCTTATACTGCTAAGGCTTGGGTCCAATCGACTACCGAGATTGAACTCCGAACCTCCTGCATTGACTCTATTTTCATTAAACTCAGAGAAAACAAACTCTATCTTTTTTGATTTTATGTAGGCCTCCAACTGTGGGTCTTTGAACTGATATAGAGGTTGAGTATCTACCGATATTTCCGGGAAACTAGATTTAATAAATTTTTTCTGAGTTATCTTCTTACCAATGATAACTCCCCAAGCCTCTTTTAATCGCCATATTAATGTATTTATCATTTTTCTAACTTCAAAATATTTATTCTTACTTTATACTCCTTATATATCATTTAAAAATATCACTAATTCATTAGCCATTTTTTCATTACTCATAATATCCAAATAATCTTCTTTTATTCTCATAGAAAATGATTTTAATAAATCTCTATCTTGATAAAGTTTTTTAATAGCAGATTTCATTTCTTCCTTATCTCTATCAATAAAAATACCATCAATACCATCTTTAATGACCGTTTTGGGAAGTCCTATTCTTGTAGATATACACGGAACAGAACTTAGGGAAGCCTCAGCAAAAAGTGAGGGCCCAGAATCCGCAGATGAACCAATACAAACAATATCTACATCTTGATAAAATGAGAGTAACTCATCATAACTACCGCTAAATTTAGTTTTTAGTTTAATTTTTAATCCTTCTTCTTGTAGCTCTTTAATGGCAGGCTCTATGATGCTACGGAAGCCTTTCATCTCTCTATTGGGAGTACCTGTCCAGCCTACGGTTAATATCTCTTTTTCTCCTACATTTTTATTTTCAATAAATAAGTTTTCTTTATAAATGCCATAACAAAACAATACTTTATTACTAAATTTTTGATAATCATCATACAAGTTTCCACCTCCTACAATGATTCCATCATATTTTTTCAAATATCTGTTATAAAATTCTTGTCTTGATAGAGTCTTTAAGTCAGTTTTTGTTTTCTCATCAAAAGATGGTCCCTCGTGAGGATAAGAATCTGTATATATACCCACTAATTTCTTATTCGCTATAAAAGGAAATTCAGAAATATACTGAAAATAATAAGCCATTTCTATGATAAAATCAAAAGAAATTTTATCAGTTTTTTGCTGACTCAATACCTCATATACGGGATTTTCGCTATATATAGGATATGAATATGTTTTAGATGGGTGAATTTTATATTTCTTGTTTGAGGATTTTATAGCAAGGCTTATTTTATTTTTTAGAATATCTATAATTCCAAAGTTTTTTGGTTTAATAGCAAAATCTTGTGCAAAAGCTACATAGCAGTTATATTCTTCATTTAATAATTCAGCCCAAGTTTTAATGATATTATGATATGCCCAATCAGGCTTATCTGCAATGAATAAAATACTCTTTTTCATTTAAATAAATTCTTATACGATAATGCTTTTTTCTCTACAAAATTCCAAGATAAATATGCAAAAATAATAACGACGGGTAATGCATATAGCATCATTTCTAATGGTGTAGGTTTTAAGAAATATTCTATCAACTGCTGAACAGGAAATCCAAAAAGATAAATGCCATACGACAAGTCGCCAATCTTACTCCCAATAGAATTAATATATCGCCAGGATGAAATACCAAAACTGATACATACTATCGGTAATAAAAAATAATGAGTATATCTGAAAAATCCTAAACAAGTAGCTACTACCAATGCCCCCAACGAAACCAAAAATATTGTAGTGAGCGTTTTCTTCTTTAATTTCTCTATTTCTAATAAAGCCAACAAGCTCCCCATTGTGAAAAAGCTATATACATCCTGCATTTGATGGTGACTTAGATGGAATATATTTGCCAAAAAATTATAATTCTTCCCTCTGTTAATGAAAAACGGAGCCATAATTTGTAAATACACGGTTACTATCAACACTAAAACAATCAACATTTTTCTATTCTTACGAAACACAAATAACAGAGAAACCATCATATAGGCGAAAAACTCCATTTTTATAGTCCATAAGCTACCATTGATAGGAGTACCATACCTATTAGTAGAAAATATCCCCTCTATCGTGCCTTGGTCTTGATACATCTCAATAAAGAAAACCATATTTCGCGGCAAATAGGTATAAGTAGATAAATTGCTCCAATAAGGCGTAGTGCCATTATATGCAAAATAACATACAATAGTAGAAAAAAGTAACACTACAAACAATGCAGGAAAAATCCTAAGAATACGCTTCCAATAATAATCCATTAAATTATTACTCCTAAGCAAACTCTGAATGATTAAATAACCACTAATCGCAAAAAATCCACGAACCGAAATATACGAAAACACCGTTTGCCCATTCGTTATTTTCCATAATAAATCTTGCTCGGGCTGTCCCGTAAGAGGATATGAATGCGTTATAATAACCCACACTGCAAAAAGCAATCTCAAAAAATCAAAATTATTCGTATGTCTCATAAAATATTATGAAATATTTACTGCAAAGTTAAAAAAAATCCTTGATTTTACTATCTTTGCAATACTTTCTATTCCGAATGAAACAAAGTTCTATTGCTTATATGATAACCAACAAAATGGTCAACAAAATACCTAAAAAAGAAAAAATATTAATCCTCCACAAACAATTAGGAGAATATTTCTGCTCTCAGGCCGAAAAAATAGGATTAGAACCTATTCATTTTTATTCCCAAGAGTGGGGCGATATCCCAGAATTTAAAGTAAATATTTGGACTAAATACGAAAATATTTTTAGGAGAATTTTCTTCAAAGGTAAAACTTTTCTACATAGAAAATATGATGAATATCATCAAAAAATTGATGTAAAGAGATTAAAAAATATCATTAAAAAGCACCCAAAAATAGATTATATCCTATTTTTCCGTGCAGACCTATACTCGAAAAAAGCAATCCAACTCTGCCGAAAAATATCTAAGCAGATGATTAGTTATCAATTTGACGGGATGGCTGTGGGGCAAAAAATATTAGATTGCCAACCTCTATTTGATAAAATCTTTACCTTTGATAAAAATGACCAATTAAAATATCATTTTTTGCCCCTTACGAATTGTTGGTTTCCAAATCCACATATAAATACTCAGGCAGATACTGATATTTTTTATGTAGGAACTGGCACTCCAGATAGGATAAAATGTGCAACGAAAATTAGCGAATATGCCAATAAGAAACACTTGAAAATCAATCTAATATTAGGTGTTCCTAATCATGTTCCTATCCAAAACAAGGGAGGGATAAAATTCATACATAATGGGATATCCTTCGAAGAAAATTGGCAAAACTTGATACAATCCAAAGCCGTGTTAGACTTAAAACTACCACACCACGATGGACTAAGTTTCAGATTTTTTGAGGCGATATATTATAAGAAAAAAATAATCACGGATAATGTGAATGTTAAAAATTATGATTTTTACCATCCTGATAATATTTTTATTACAGATTATGAAAATTTCTCTGGGCTGAAAGAGTTTTTAGAAAAACCTTATTACGAAATTGATGAAAAAATAGTGAATAAATATGGTGTGGAGAATTGGCTAAAATATGTTTTGGATATAGAGCCACATCAAAAAATAGATTTACCCGAATTATGGAAAAGTTAATAACCATTTTTACGCCTACTTATAACCGAGCTTATACACTTAATCGGTTGTATGAAAGTCTTACATCTCAAACCAATCAAAATTTTGATTGGGTAATCGTAGATGATGGCTCCACTGATAATACAGAAGTATTAATAAAGTCTTTTATTGATGAAGGAATAATAAAAATCACTTATGTAAAACAAAAAAATCAAGGGAAACATATTGCTATTAATACAGGAGTAGCCTTGGCAAAAGGAGATTTTTTTATTGTGATAGATTCTGATGATTATTTATTAGAAAACTGTATCGAGACTTGCTATGCTCTTATGGAGCGAGTTAAAGAAGAAAACATTGCTGGATTTACATTTATCCATTTCACTGAAAACATACAATATGACGCCACAAAATACAATAACAAAATATGGTTTTATGACGAAGAAGGCGAATTCCATTGGGAACATTGGGGAGAAATGGCATTTTGTTACAAAACAGAAATTGCAAAAAAATACCCATTCCCACAATTTGAGGGAGAAAAATTCTGTCCAGAATCTTTGGTTCATCGTAGGATAGGGAAGCGTTATAGAGTGCTTTATACGGATTATGTTTTAGTTTCTGGGGAGTATTTGGAAGACGGATTATCCTCTAAATATAGCTTGTTGATGGAAAACAATCCACGGGCAGCAATGCTTTCTCTTTCTGAAAAAATTGTAGATTCGGATTCTAAGACTCAAAAGGAAGAATGGGCAACCACTTATTGGAATATCGCCTTAAAAGCCAAGCATATACCTTGGCTTGATAGATTCCGTGGGATACCTCTCTCCCTATCATTCAAATTTTGGAAAAAACGACTATTGAGATAAGATATTTTTTATAATATCATTAAATTGATTCCCCCAATTCTCCCAATTGAGTTCCTTTTCGTACTTTGTTCGGGCGTTTTGGGATTTTTCTAATATCTGTTCTGGATGTTGTAATAATTTTTCTATTTCGTGGGCATAGTCTTCCGCCGTAGCATTTTTAGGAAGCAAAATTCCTGTTTTTCCGTTTTCAATATGAGCCGACACGCCTCCTGTATCGGTAGAAATTATCGGAAGTCCATAGCCCGATGCCTCGCAAAATACTATCGGAGTACAATCTGCCTCAGTAGGTACAAAAAGGAAATGCGAAGTCAGCAAAAAATCTTGGATTTTCTGCAAATCAGCTGGATTATTTTTATTTAAAAATGGGATAATTTCAACCCAATTTTCTTGGATATTTGGTTCGCACCCTACAATGGTAAGTTTTACATTATATCCCTTGTTTTTCAATATTTTAAGAGTTTCAAAGGCTAAAGTTCCTCTTTTTCTTTCCCAATTTACTGCTAAGAATAGGAAATGATATTCGCCATCAATCACTCTGCGAGATGGGAGATGCTCTGGAACTTCTAAATTTGCCCCAAATTTTAGGAGTTTTATTTTTTCAGTAGGGATTTGATAGTGTTTCTTAGCAAAATCTACTGCCCATTCGGAAGAGAATATGGCTACATCCACATTATTGAGTGTTTTTCTCTCTAACCAGAGTGTTTCTCTTTTAGACAAAATACCAAAACCTGAATAATATGGATAATAATTGAGCAACTGAGCTATATTGGCATCATTCAGGTAGATAATCGGTATATTAGTTTTTAAAAATGCGAGTTCACAGACTGCCGTAGGAGCGAAAAGAATATCAATATTTTGCTGTTTTATCGTTCTTTTGAGTTTTTTTGATAGAAGTAAAGCTTTGTATAAATTGATATGTTGGTTATATCCTCTATTAAATATCTTCTGCATTGATTTTTCAATGAAGGAGTATATCTTTTGCTGGCTTTCGGATAGTTGTACTACGGGTACCCACACTACTTCGTAGCCGTGTTTTAGGATTTGCTCGTACATTTTATACATCGTCCCCGACCAGTTTCTCTTATCCTCTAATGGTCTTGAAGAGTAAAAACCTATTCTTTTTTTCATTAAAACTATTTTTAGTGTTTTTGTCTCTGTCTTTTGTCTATTTTTTACACTTTTTGAGTAAATAAATAATCAATTTTTTATAATGTTTTAAAATCCATTTCAAAAACTGAAATGCTGTAGCAAATTGTCCTTGCTTCAATGTCTGGAAAAAGTCGTTATAGCTTCTAATAAATATCTGCCAGTCTGAATGTTGTTTGATTTTTCCTTGATAGAAATTTCCAATAATCGTATCCAAATGATTATGTTTCAAATCTCTCCGAAAATTAACTGCTCCAAAGGAAAGCCCTGAGTCGTGTCGGCGATAGGCAGACATTGTTTTGGAAAAACCTCGCATCTTGCCCAAAGTAGTGGCAGCCAAGAATATAGCCGTATCAAAATACTGCAAAGTAGGGTCTTTCAATGTTTCCTTAAAGGCCAATGTCCTCAAAGTTGCTGAACGCATCACCACCGTAGCCGTATGCACTACCCAATGCTGATAAATCTCCAAAGGCGTATAATCTCTGTCCTCTATGATAGAAAATGGCTTTCCATCTAACTCAGAGTATGGAGATACATTATTCGCCTGATGAAAACAAATAGCATATTCTGGATTTTGCTCTAAAAAATCATATTGAGTTTGTAGTTTGTGTTCATCTGTCCAATAATCATCCCCCTCACAAAATGCCAAATACTCTCCTGTAACCTGCCGTAGGGCATAATAAAAGTTCGGCGTAGAACCCATATTCTGTTCGTGGCGAGTATATTTCACTTCTATATGAGGAGGTGTATTTTTCAGATAGGCTTCTATCACTTTGTGGGTATTGTCTGGAGACTTATCATCACATAGTATGAGTTCTATTGGGAAATCTACTTTTTGCATAAAAATTCCCTCCAAAGCTTGTTCTATATACTCTTGATGGTTATAGGATAGCACTACAATAGATAGTTTCTTCTTACCTTGCATAGATTATACCATTATAAAGACTGCAAATATACTACATTTAAACAAAATCGCCCATACCCTTATTTGCAAATCAGCCCGAAATATATCAACTTTCCATAATTGTTATTTTCCACAAATAAAAACCTAATATCCTAATTTTTAAGATATGATAGTTATAAAATAGTAAGAAAGCATTACTAAAAATTTATACCCTCCCTAAATATACCTTGGATTTTACAAGGTTGTATTTAGGGAGAATTTTTATAGTTTATAAATAATTTGTCTATATTTTTTTTGTAAATCATTCTAAAATATACTAACTTTGCGTATTGTAATTTCATTAAATAAATAAATAAATAATATCATTTTTTTTAAAAATATCATAAATGTCTAAAAAAATTATTCTGAGACAATCGGTGAAGAGCGGAGTAGCTGTTGTTTTCTTTTTTGGATTGGGCATGGCTTCCATCAATGCTCAGACACAACAACAGCACACAGGCAAAGTAGGTATCAATACAACTGAACCTACCGAAACTCTTGATGTAAAAGGAAAAGTCCGTATACAAGAACTTTATTCAGAAAGAGACCAGACAGGAACTAAGAATGCGAATTTCACTGCAACTAATATGGTAGTAGTAGATGCTAATGGTGTGTTAGGGAAACAAGCTTTACCTACTATTCCAACCATTCCTACTATCCCTACGGAGCCGTGGCGAGTAGCTGGAGGTTCCACACAAGCAACAAGTAATACCAGTAATATCTACCAAAATGGTAAAGTAGGTATTGGGAATTATTCTGCAAATAATCCAAGTATGGAATCTTCATTTGAGATTAATGGAGGAGGTAGTAAGCAGTTGGGATTAATAAACACTATAAATAATGTTGTTTATAAATGGGATATCTCTACAGAGGATAAAGCACTTACATTTACAAAAAGAAAACCTGATAACGACAGGAGGATATTTTCTCTTACACAAGATGCAAAATTATATTTAGGTAGTGGATTAACTTCTGAAGGAGGAGGTGGTGCAAAACTTATCCTTGATGGAGGAAATGGGAAAATAGGTATTAATCAAAACTCTGCGAGTTATAATCTTGATGTAAACGGTGATGCTAAAATCTCTGGATTAAAAAGTGGAAGTGGATATACAGCTGCCCATATGGTAGTAGCAGATGCTAATGGAGTTTTAGGGAAACAAGCTTTACCTACTATCCCAACTATGCCTACTATCCCTACAGAGCCGTGGCGAGTAGCTGGAGGTTCCACACAAGCGACATCTAACACGGATAACATCTACCAAAATGGTAATGTAGGGATTGGGAATTTTGGAGATAGAAAAACATTAACAGAAAAGTTAGAAGTAGAAGGTAACACATCTGTAAAAGGTAAATTAATTCTCGTTAATGAAAGTAGTAATGACAACAAATTTCTTACATATACAGAAGGAACACAGTTATTGTTTGATAAAAAAATCGCTGTACCAATATTACATACTACACAAACAGGTGTGATGGCATCTCTTACTAATGTGGGAAAATTATACCTAGGGAATAATCTTACAAAACCAGATGGTGAAACACTATACACGAAAAATGCTAAAATCCTTTTAGATGGAGAAAATGGTACCGTTGGCATCGGTAAAAACTATACAGATTATGATCTTGATGTGAATGGTTATACAAGAATTTCTCAGTTGCCAACCTCAAACGATTATGCGAAATATTATACAACTGAAAATGGCACGAGAGTGCAAAAAACAAAAACTGAAAAATACGCCCCTAAAAAAATGGTAGTAGTAGATGACAATGGCGTGTTAGGAAAAGCAGATATCCCAACAGGTGGTGGTAGCGGAAACGGTGTAACAAAACATAATAGTAGTTCTACACCACAATGTAACGCTGCCAATGCAGGAACTATCCACTACAAAGAAGGGGTAACCGTAAATGGAAATACTAAAACTACCTCTGTAATGGGCTTCTGTATGAAAACCGCTAATGAGAAATACAGATGGTTCTATATCTTTGGGGGAGCAGGTACTACTGCTGGTAGTGAAGCTGATGCTCCTAATTTCGGAGAAGGTATTCAATAAAATGTTTAATATTATCAATCTAAAAAATATGAAAGTATTAGCATATAAAATAAGTACTCTTTGTCTCTTGGCGGGTAGCATAGGTCTATCCGCACAAGGGAAAGTAGGCATCAATACCGAAAGCCCTGCCTATACCCTCGATGTAAATGGTACAGTGAGGATAGCAGATACTCCAAAAGATATTAGCGGACCAACAATGCTTGGAGTAGATAAAAATGGACAAGTGGTACAGTTACCTGACATAAAAAAACTAGCTGTATTTGATAAACAAGAGGTATATTTACCTGTAACACCTAAAAATAAAGAAAAATACTTCTCTTATACTCACATATTCCAAGATGTTGGGATAGACCCATCTAAGTATTTAGTTACACTATTATCTGCTACCTTAGTATCCGGAAAAGGAGATGATGAAAGCCCAGTCGCTATGAAAATAGCTTCTATAGCAGATAAAAATACAAGATTAGGGGTTGTAGAGGCTGATGAAACTTGGACCAATAGAATAACCAATATAAAAGCCTGGCCATCTAAAGCTGCGGGATATATAGGGAAAAGAGATAGAGTAGGTGCTAATGATAATGATCACGTCATACAAGGAACAACTGCGAAAACCCTCACCGCAGAGAAACAAGAAGACCGTATAAGGGTACCTTTTTTCTACGAAACTCCTCTATTAGAAATGGTAGAGTACAATAATAAATGGTACTTCCGCGGAGAGTACGATTTCACAGCACCATTAGAAAAACCTAGTAAACAACTCTATTGGAAATTAGAACTTTTCATCATCAAAAAAAGTTGGGTAAAAGTATTTAACAATAATTTAAAAGTTAGTTTCCCTGCTAACATTAATAATCCAAATGTAGAAGTAACTTCAATGGATGCAAATAGTGCATATCCTGTTGTAGAATAAATTATAAAATACAATGAAAATAAAATTATATTTAACAGCCGTACTGCTCACAACACTACAATGGGGTAATGCCCAAAAAAAAGTAGGCATCGGTACCGAAACTCCACAAGAAACCCTCGATGTAAATGGTACAATGGGGATACGAAAATTGGGACCTGCTAAGAAAAACGATATCTTGGCTTGGGACAAAAATAGCAAAAAAGTAGTAGTAACACCGTCTAGCAATGAAAAGTTTCCATTCTACTATGTTAATGTATTTATTCCTGTAGCAATTCCTAATTCAGGTGGAGTTCCACAGGGTGTAAATGTATCTAATCTACCTATACGAATTAATGCACAGAAATATGATGTTACTGTGGTATCAGCTAATTTGATTAATGTATCAAACGGCCAAAAGACCATATCAAATGTTAGGGATTATTACCAATCTAGTACAAAGTCCGATTACTCTGTGAATTACCCAATCATTGGAGGAAACATAAATGATAATAGCCTAAATCTCTATCCAATTATTGTACGAGCAAACCCTAATGATAGGGTCTATTCAAACACTATAGCAGGTAGAGTATTGGTAGATGTAAATAAAGACGATGCTACTACCGAGGGTAAGCTTCTACTACCAGAAAACACCTACTTACTCAATATACAGCATCCTGATATTAAGTTAGAAAAGGTTAAAGATGCAAGAAAGACACCTCCTTATTATGAGTATCCAGATGATGGACCACCAAGGTTTGTCGAAGGCAAAGAAATATGGGATGGTAAATCATATAAAAAATATTATAATTTATCTATTTCTTATCCAAATATCCCAGAAAAACACGGACGAGGATTTATGCCTTGGGCAAAAAATGCTACTAACTATGACGAGCAACAAGATAATAAGACTGAAAGGTATGCTTGGATAGTTACTCTATTCGTAATGGATAATAAATGGATAAAATAATAAGACTATAATGAATCTGAAAAAAAATGAAAATAAAATATATAATCCCTATACTATTGTGGGCTACTGGGCTTAATGCTCAAAAAAAAGTAGGCATCAATACCGAAAACCCACAACAAACATTGGATATCAACGGAACACTAAGAATAGAATCTCCTAAAGACCTTACAAATCAAAGTGATATGGAGATAATTCCAATTGGTGTAGACTCCAAAACAAAGCAAGTAATACCTATTGCTGATGAGAACTATACTCCTTTTAAAGTAGTAAATTATTCGTTTAAGGTAGAAAAAACAGGAGTGGATTTGAACAACCCTAATGCAACAATCAACGAAGATTGGGTGAATGATATAGACCTAAAAGTACCCATTGATAAATATACTATGATAATGACCCAAGTGTCTTTCGTAAATGCAACGACCAATTCTCCAGTATTGGCACCTATTATAGGTTATTCTAGATTAAGAGGGGCAGCAAAGACAGTTGGGCTTAACACATTGTATAATGCACAACTAGGAGATAGGGGATTTATAGATGATACAAATGGAGAAAAATACTCTGGATATATGCTCGCAGGACAACCTCAGGTAATGCTATATCCAAATTCCACAAGTGGTACTTGGAGATTCTATGCCGACTATCCCAATGTAGCTCCTGTAAGTTTATTATTCGAAGATGAAAATACTGATAATCCTCCGACACGAGTGAAAAGATACGACCATAAACCTACTAGTGGACAATTAAATCAATTCCCTATTAGATTTTTTGATAATTATAAATGGAAAATTACAGCTCTTATCATAGATAATAACCTTATCAAAAGTTTTGATATTAAAGCGAATAACAACAATTCAAGTTTTGGTGTAGAAGGTGACCAGCCTTGGACAGATTTAGCGGACTAATATTATTATATAAAAAACAATCACCAAAAGGTGATTGTTTTTTTAATCCTAAAAATAAAAATATTTTTTCTATAAAATTTTTATATTTAGAAAAAAAAGTATATTTTTGCAAACTGAATTAATTAACTAAAATTTATAGACAATGTTTGCAATTGTAGAAATAGCAGGGCTTCAATACAAAGTTGAGCAAAACCAAAAATTGTTTGTAAATCGTTTGCAAGGCGAGGTGGGAACAAAATTATCTTTTGATAAAGTTCTTCTTGCAGTAAATGATGCTACAACAATCGGTGCCCCGGCTGTAAGCGGTGTTAAAGTAGAAGCTGAAATCTTAGACCACTTGAAAGCGGATAAAGTAATCGTTTTCAAAAAGAAAAGAAGAAAAGGTTACAAAGTGAAAAATGGACACAGACAAGCACTTACTCGTATCCAAATCACTGGAATCTCTGGACTATAATCTAAGACTAAGCAAAATTTATTAACTTTAAAAAACCATAAAACGAAATGGCACACAAGAAAGGAGTTGGTAGTTCCAAAAACGGTAGAGAATCTCACTCTAAAAGATTAGGTGTGAAGATTTTCGGTGGCCAAGAGGCTATCGCAGGTAACATTATTGTAAGACAAAGAGGTACTAAACACCACCCTGGTAAAAATGTAGGAATCGGTAAAGACCATACTTTGTTTGCATTAGTAGATGGTAAAGTAGTTTTCACTAAGAAAACAAACAACAGAAACTATGTATCTGTTGAACCAAATGCATAAGAAGACAATAATTAAAAAATAAAAACCTCACAATTTCTGTGAGGTTTTTTTATATTTAAAAATAATTTATTTTCATTATAAATAAATCTTTTACTTATCTTTGTCTTATGAAAAAAACAGCCATCCATTACGATTTACAAAAAACTACAGAAATATTCGCAGATATTGCGGTTACCTTATTTTCTAATGGTGCCAACTCTACTCGTACAGCAAGGAATCTCAAACGAATAGCTCCCGCCTATCATTGTGATGTAGAATTCTATTTCTCTCATTCAGCTATAGTAATTTCTTTAGAAGACCTACATTCAAAAGATAAATTCACCATCACAAAAAGCATTCCTCACTATCATGTAAATTATTCTATCATTTCAAAAATCAGTATTTTGACATGGAAAATAAAAAATGGCGAGATACCCATAGAAAATATAGAACAAGAATTGACAGAGATAAAAACCACAGGCTCCTACCCCGAATGGATAAAGATAACTTTCGTATCTCTGGCTACGGCGGCTTTAGCAAAATTGTTTGATGCCACCTACCCTGAGTTTGCGGTTTGCTTCTTGGCGTGTGCTATCGGCTTTTTAGCAAGGAAAGTCTTCATCACGAAGAAATTCAACATTTATGTCTGTTTCTTAGTTGGGGCATTTACCTCGACTTCAGTAGTCAACATTTTTAGAATTCTAGGGATAACTAATTTCCACGCTGCACTCTCTGCTTGTGTTTTGTGGCTTATACCTGGTGTGCCACTTATCAACGGATTTTTGGATATTGTTAGCGGATACATTATTAATGGCTGGGCAAAGGTAGCGATGGGCTTTATGTTGATTTTTATGATTGCAGTTGGCTTTGTTATATCATTATTTATTTTTGGTTATGGAAATACTATATAAAACATTTTGGTCTATTTTCGTAGCAATTGGTTTTGCTATCTTATTTAATACACCAAGAAAAGCCCTATGGACGGTTGCTTTCTTGGGAGCCTTAGGTTACGGCACAAAGGTCTTTCTTTTGACATATATAATATACGACCACACCGTGTTATCTACCCTAGCAGGTGCCTCTATGGTGGGGATATTAGGTATCTATATTGCCGAAAAAATCCGTACACCTCCGATTATCTTTACAGTTCCCTCTGTGATTTGTATGATTCCTGGTAAATTCGGATACGAGTTCATCATTGGTATCATCAAAATAGCGATGGTAAAAAACGGACGACAAGTATCCTTTGATTACTTTTTAGAGGTCGTGAACTCTGGCCTAAAAACAGGGCTTATCCTAATGGCTCTAGCATTGGGGATTATTTTTCCGATTTTGTTTTTCAACACTCGTACTGTTAAAGACAAAGATTTGACAAAAATTATCAACAAAAAAGTAATACGAAAATTCAAGATATTTTCACGGCATCATCATTAAAATTAAGGGCTTTCAGTAGAATGAAAGCCCTTTTTTATTAATTCCAATCTCCTTTGGTAATAATAAATATATTCTCATCATCAAGCCCTGTAAGTTCATGCTCTACATTTATAGGAATATCATAGGTATCACTTTCTTTCAAGATAATATCTTTCCCTGATATGTTGAATTTTATTTTTCCCTTGACGATTACAATCACTGCCTGCTGGTCAGTAATATGCTTTTCCAAAACTGCACCTTTCCCCAAAGCAACAGCCACCTGCTTCATTTTCTTGCCTTTTTTAATATACGAAAATGTAGGTTTATCATTTCGGAATGAAAGTTTATCTTTATAGTCAATCACCTGCACCTCCTTCACTTTATCCATTGTCTCCGCATTAAAGGCCTTGATACCGTATTTTTCAAGTTCCTTTTCTGCCATTTTTGCTCTATCTCCTTTTTTACAAAAGACCACAACTTTTTTACCTTTAAAATCTTCCAATCTATCTTTCAACTCATCCAAGGGAATATTAATAGCATTCCTCACACTTCCAACTTGAAATTGCTCAGGCGAACGGACATCCACCAAGATAGATTGCTTATCATTTACCACTTGTTCTATTGTTTGAGCCTTAATATTAGCCAAAAACGAACTACACACCATACCAAAAATTGGTAAAACTTTGTTATATTTCATATGTTTTCATTATTTTTACTAATGCAAAATTACAATTTTTACCACTGATATACAAACTTTTATAAAATTATTAAAAAAATATTTTTAAAAAAAGTTAATAAAAATTTGCATATTAAAAAAAAATCCATACCTTTGCAACCTAAATCAGAAACAGATATGGCAAATCATAAATCAGCATTAAAGAGAATTAGACAAAACGCAGTAAAAAGATTGCGTAACAGATACTACCACAAGACTGCAAGAACTGCAATCAAAGTATTAAGAAATGAAGAAGATAAAGCAAAAGCTTCTGAGCAATTGCCAAAAGTAATCTCTTTAGTGGATAGATTAGTTAAAAAGAATATTATTCATAAAAATAAAGCTGCTAACTTAAAATCTAAATTAACTAAGCACGTAAATAAGCTTGCTTAATTAATATAAATTTTGGCCCGTTCGTCTATCGGTTAGGACTCAAGATTTTCATTCTTGCAAGAGGGGTTCGATTCCCCTACGGGCTACTTATCTTTTTTTTAATATAAAAAGATAATATCTATTTATTTAAAATTAAACTTACTTGGCCCGTTCGTCTATCGGTTAGGACTCAAGATTTTCATTCTTGCAAGAGGGGTTCGATTCCCCTACGGGCTACGAGAAAAAACATTCAAGAGATATTCTTGAGTGTTTTTTTATTATTTATCCTTTGATAGCCTACCAAAAATCATTACCTTTGTAACTATAAAATTAAATAAAAATGAAAAAAATAAGAGTTCGTTTTGCCCCTAGTCCGACAGGAGCTTTGCATTTAGGTGGAATGAGAACCGCTCTCTACGATTATCTCTTTGCAAAAGGTAAAAATGGTGATTTTGTTTTGAGAATAGAAGATACCGACACGGCTCGTTTCGTAGAAGGTGCCGAAGAATACATAATGGAGGCGTTGGAATGGTGTGGAATAATCCCCGATGAAAGTCCTAAAAAAGGTGGGCCATACGGCCCTTATCGTCAGTCTGAAAGAAGGGATATTTACGATAAATACACCGAACAAATTCTAAAAACAGATTATGCATATATCGCTTTTGATACCCCTGAAGAGTTGGATGCAGTCCGTAATGAATTTGAAGCGAGAGGTGAAGTTTTTGCCTATAACTACCAAACGCGCGAAAGATTAAGAAACTCTATTTCACTATCAAAAGAGGAAGTTCAGCAATTTATCAATAATAATGTTCCTTATGTTGTTCGTTTCAAAATGCCATTTGATAGAGTTCTCAATTTAGAAGATATTATCCGTGGAAAATTTTCTGTAAATACAAACACCTTAGATGATAAGGTTTTAGTAAAAAATGACGGTATGCCTACCTATCATTTTGCCAATATTATTGATGACCACGAAATGAAAATATCTCATGTTATTCGTGGAGAAGAGTGGTTACCATCAATGGGACTACATATATTGTTATACGAAGCTATGGGCTGGGAAGCTCCAGAATTTGCACACTTATCGCTCATTCTAAAACCTGAAGGGAAAGGAAAACTTAGCAAAAGAGATGGCGCAAAATTTGGTTTTCCTGTATTTCCATTAGATTTTCACGACAAAACATCAAATGAAATTTTCAAAGGATACCGTGAAGAAGGTTATTTCCCGGAAGCACTTATCAATTTCTTGGCCCTATTAGGTTGGTCACCAACAGAAGATAAAGAAATCCTTAGCTTAGATGAAATGATTAAGGAATTTGACCTCCACAAAGTTCATAAAGCGGGAGCTAGATTTAGTAAGGAAAAAGCAGAATGGTTCAACCATCAGTATCTACAAAAGAAAAATAATAGCGAACTCATCAGCCTTTTGAAAAATATTGACGAAGTTCAAAAATCTCAAATTTCAGAGAATAGGTTAGAGAAAATTATCTCTTTAATGAAAGAAAGAGCAACTTTCGTAAAGGATATTTATAATGAAGGGAAATTCTTCTTTATTGCTCCTTCAATTTTTGATGAAAAAGGTGTAAAAAAAGCATGGAAAAATGATACTTCCGAAATTATCACAAATCTTTACGAAGTTCTAAAAGAGCAAGAAAATTTCTCAGCGGAATCTATTAAAGAAACTATCCATCATTTTACTGAATCAAAAGAATTGGGTATGGGGAGAGTAATGATGCCTCTACGACTTGCCTTAGTTGGAGAGCTAAAAGGTCCTGATATTCCCGAAATTATGGAACTCATTGGTAAAGAGGAAACATTAAAAAGAATACAATTTATTCTCAATACATTATAAATAAAGAGAGATTTAAAATCTCTCTTTTTTTATTTAACAATATTCTTCGTAAGCTGATTGAAGATTTGCAGCCAAAGCACCGATAGCATTTCCTTCAATATGATGTCTTTCGAGCATATGGACTAATTCACCATCTTTGAAAAGAGCAATGCATGGAGAACTTGGAGGGAATGGTGCGAGATGTTTTCTTGCTTCTGCAACAGCCTCGTGATCTACCCCTGCAAATACTGTAATTAGATGATCTGGTTTTTTATCACCTGTTAATGAATATATCACTCCCGGTCTTGCTCCTGATGCAGCACACCCACAAACGGAGTTTAATACCAATAATGTTGTTCCTTCTCTTTTAAGTGCTTCATTTACCTGCTCTGATGTTGTCAAATCTTCAAACCCCTTATCTGTGAGTTCCGCCTTCATTGGCAATACTAAATCTATTGGATACATTTCTTATTTTTTATTATTTAATTATTCTTATTTTTTTCTAAATATTGGGATTTCTATATTATCAAATCTATTATCTTCATCATTAAACTGATAGCGTGTATTATATTTTGCTAATCTTTGCAATCTTTCATTATTTATATTAGAGATTGATTCTTCTTCTGTGACAAAACATTCCTCTTCTTCATTTTGATGCATAACTATTTTCTCCTCCATAATAATACTTTCATTTTCATCCTCTTTATTTTTTACATCATCATTTTCTTCAAACATACTTCCGGACTCATCTATAAACTGAGGAGACTCAATAACTAATTCAATTTCTGGACTTGTCTTAGTCGTTGTATTGAATTTTGCTATCACTTCCATGTCAGAATCATCTTCATCTAGAGAATATTTTACTCTTTCATCCGAATCTTCCTCACTTTGTACTTCTTCTTTATTTTTAAGAATTTCTATATCTGGTTCCTCATAAACTTCTGCTTCATCATTAGGAGATACCTCACTTACCTCCCCTACGAAATGGTCTTTTTCTTTTATATCAAATTGAATTTCAGTATCGGTATCATCCTGCAAAAAGCCATCACTATCTCCATATTCATTAGAATCCTCATTAGTTGTTTCCTTCTCCGAATGTCCTAATTTTTTTTTTTCAAACCCAAATGCAAAAGTCTGGGTTTCTTCTTCGTTATCTAAATCATCTAATAAATTATTTTGCTTATAATCTGTTGCTTCTTCAGTAGTACTTTCTAAATCATTTAAACGAAATACACTTTTTTGTTCATTACTTACCTCATTATTTTCCTCCTCTTTTTTCTGAGGCGTAGTTGTTGGTGCATCTAATGATAGAATCTCCTTTGGTGCTGGTGTTACATTAAGGTTAGTTTTGTTAAAACCAGTTGCAATCACAAGTACGCTAATAGCATCACCAAGGCTTTCGTCTCTCCCTGTTCCGAAAATAATTTCAGCTGTATTTCCTGCCTCATCTTGGATATATTGCTGAATTTTCTGCACCTCTTTCATTGTAGCCTCTGTATTACCACTAAGTATCAACAATAACACATCTTTTGCTCCTTCAATTTTATTATCATTAAGGAGTGGAGAATCCAAGGCTTTCCTCACTGCCTCATCAGCTCTACCTTCGCCAGAAGCTATTCCTATAGACATCAGTGCTATACCTGAATTTTTCAACACCGTCTCTGCATCTCGGAAGTCTATGTTAATATGGAAAAAACCTGTAATAACTTCTGCCATTCCCTTTGCTGCGTTGGTAAGAATCTCATCAGCACGAGAGAGCCCTTCGGAAAAAGGCAAATCTTCATAATGTTGTACTAATCTATCATTATTAATCACTATGAGGGAATCTACATTATCTCTCAACTTTTCGAGTCCTTGTTCAGCTTGTTGCTTTCTTCTTTTTCCTTCTACAGAAAACGGAACGGTCACTATTCCCACAGTGAGGATTCCCATTTCACGAGCTGTTTTAGCAATAATTGGTGCTGCTCCTGTACCTGTTCCACCGCCCATACCAGCCGTTACAAATACCATTTTGGTATTTTTCCCCAATGATTCTTTTATTTCCTCTATACTTTCAAGGGCTGCCGCCTCCCCTACTTCAGGCTTAGCTCCTGCACCAAGACCTTGTGTAGAATTCACTCCCAACTGTACCTTATTTTCAATTGGATTATTCTGTAGTGCTTGTGCATCGGTATTATATATCACGAAATCTACACCTTTGATACCCTTCGCGTACATACTTTTTAAGGCATTATTTCCGCCTCCACCGACACCAACCACTTTTATGATTGATGAATTTCCTTTTTGTAATTGAAAATCAATATTCCCGTCCATAAATTTGTGTCTTCAATTATATATTTAACCTTTTACTTTAAATTAGTGATATTTCAGAATACAAATTTAGTAATAAAATTATGAATAATCATCATTATATTAAAGTATTTTAATAACTCGCTATTTTTTGTTAAATTATTCTTCTTCTGGTAGATTGAGCCACTTTTTGCTACTCTCTGTAATTTGCTGAAATCCTTTTTTTAAAAAAGATAAAATATTCTTTTTTTCTACATCTGACACATCTTGCTCATCATGGGTATCTATTTCGGCATCTATTGCAGGTAGTACATCACTTCCTGTAGTCTCTATCATATCTCTATTTTTCACCTCATCTACTTGCTGATATTCTTCTACTTTCGAATAACTTTCTTTTCTATCTTTTATTCTAATACTTTCTATCAATAGACCGATAGCAGTAGCATATTCTGGGATTTTTAGTACATCGTCATAGTCATTTACAACATACTCACTCGGGATACCGATTCTTGTATCAAATCCTGTTTCTCTATCTATAAGTTCTGCTATATTTTTTAAATTAGAACCTCCTCCAGTAAGCACAATACCCGCTATTAGTTTTTTCTTTTGCTCTGATGCTCCGTAGAGTTTCAATTCCATATTAATTAAATCTATTACCTCTTTTAGTCGTAGATTAATAGTTTCTGCTAATCTTTTTATAGATATTTCTTTATCTGGACGATTACTAATCCCTGGTATTGTTACATAGGTATTTTCCTTCTCTTTTTCTGGCATTGCCGAGCCATATTTTTTCTTCAATATTTCGGCATGCTTTTCTATGATAGAGTGTTTTTCTTTGATTTCTTCGGTAATAATTTTCCCGCCATTAGGTATTACACAAGTATGACGAATGATATTATCTTTAAAGATGGCAATATCCGTAGTACCTCCTCCTATATCAATTAAGGCTACCCCTGCCTCTCTTTCTTCGGGTTTTAAAACAGCATCAGACGACGCAAGGGGCTCAAGGGTAATAGATTCTATATCTAGACCAGCTCCTCTAACGCATCTGGTGATATTTCTGATACTTGAAATTTTCCCTACCACAACATGAAAATTGGCTTCTATCCTACTTCCACACATACCGATAGGTTCGTATATATCTCCTTGAGAATCAATTTTATATTCTTGTGGGATAACATGAATAATCTCCTCACCTGGAAGCATTGGTAATTTATCCACCTGACTTTTGAGCACCTCTATATCCTTCTCATTGATGATATCCTCAATATTATCTCTTAAAATATAATCTGATCTCTGCAACGAGCGAATATGATGCCCCGCAATCCCTACAGTTACTCTTTTGATTTTCACTCCTGAAATCCGCTCCGCACCTTCTACTGCTCTCCTAATGGAGGAAATTGTTTGTTCTATATTTTGTATCACCCCTTGATTAACTCCTAGACTTTGGGACTTCCCCATTCCGAGTATTTCTATACCGCCATTAGGGGCTTTTCGTCCTACGATAGCTACTATTTTCGTAGTTCCTATATCCAACCCGACTGAATATTCGTATGTTTCTTCCATTATTTGTATTACAAAATCAGTTTTTACTTTCTTCTTTTTTATCTATCATTTCTTTTTCTTCATCCACCATTTTTGCATTCTTATTACGTGTCGCCACGATTTGTCCGTTATATTTTAAGGAAATTTTAGAATATTTATCCATTTTTTCCCTTATCAAGATTTTATCCATAAAAGTTTTAAATCCTTTTAGTTTAAAATCTACATTGCTCAATTCGCCAAGTTCAACCTTAAAATTACCATCAATGGTAAAAAGGTAATAAGAATTATTTTTCTTTTCTATTCCAATAAAATACTTCTTATAGAATTCATCCTTGTTTATAGTATTCACAAATTCCACAAGAGTTTTATACTCTGAGGGTTGTACATCTCCCATCACCAATATACATTCGTACGAAAAATTAGTATTCATAGGAAAGGAACTTCCTTTTTCATCCACATAAACCACCTCTCCCTTACTATTTTTCAATCTAAAAACAGGAACTTTCTGCTTGATATCCACATTAAGTCTCCCACTAAGATTGAGATATACATTGGCAGAATCCACCGCAGGAAAAGCTCTCACCTCTCTCTCTAATTTTGGGATATTTATGTCTTTTATTTTTCCCCTTGGATTTTGTTTTTTTACAATATTTACAATTTCTTTTTGGCTGATGAAATAGACGGGATGAATAGTTTGTTCAAAATTAACAACAATATCCCTATCGGTAATGGTACGATTATTAAACTTTTTCAGAGAAAAATTGAGCAAAAAAATTAATGTTACGACGGTAATAATAATTTTTAACAGCCTATATTTAATCTTCATTGGATGCCAAAAAATTTTATTAAATTGTATTTTCTGCAAAACTACAACTTAATATAAAAATAAACAATCTTATTTTGAAATAAAAACACTAAAATTACATCTTATTATCCTCCTACTCCAAAAGATGCCCAAAATATTCCTTCTTCGTCTTTAAATATTTTTCAGAATTTTCATTGGCTTTTATTTGTAATGGTATTCTTTTCACAAACTCCAATTCCTTATCTTCTATAACGATTTTTATTTTTTCAGGGTTATTGGTAAGGAGATTCACAGATTTTACACCTAATATTTTCAAAATTTCAGTAGCTGAAGAAAAATCCCTATCATCAGCAGGTAGCCCAAGTTCCAAATTTGCCTGAACAGTATCTCGTCCTTGTTCCTGCAAGGCGTAAGCTCTCAATTTATTGATAATACCTATATTTCGTCCTTCCTGACGAAGATAGACTATAATCCCCCCATTCCTTTGCATATATTCCATCGCTGCGGATAGTTGCTGGCCACACTCACACTTTTTAGAGTGAAATACCTCTCCTGTAATACATTCCGAATGAAAACGAACATTAATAGGCTTCGTAAAATCAGTATTTTCAGCAATCAATACAATTTGAGGGTTCCAATCCTTTTCATCTTCAGAAAAGGCTATCATTTTAAAAATCCCAAAATCCGTAGGGATATTTGCCTCGGCTTGTTTTTTTAACATAACATTCAGACTATATGGTTTTTAGATAAACAACCTCCTTTTGATGAAAAGGAGGATGTTTTTTATTTTTTTTGATATAATATCGGGTTTAGGCTCTCATCATTATACATTTTCATTTGTTTGTATAGTTTCATCTTGACTTTGCCTTTTTCAATATCATTTAGAAGCATATTGATAGAAGTCGTCAAATCTTTATGTTGCTCCAAAAGGATATTGAGCTTGCTCTGGCATTTATCTCTATGCTCTTTACTAGCCGTTTCTCTGTTTGCTTCCAAACTCATATGATAAATTTTCAGAGCCAATATGGACAATCTATCCACTGCCCAAGCGGGTGTCTCAGTATTAATTTTTGCGTCTTCCGAAGGTGTAATATTTTGGTATTTCGTGTAGAAATATTGATCTATATACTCTACCATATCGGTTCTCTGTTGATTAGAGGTATCTATCCTCCTCTTTATCTTTAAGGCTTCTTCGGGATTGATATTCTCATCGCGAATAATATCCTCCAAATGCCACTGCACGGTATCAATCCAGTTTTTTGAATAGAGCATATACTCCAACGAGCCTCTTTCGAAAGGATTTTTTTCAGGAGTATCTACATTATCAAACAAATGATAATCTTCAATAGATCTATTGAAGGTATCCCAAGCTTTTTCTGTAAAATTCATTTATTATTAATTTGCAGTATTATCTGTTTTGTCCTGCGATGTTGGCTCTTTTTTATCCTCTTCACCTTTCATCCCTTTCTTAAACTCATTAATACCAGACCCTAAGCCTTTCATCAATTCTGGGATTTTTTTACCTCCAAATAATAAAAGTAAAACCACTATCACCAAGAGAATATGAGATGATGATAATGCCAAAATAGTCAATGTATTCATATTATTTATTTTTTACAAAGATATTACAAATTATTGATTTTTCATCAGAATTTAATTAAATTTTAACATAGCCACTTTACGAGAGGGTCATACAATGTATCTATATTCCCTGCCCCTACGGTAAGGAGGATATCAAAATCCTTCTGTTTTATCTTATCTAATACCTCCGCAAGAGTAGAAATTTCCTTATGTTTCAATTGTATCTTACTCAATAGCCATTCGGAAGTAACTCCCTTAAAATTCTCTTGCAATTCTCTTGCTGGATAAATATCCAGCAATATTAGTTCGTCAGCTTGAGATAGACTTTCGGCAAAGCCATCTGCAAAATCTTTTGTTCGGCTAAATAAATGTGGTTGGAATACCACCAGCATTTTTTTATTAGGATAAAATGCTCGTACCGAACCAATTACTGCATTTAATTCCGTAGGATGATGGGCATAATCATCAATATAAATCTTCCCATCGGAGGATACATGTTTCGTATATCGTCTCTTAATCCCCTTAAAATTCGCCAATGCCCTCTTCAATATCTCTATTTCCACCCCCAAATTACTCAAAAGGGCCAAAGCAGCCGTAGCATTTTCCACATTGTGGATACCTGGTATTTCCCAATAAAAACGATGAACATCACCATTTGGAAGATGGAAATCAAATGAAATTTTGTCGTCTTCCATCGTAAGATTATCGGAATAGTAATCTGCCTCCTCATTCACAGCATAAGTCTTTGCATGTCGATTAATATCAATTCCCTTTCTTATAAACAACAGATTATCATTCTTTACTAAATCGGCAAATTCATTAAACCCTTTTTTGATAGTTTCGGTATCCCCATAGATATCCAGATGGTCGGCATCGGTAGAGGTAATGATTGCCCAATTTGGCGACAAGTTGAGGAAACTTCTATCGTATTCGTCGGCTTCGAGTACAGAATATTGGTTTCCATTAAATATAAAATTAGAGCCAAAATTCTCCGAAATCCCGCCTAAGAATCCCGAAAATGGCAAATCTGCTTCCTTACAAAGGTGTGCCACAAGGCTGGAAGTTGTTGTTTTTCCGTGAGTTCCTGCCACAGCAATACATTCGGTATTTTGAGTAATTAGTCCAAGTACTTTTGCTCTTTTCAAAACCTCAAAACCTTGATTTTTAAAATATTCCAAAATATCCAATTGCTTGATTGCGGGAGTATAAATCACGAGCGTTTCTTCCTTTTTTAGGGTTGAAATATCTTCTGTAATTTGGTCGTCGAAGGTTATTTTAATGTCTTCTTCTTGCAATTTTGAAGTAAGTTTGGTTTCTGTTTTATCGTATCCCAAAACATTTTTCCCCAAACTTTTAAAATATCTTGCCAAGGCAGACATTCCTATACCACCTATCCCAATGAAATAAAAATTTTTATAGTTGTTCATTTTTTATTATTAAAATCACATACCGCAAATATACAAAAAAGCGTTTTCTTTCCTTCTATATTCTCTGTTTACCTCAACTTTTTCAGGCTACTTTTTATCATTTTCTTCTACATCAAAACACCTTTTATCATTTATATAGCATAAAATCCTTATTATAATTTTTAGTAGTTCTTAATTAATTATATAACATAAGCTCTAATCGTAATTAGAGCTTTTTATTATACTTTTTATTCTTTTTTAAAATGGTAAAAAAGGTATTTTCAGTCATTTTGTTTTATTTTCTATAACTAATCAAAATACTAAATATTCCTTATTTATATCTTTTTAAAAATTGCTAACTTATTTTTTTATTTTTATCATAAATTACTGAAACTATCTTGCCTCCAACCCACGAAAAAGGAAAAAAAGTAAGAAAAATCCCTATCTTGTAAAAAGTAGGATGATATGGAAATATTATAATATCCAACATCGCTAAAAATAATAATATAAAACCTATCAAAAGAGCATAAGCTACCTTAGCATAACGAACAATCATCGCGGAGATAACCCCACCTATCGTCGCTGAAATCCCCGATAAAAATAATAAAATCCAATAAAACTCAGCATCGTCCTGTCTTTTTTCCAAGAAAGTCTCCCAATTTTGAAAAGGTGTGAAATTCGTGAAAGTTACCCAATCAGCATTTAATCGAATCCCCAAAGAAATCACCATAGCTGAAACAAAAAGACCCACTACAACTGCCAATGTATTCCTAAGAAACTCCATTACAATGATTTATACGCTATCATAGAAATTTCTAATTCTGCATCTTTCGGAAGACGAGCCACCTCAATCGTTTCTCTTGCGGGATAACTTTCCTCAGGAAAATATGAAGAATACACTTTATTTACCTCCATAAAATCTTCCATATCTTTTAGGAAAATCGTAGTTTTTACCACATTACTAAAAGATAACCCTGCCTCTCGGAGGATTGCTTCCAAGTTTTTCATCACCTGATGAGTTGCTAACTCCACCCCATATACCATCTCCATTGAGAATGGTTCAAGCGGAATTTGACCAGAAATAAACAAAGTATTCCCTGCCCATTTCGCCTGAGAATAAGGCCCTATTGCTACAGGTGCTTCTTTTGTTGATATTATATTACTCATATCAGTTCTTTCAAAATCAATCACAAATATAAAATTTAGTTCGTGAATATACAAAAATTTGTTTAGAATTCCTATTTTTTATCTTTACAAATTAATAATTTTCAAAAATATATCTTAATATATCTCTATCAGCCTGCGTAAGAGATATTTTTCTTCTATTCATCATTTTTTCGGCAACTTCGTAGACTTTATTAATTGTAAATTTTTCATCACCACGCATTCCTCCCCAAGAAAAATTATCTACTAAATTTGGTGGAAATCCTGTTTTAAATATATTAGCAGCCACGCCTATAATCGTTCCCGTATTCAGTTGGGTATTAATAGCCGTTTTAGCGTGATCTCCCATAATAACACCCGTAAATTGCAATCCCGTTCCAACAAATTTTTTATGCTTATAACTCCATAACTTCACTTCAGAATAATTATTCTTCAAGTTTGAGGAATTAGTGTCTGCACCGAAATTACACCACTCACCGATGACAGAGTTTCCCACAAAGCCGTCGTGCCCCTTATTGGAATATCCCTGTACCACGATATTATTCACTTCACCACCTATTTTGGAGTATGGGCCAATAGTTGTTGCGCCATATATTTTCGCCCCAAGATTAAATTTAGCCCCCTCGCAAAGAGCAATCGGCCCTCTTAAATTGCACCCCTCCATCACTTCTGCATTTTTACCTATATATATTTTACCCGTTTTAGCATTAATAGTAGCAAATTCTATTTCGGCTCCTTCTTCTATGAAAATATCTTCTTTATTTCCTAAAAAACCATTCGTTTCGGACAATGGTTGAGATATCCTACCATTCGTAAGTAAATCAAAATCAAAGTTTATAGCTTTCTCATTAAAAGAAAAAAGGTCTGTCGGATGCTTAAATACCGTTAATTCCTCCTCTATATCCGTCATTTTTTCTATTTGATGAAGTCCAAAATTTTCTAAATTAATCTTAGCTACCAACAATTCGTTTTCATAAACAAGAGCCTCGCCAAATTGTAGATTTTTTATCTGGTCAAGTACCTTTTCTGTTGGTAAGAAATTTGGGACTATCAGCAGAGATTCCTTTTTCTCATATCGTGGATATTTCACCTCTAGATATTCTTCCGTAATATATCTTTTCTCTCGAATATCAAGAAGTTTCTCCCATCTCTCAGCGAAGGTAAGAATTCCACATCTCAGCTCAGAGATTGGTTTCGTAAAAGTCAGAGGAAGAAAATCTTCCCAATATTGAGCGTCTGAAAAAACTAACTGCATATATTATATATTTTTAGAGACAAAAATAATATTTATAATACAAAAAAACAAAAACCTTCCAAAAATGAAAGGTTTTTATATCTAATAATTTGTTTAAAATTATTTAGCAAATTTTTTATATTTATTCATAAATTTATCTACTCTACCTGCCGTATCCACAAGCTTCACCTTACCAGTGTAGAATGGGTGAGAAGTTGATGAGATCTCCATTTTAATTAATGGATATTCTTGGCCTTCGTATTCAATAGTGTCTTTTGTTTCTGCTGTCGATTTGCAAAGAAACATTTCATCGTTACTCATATCCTTGAAAACAACTAATCTATAATTTTCAGGGTGAATTCCTTTTTTCATAATATTCTAAAATTATTTATTACTATTAAACTATTTCTAAGTTCTAATATTAAAGCTGAGTGGTAATGGCACTCTGCCTTAGATCATCTGTTTTGGTATTTCAGACTGCAAAAGTATTACTTTTTTTTGAAAATACAAAATCATTTTTTTAATAATTTTAAAATTTTATTATATTAATAAAAATATTTACCTTTGTAGAGAATTTATAACGCGATGAAAATCAATTTTTTATTTCTCAGTATTTGGTGTTTACTCATTTTCACTGCTTGCAAGCGAGATGATTTTTCGTTTAAGGAAACCAGTGACAACCTCCGTTTCTCAAAAGACACAATTGTATTAGACACGGTGTATCACCAGGTACGCTCAGAAACTTATGCTGTAAAAATATATAATACTGAAAATAAAAACATTACAATACCAAAAATCTATCTTGAAAAGGGTAAAAACTCTCTTTTTAAAATTAATGTAGATGGTAAATCGGGGATAGATTTCGAAAATATACCTCTTCGAAAAAATGATAGTTTGTACATTTTTATAGAAATTGCCCCGAAAGCCAACGGCATAAAAGAATTTTTGGCGGAGGATAATATTATTCTTCAAAATAAATCAAAAAATCAAAAAATAAACCTCCGTTCCGTCGTTCAAGATGCCGAATTTTTCATCCAAAAAGATAGTCCAAAAATCATCAATAAGAATACTTATTGGCAAAACGACAAGGTGAAAGTAATCTCAGGAGAACTTATCCTCGCCGAAGGAAAAACCCTTGATATTCAAGAAGGAACAAAAATTTATTTTACAAAAAACTCCACACTAAAAATCTCTAAAAATGCGAGATTAAACATCAATGGTAGTATCAACAAAGAAGTTATTTTTCGCGGTGATAGGAACGACGCACGATACGATACTATCCCCCTCAATTGGAAAGGAATTGACATTGAGGAAAATGCCATTGCAAATATTAATTATGCAAAAATATTTGGTGGAGATATTGGGCTGAACATCTATAAGGCCACAGCGAATATACAAAATAGCATCATCCACACCTTCCAACAATATGGAATTTTGGCAAAAAACTCAAATATACACAGTGAAAATTTAGTAATGAACAATTGCGGACAGGCCAATATTGGACTTTTCGGAGGAATTTTAGAAATTAATCACTCGTCTATAGCAAACTATTGGCAAGGGAGTTTCGGACTGCCCGCTTATGGAATTTTGATAAGTAACCAATGGAAAAACAGCAACGGAAATACCGAAAATGCCAATGTTAAACTCAGAATAAAAAATACTATTCTCTACGGCAATGGGGCTACATCTCTACACACAAATGCTATATCGGGATTTACAATAGACTACAAAATTGCAAATTCTTTACTGGAACTTAGTCCTAATTTCAACTTTAACAATAATCCACTAATTACCAATAGCATAAATAATGAAAACCCTAATTTCATATTTCCATATATCTCAAAACTTAATCTCCGATTAAAAGAAAAATCTCCTGCTCGGGGCAAAGCTTTGGCAAGTTCTTCCAAAGATATAAAGGGCATCCCAAGAGGAGCGACCCCAAATATGGGAGCCTACGAATAAATAATGTTTCCTAACCAAACAAATAATATACCAACAACCAAACTCGCAATAGTGTATAGCAAAAACTGACCGTAATTGCCCGTTTGCAGAAACAACATACCCTCTAATGAAAGGGTAGAAAAAGTAGTAAAGCCTCCACAAAAACCCACAATAAACAACAACTTAAAAATATCTTTCGTAATAAAATTAGACATAAAGCCCACAAAAAAACATCCCAAAACATTCACTACAAAAGTCCCTAATGGAAAATAATTGATAGACCATAATTTAGCTGTGTATTGAGATACCAAAAACCGAAATACACTACCAAAGCCACCACCTAAAAAAATAAAAATTAATTGTTTATACATTATTTTGAAGAATAAATTTCAGAATAAAATCTACGGTATGTTCTAACTCTGAGAAATCATTTTGATTATTATATATCACATAATCAGATATTTGTATTTTTTCATTTTCAGGCATTTGTTTGGCTATAATCTGCTCTATTTCTTGGCGAGTTCGCCCGTCGCGAACCATTACTCGTTCTATCCTCATCTCAGCATTTGCTGTTACAAGAATCACTTCATCACAGTCTTTATCTAATCCCAATTCGAACAAAATAGCCGTCTCTCTAAATATGAATTGAGAATTCTGCCTATCCACAAAATCAAGAAAATCTTGTCTCACAGCAGGATGGATGATTTCATTTAATTTTTGTAGAAGTTCATTATTATTAAATACGCAATTTGCCACAAAAGAGCGGTTATAGACTCCATTCTCATAAGCTTTCTCACCTAGAAGATATATTATTTTTTGTTGAATATCTTGATTCTCATTAACAATCTCTTTGGCACGATTATCAGAATTATACACAGGAAAACCTTTTAATGTAATAATCTGAGAAACAGTTGTTTTCCCTGAACCAATCCCTCCTGTTATTCCTATTATTTTTCTTTGCATTCTCTTTTATTTTTAATTATTCCAACTATATATTTATTAAATCTATCAATACTAACACATGTAATTTATTTTATCTATCATAAGGTGTAATTTTATTAATTAAAAAAAATAGGAAAATAGTGGATTAACCCTCTATTTTTGCCCCATCAAAATCACAAAGCAAAAGTATATAAAATTAATTAAAAGATAAAAAAATGGCAAAATTAACTAACGCTTTTGGAAGCCCTGTTGCAAACAATCAAGATATATTGACAGCAGGAAACAGAGGTCCAGCTCTATTGCAGGATGTATGGTTTTTAGAAAAAATGGCTCACTTCGACCGAGAAGTAATCCCTGAAAGAAGGATGCACGCTAAGGGGTCCGGTGCCTATGGGACATTCCGTGTAACTAACGATATTACAAAATACACCAAAGCATCTATCTTTGCCGAAGTAGGCAAGGAAACACCAATGTTCGTACGTTTCTCAACCGTAGCAGGTGAGAGAGGTGCAGCAGATGCAGAGAGAGATATTCGCGGATTTGCAATGAAATTCTATACCGACGAAGGGAATTGGGATTTGGTAGGAAATAATACGCCTGTATTCTTTCTAAGAGACCCACTAAAGTTCCCTGACCTAAACCACGCCGTAAAAAGAGACCCAAGAACCAATATGAGAAGCGCTGACAACAATTGGGATTTTTGGACGCTACTCCCTGAGGCTCTGCACCAAGTAACTATTGTAATGAGCGAAAGAGGTATTCCAAAATCTTATAGACATATGCATGGATTTGGTAGCCATACTTTCTCATTTATCAATAAAGATAATGTTCGCCATTGGGTAAAGTTCCATCTCGTATGCCAACAAGGTATTGAAAACCTTACAGACGAAGAGGCCACTGCACTCATTGGGCAAGATAGAGAATCTCACCAAAAAGACCTTTATGAGGCCATTGAAAGAGGTGATTTCCCAAGATGGAAAATGTTCGTACAAGTAATGACAGAAGAGCAAGCAAAAAACTTAGAGTACAATCCTTTTGACCTCACAAAAGTTTGGTATAAGAAAGATTTTCCACTCATTGAAGTTGGAGAGTTTGAACTTAATAGAAACCCTGAAAATTATTTTGCAGAAGTAGAGCAGTCTGCATTTGCACCTTCTAATGTAGTACCAGGTATTGGTTTCTCTCCAGATAAAATGCTACAAGGTAGATTATTCTCCTATGGCGATACACAAAGATATCGATTAGGAGTTAATCACAATCAAATACCTGTGAATGCAAGTCGTTGTCCAATTCACTCCTATCACAGAGATGGTGCAATGAGAACAGATGGCAACTATGGTTCTACAAAAGGATACGAACCAAATAGCTTTGGAGTATGGCAAGAACAAAAACACCAACAAGAACCTGCCCTTAACATCGGTTCAGTGGCTGACCATTGGAATTTCCGCGAAGATGACGATGATTACTTCACTCAGCCAAGAAAATTATTCAATCTAATGAATGACGAACAGAAAAAAGTCCTATTTGAAAATACAGCAAGAGCCATCGGTGGAGCACAGAAATTCATCCAAGTTCGCCATATCCGTAACTGCTACCATATTGACCCTGCCTATGCAAAAGGTATCGCTGACGCACTTGGTCTCACAATGGAAGAAGTTCTCAAATATGAGCATCCTGCATTAGAATTGGGACCTATTGCCCACAAAGAAATGAAATGCCCTTTTGGACATTAATATATCGTAATTAACCATCCAGCACCCTTTCCTAAGATAGGGTGCTTTTTTGATTATAAATAAAAAAATTATTTCCAAAAATCTCTATCAAGACTACGATATTGAATAGCTTCGGCGATATGGTTGCTTTGTATATTTTCCGACTCACTTAGATCTGCAATGGTTCTCGCTACTTTTAAAATTCTGTCGTAAGCTCTCGCCGAAAGATTCAGTCTATCCATCGCCATTTTTATTAAGTTAAGAGATGCGGAATCCAACTGGCAAAACTGCTCTATCTCCTTAGCTCCCATTTGGGCATTATAGGAAATATTGAGTTTTTGGTATCTTGCTTCTTGTATTTCTCTAGCCTTTAATACACGATTGCGAATTTCCCTACTGCTCTCGCCTTTTCTTTGGTCGGATAGTTGTTCAAATTCTACTTTTTGTACTTCGATGTGTATATCAATCCTATCCAGCAGAGGTCCCGAAAGTTTGTTTATATATCGTTGCATCTCCGCCTGCGTAGAAGTGTTATTAGGATCATCGGGAAAATATCCACTTGGGCTTGGGTTCATACTTGCCACGAGCATAAAACTAGCTGGGTAGTTAATGGTAAATTTCGCACGAGAGATGGTAACTTCTCTGTCTTCCAAAGGTTGTCTCATTACTTCCAATACACTTCGTTTGAATTCGGGCATCTCATCCAAAAATAGCACTCCATTATGAGCCAAAGAAATTTCACCTGGCTGAGGATAACCGCCACCTCCCACAAGGGCCACATCTGAAATCGTATGATGGGGAGCTCGGAAAGGTCTTGTAGTCATTAGTGAAGTTTCTGCACCCATTTTCCCTGCCACAGAATGAATTTTTGTAGTTTCCAATGCCTCTTTGAGAGTAAGTGGTGGCAATATACTTGGGATTCTCTTAGCGAGCATCGTCTTACCACTACCTGGCGGACCAATTAAGATAATATTATGCCCACCTGCAGCCGCCACTTCCATAGCTCTTTTGGCTGTCTCTTGTCCCTTCACCTCTGAGAAGTCAAACGGAAAATGATTTATCTTATTTCTGAACTCTTCACGGGTATTGATTTCTGTTCTTTCTAAAGGTTTTCCAAGATTAAAAAAATCTATTACCTCTCGGATATTTTCCACACCATAGACTTCCAAGTCATTTACAATAGCTGCCTCTCGGGTATTTTGTTTTGGCAAAATAAATCCTTTGAAACCCTCTTCTCGGGCTTTTATGGCTATTGGTAATACGCCTTTTATTGGTTGTAGGCTTCCATCTAAGGACAATTCTCCCATTATGATATATCGGCTGATTTCGTCGGCTTTTATCTGCTCCGACGCTACTAAAATTCCCATTGCAATTCCCAAATCATAGGCTGACCCCTCCTTACGAAGGTCGGCAGGAGCCATATTGATGGTGATTTTTTTTCCTGGTAGTTTATATCCTACATTTTTAAGAGCAGCGGAAATCCTAAAACTACTTTCTTTAATGGCATTATCAGGCAAGCCCACCAAATAATACCCTACACCGGTATCTACATTTACTTCTATGGTAATGGTCTGCGCCGAAACCCCGTGAATGGCACTTCCATAAATTTTCGTAAGCATAATTATTTTTCTCTTTAAAATAAAAATTATTAAATATCCTTTTACCCTATCACTCCACTTCCGAGACACTCTTCTCCTATATACCAAGATGCAAACTGCCCTTCGGCAATGGCTGATTGAGGATTTTCAAACTCTATAAAAAGTCCCTCCTCAAACTGATAAAGAACGGCTTTTTCTAACGGCTGTCGGTAGCGGATTCTTGCCATCACTTCCATTGTTTCTCCATTTTTAAGTCTCAAATCTTCCCTTATCCAATGTACCTCATCATTATTGATTTTCAGAGCTTTATGATAGAGACCTGGGAACGAATGTCCCTCTCCTACAAAGAGAATATTATGCTCCATATCACGATGAATCACGAAACAAGACTCCTTATGCCCTCCTATTCCCAGACCTTTACTTTGGCCAATGGTATAGTATTGGGCTCCTTGATGCTTTCCGATGACCTTTCCATCGGATTTTTGATAATTAATTTTTGCAGATAAATATCTCAATTCCTCTAATTTTGAGGAGAACAAAGGTTGTTCTGTCTGATACAATGGTGAATCTCGGAAAATCTCTACTATCTCACCTTCCTTCGGTTGAAGTTGTTGTTTTAGAAACTCTGGGAGGCTAACTTTCCCAATAAAGCAAAGTCCCTGAGAATCTTTTTTATCAGCTGTTACAAGTCCCGCTATTTTGGCAATCTCTCTCACTTTTGGTTTTTCTAAATGTCCGATTGGGAATAGAGCCTTAGAAAGTTGTTCCTGACTAAGTTGGCAAAGAAAATACGATTGGTCTTTATTAGCATCCTTCCCTGCCAAGATATGGAAAATCTCCTTACCATCTTCATTAAAGGTGCTTTCTACACGAGCATAATGTCCTGTGGCTACCTTTTCGGCACCCAGAGAAAGTGCTGTTTTTAGAAATACATCAAACTTTACTTCTCTATTGCAGAGAACATCTGGGTTTGGAGTTCTTCCTTTTTCATATTCAGCAAACATATAATCTACGATTCGCTCCTTATAGAGTTCACTCATATCAATCACTTGGAAAGGGATTCCTAATTTTTTCGCTACCATAAGAGCATCATTACTATCCTCTACCCAAGGGCATTCGTCTTCTAATGTTACGGAGGCATCATTCCAATTTCGCATAAATAATCCGATAACCTCGTGTCCTTGTTGTTGGAGCAAATATGCTGCTACTGAGCTATCTACTCCACCTGATAAACCTACTACTATTTTCATAAAAGCAAAGATAAAAAAATTAAGTTAAATTCTTAAATTTTGATTTTTATACAAAAAAAGTAGAGATACAACCATAAATATTGCATCCCTACCCTCTAATAAATCGCTTTATTTATTTTCTATTTTTGAAATAATTAACACCACATTCTAAGAATTTTTTAAAGTCTTCTTTTGGCATATATCCTGACACTGGTGGATTAATCACCTTGCCATCGGGAGTTACCAAAACATAATGAGGCTGAGAATTATTCTCAAAATTTATCTGCTGGAACATACTCCATCTATCCCCAACTGTTTTTATTTTCTTTACTTGTCCCTCGCCAATATTAATCTTAGTTTGCTGATTTTCTGGCAATTCCTCCTTATCATCTATATAAAGCGATGCCAAAACAACCTCATTTTGCAAAATTGGTAATATATCAGTCTGAGACCATACAAACTCTTCCATTTTTCGGCAGTTCTCACAACCATACCCCGTGAAATCTATCAAAATCGGTTTATTTTCCTTTTTGGCAACTTCCACTGCTTGGAAATAATCATGGATTGGATGCATCCCCAAAATACCATCTCCATCTTGATGGAAATAACTCACATTAAGCGGTGGTAGAATACCACTCAACAGAGACAATTTTGGTCTTTCGGAAGGAATAAGTCCCTGAACGAGATACACTAAGAAACCAATACCCACCACACCAAATAATTTTCTTCCAAAGGAAATTTTTGGATTTTTATCATCGTGAGGAAATCTTATTAACCCAAATAAATATGCCACTAAACCAATCAAAAGAATTATCCAAATGACAATGAAAAGTTCTCTTTTTAGCAAAAAAGTTTTAGTAACCAAATCCGCCTTAGAAAGGAATTTCAGTGCCAATCCCAACTCTATAAACCCAAGAACGACCTTTACTGTATTCATCCAGCCACCAGATTTCGGTAGCGATTGTAATGCTTGTGGGAACAATGCCAATAAGCCAAAAACCAAAGCCCAAGATAGTCCAAAGCCCGCCAAAGCGAAAGTCAGAAGCATTGGGACATTAGATGAACCCGTAACGGCACTTCCCAACAACGAACCCAAAATAGGCCCCGTACAAGAAAACGATACGATAACCAAAGTAAGAGACATAAAAAATATCCCTATGATACCTCCCGCTTCCTCTGCCTTTGAAGATTTATTAGCAATAGAACTCGGCAATGTAATATTATAATACCCAAAGAAACTACCAGCAAAGAATATAAAAATCACGAAAAAGGCAATATTAAGCCATACACTCGTGGATATTTTATTAAAAATATTCCCCGCTATTCCATCTATTAAATGGAAAGGAACACTCAGCAAGACAAAAATCAATAGGATAAAAAATCCATAAAGCATCGCATCACGACGACCTTTTGACTTATCTTTTTGTCCCTTCGTAAAGAAAGAAATCGTCAGTGGAATCATTGGAAATACACAAGGGGTAAGCAGAGCTATAAACCCTCCAATAAATCCTAAAAACAGATATGTCCAGTAGTTTTCCCCACCAGTAGTAACTTGTCCTATGTTACAATTCGTGAGAGGTTTTTTATAATCCAAACTCTCTATTTTCAATTGAGTAGGGTTCAATATTGTTTTTTCGATACTTGACAGGGATTTCTCTTCTGTATTCTCCACTCTTGCGGAAGCAACAGTATCTTTTTGTGGCTCCTCTTTTTTCACTTCCTCGGGAGATGTTTTCACTTCTATTTTATGAGAAAATTCCAAAGTATTCGGAGCTAGGCAGACTTTGTCATTACAAGTTTGATATGTAATTTCCGCTACTACATCCGCAGGCTTCGTTTTATCTTTTAACTTAAATTTTTGTTTAAACAGCGCCGAATTAGAATAATAGATAATCTTCCCTCCGAAAGCCTCAGAAAATTCCTCGTGTTTCTTTCCAACCTCCACGAATTTGCCTATTTTTTCAATATTCTTTCCCGAGACAACATATTCAGTAGGTATTCCCGTATCCTCAGGAATGTCTTTAGAATATATATGCCAACCACTCTCCAAAACTGCTGTGAGAGTAGCTTCGTATTGTTCATTACCCAATTCCTTCACCGCGAGTTTGAACTTAACGGGGTCCTTAATCTGGGCTGTTGCTATTGTTCCTATAAATAGTAGGACATACAAAAACCATTTTCTTATCATATTTTATTTTTTTTAACTTTAACTATACAAAGGTAATATATTCTATTTCTAATTACAAAATATAAATATCTAAGAACTTAACTTCTCTTTTATCTTTTGGCAGTATCCCCTATTTAGCCAAATAGTATAGAGAACCAAAACAAATATCAAAGCATTACCAACAAACACATTATATCCTGCTAACCAATGGATTATCGTAAAAAACATTAACAAAAGCAACACACTACTGATACCCAGCATGTTATAAGGTATCGGGTAATATTTCTGCCCTAAAATATAGGAAATTACCATCATCACGAAATATGCTACAAAAGTAACCCACGCTGAAACCATAAAACCATACTCTCTAAGCAAAAATACATTCAAAATAATTGTAAGTACGGCCCCCAGCCACGAAATAAGAGTCCCTACTGCAGTCCTATCCGTTACCTTATACCAAGTAGAAAAATTATAATAAACACCAAAACAAAGATTTGCAATCGTAATAATCGGAACGATATCTATCGCTGTCCAATAGCTCTCATCGGTAATGAAAAGCCTCTTCAACCATGAAATATTGCCAATAATGGCCATCGCAGAAATAGAAGCAAAATAAGTAAAAAACTCTGTAACCTGAGCATAGGTCTTTGGAGCATTTTTGTCACCTATCTGTTTGAAAAAAAACGGCTCTACCCCCATTCTATATGCTGTCACAAAAAGTGTCATCAGTACAGCTAACTTATAGCAACCGCCATAGGCACCAGCATCTCCCTCAGGAATGAGGTAATATTGTACCAATTTATCAAAATTTTCATTAACCATAAAAGCCAATCCCGCCAGCATAATCGGTATAGAATACCTTATCATCTTAAAAAACAAATACTTAGAGAACTGAAATCTTACCTTGAAGACTATCGGTAAAAGAAGTAAAAAAGTAGTAAGACTCCCCAAAACATTACTGATAAAGGCATATGAAACCTGGTTATTCAACCCCAATCCCTTAGCAAAATCCTTAGGTATGAAGACAAATAACGACAGTACCACCATAGTTTGTACCAAAATAGAACTTACCCTAATCGCAGTGTATCGTATCGGCATTCCCTTGAACCTCAACCACGCCAGAGGAATCACACATATTGTATCCAAAAAGGCAATATAAGCAAACCAGCGGATATACTCAGGAGTGTCAGGATACTTCAAGTATGCAGAAATTGACTGGTTGAATAGTATTACCAGCAATAAAAAAACACCTGAACTCAGCAATAAAAACCAAAATGAGGTATTGAAAACCTTTGCTTCCTCCCCCTTCTCAGCGGAATATCTAAAAAAAGATGTCTCAAAACCAAAAGTAAGCACAATATTAACAAACGCTACCCACGCATAAAGATTCGTAAATTGAGCAAACTCCTCCCTATTAATATAATGAATAAAAAAAGGATTTAGGGCAAAAGTAATTATCCTCGGTAAAATCGCTCCTATTCCATAGATAATTGTATCATTAAGTAACTTCTTCATAAGGGCAAAGGTAAGTATTTTAAATTTTAAAAAAAATTAATATATTTGCCAATCATTTTATACAAATATACGATTCATATGCTATGAAACAAATATTAATTATTGAAGACGAAAAGCCCATATCCAATGTGCTACATAGCATACTAATGGAAGAGTTTCCAGACTATCAATTCACTATCGCAGAAGACGGATTAGAGGGATTGAGACATATAGAGAAAAGTAACTTTGACCTCATAATATCTGATGTCAAAATGCCAAAACTCTCAGGAATAGAAATTCTCTCCAAGGGATTACAACTAAAACCTGACCTTATATTCATTATGATGTCTGGGCATACAGATATTAATACTGCAATAGATTGCATAAAAGATGGAGCCTACGACTTCATCTCCAAGCCTATTGATATTAATAGACTACTCACTAGTGTGAGAAATGCCTTTGCTAATATCAGCCTCAAAAAGGAAAACAAAATCCTCAAAAAGAAAATTAGCAAAACGCGCGAAATGATTGGTAACAGCGAGCCTCTGCAAAGTATTAAAAACATTATCACAAAAATTGCACCTTCTGATGCTCGCGTACTCATCACAGGGAATAGCGGTGTAGGTAAAGAACTTATCGCTCATGCCATACATAACCAATCCAACAGAGCAAATAGCGTAATGGTAGAAATAAATTGCGCCGCTATACCACAAGAACTTATAGAATCTGAATTATTCGGACATGTAAAAGGCTCTTTTACTGGAGCAATCAAAGACAAGGTCGGAAAATTTAAACTCGCTCATAATGGAACGCTCTTCCTCGATGAAATAGGCGATATGAACTTAATGGCTCAAGCTAAAATCCTCCGCGTATTACAAGAAAACAAAATATCTCCCATCGGTAGCGACAAAGAAATCAATGTAAATGTACGAGTAATAGCCGCCACCAACAAGGATATGAAAAAAGAAATTGCCGAGGGTAGGTTCCGTGAAGATTTATATCACAGACTTTCCGTGATTGAAATTTTTGTACCGCCATTGGACGAGCGAAAAGACGATATCCCACCTCTGATTGAGCATTTCACGAAAATAATTGCTCAAGAACAGAACTCCGCTCCAAAAAAATTCTCAGAAGAGGCTATCAATTTGCTACAAAAATTCTCTTGGACAGGAAATATTCGAGAACTAAGAAATATCGTAGAGAGACTAATTATCTTAGGCGGAAACCCTATTTCTGCAGATGATGTCAAAACCTTTACCCAAAAATGGGGGGGTAGAACTAAATGATTATCAATAAGTTACACAAGTGACACATATTCATTATAACCAAAAAATTGTCATTTTATAAGATTTTTTGTGTCTATCAAAAACTTATGAAATGGCAAATTTCTATCTAAAAAAATATAAACTAAAAAAAATGCTTATTTTAAATTCAAACTATACTAAACAGACACTAAAACTTGCTATTCCTGTAATGATTACTCAGTTAGGACAAGTTTCTGTAAATCTTTTTGACAAAATGATAGTTGGAAGACTACTCGGTAAAGATGCCTTAGCATCAGTAGCCTTAGGAAATAGTATATTCTTCTCCATTTTTATTATTGCCTTGGGTATGTCGTTAGCTATCCCTCCCCTAGTTTCGGAGGCTCAATCCCAGAATGATAAGAGTAAAATTAGTAAAGTGCTAAGCCACGGATTTGTGATAAACTCTGTAATGGGTATCTTGATGATGCTTGTCATCCTCCTCACGATTCCATTCTTAGGGCATATGGGGCAACCCAAACATATTTTACCCGACACAGCAAAATTCTTACATATTATGGCTGTGAGTATGATTCCTTTTGCTATATTCCAGACTTTCAGAGAATTTTCTGAAGGTTTAGGCTATACGATTGGAGTAACGATAGCCACTATCATTGCTAATGTTATTAATATTGCTCTCAATTATGTTCTCATCAAAGGTATGTTTGGTATACCATCATTGGGGGTAGAGGGCTCGGCATATGCTACTTTTATTTCTCGTATTTTTATGCTTATTTTCCTTTTAATCATATTAAAAAGAGAATCTACAACTCGTGAATTCATCAATAGTTTTTCATTAAGAGTAGAGATTTTTTCTAAGGATTTGTTTAGGAAAATGATTAGTTTAGGGGTTCCTACCTCTCTACAAATGTTCTTTGAGGTAACGGCCTTTGCTGGCACCACATTTATTTGTGGATTGGTTTCTACGACGGATATGGTTGGACACGAGGTAGCACTTACGATGGCATCCTTCACATTCTCTTTATGTATGGGCTTTGGAGTGGCCTCGACAATAATGATTGGCAACAAATACGGCGAAAAGAACTTTGTAGAGGTAAAAAAAATAGGTATCAACAGTTTCAAGATTGTTGTTTTATTTATGCTCTTCTGCGGTATGATTTTCATTTTTGGAAGAGATATTCTACCAACTTTCTTTGTCGAAAATAAAGAAATTGCCGTTGTAGAGCTTGCCTCTAAATTACTCATCATTGCAGCTCTTTTCCAATTGTCTGATGGTATTCAATTAATTATGATTGGGTGCCTACGCGGTCTCCAAGATGTAAAAATACCGAGCATCATCACATTTATCGCATATTGGCTATTCACAATTCCGTTGGGATATTTCCTCTGCTATGAGATGAAAATGGGAGCCTTTGGTATGTGGATTTCTTTGGGACTTGGACTGAGTATTTCAGCGAGTTTATTGGTTATCAGATTTTTCAAACTTAGCAGTAAAAAATAAAATTTAGTAGAGCGACAATATATTATTTTCGTCAATAAAATGAAATTAAAATCCATTATTCTTTCGTTTATCACTTGTATTTCTCTGGTAAAAGCTCAATTTTTTCCGAAGCATTACACCAAAGAACAAATGATTTTAGCACAACAATGGGTAGATACTACCTACAACAATCTCAGTCAAGACGAACGACTTGGGCAGTTATTTATTGTTGCTCTCTACACCAATAAGGGCGAAAAACATATTGAAGAAGTTAGTAATATTGTAAAAAATGATAAAATCGGTGGAATCATACTAATGCAAGATGATGCCGAACGGCAATTCCGACTCGTAAGAGACCTCCAAAAAACATCAAAAATACCAATGCTCGTTGGTATAGATGCTGAATGGGGACTATACCAAAGATTCTCTACAGGCTATAAATTTCCTTGGGCTATCACATTAGGTGCGATACAAAACAAGAATCTCATCTATCAAATGGCAAAAATGATTGCCAATGATTGTAAAAATTTAGGAATTAATTGGAATTTTGCACCCGTAGTGGATGTTAATACCAACTCTGATAATCCCATCATTGGTAATCGTAGTTTCGGCTCCGATGTAGATAATGTTACGATATCAGCTATCAATTATGCCAATGGGCTACAAGACCAAAATGTAATGGCATCTATAAAACATTTCCCTGGACACGGAGACACAAATACCGATTCTCACCTTGATTTACCAACAGTAAATCATCCAATAAGCAGACTCAATAGCATAGAACTAGCTCCATTTAACAAATTGATAAACAATAACATAGGTGGTATTATGGTTGCTCATATATATGTACCTGCCTTAGAAAAACAAAAAAATACCCCTGCCTCTATCTCTAAAACGATTGTAACGGATTTACTCAAAAATAAATTAGGATACAAAGGTATCATCATCACTGATGCTCTCAATATGGGAGCTGTGGCAAAGAAATATCCTGCTGGTGAGCTTGATGCATTAGCCTTCAAGGCTGGTAATGATATTATGCTATTCTCTCAGGCCGTTTCTGAGGGTAAAAAATTAATTCAAAAAGCCATTGATTCAGGAGAAATTCCTCAGCAACGAGTAGAAGAAAGCGTAAAAAAGATACTTCTTACAAAATATTTTCTGGGACTAGATAAATACTCCGAACCAAAAACACCGAGTAATATTAACAAACTCATTAACACCAACCAACACCGAAAATTGAGCATTTCACTCTATGAAAATGCTATAACATTACTAAAAAACGATTCTTCCTTTCTCCCCCTCCAAAAGGAAGAAAAATATTATTTCTTACCAATGGAAGAAGCAGGCTACTCAACACTATACCAAGAAATTAACAAAAATAAAAACATCATATTAATTACTGAAAAAGACCTTGGTAACTTACCTGAAAATGCTAAAATAATTATCAGTCTTCACAAAGATAATTCCACAGCATATAAGCCATATAAAATTTCGGATAAAACAAAAAATATTATCTATAATATATCAAAAAAGTATAATATACTACTGAATATACAAGGAAGCCCATACGCTTTGAAGGATTTGAATATTAATAATATTAGTTCTGTTCTTATTTCTTATGAAAACAATGAAGATGCTATGACAGCTACAGCACACGCAATGCTCGGTGAAACCAACATCACAGGACGGCTATCGGTATCCATCGGAAGCCTATTTCCATCTGGCAGCGGTATAGACCTCATCAAAAAATAACCTCACAAAAAAAAGAGATTACTCACACAGAGAATCTCTTTTTTATTAAAAATAATTATTAAAAATCTATAAAATCCTTGACTATACCACCATTTTGGGTATATTGTAAAAGTTCATTTTCTATAAAAATTTTTATCTGTTGAGAATTATACTCATCCATCAAGTCTTTATCATTAACTTTTTGGTTTTCAGGAAAAAGAAGATGAACATTTGCACCTGCATCTAAAGTAAAAAATAAAGGTAATTTCGTTTCTTTTCTAAAACTCCATATTTTATTTATCACCTCCAAAGTTCCTGTTTTCATTAAAATAAATGCAGGTTCACTCATCATCATCATTGCATGAAGGGTAAGAGCCTCGTGCTCTACCAACTTTATAAACTCCTCCATATCACCATTTTTAAGAATATTTTTTAGGATATGAAAATTCTCTCTTGCTTCTTGGAATCTCCTTTCAGCATATGGATTCGTGTTCATCAAACTATGCCCCACCGTAGAAGACACCGACTTCTGTCCCTCGTGAATCAGTAATACCCAATCATTAAACTTCTTAAAAATCGGATGTATCTCTCCATATGGATAAGGCACAGCATATTCGTCGGAACTACCTTTCACGACCTCTGTTTTTCCCCATACTATCAGCCCATTATAAATACTTCTACACGCACTTCCACTTCCAATTCGAGCCAAAAAAGAGGCTTTTTCCATTACCTGCTGAGTGTTTTTTGCTTCATTGCGAGAAACGATTTGATTATCTATATCCACTAAACATTGTGCTATAGCTCCAAAACCTGATGCAGAACTTGCAATCCCCGAGCTATGCGGAAAGGTATTTTGGGTATTTATAACAAACCGCCCTGAAAGAATCCAAGGTGAATATTTCTCTATTTTCTGAAAATATTTTACAATTTTTTCTGCGAATTTTAGTTCGGATTTATTATCAAGGAATGTCTCCACGGCAAACTCTTCTCCGTGAAAAAACTCAACTTCCGTGATAGTTTTGCATTTATTGAGTGTATAACTGATACTTGGGTTAGCAGGAATTTGGTTTTCATATTTTCCCCAATATTTTATCAAAGCAATGTTAGACGGACAAGTCTGTTTGCTGGTATATTTCATCTATTATTTTTTTAATATTAAAAATCTTTCTCAATTATCCCACAACATACATTTTGTCTATCAATTTTTCATATTTTTTCAGTACGATATTTCGTTTGATTTTTAATGTTGGGGTAATTTCGCCTGTATGAATTTCGAATTCTGAAGGCATCAATATGAATTTTTTCACCTTTTCTACACTTGGGAGAGAGTGCTGGAATTCGTCTATTTTCTGTTTGTAAAGTTCCTTAATAGGTTGTAAATCTAATATATCCTTCCAGTTTGTGAAATTAATTTTAAGTTCGTCTAATTTTTTCTGTAAAAACTCAAAATTCGGGACTACAAGAGCCGACACGAAAGGCCTACCTTCGGCAATGAGCATTATTTGATGTATATAATTATTATTAGACAACATATTCTCAATAGGTTGAGGAGCCACATATTTTCCATTAGAAGTCTTCATCAAATCCTTTAATCTATCGGTAATAATGAGATTTCCCTCCTCGTCTATAACTCCCGCATCGCCCGTTCGGAACCACCCATCTTCATCTATTACTTTAGCTGTTTCCTCTGGCTTTTTATAGTATCCCTTCATCACTCCGCTACCACGAACGAGGATTTCGCTATTTACTCCTATTTTGATTTCTGTCCCTGCTAATGGTTTTCCTGCCGAGCCGTGGCGATACCCTGTGAATGGAAATGCCGTAAGCGTAGCTGTGGTCTCCGTAAGGCCATATCCCACCGTAATATGTATGCCCATTGCATCAAAAAACTCAGTAACATCCGATGAAATAGAGGCTCCTCCACAAGGCATAAACCAAAGTTTTCCACCCATTTTGTTTTTTATTTTACTGAAAACCAATTTATCAGCAATACTATTTTTTAAGCTGAGACTAAACGGAATTTCTTGATTTCTTCTCTTTAACTCTGCAACTTGAGAGCCAATAGATAATGCCCAATTAAAGATTTTTTTCTTACTATTGGAACCTGCACCCACCATATCCTGCACACCTGCATATATTTTTTGATAAAATCTCGGTACAGCACACATCATCGTAGGTTTTACCTCTACAAGGGCATGAGCAATAAGTTTCGGATTTTCAGAAAAAGAAACTTTTACACCATTAGAGAGGCAAAAATGAGTCCAACATCTCTCAAAAACATGAGTAAGAGGTAAAAACGCTAACGAATGTTCGTTTTCCAATGCTTTAAATTGATAAAATTCTATATGTTTTTCAAATGCGCTTAAGAAATTTCCGTGAGAAAGCATCACACCTTTCGGCACACCTGTAGTCCCCGAAGTGTAAATAAGTGTCAATAAATCATCGTTAGACTTTTGCGCGGGTAAAAATTCTTCTGCACCATCTTTAATAAAATCTTCAAAATAAATACTTTTTTCTTTCTTTATCCAAACAGATTTTTTTGAAACGATAATCTGTTCTAAACTTGTTTTCTCTAACAAATCATAAACCACATCGTACTGCTCTTGGTTACCCACTAAAATCATTTTAGCCTCAGAATCATTCAATACATATTCTGTTTGATCTCCGTTATTCGTAGCATAAATGGGTACTGAAATGGCTCCAATCATCATAATAGCCAAATCAAAACAAATCCATTCAGCAGAATTTTCGGAGTAAATAGCAATTTTATCACCTGATTTTATTCCAAAATTCACCAAACTATTGGCTGTTTTAGCAACTACTTTTTGGAAATATTTCCACGAAATTTCCTTCCATTCGTTATCTTTTTTAAATCCAATAGCGGGTTTTAATGGATATTTTTCTGCATTTTTATTCAGATATTCTGCTAAATTCATTTTTATTAATTTATCTATTTCTTTAATCTTCTATTTTTGTAAATAATTTTTTATGTGAAAGTCTAAACTTTCCTCCACACTAATGAAATCATACCCCAAAAACTCTTTTATTCTTTGGTTAGATATAGGTGTGTGTGTCGTTACTGCCCTAATATTTGCCTTGTTAATCATTCTTAATTTCGGAAATAGGAATGATAATATGCGTAAATATTGGGTAAAATGCAAGATATTATCTGGTAAGATTTTAACTTTCCCAAGCCCCAATTTAGATCTAATTAAATTACCAATCTCTTCAAAAGTTTTGTTTTCTGAAGAAATCACAAATCGTTTTCCGAAAGCATTCTGTTCCATCAAACGAATAGCAATTTCGGCTACATCTCGCACATCTACATAGGCAGTACCTCCCGAATAAGTTTTATCTTGATTTTTAAAAGTATCCACCAGCATTCCCGAACTTCTGCCCCAATTTCCACTACCGATTATGGTCGCAGGGTTGATGATTATCGTTGCAAGCCCCTCTGCATGAGCGCGCCAAACCTCCATTTCGGAGAAGTATTTAGACTTAGCATAGAAAGATTGCTCAATTTTAGAATTAAACTCAGAGTCTTCGTCTATCTGTCCTTTTTCGTTAATACCATCCAATGACGCCACTGAACTCACAAATAGGAATTTTTCCACCGATGAATCTTGGCAAACATACAATAGATTTTTAGTACCTTCTACATTTGTTTTATAAATTTTATCTCTATCCCATGGGTCAAAACTAACCTTCCCAGCACAATGATACACCTCTCGCACACCACTAAGTGCCATTTCTAGAGATTCTAAATCTTGAAAATCTACATCAACCCAATGGATTTTACTAAAAATTTCATCAGAATTATCAGTATAATAGCGAAACGACTGCCGAACCTCCTCCAAGTCAGAAGTTTTCTGCTTAGTAGCTCTCACAGAATAGCCTTTTTTCAGCAATTCTAAAACGATTACTCTACCCAAAATCCCAGTAGCCCCTGTTACTAATACCATTTTTCCTCTACGAAATAATTAAACACTATAAATACTAAACACTATAAATTATCTAAAAAACAGATATTTAAATATAAAACAATATATTAAACATATTATTATTTTGCATACAAAGGTAATAAAAATTTATTTAATATCCTTTTGAGGGTGATAACTTTTCAGAAGACTATTTTATATTTTTATTATCATCTGAATAATATTTCCATTTTATGATTCTTTCTAAAAAAATAACTAATTTTGCGGTAATACAACAATTTAACAATGAAAAAACTAATCTTATTTTGCCTCGTTGTTTTAGGATTACAAACTTCATATGCGCAATATTCTAAACTAAACAAACTACTCAACATCCTTGAAAAGGACTTGGGGAGCAAGGCTAATTTCGAAAATGTAAATATAGATAATAAAAAATTTGTTTTTGTGAAATATTTCGATACTCATACCGAGCGATATATTCTCTCTTTAGAAGGTGAAAAAGCTACTTATATAGAACTATTTGACGACAAAATAACAGGAAAAACAACATCTAAAATCTATTCTGGTGATGCTTTATTTACTAAAAAAGGAATACTCTCCGTTCATTGTGACCATCTGGAAGGACAAAAAACACCTAACACCATTACAAAAAATTTCATTCCAGCACAGCAACGAGATATCATCTATCTCATAGAACTTGGCACCGAGACGAGATGGATTAGTGATTCTAATTTTAAGAAATAACAAAATGAAACAAATTTTTCGGATATTTTCGATTATCATAGGCATAGGAATGTGTCTGTGGGGAATTTTTATTTTACTAAAACCTAACAAAAACTCAAAAAAAATATTCCCAAAATTATCCATCACGCAAAATCATTTCAAAATAAACTTAGCAGAAAAAAATAGAATCATCAAAATAATTACTAATAACCAAGACAAAACTTTTGGGATAGACTTATCTCATTATCAGGAAAAACAGCATATTAATTGGAAAAAAATAAGTCTTACCGATCAAAAGCTACCCATTGATTTCATATTATTAAGAGCCACAATGGGAACAAATAAAATGGATAAAAATTTCAACCATTTTTGGGAGGCATCTCGTCAGCATCACAAGATTCGTGGAGCATATCATTTCTATTACCCCGACCAAGCCCCCACTCTACAAGCTGAAAATTTCATAAAAAAAATCAAGTTACAAAAAGGAGATCTCCCCCCAATTTTGGATATCGAAAAAAGCCCAAGAAGAATATCAAAAGTCATCTTCATAAAAAACATAAAAACTTTTTGCAATATTTTAGAAAATAAATATGGTAAAAAACCCATAATATACACCTACTTTCATTTCTACAAAAATAACCTTAACAAAGATTTTAGCGAATACCCAACTTGGATTGCCAACTACAACGATGTTCTCACACCTTTGAACTCAGAAAGATGGAATTTATGGCAATTCACAGAAAAGGGCTTTGTAAATGGTATTAATACGAAAATTGATATCAATATATTCAATGGCGATGTTGAAGATTTACAAAAAATGACCTTAAACTAACAATTAATCATTTAAAAAACGCTCTGTTTGCAATAGTTTTAATATATTTGTCTCAACTTTTGAAAAAAATAACGAATGTCGGTAAATACATACATCAAAGAACAGAATTTTAGTAAAAACAACCCTAAAATAATGAATGCTTGGGCATTTTATGATTGGGCAAACTCGGTCTATTCGTTGGTAATAACATCTACTATTTTTCCGATTTATTACACAATTCTCACTACTCATTTCAACAAAAAGGTATTCGTTCCAGAAATTGGTGAAGAGAAGGAAGTTCCCGTGAGATACCTCATCAATATTTTTGGACAAAACTACGAACCTGATGCCATACTGAGTTTTTCATATGCTTTATCGTTCTTGTTTGTAGTTTTATTATCGCCTTTTTTATCTTCATTGGCAGATACTATTGGCAATAAAAAATCCTTTTTGCAGTTTTTCTGTTACCTAGGAGCCACTTCGTGTATGGGTTTGGCTATGTTCACAGGTATGGATAATATCTTTTTAGGACTTTTGTTCAGTACGACGGCAAGTATTGGATTTTGGGGAAGCTTAGTTTTTTACAACTCATTTTTGCCAGACATTGCGACACCTGACCGACAAGATGCTCTCTCAGCTAAGGGATTCATTTATGGATATGTTGGTTCGGTGATATTACTTATTATTTGCCTAATTTTGATACAAGGAATCACTGCTGATATTAACATTCGAAAAACTCTAATCCGAGTTTCATTCCTCATTACAGGAGCGTGGTGGTTTGGTTTTTCTCAATACTGTTTCAAGCATCTACCTCAGTTTGGCAATATCAAAAATCATCTTCCGAAAGATTTAATTTTATTGAATTACAAAAATATTTTTAATAATCTAAAAAAAGACGGCGGATTTATTAAAGTTTTGGTTCATAATATTCGTTTTTATTTTGATATTGCTAACCGTAGCAATAAGGAACTAATCAAGGTAGGACGCCATCTATTCCAAGACAGAAATTTAAAGTATTATCTATCCTCATTCTTCTTTTATTCAGTAGGTATGCAAACTATTTTCTTGATGGCAACTCCATTTGGAAGTACGGTGGTTTTCCCAAGAGAAAATGACAAATATAAACTAATCATCACCATATTACTCATCCAAATTATTGCAATTTTTGGGGCCTTTATTTTCTCAAAATTATCCAAACGGATTGGAAACAAAAATGTTATCAACACTGCTATTATTATATGGGCGGGGTGCTGTGCCTCTGCATTTATGTTAAATAAAGAAAATCCTAATCTTCAATTACAATTCTATATTCTAGCAGGATTCATCGGTTTGGTAATGGGAGGTTTGCAGGCAATATCTCGTTCTACATATTCTAAACTTTTACCTGAAAACTCTGAGGAGAACACTATTTTTTTCAGTTTTTATGATGTCTTGGAAAAAATAGCCATCGTCTTCGGAATGCTAATTTTCAGTGGATTTATCCAAAAATTCGGAAATATGCAATATGCCTTTATCGCAATGTCTGTTTTTTTTATAATAGGGCTAATATTCAATATTTTGGTAAAGAAAAAGGATTAATACAAATAAATATCTTATGAATAAAGTAAAATTTTCATTAATTGCTCTCTCTTTTGGAGCAAGCCTATTTGCGCAAGACAATTTGGTAAATAGCCTAAAAAACAATCATTCTGAGAACCCAGATTTTAAGTTCACTATCATTAAAGAAAATGGTGCTACCTCCGTAAAAGACCAAGGCTCATCAGGGACTTGCTGGAGTTACTCCGGAAACTCTTTCTTAGAATCTGAAATGATTAGAATGGGAAAACAACCCATAGATTTAGCAGAAATATTCACAGCTAGAATGTCTTATCACGACAAAGCTAAACTCTATGTTTTAAATAACGGAACAGGAATCACTTGGGGAGAAGGTGGGGCTCTACACGATGTTATCAATATGTTCCGAAAATATGGGATTGTGCCACAAGAGACCTATACAGGGCTTGTTAATGGACAAACGCGTAATAATTTTGCCGAAATGAGCGAAGTTATCAAAGAAATGCTCAATGTCTACGCAAAAAATCCAAGCAAAAAACTATCTGCTAATTGGCTTGATAATATAGACTCAATGCTTGATGCCTATTTAGGGAAAATTCCTGAAACCTTCACTTATAACAATAAAAAATACACACCAAAAACCTTTGCAAAGGAAGTTGTAGGTATCAATCCTGATGATTATGTGGAAATATCTTCTTACAAAGATTATCCTTATTACAAACCTTTCGTATTACCTGTACCAGACAATTGGAGCCACGATAGAGTTTGGAATGTCCCAATGGAAGAACTCACCACAATTATAGACTATGCTATTAAAAACGGCTATACCGTAGGTTGGGCTACCGATGTATCAGAACCTTATTTCTCCTACAAAAACGGAATAGCATATGTCCCTAATATTAACCTCAATAACATTGATGCCGAAACGAAAGCCAACCTATTCAATGGACCAAAACCTGATAAAGTGATTACGGAAGATATGAGGCAAGATGCCCTAAACAATCTCACTACGACAGACGATCACGGAATGCAAATCACTGGACTCGCAAAAGACCAAACAGGAAAAGAATACTATATCGTGAAAAACTCTTGGGGCTCTACCAACGACTACAAAGGGTATCTATACGCTACCAAACCTTATGTACAATTCAAATCCACAGCTATCCTCGTTCATAAAGATGGTATCCCAAAAGATATCCTCAAAAAACTGAAAGTAAGCAATAGCCCAAGCCTACAATAACACCAATAAAATCCTACAATCATACCAATTTGTAGGATTTTTATTTATGTACCCAAATTTCTAATTAAAAAAAATTTAACTATCTTTGCCCACCTAAAATAATAATATGCAGAACCCTTTGTTTTATGCCAAAATTTTACTTTTTGGAGAATACGGAATCATTGAAAACTCTCAAGGTCTCACTCTTCCGTATAGTTTCTACAAAGGGACTCTAAAATTTTCTAACTTAAACGATGATTTTGAAAAAAAATCCAACCAAAATCTATTACAATATGCTCAATATCTTCAATCGTTGGATTTACCAGAAAATTTCAAAATCAATACTGAAAATCTAATAAGAGATATCAATAACGGACTTTTTTTTGATTCTAACATTCCACAAGGCTATGGTATTGGTAGCTCAGGAGCGTTGGTAGCTGCTATTTTTGAAAAATATTCTATCACCAAAAAAAGTTCTGAAACCATATCTAAAGAAGATTTAAAAGAATTAAAAAGTATTTTCGGTATCTTAGAAAGTTATTTTCATGGCAAAAGCTCGGGGATTGACCCACTTATTTGCTATATGAACCTCCCTATTTTGATAGAAAACCGCGAAAATATGGATAAAGTCATTATTCCCAAGGAAACGCAAGGTAAGGGAGCTATTTTTTTGATTGATTCTGGTATGGTTGGGGAAACAGGTCCCATGGTACAAATTTTCTTTGAAAAAATGAAAACAGAGGGCTTCCGAAAAGCCCTAAAAGAGGAATTCATAAGATACAACAACGCTTGTATAGATACCTTTCTAAAAAAAGATTTTAACCCATTCTTCAAAAATCTAAAAAAGCTATCCATCTGGGCTTATGAGCATTTTAAACCAATGATACCTAAAAGTATCTATAAAATTTGGAAAAAAGGACTTGACACCAATATCTATTATCTCAAACTATGTGGTAGCGGTGGCGGAGGATATATTTTAGGATTCACTCAAGATTATGAAAAAACCGAAAAAATGCTCAGTGAATTTCATAAAGAAATTATTTATAGATTCTAAACCAGATACATAAATAAACCTTCAAAAATAACAAAAAGACTAACCTATAAAAGTTAGCCTTATATTAATATATTTACTACGAAAAATTACTTTTTCAAGAATGCATCTACATCATCCGCATTCATTACTTGCTCTTCAAAAACATAAGCTCCTGTTTTAGGAGATTTTACCATTTTTACTACTTTAGTCATTTTTTTAGACTGACCACTTTGTAGAGTTGCTACTACTTTCTTTGCCATTGTAAAAAATCTTTTTTTGGTATAATATTACTACTTAATTTCTTTATGAACTGTATATTTTTTCAATACAGGATTGTATTTTTTCAATTCCAATCTATCAGTAGTGTTCTTTTTGTTTTTAGTAGTGATATATCTGCTCATTCCTGGCAGACCGCTTTCTTTATGCTCAGTACATTCCAAAATAACCTGTACTCTATTTCCTTTCTTTGCCATTTTCTAAATTATTTAGCTAAATCTTTTTCAGTGATAAATCCATTTCTCTTAGCTCTCTCAAGAGCCTCCTCAACTCCAAGTTTGTTGATTACTCTCAACCCGTGAGCAGATACTTTTAGAGTAACATATCTATCCTCATCTGCTCTGTAAAATTTCTTTTCTAACAAGTTAATTTCAAATCTTCTCTTAGTCTTGTTATTGGCGTGAGACACATGGTTCCCAACCATTGCTCTTTTTCCTGTTATTTGGCAAATTCTTGACATATCTTGATGTTTCTTTTTACTTATTAAACATTTGAGAACGCAAAATAAAGATTTTTTTTTGACATAGACAAACTTTTCAACTATTATTATGGTAATAAAAAAATACATCTACACATTAATTACTGATTATCAATAAATTAAATATGATTAAAAAATTTATCCACATTCTTACATTTCATAATTTTAGTCCCTATCCATACAGCAAAAGTATTCAAAAGTACATCATCAACATCAAAAACTCCTAATCTACTGATATATTGCAGAAACTCTACAATAATAATCCCAACAAGAAAATCCATCAGTAATTTTCTTTCATTACTCTGATATTTACGAAAAATACACGATAAAAAACCAAATGGCACGAACATTATAAAATTCCCACCTAAATTAGTAATTATACTATAATAATTTCTAAAAAACAATTGGTTTTTCAGAAAATCATATGTAGAATAAATAGGGATAAACCTAAAAATATGATTTTCCATAGGCACTCTCCCAAATCCGAAAAACATCAGATACAATAAAAATAAAGAATACGGAATAATTAATATTTTGTATATTTTTTGTAAAATCATTTTGCAAAATTATTATTTTTGCAGATATGAAATACTTGTTTTTATCACTTATATCTGCAATTTTATTGAGTATATCGTGGCCGACTTATGGTGTGGCCTATTTTATATTTGTAGCGCTTGTTCCCTTATTGATGATGGAGCATCACATTGCTCACTTTTCAAAAATAAAAAGAAAATCACTCTTTATTTTTGGGCTTTCGTATTTATGCTTTATGATTTGGAATATCATCACTACAGGATGGCTCTATGGTGCAAAAAATCCCGATGGAAGTCACTCTATGATGGCTGTTTTATTCCCTGTTCTCGTCAATTCCCTACTCTATTCTATCGTATTTATTTTGTATCATCATTATAAAAAAATACAAGGAACTTATTGGGGGCTGGCGTTCTTTATCGCTATCTGGCTCGGCTTTGAGAAGTTTCATCTCGATTGGGAGTTTTCTTGGCCTTGGCTTAATTTAGGAAATGTATTTGCCGACAATCCAAAAATTATACAGTGGTACGATACACTGGGGGTATCGGGTGGTAGCTTGTGGATTTTGTTAGTTAATATCCTAATTTTCTATACAATACGAACTTGGGAAGCAGGCCGAAAAAAAGCCAACCTTATAAAAAACTGCTCTATCGTGGCATTACTATTGATTATTCCCATAATTATATCATATTATAAATATAGATATTTCAATGAAAAATCCATCGGAGAAACTTCTGTATTAATGTTACAGCCTGACCTTGACCCCTATACCGAAAAATATCAAATGGATAGCTTGAGCATCGCCAAAGAACTTCTATCCCTAACAAAACTACCTGATTCCGTTAAGATAGACTACTACCTCGCACCAGAAACAGCTTTTGGTAACTCCTTCTCTGAAAAAGGCTTTCAAAATAGTTTAATTATTAATAATATTCGTAATCTTTTAACTCAAAAACAAGCCGTATTTGTGGGAGGTATCTCATCTCACCAATTTTTCTACGATAAAAATGCAGCTCCCGCTAATGCCTATCAAATACAAGGTACCGAAGTCTGGGTGGAAAACTTTAATTCAGCTGTGCAAATCACACCTAATAAAGAAATACAAACATATCACAAAGGAAAACTCGTTCCAGGAGTAGAGATTTTTCCATATATCCAAATATTAAAACCCATCTTGGGAGATGCTATGCTCAATTTTGGAGGAACAATTTCTTCTTTGGGAACCGACAAAACAAGAAAAGTTTTCAAAAATCCATACAATAAATCAGTAATCGCCCCTATCATTTGCTATGAAAGTATTTATGGCGAATTCGTAACAGAATATGTAAGAAATGGAGCCAATTTCTTGGGTATAATGACCAACGATTCTTGGTGGGGAAGAACACAAGGACATCGGCAACTATTAGCCTACGCACGACTTAGAGCCATAGAAAACCGCAGAGAGGTTGTCCGCTCTGCAAATTCGGGTATCTCTGCCCATATTAATGCATTGGGGGAGATTGAACAAGCAACTCTATACGGCGACCAAACGAAACTTTATGCCAAAGTGAAACTCTACGGAGGCAAATCCACCTACACACGGATTGGGGATTTGGTATATCGTATAGCAATTTTCACACTCGGTTTTCTCCTCTTTTATACTGCTTTTGAGAGATTTAAATCACGAAAAAAATCTATTAAAAAACAATGTAATTAGCTACATTTCACTCGCAAATGCCAACTCAAAATCTATCATAGGATTCTCTCCCACGATGTTATACGGAAAATAATAAACTCTTGTTTTTAGTGGGAGAGTATCATTTTTCATCTTAATAAAAATAGCAATAGTATTCATTTCCAAGCCTTTTATCGTTGTTTTCTTATCATAAACAACACAGTACCCTTCTACTTCGGTGAGTTTTTCATTCGCAAAACTTTTGAAGGAATCCACCATTACAGAGTCATCATAGTAATAATCTTTCTCAGTAGGAACCACTGAAATAAAGTTATTCTCATTAATTAAAAACATAAAAGGTGACAAGATTTTTTCATTTTTCAAAACCAAAACAGCCCTATCAATAGCCTCATCTATGGCTTTATCCACCATTGTTTCTATCATATTTTTTTGTTACAAATGTAATTTTATTTTTTCAATTAAGATGGGGATATCTCCAAATTATTATTTTAATCCTTATCTTTGTAGCAAATTAATAAAAAATAAAAATGACTAACGGAATTATCATTCTTGATTTTGGTTCGCAATACAACCAACTCATCGCAAGGAGAGTACGAGATTTGGGTGTCTATTCAGAAGTTATACCATTCAACACTTCCGTCTCCGAAATTTTAGAAAAAAAACCCATAGGAATTATCCTCTCTGGGGGACCTAGTTCTGTAAATGCGGAAAATGCTCATCTTGTTGAAAAAGAACTATTTGAAACAGGAATCCCCATATTAGGAATTTGCTATGGAATGCAACTTACCACCCATATACTTGGAGGAAAGGTAAAAAAAGGCGAAAAAGGCGAATACGGAAAATCTAACCTCCATATCAACCAATATTGTCAGTTGTTTGATGGCGTTTCAGAATCTTCTGTAGTGTGGATGAGTCACTTTGACGAGGTAGAAATCGTACCAGAGGGATTTCAAATCAATGCCAAAACAGATGTAATTTCGGCAATATCCAACGAAGATAAAAAGATTTATTGTATCCAATTTCACCCAGAAGTTACACATAGCGAGGAAGGTGAGAAAATGTTAGAAAACTTCGTTTTTGGTATCTGTAAGGCAGAAAAAAATTGGAAACTCACTAATTACATTGATAGAACAATCCAAGAAATTCGCCAAAAAGTAGGCTCCGAAAAAGTGATACTCGGACTATCAGGCGGTGTGGATTCCTCTGTGGCAGCCGTACTTATCCATAAAGCAATTGGTAGCCAACTTACTTGCATTTTCGTCGATACAGGACTTCTACGAAAGGATGAAGGCAAAAAAGTAATGGAAAATTACGGTAAGTATTTTAATATGAATATTAAGATGATTGATGCCTCAGAGAGGTTTTTATCTAAACTAAACGGTATTTCTGACCCTGAACAAAAGAGAAAAATCATAGGAAAGGAATTTGTAGAAGTTTTTAATGAAGAATCCAAAAAATTTGATGGTGCCAAATTCTTAGCACAAGGAACCATCTATCCTGATGTTATTGAAAGTCAGTCTGTAAAAGGTCCTTCGGCAGTTATAAAATCTCATCATAATGTAGGCGGACTCCCAGAGGATATGAAACTTGAACTCCTCGAACCACTGAGAGAACTCTTTAAAGACGAAGTGCGCAAGGTAGGAGAAGAACTCGGCATCCCAAGCCACTTGGTTCATAGACATCCATTCCCTGGACCTGGATTAGGAATACGAATTTTGGGTGAAGTAGATGCCGAAAAAGTAAAAATTCTACAAGAGGCTGATGATATTTTCATTAATGAACTTTATAAACACGACCTTTATGATAAAGTATCTCAGGCTTTTGTGGTGCTTTTACCAGTAAAATCAGTTGGGGTAATGGGAGATGAGAGAACCTACGAATACACTGCTGCCGTTCGCTCTGCAAATACCATTGATTTTATGACAGCTGCTTGGAGTCGCCTGCCTTACGATTTCTTAGAAATTGTATCTAATAGAATTATTAATGAGGTTAAGGGCATCAATAGGGTTGTTTATGATATTTCAAGCAAACCACCTGCAACGATAGAATGGGAATAGTATAAAAAAAACTCGGCACAAAACCGAGTTTTTTTATTTTTATGATTCCGTAAAATCTACCAGTTCCTTGATATTTACACAATTAAGTAAATTATAAATAATCTATTCTCCTCTAGTTTCCTCTAAAATCTTATCTACAATCTCTTTTGTAGCATATGGTTTTGCGAAATAACTCAAATTTTTACTCATTTCTTTTCGTAAATTTTCATTTTCACAAATTTCCATCAAAGTTGTCCAAAATTTATCTTTCATTTCGGAATCTTTCACCATTTTCGCTGCATTTTTATTAACCAAAGTCAATGCATTTTTGGTCTGATGATCCTCCGCTGCAAAAGGAAACGGCACCAACAAAATAGTTTTATGAGCCAATGCCAATTCCGAAATAGCAATCGCCCCTGCTCGTGAAACAATCACATCAGCAGCAGAATATACCAATGGCATATCGTTAAGGAACTCTGTCTTTATAATATTAGTATTTTGGAATTCGTTTGGTTTCAAATTGCCTTTTCCCGTTTGCCAAATTAATTGAAAACCTTTATCTGTGATTTCCTTGGCATATCTTTCCCAAGCATCATTCAGCACCTTAGAACCTAGCGACCCTCCGACGGAAAGAATAGTCAGTTTATCCTTATCCAAGCCCAATTTTTCTTTTGCTGGAATGGTATCTATCATCTCTGTAATGATATTTTCTCGGATAGGATTCCCTAAGAAGTAAGTTGGTGTTTTTCCAAAAAATCTCTCCATATCTGGATATGCTGTGAATACTGCTTTTGCTCTTTTAGAGAGGAAAATATTCGTCTTCCCAGGTAGGGAATTTTGTTCTTGGATAAAGATTGGAATTTTCATCTGCGAAGCCATAAACAGAGCTGGACCACTAGCAAAACCACCCGTACCGATAGCGAAATCGGGACTGAAATTTTTGATAACTCTCCTTGCTTTGAGTAAACTAGAAACAATCTTAAATGGTAACCCCAAATTTTTCAGAAGGCTACTACGATTAAACCCTGCAATATTAAGTCCTTCAATCTTAAATCCTGCTTGCGGTACCTTCTCCATCTCCATTTTTCCCTCGGCGCCAATGAACAGAAACTCGGCATTAGGAATTCTTTTTTTTATCTCTTGGGCAATAGCTATCGCTGGGAAAATATGCCCGCCTGTACCACCACCACTTATTAGCACTTTCATTTTATCAAAATAATTTTTAAATTAAGTATTTATGCTATATCATCAATCTCTTCTTCAGATTTTTGTTTAGAATCTTTAATCTGAGCATCTTCACTAATCCTCAATACAATAGCCATCTGAATATACGAAGCCATAACAGCCGACCCTCCTGCACTAATGAAAGGTAAAGGCTGACCTGTAACGGGTATAATACCTACGGCCACAAATATATTAGCCAAAACCTGTACAGAAAACATTAGCATAATTCCCATCACACACATTCTCCGCTCTAATCCCACTACTTGATAGATAATTTTCATCATTCGGTAAATCATCATAATATAAATAAACAAAAGCATTACTGCACCTATCAAGCCGTATTCTTCTATAACAATTACATAAATAAAATCCGATACGGACTGCGGTAGCGTTTGTTTTATGGCTGATTTTCCAACTCCTACACCAAAAATTCCACCGTGATAGATGGCTGCTCGTGCATGATATGCTTGATAATTTTTGTCTTTATCTGCATTATCGTTAGAAAATTTATTCTCAATCCTACTAACCCAAGTATGCACCCTATTATTTGGTACCAAATCCGTCTTCAAAGCTAATAAAACAAATACCGATATCATTGATACCAAAAGAATTACATACCTTATGACATATTTTAACCTAATCCCTCCGATGATCATTATCATTATTGATACAACCATAATAATAAGCCCCGTAGAACCATTATCCGTAAACACAAATCCCACAGATAATATAGGCACTATAAAGATAAAAAAGATATCCATAAATGTCATCTTTTTACGAAGTATATCCGCTTTCTTAGAAATATATGAGCACTGAAGCATTATCGTTGAAAGATACAAAAACAATGACGGTTGGAACGAAAGTGGACCAATACGAATCCATCTTCCTGCCTTTGCACCACTAACAGAATCACCCGATACAGAGGCAACTAGTGTCAATATAAGAAATATACTCCATAACACTATTAAAACAGATACAGAGGACCTAATATCCCTCATTATCAATCTTTTTACCACATAAAACCCCACAAAAAAGCCTATCAGCATAAAACCAATATGCCTACCTAAGAACTTAATCGTAGTTGTCTCATTGGACACATACTGTAACTGCGAACTGGCAGAATATCCAGGCAAAATAGATAATAGGGAAATTAAAATAACCATACCCAAGAGAATCCTATCCCCTGAGAATATTTTATGTTCGTATGATTTCCTCGTAAAAAAATCTACAATTTTCCTCATATTAAAAAAACTTATTTCAAGGCTAATACAGCTTGTTTGAATTTCTTACCTCTATCCTCATAACTCTTGAATAAATCAAAACTCGCACAGCAAGGCGAAAGTAAAACTGTATCTCCTTTATGAGCAACACTTTTGGCTATTTTCACGCATTCTTCTAAATTTGATGTATCATAAATTAACTCTTTATTAGCGCCAAAAAAATCTATAATCTTCTTATTATCAACCCCTAAGCAAACAATAGCCTTTACTTTCTCTTTTACCAATTCCTCTATCTCGGTATAATCGTTACCTTTATCTACCCCTCCCACAATCCATATAGTAGGCGTTTTCATACTTTCTAAGGCGTAATAAGTAGCATTAACATTCGTTGCCTTGCTATCATTAATGTATTTTACACCATCAATCTCGGCAAATTGCTCCAAACGATGCTCCACCGATTGGAATGTTTTCAAGGACTCTACCAAATTATTATCACTAATATTCAATAATTTAGCAGTAATAGAAGCTGCTAAACAATTCGCTACATTATGTTTTCCCACCAAAGACATTTCACTAATAGGCATAGAAAAGGTTCTTCCCTCCAATTTCACAAAAATATGGTCATTAGTAGCAAATCCCCCCTCTTCTAATTCCTCATTAAGTGAGAACAATAATTTTTTAGCATTAATATCTACCCTATTCAGTAGTTTTTGACTCATTTCATCATCTTTATTACAAATGAAGAAATCATTATTTTGTTGATTTTTAGCAATATTGAATTTTGCCAAAGCATATTCTTCGTAATTATAATTATACTGGTCAAGATGGTCGGGCGACAAATTGAGCAACAACGAGATATATGGACGGAAATTCTGAATATCATCCAACTGGAAACTACTGATTTCAAGCACAAAATAATCATACTGCTCCTCGGCCACCTGCTTTGCAAAGCTCTTACCAATATTCCCTCCTAAACCTACATTAAACCCCGTATTTTTTAATATATGATATATCAGTGAAGTAGTAGTCGTTTTCCCATTACTCCCCGTAATGGCAATAATTTTGGCATCTGTAAATTCCGATGCAAACTCTATTTCCGAAGATAAGCGGATACCTTTTTCTTTAATTTTTTTTATCAAATCGGCCTTTTTAGGAATACCTGGGCTTTTGATAACCCAATCTGCAGATAAAATTCGCTCCTCATCATGAGAACCTTCTTCAAACTCAATCTCAGCATCTTCCAATTGTTTTTTGTAACTATCCTTAATACTTCCTTTATCCGAAAGGAAAACCTCCATTCCTTTTTTCTTTGCTAAAAGTGCGGCTCCTACACCACTCTCACCACCACCTAATATTATAATTTTCATTGCTTTTTATAGATTTAATGTTTATTCTCTTCTTCTGCTATACGGAAAAAACTAGATTTATCTCACTTTCAAAGTAATTAAACAAATAATTGCTAATATAACACCAATAATGAGAAATCTCATAACGATTTTACTCTCATGGTAGCCACTTTTTTGATAATGGTGATGCAAGGGCGACATTTTGAAAAGTCTGTGATTCTGAGCATATTCTAGCCCATATCTCTTCTTTCTATATTTGAAAACTACTACTTGTAACATCACTGAAAGATTCTCTATCAAAAAAATTCCACAAAGAACGGGTATCAATAATTCTTTTCTCAAAATAATCGCCAAAACAGCAATCACTCCACCTAGCATCAAGCTTCCTGTATCCCCCATAAATACCTGTGCTGGATAGGTATTATACCAAAAAAATCCAATAACAGCCCCTACCATTGCGAAGGCAAAAATAGTAGTCTCACCCATATTCGGAAGAAACATAATATTCAAATAATCAGCAAAAATGATATTCCCTGATAAATAAGCAAAAAATGCTAAGGTGAGCAAAATAATCGTGCTTGTACCAGCTGCCAAGCCATCTATACCATCTGTAATATTCGCACCATTAGAAACCGCAGTTACAATAAATATCACCATCGGGATAAAAACCGCCCAAGACCACTCTTGTGCTTGTTCTTCGTTCATCCAAAAAAGAATCTTACTATAATCAAACTCATTATTCTTCACAAATGGTACAGTAGAAACCTGCTTTTTCTCTGTAGGCATAAACTTTTTTTCAATCTTATTTCGATCAAAAGACCCCGCATCGGAGTATTTTCTTTTCACCAATATATCCGAATTGTAAAACATCACAGCTCCCACAACAAGTCCCAAGCCTACCTGTCCTATTACCTTAAATTTTCCACTAAGCCCATCCTTATTTTTCTTTATCTTTTTTAAATAATCATCAATAAAACCAATTGCTCCCATCCAAATCATAGAAATAATGAGTAAAATAATGTAAATATTATTGATTTTAGTGAATAATAATACGGGAACGAGTGTCGCTATGATGATAATAAGCCCTCCCATCGTCGGGGTTCCTTCTTTCTGTTTCTGTCCTTCTAACCCGAGGTCTCTCACAAGTTCTCCCATCTGTTTTCTTCGGAGAATGTTAATAATTTTCTTTCCGTAAAGTAGAGCTATCAATAATGAAAATAGCACCGACATACCCGCACGAAACGAAATGTATTTCAATAAGTTTAACCCTGGTATATGTATCCCTTGACTCGTAAGATATTCGTATATATAATATAACATAATTAATTCCTTGTCTCCAAAAGAGCAATAGTGGCAAGGAAACTCACTTTTTTATTTTTTTAATATTCTTCCTATAATGTACTTTATGTTCTCAAAGAAACCTACAAATTTTATTTTATAATATTCTTTGGCAGACAATGCTGATAGTTTATATAGCAACGAACATTTATACAATTTCCCTCTATCCAACATTTCATCTAAAAAACTTCTATAAGATGCCTTAAATTTTATTATTGATGGGTATTCAACATTATTATTATCAAATAGAAATATACTCCACAATTGATTATGATTCGCCTTAAGACCATAAGTATAATAATGTGCAGATTCAGAAGCTTTTAGCATTAAAATACTATAATCATCTTTTTCCAACATTATTTTCATTGCAGAAACATAGGCTATTAAATAATCTGCCAACCCCCTCATTCCTTGTAGCTTAGTTTTATCATTTTTTATATCATCATAATATTTAATAGGCGGAGGTAAAACTACTGATTTATAACATTTTACAAACTCATCATACCAATCATTTATGAATTTATTATTCTTCGGAGCAGCTAAAAAATAGGTCTCCAAAATAGGTCTATCAAGATTTGTAGTGATTATATCTGCATAAAAACCTATTACATCTGTATGATAATCCTCCTTCAAACGATATACCCAATCCAAATTTTCTGTCAATAATATACTTGCATCTATCCAAAATCCACCATAAGTTCTCAACAAATCCAGCCTAATAATATCTGAATAATTGGCGACTGGCAAAAGTTCATTTTTTTCTATAATATTCGGTAAAAAATCCCTTAAAATCTTGCTATTCAAGATATTTATTTCATATTCGGGGAGGATTTTCTTTATTTTTTGGATACAAAGTTCCACTAAAATAGACTTTTTTCCTTCCCAATACATCCATATAATACGAGGAATTTCTTCTCTATTTTCAGCCCCCTTTCCCCATAAAATTTTAGTAACTTCCATATTTTTATTTTCCCATTATATTTACGAGTTCTAATATTGTTTCTTTATCATCAAAATGATGCCTTACCCCATTGATTTCTTGATAAGTTTCGTGGCCTTTTCCTGCTAGCAAAACGATATCTTTGGGTTCTGCGAATTTTATTGCCATTTTTATTGCCTCCTTTCGGTCTGGGATAGTGATATATTTACTAAAATTTTGAGACTCTACCCCTGCCTCTATTTCTTTGATTATCTGCGCTGGGTCTTCTGTCCTCGGATTATCCGAAGTAATGATTGCCAATGTAGATTTTCTTGTCGCTACCTTTCCCATTTCTGGGCGTTTTTCGCGGTCACGGTCACCTCCACAGCCAAAAATCGTAATCAATCGTTCGTTCTTTGTCCTAATCTCATTGATACTATCCAAAATATTCTCCAAAGCATCGGGCGTGTGGGCATAATCCACCACGAAAATAATCCCTCCTTGAGATTTCAATACTTCGAATCGTCCATTTACCCTTTTTAGTTTAGAAATCGTAGTGAGAATTTCATTTTCTTCAAATCCTAATTCTCTTGCTATTGCAAAAACTAATAACAGATTATATACATTAAATTTCCCTGTGAGCGTTGTCCAAAATTCTTTTCCATTAAAGTCAAGTAACATTCCATTAAAATCCAACTCCAATAATTTCCCGTGATAATCCGCCAAAGTTTTCACGGCATAAGTTTTCTTTTTTGCCTTAGTATTCTGTAGCATCACCAGACCATTTTTATCATCAATATTTGTGATAGCCACAGCCGTTTGTGGCAACTCATCAAAAAATCGTTTTTTGGTGTTAAGATATTCCAAAAAAGTTTTATGATAATCCAAATGGTCATGAGTAATGTTGGTAAACCCTGCAATACGGAAATTCAGTCCATCTATTCTTCCTTGATGGATTCCGTGGGAACTCACCTCCATAAAAGCATATTGACAACCCTGCTCCACTGCCTTGGATAAGATTTTATTTAATGTAATAATATCTGGTGTAGTATGAGTTGAAGGGAAAACCTCATCACCAATACGATATTCCACTGTAGAAATAAGTACCGACGAATATCCCATTTTTTTGAAAATATCAAATAAAAGGGTCGAGACAGATGTCTTGCCATTGGTTCCTGTAACACCTACCAAAGTCAATTTCTCTGACGGATTACCATAAAAATTACTTGCCAAAAGCCCTAAAACTTTTGATGAATTTTCTACTTTGATATAGATTATCCCTTCTTCTTTTTGCTCTGGCAACACTTCACATACAATTGCTTTTGCCCCTTTTTCTATCGCTGATGGAATATATTGATGCCCATCAACCAATGTTCCCTTTATCGCTATATAGAGTGAGTTTTTTACTGCTTTTCGGCTATCAAAGACTATTTCCGAAATCTCAATTTCTTTATTTCCGAGGATATCTAAAACATCTACTCCATTTAATATATCACTTAAAATCATTATTTAGGATTCTATTTTATTAGTTTATTCGATTATATTTTATCTATCCAATACCAAATAAATTCTTTGCCCTTTTTTTAGTTTGGTATCAGGGATTGGGAATTGCTCCTTCACTCGTCCCACACCTTCGTATTTCACTCTATACCCTTCGTTTTCAAGTTGAGATATAGTATAGGCTCCCACCGAACCAATGATATTAGGCATTATATTATTTTTCACTGATATTTTTTCTTGCTTAGGTATAAGTTTTTTTAAATCTACTGGCTTCGTATTTGGGTTAATATCTATATTTTGAGGCATTTTAAGGAAAGTTCGTCCTGCTATTTCCTTAAAGACAGGTGCTGAAACAGTTGAGCCATAATATCCTATTGAGGTATCAGGTTGATTAATCATTACCAAACAGGTGTATAGCGGTTTATCAGCAGGATAGAATCCCGCAAATGAAGCTTGATATTTCCTAGTTCCTGGTATCCAATACTCAAATCTGGCAGTACCTGTCTTTCCAGCCATTTTAAGATTTGGAGTAAATATACTTTTCGCAGTTCCCTTTTCTACAGCTTTTACGAGGGCTCTTGTCATCATATCTATTGCCTTGTCAGAGGCAATTTTATCTACCATTACTTGTGGTTTAGCCTCGTAGATTATCTTACCATTATCGAGGACTTTATCAATAAATATTGGTTTTAACATTTTCCCTTTGTTGGCAATAGCATTATAAAAAGTAGCCATTTGTATAAGAGAAAAATTCGTTGAATACCCATAAGATATAGAAGCAAGTGTCGCCCTATTCCAGCTTTTATTTTTAGGAGTTACGATTTTTGGACTAGCAACACCCGAGACTTCCAAATCTAATTTTTCGGCCATTTTCCAGCGTCTCAAATGATTCAAGAAGGTATTTGGACTATCTTTATAGTATTTCGTAATGAGCTTAGCCGTCCCCACATTAGAGGAGTTTGCCAATACATCAGAAATATCGTAAAGCCCGCCACCGTGCCCATCACTAATTTTCTGTCCGCCATAGACCCAAGTTCCATTCTCTACATTTACGGTGGTATTATCATCAATGAAGCCATCATCCATACCTGCCAAAAGGGAAACTACCTTAAAGGTAGAGCCCTGCTCGGTGGCATCTTTTAGAGCATAGTTATAGGTATCCTTATAGCTTCCATCTTTGGTTTTTGTGAGATTCACCATTGCGCGAACCTTTCCTGTGGCAACTTCCATCACTATTACACTACCGTGATGAGCCTTATACTGGACAAGCTGCTTCTCTAAGGCTGAACTGGCAATATCTTGAATCCTCAAATCTAGTGTAGTATATACATCATTTCCGTCAACGGGGTCAATAGTTTTCCAATAATTAATGGGTTTCCATTGTTTAGAATTTATTTTTTGTTCCTCTCGTGAGCCATCTTTTCCTCTCAAATATTTAGAAAAAGCCGCCTCCAACCCTGAGTGCCCCCTCTCGTCATCTACACCGATAGTCCCTGCACCTATTTCACTTGTTGCCAACTCTCTGTGATATTTTCTTTCTACAATAAAACCTCCCTTACTTTTTCCTTTGTTAAAAATCGGGAACGACCTTATTCTTGCATATTTATCAAATTCTAATCCTGTGATGAGCCTATAATATTGATTTTTACGACTTCTTTCCTTATTGAGTTTCACCAAGAAATAAGACTTGGGTTTATTAAACATCGCTCCGAGTGAGTCTGCAAGGGCATCTACATTGTTTTTGAATAAAGTATCCCTCATCGTTTTGAAATCTACATAGATGTCATACCTCATCACAGTAGTAGCCAATATTGTCCCATCGGTGGCAAAGAGGTTTCCTCTTGCTGCTTTTACTTTGTTGGTACGATAGTTACTATCTACCAACTTTTTAATATCTTCTGCATCAGAGTATTGTATAAAACATATTTTTACCAAAACCCCTAGCATAGCAAACAAAACGAACGCAAAAAGAGACATTGAACCTATTTTCGGAGAGGAGCTTTCTTTATTTTTTCTTTGCATCATCTATTCTTATTAATAATTTGTGTGGGTGGTTTTCAAGAGGGATTAGAGAGTCCTTAATAACTTCCTTGCCAAGTTCAGATTCCATTTTCACTTTTATCAATTTACTTTGAGCATAGGCATTACGAGATTTATATTCTTCCACTTGCTCTTTCAAGTCATTGATGGTTGCTATCTGGGAACTCACCTTATGGTTAGCCATAATAATCAAAATTAGAAATATGATAACCTCAAAGATGAGCCATCTATTTTCTTTAAACGATTTACTATCAAAAAACTCTCCACCAAGCACTTCTGATATTTTCGTATTATTCTTTTTTTTCGCCATTACTTATTCATTAATATGATTTATAGCTTAATTCCTACCCTCATTTTAGCACTTCTTGCACGAGTATTTTGAGATATTTCAGCCTCATCTGGGACGATAGCTTTGGATTGTGGCAAATCAAAAAATTTTTGATAATTCCCATACACATCGCGTTCAGGTTCTCCATCAAACATTCCATTTTTCAAAAATCTCTTCACCAATCTATCCTCAAGAGAGTGATATGATATCACAACCAATCGTCCTTCGGATTTTAGCACACTATATGCTTGTGTGAGCATCTCTTTCAGCACTTCTAATTCCTCATTCACCTCAATACGAATAGCTTGAAAAACTTGTGCAAAAAATTTATTTTGTTTATGTTGTGGCACGAACGAAAAGACCCTTTTCAAGTCCTCTGTACTATCAATTTTTTTTGTTTTTCGCTGATGGACAATCTCTTTGGCCAACTTTCTCGCCTCCCTCAATTCTCCATAATAATAAAAAATATCCGCCAATTGTTCTTCCTCGTATTCATTAATCACCTTTTGAGCATTCAACGTTTGCAAAACATTCATTCTCATATCCAAAGGAGCATCAGTACGGATAGAAAAACCTCTCTCAGCCTCGTCAAACTGATGCGAAGATACTCCTAAATCAGCTAAAATACCATCTACCTTCTCCACACCAAACATTCGCAAAGAATTCTCCAAAAAACGAAAATTTTGGTTGATTAATGTAAATCTCGGGTCATCTATCCTATTATTCAATGCATCTAAATCTTGATCAAAAGAAAAAAGGCGTCCATTAGCAGACAATCGACTAAGAATATCCCGAGAATGCCCACCACCTCCAAATGTACAATCTACATAAACACCATCTGGATTAATAACCAAATTATCTACACTCTGCCTCAATAAAACGGGGATATGGTACCCTATATCATTAGTTTCTGTATTCAAAATTTCTATTTTTTAGTGATTAACTTTCACTTGTAGCCAAAACTATAACCTACAAATAAAACAACGCACAAAATTAATCAATTTTTCCTCAAAATAAATATTTATCATCTTGAATGTGGATAATTATTTATTATTTTCTCTCATTAATATTAAAAATTTCTTAAATACCCACTTTATATACCAATAAAATAAAATAAAATTCGTATTTTTGCGTCTCGAGGACACGAAAATTATGATTTTTAAATTCAATTTTAAAAAAGTAAAAACATACAACTACATCGACGAAGGCACTGGAAAACCGCTCGTTCTACTACACGGATTAATGGGGGGACTCAGTAATTTTGATAATATGGTGGAATTCTTCTCCAGCAGAGGCTATAGAGTGATTGTTCCACAATTACCAATATACGAATTATCTGTACTCAATACTAACCTAACGGCCTTAGCGAAATATGTCGCAAAGTTAATAGATGAATACATCAAGGAACCTGTAACCATCGTAGGAAACTCTATGGGGGGACATATCGGACTGATACTCACTACTATCCGACCTGATTTAGTAGATAAACTCGTATTAACGGGAAGTTCTGGACTTTATGAAAGAACCTTCGGTGATTCTTTCCCAAGAAAAGGAGATAAAGAATACATCAAGAAAAAAACACAGGAGGTATTCTACGACCCAAATGTCGCCACCGATGAACTTGTAGATGAAGTTTTCAGTATCGTAAATGATAGAATGAAAGGTATAAAAACCGTGATGCTTGCCCGTAGTGCCATCAAACACAATATGCTAAAAGACCTACCCAACATAAAGTGTCCCACTTGTATCATTTGGGGAAAGCAAGATAATGTAACACCTCCCGACATCGCCGTGGAGATGAATAAGAATATTCCGAACTCTGACCTATTTTGGATTGATAAGTGTGGGCATGCCGCAATGATGGAGCAACCAGAAGAATTCAACAATATACTGTATCAATGGCTAAAAAAGTTTGATATTTAGAGAAATAAACTCTTCACTTTAGATAAGAAAATATAGCATGCTCATTAAATCTGCAAATTTCGTAAAAAGTAGTAGCAAGTGGCAAGAATGCCCCGAGCCAAATATTGCCGAATATGCCTTCATCGGGCGGTCTAATGTGGGAAAGTCCTCCCTCATCAATGCGATGATGAACAAAAAAGATTTGGCAAAAACATCTCAAACACCTGGAAAAACTCAACTCATCAATCATTTTTTAGTGAATGAAGAGTGGTACCTTACCGACCTACCTGGCTACGGATATGCGAAAGTTTCTAAATCTCAAAGAAAAGATTTTGAAAAACTCATTACGAACTATATTCTCAATAGAAAAAACCTCGTAAATCTATTTATCCTCGTAGATATCCGCCATACACCTCAAAAAATTGACTTAGAGTTTATGGAATGGTGTGCCGAAAGTGGTATTCCCTTCTCTATTATTTTCACAAAGGCTGACAAACTGAAACCCAATGCTGTAACTCAAAATGTGGAAACCTACCAACAGAAATTATTGGAGACTTGGGAAGAATTGCCAGAGTTATATATCACTTCTGCGGAAAGGAAAGAAGGAGGCGAAAATATCTTGAATTTCATAGAACATACTAATGAATATTTAAGAAAACATAATGTAAAATTTAAATAGTTCATTCTTAGAACATTCATATAAAAAAGAGATTCCTTTGAATCTCTTTTTATTTTAATCATCTAATATCCAGATATTTATGAGTTTGCACCGAGTATCTCCACTGTGGATTATTTAATATAAATTCTATTATTTTTGGATAATTTTGCTCTCTCCTGCTCCATTCTGTTTGTAGATATAGTAAGCAATCATTAGAGACTTTTTCGGCTTGTTGTTCTGCAAATTTAAAATCGTGATTATTGAATATCACCATTTTTAGTTCATTTGCTTTCTCATAAACTTCGGGTAGAGGCAATTTCGTTTTTTTTGGAGAAAGGGTTATCCAATCTAGATGCCCACTAAGAGGGTGAGCCCCCGAAGTCTCAATATGAATCCTACAACCATTGTCTTTTAATGCTTCCGTCAGCACATCTAAATTCCACATAAGTGGTTCTCCCCCCGTGATAATCACCAATTTGCAATATTCAGAGGCAGTTTTTGCCAAAGCTTTCATATCCATCAGAGGGTGAATATCGGCATCCCAACTTTCTTTCACATCACACCAATGGCAACCGACATCACACCCAGCCAAACGGATAAAATATGCCGCTCGCCCAGCGTGGAAGCCTTCGCCTTGTATCGTATAAAAGTGTTCCATTACGGGAAGTAGTTTTCCTTCTTTCATTAAAATTTCTTGCTTCATAGTTTTATTTTTACCACATATCTTAAAACATTAAGAGTGAAAAATCACCCTTAATGCGAATTATTATTATGGAAATAAGATGTTTTTATACTTGGCATCAAATTTCGTTCATTAGTCGTTATATACAGATGTTTTATAGGCTATGATTGTATTTTTCATCAGCATAGCTCTTGTCATAGGTCCCACTCCACCAGGTACAGGAGTAATTGCAGATGCCTTACTTTCACAAGAAGCAAAATCTACATCGCCAGCGAGATAGTAGCCTTTTTCGGAGTCATCATCAACACGAGTAATCCCCACATCAATAATCACAGCACCATCTTTTATCATACTACCTTTCAAAAAATTAGGTACGCCAAGTGCGGTAATCACAATATCTGCCTTCTGAGTATATTCCTCTATATTTTCGGTATAGGAATGCACAAGTGTAACAGTAGAGTTACCTGGGAAATCTTTTCTTCCCATCAAGATACTCATTGGTTTTCCTACGATACGGCTTCTACCTATAATCACGCAATGTTTCCCTTTTGTCTCAATATTGTATCGTTCCAAGAGAGTTAAGATACCGAAAGGTGTCGCCGGAAGAAAAGTGTCCATCTCCAAAGCCATTTTCCCAAAATTCTCAGGATGGAAGCCATCTACATCCTTTCTTGGGTCTATGGCATTAATAATTTTTTCTTGGTCAATTTGCTTAGGTAATGGCAATTGCACGATAAAACCATCCACTGCCTTAGATTTATTTAGTTCATCTATTTTCTCCAAAAGTTCTTGTTCGGAAACGGTACTTGGGAATTTTATCGTAGAAGATGTAAAACCCACTTCTTGACAATCCTTCACTTTTGAATTCACATAAGCTTTACTAGCTCCATTATTTCCAACCAAAATAGCGACCAAATGAGGAGCTCGCCTTTTGTTAGCCAGAATTTTATTAACTTCTTCTCTAATTTCGGATTTTATTGTTCTAGACAATGCTAATCCATCAATAATCTGTGCCATTTTTACTTTTTTATTAAATTTATTTATATTCTTTTCTCTTTGAAATAATTAATCAATCCATTTGTTGAAGAATCATGAGAATCAATTTTGTCATCGGAGTGCAATTCTGGAAGAATCTTATTCGCTAAAACTTTCCCCAATTCTACCCCAAATTGGTCAAAACTATACACATTCCAAATCACTCCCTGAACAAAAATTTTGTGTTCATACAAAGCTATAAGTTGCCCCAACGAATACGGTGTAAGCTCATCTATCAGCAAAGAATTTGTTGGTGAATTTCCTTGAAAAACTTTATAACTCAGTATTTTATAAATTTCATCATCAGTATTTCCTGATTGTTTTAGTTCAGCATAAACCTCATCTTCATTTTTTCCGAAAGCAAGAGCCTCTGTCTGAGCAAAAAAGTTTGCCAATAGTTTTTCTTGATGGTCAGCAACCACATTACAAGACCTCACAAAAGCAATAAAATCTGCTGGAATAAGTTCAGTTCCCTGATGCAATAGTTGATAAAACGAATGTTGCCCATTCGTACCAGCCTCTCCCCAAATGATTGTCCCAGCTTCATAATTCACAAAATCACCATTTCTATCCACAAATTTCCCATTACTTTCCATATCTGTCTGCTGCAAATAGGCAGGAAACCTCTCCAAATACTGAGAATATGGCAATACTGCATAAGAACTTGCTCCTGCAAAATTTCTATACCAAATACCAAGCAGAGCCATCAATATTGGGATATTCTGAGAAAATTCTGCTGTTTGAAAATGAACATCAGTTTCATTAGCACCTTTTAACAATTTCTCAAAATTATCATAACCTATTGATAATACAATACTTAGCCCAATAGCAGACCATAATGAATAACGACCACCGACCCAATCCCAAAATTCAAAAATATTTTCCTCGGCAATACCGAAAGACTTTACTGCATCAATATTCGTGGAAAGAGCAACGAAATGCTTAGCTACATCCTCTTCCGTAGCCTTCTGAAGAAACCATTTTTTTGCTGAAAAAGCATTTGTGATAGTCTCCTGCGTGGTGAAAGTCTTAGATGCTACGATAAATAATGTTGTCTCTGGATTGAGATTTTTCAGTACTTCAGCTAAATGATTACCATCTACATTAGAGATAAAATGAGTATTAAGCCTCGTTTTATAGTGTTTCAATGCAGAACAAACCATTACTGGGCCAAGGTCTGATCCTCCAATACCTATATTCACTACATCTGTAATTTTTTCACCTGAAAAACCTCTATACTCACCAGAAATCACTTTTTCGGAAAATAATCTCATTTGAGATAATACTCTCTTTATCTTAGGCTTAACATCTTCACCATCAACAAAAATTGGTTTATCTGAAAAATCTCTCAGTGCGGTATGTAGCACGGCTTTGTTTTCTGTTTCGTTGATTTTTTCTCCTGAAAACATCAGATTAATAGCCTCCTTCACTTTGGTTTCTTCTGCCAAACGAAGAAGATATTCCATTGTTGTAGAGTTGATTAAGTTTTTAGAATAGTCAAAAAGATAATTATCTCTCTTCACAGAAAACTCCTCAAAACGGCGAGGATTTTCGGCAAAGAGAGTTCTTAAATCAAATTCGTTTTCAAGAAAATGTTCTACTAAATACTCCCAAATATTGGTTTCAGTAGGGTTTATTTTTGGTAACATACTTCTATTTAAGTTAGGGCAAAGATAAAGAAAAAGATTTAATTTAGAAACTCAGTATTTATCTCAACAATAACCATCTTTTGGTATTGAAAAAAAATCAAATTATTCCTATATTTGCAATAACATCTAAAAAAATAACAGAGACGAATGGCAAAGCTGAAAACATCTTATTTTTGTCAGAGTTGTGGTACCCAACACTCTCAATGGCAGGGACAATGCAAAAGTTGCAGAGAATGGAATACCATAGTGGAAGAAGTAGTAGAAAAGCAACCCAAATCAGCTATAAATACCGACAAACAACACATTATCAATATCATAGAAGTTGAAACAAAAGACGAACCAAGAATAAAAACACCATCTGAAGAGTTAAACAGAGTTTTGGGAGGCGGTATCGTTTTAGGGTCGGTAACACTCATTGGAGGCGAACCTGGGATTGGAAAATCTACTCTTTTACTACAATTAGCCCTAAAAATGAAGAAAAAAATCCTCTATGTCTCTGGTGAAGAATCGGCATCACAAATAAAGATGCGAGCTGATAGATTAACAGAAATGCAAAATCCAAATTGCTTTCTCTTCACAGAAACTTCTATGGAAAAAATCCTCTATGAAGCTCAGAAATTACTCCCAGATTTTATGATAATAGACTCTATACAGACGCTACACTCATCTAATATTGAGAGTTCTGCAGGGTCGGTATCACAAATACGGGAATGCTCCAATGAAATTATCAAATTTGCAAAAAAACACAATATCCCAGTATTCCTTGTGGGGCACATCACCAAAGATGGGCATATTGCAGGACCAAAACTTTTGGAGCATATGGTAGATGTTGTCCTTAATTTTGATGGTGATAGGAATCACCTATTCCGCTTACTTCGGGCTAATAAAAACCGTTTTGGTTCTACGGCCGAAATTGGTATCTACGAAATGATTGCTCAAGGACTAAAAGAAATAAAAAATCCATCTCAGATACTCATCACAAAAAAATTTGAGGAACTCTCTGGAAACTCTATTGCCGTAACATTAGAAGGAAATCGCCCAATGCTCCTTGAAATACAAGCTCTCGTGAGTAGTGCTGTATATGGTGTACCACAAAGAAGTTGTACAGGATTTGATGCGAAACGACTTAATATGCTCCTCGCTGTATTAGAAAAACGATCAGGATTTCAATTGGGGGCAAAAGATGTTTTCCTCAATATCACAGGAGGAATCAAGACCGACGACCCAGCTCTTGACTTGGCAGTAATAGCATCCATACTATCCAGCAACCAAGATATTACCATTTCTGAAAGATATTGCTTCGCAGGAGAGATTGGACTAAGTGGGGAAATACGCCCTGTACCACAAATAGAACATCGCATATCGGAGGCCGAAAAATTAGGCTACGAAAAGATTTTTGTATCCAATCTTAACAAAATACCTAAAAAAAAATATACTATAAAAATTGAAGGCACAAGTAAAATAGAAGACTTTGCCGATAGATTATTTTAACAAAAAAACACCAAAAATAATATAATGAATTACACCGCCCAACAATTAGCCTCTATCACCCATTCTAAACTTTTGGGAAAAGCTAACCTTATTGTAAAAAATATCGTATTTGATAGCCGAACCATCTTCGCTGTGAATCAAACGGCATTTATTGCTATATCTACCAAGAAAAATTCAGGTGAAAAATACATACAAGACGCTATTAATAAGGGAATTAAAATTATCATCACGGAAAATATACCAGAAAATATACAAAAGGATTTAACCTACATCATCACAGAAAATACTACCGAATTCCTACAAAATTTGGCAAAACATCATATCCTACAATTTCCTGACCTACAAACCATTGGCATCACAGGGAGCAACGGAAAGACCATCGTAAAAGAATGGCTATACCAAAGCATCAATAAAGATTTCTCAGTAGTGAAGTCTCCAAAGAGTTTCAACTCACAAATAGGCCTACCCATTTCCCTACTACAAACCAATGATAATCATCAAATTGGAATATTTGAAGTAGGTATCTCTCACCCCAACGAAATGGATATTCTGGAACATATTTTCCAACCTAAAATAGGACTACTCACCCATATCGGTACAGCCCATCTCACAAATTTTCAAAATGAAAAACAACTCATTCAAGAAAAAATAACTCTCTTCAAACATTCTGAAATCATCATTTACAACGGAGACAATCAAGAAGTAAAACACTTAATAACAGCTACTTACCCTGAAAAAAAACTTATTTCCTATGGATTAAACTACGACAATGATGTAAAAATAATCCCAACCAAAGAAAATTCCCCAAATATTATCGTGGATTATTTTGGAGAGACTTTCTCAATCCCTATTCATCAAAAAGATGATGCCACACTTTGTAATATACTTAGTATCATTACATTATTAAAACAATTTAACTTTAACAATGAGAAAATAAGCCAAAGAATAAGCCTATTAAAAAGTATAGAAATGAGATTAGAAAGCGTAGAGGGCGTCCGAGGAAACCTCATCATTAATGATTCTTTCAATCTCGATTTAGATTCATTAATCATTGCTTATCAATTCATTAACGAATATAATAAACCTCAAAAAATACTCATTCTTACTGATTTCATTGATAGCAAAACAGCGGATTTATATCAAAAAGTCGTAAGTTATACCAACGAGCAACATTTTGATAAAATATTCCTTATAGGTAAGGAAATCATCCAATTCAAAAAGGATTTCAATACCGAGACTTATTCCTTCTCTTCCATAGACGAATTAATTAATAGCCAACAAATTAAAAAACTTGAAAACTCTTTAATTTTATTAAAAGGGGCAAGAATATTCAGTATTGAAAAATTAAAAAATCACCTTGAACTACAAAAGCACGACACAATTTTAGAAATCAATCTAAATGCTATTTTACACAATATAAATGCCCATAAGGCTCTGCTAAAACCAACCACAAAAATGATGGCTATGGTAAAGGCGTTTTCCTATGGATTAGGCGGTTACGAAATCGCAGAATTTTTGCAACATCATCATATAGACTATCTAACAGTGGCCTACGCAGACGAAGGTGTGGAGCTGAGAAAACACGGCATAACAACTCCAATTATGGTAATGAACCCCGAACAGCATAGCTACAGCACTATAATAGACTATAATCTGGAACCGGAAATATACAGCTTCCGCGTGTTAGAAAACTTCTGTAATCAACTGAAAATAAAGGGATATAACACTCCGTACCCGATACATATTAAGTTAGAAACAGGAATGCACAGATTAGGATTCAAGACCCACGAGATTGAAGAACTCATTACTAAAATCCACGACCTTCCAGTAAGAGTCCAGTCTATATTTTCTCATCTTGCCACTGCTGATGACGACAACGAAAAGGCATACACCCTACAACAAATACATATTTTTGATGAGAACTCTACAAAGTTAGTTGCTGGGCTTCCATATCAGCCAATCCGTCATATTCTTAATTCATCAGGAATTGCAAATTTTACTGATTATCAATTTGATATGGTAAGAATAGGCATCGGAATGATTGGTCTTTCTCCGAATGATAAATTACAAAAACAACTCCATAATGCTGTTAGTTTCAAAACTTTAATTTCGCAAATTTCGAAGGTAAAAGCGGGTGATACTATTGGCTACAACCGCCGATATTCAATAAAAAATAACACCCGAATTGCCACAATACCCGTAGGATATGCCGATGGAATACCTCGCCTTGTAGGGAATGGCGTTGGGCATGTGAAAGTACACGGAAAATATGTTCCTATCGTTGGGAACATCTGTATGGATATGATGATGATAGACTTGGGTAAATTACCTGCCGAAGAGGGTGATGAAGTGGTAATATTTGACACTTTGGAAGAGTTATTAACCTTGTCTAAACACTGCCAAACAATACCTTACGAAGTGCTTACATCCATCTCCCGAAGAGTAAAAAGAATTTATGTGAAAGATTAATCTTCTCATATATTCCTCAATAAACAAACAATCCCTTACAAAATTTGTAAGGGATTGTTATTTATGCTATTTCTTTATCTTAAAAAAATAATCATATGTTAAATATACTAAGAAACCAACTACCGATATTACGGAATAAACCAATATTTCCTCTATCCGCAACGAAAGAAATGCCTTATCCCTAGTAGTATAAAATACGATATATACGAACACAACACCTATAAAATATAATACGCTTATTAATATTCTCTTTTTCATAAATATAATATTAACAATTATTACTTCTATAATACGCCCAAGCCGATGCTATACCTGATTCAATTTATTTTTTCTTTTCTAATTCTACATTATAATTTTTGGTATCATATTTCATAACTGACCCCGTAACAATATCTATTCCCCACGGAACAAGTCCTGCAAATACATTGAGTATAGATACGGTATTAAACTTAGTATCCAACTCTATACCTTTATCAACATATCCCTCTTTTTTTAGTTCTACAATTTTATTTCTATTATCAAATAATCCTCTATTTACATTAAATGAACAAGGAGTAACACATTTCTCATACCCCTTATAATAAACTTTTGCCCCCTCTGGCTTCGAATTAAAAGTAATCTTATCCGTAGTACCTGTAAAAATTGTAGCACAAGATGTAAGTGATAATAAACCTAAACAAACTGCTGAATAAATAAAATTTCGTCTCATATATAAATCATTTTAATTTTCCACAAAGTTAAGAAAAAAATATTAATTCTAATCATTTTTTAGTTAAAATATATAAAAAAAATATTTTCTAATGATAAAATAGATACCTTTGCAATAGTGAAAAGTATTATTTTTTGTTTTATTGTTTTTTTGGGTATTTCTGTACAGTCACAAGAAGTAAAGGGATATATATACCTCAACGAAGACGAAAGAATTTTCCTCAACCATATCTATGTTACCAATCTCAATACAGAAAAAACCATACTTTCTAAAATTAATGGAGCTTTTAGTATTCCTGCCAAGGAAGGGGATATTATTCGCTTTACCTCGTTTCTTACCCAAAGAAAAGATATTAAGGTAACTAACGATATTCTCCAAAAAACAGAAAACTTCATAGAGCTAAAACAAGAATACAACAATATTGGGGAAGTTGTGATAAAATTCCGACCTACTGGAAACCTCCGTACCGATGTAGAGCGATTAGGCTACAAAAAAAGGCCCGTGCATATTGATAAAATTATCGGCTTGGCCAAAAAATCCAAAAATACTACTGACGATGATGCTCCTATGGGATTCAAAAATGGGGGATTCGTACTTGATGTGAATTATATCTACGATGTAATATCAGGAGATGCTAAGAAGAAACAACGCCTCTATGAATACGAAAAAGCACAAAAAAGCGTCAAAAATATAGAAAATTATTTCGGGAAAGCCTATTTTACCAATATGAAAATTCCTGAAAATCTAATATTAGATTTCTTATTGTTTGTATATCATTCTGACGATATCTATCGTTATACCAGCATAGAAAACTACGAAGCTGTGAGACCCTATATAGACAAATATCTACCAATATATATTTCAAGGTTGAATAACAATATAAAGATGATACCGAAATAACCAAATTCCCACTCATTAAAATACCATTTAATAAAGGTAAAAAGCCTCCTGAACTAATAATAATTGCTAAAAATATCATATATTTGCAAAAAAATAGAAATGAAAAAGGTACTATTGATCTTGGCAGGGCTAGTCTTTACGATGGCTTTTTCTCAACAGAGAAAGAAAGATTATAGCCAAATAATGTATAGTAAAAACATTTATGAAATCAATGCCTTTCTGAAAGATGCACACCCCAATGACCCCAGAAGAGATATACTGAAACCGAGACTTATGGAAATGATTGAGGAGTACATAAAAAATGCTCTCCCATACGACCAACGGGTAGAACAACTACAAGAAATGTTGGCTCTATTGAAAAAACGCCCATCAACAAAAATCTCTTTTGATGAAATGAATGCTAAGATTCGTGAAAAACAAATCGCAGCACTCCGTGAGCAAATCAACGAAGCGGGAAAACGAATAAAAGCAAACAGCCACGAGTTGCAATTCGCACCTCAACAATACGAAGAGGGTAATACAGGTAAAGCAGCCTTATCTACCGCACAAGCAATGGGTATAAATAACTATACTTTCTCCGAAGAGGCAGAATTCAAAGAGTTGATGTCCATATCTGCGGAAGAATACAAAAATAAATCCGTAAAACTTCTCAATGCATTATTTGATAATGACCCATCTCGTACTGATGTAGTGGTTACAATAGAAAACTCCTCCGATTGTAATTTAATTATGAGAATAGAAGGAGCAGGAGGAAAAAAATACAACCTTGCTGTGCCTTTTCATCAGTCAAATTCTATACTGATTGACAAGGGAAGTTACCTCTTCACAAGTTTGGTATGTGGAGCTCAATATGCATCTCAAAAAACAATACAAAAACCTATCGTAGTAAATTTGGGAAATCCAAAATAAGATTATTAACATAGATAAAAATATATGGGTAAAAACAAATTAGCCAGATTTGAAGAAAATAAAACCTTACCTAATGTTTTCCAACCAACGAGAGAAGAGGCGCTTGGACAGTTTTCATTGAAAGGAAAATGGAGAACCGAAGTATTCAAAAACAACAACCCCATCGTCCTTGAGCTAGGATGTGGAAAAGGGGAATATTCCGTAGGGTTGGGTAAGGCTTTTCCAAACAAAAATTTTATCGGAGTAGATATTAAAGGAGCTAGATTTTGGTTCGGAGCAAAGGAAGCTCACTCCAATAACCTAAATAATATTGCCTTTCTAAGAACCCAAATAGAACTGATAGATTGCTTCTTTGAGACTGGTGAAATAGATGAAATCTGGATAACATTCCCCGATCCACAAATAAAATATAAAAGAACAAAGCACCGCCTCACTCACCCTGATTTTCTTAATAGATATAAAAAAATCTTAAGAGAGGATGGAATTATTCATCTAAAAACAGACTCCGAATTTCTGCACGGATACACTTTGGGACTTTTACAAGGGCAAGGCCACGATATACTCACAGCTCACCACGATATATATGGAGCCCCTGAATATCAACCAGAAAATGCGCCACTACTTAGAGAGATACAGACTTATTATGAAGGACTTTTCTCTGCAAAAGGCAAAACCATTACTTATATCCAGTTTAGAATAAGATAATAAATAATTCCTTTACTCACAAACTATAGTAAAGGAATTATTTTTTAGAAACCACCATATCTCACGAAGCTACCCAAAATCACCATAGTGATACCAATACAAGTAACCCCAATAATATGAACTGCCATCTCGGGAAGTTTCTCTATTTTACCCTTTCTTAATTTTGGTAAGACCCGAGTTTGTGCCGAAATTGCAAAACAAACTGTGGTAAGAAGTAAAATTAATTTTGTGGAAACAACTCTTTCTATAGCACTCGAAAATGAAAACCATTTGGTAAAAGTAGCATCATAATCGTATGCCATCATAATACCTGTGATGACTAATAATAACAATGCCGGCATACCTATCGGTTCGTAAGTTTTTTCAAAATTACCGATATAATCAAAGTTTTTTTCTTTCAAGGCCTTTGGGAGGAAACCACACATTAGAACCAAATGTCCTCCAACCCAAATTGTTGCTGACAATAGATGTACTATCAGCAATAAGTGGTGCTTATCCATTTTCTTTTTTTTATTATATAAACAAAAGAGATAGACGAAACTATCTCTGTTATATGTTGATTAAATTAATATATCTTAAAGTCCAAATTCCTTTTTAATATCCTCCACTCTATCTAATTTTTCCCAAGTAAAGAATTCCAAATCCTTCACGACGATTTGCTCGCCATTATTTTTATGGAATACTTTATCAGCAATATAGGATTCCCGCCCCATATGCCCATAGGATGCTGTTTCTTGGTAAATAGGATTTCTTAATTTAAGATTTTGCTCAATAGCATAAGGTCTCAAATCAAATATTTTCAATACTCTTTCTGCTATTTCTCCATCAGAAATATTCAGTTTAGAGGTTCCATAAGTATTAATATATAGCCCACACGGTTCTGCAACACCTATTGCATAAGATACTTGTACCAAAACCTCATCTGCAATACCTGCTGCCACCAAATTTTTGGCAATATGGCGAGTGGCATATGCCGCACTTCTATCCACTTTCGAAGGGTCTTTTCCTGAGAATGCTCCGCCACCGTGAGCTCCCTTACCTCCATAGGTATCCACAATAATTTTTCTTCCCGTAAGACCAGTATCTCCATGAGGTCCTCCTATCACAAATTTCCCCGTCGGATTTATATGATATTTTATTTCATTTGTGAATAGGTCTTGTATTGCTTTTTTTTGTTTGTCTTTTACTCTTGGTATAAGAATTTCTGTGATATCCTTACGAATTTTGGCAAGCATTTCATCATCAGAAGCAAAGTCATCGTGCTGAGTAGAAACCACAATTGAATCTATGCGAATAGGCTTATGGTCATCAGAATATTCTATCGTTACCTGAGACTTAGCATCCGGACGAAGGTATGATATTTCACCAGATTTTCTTAGGGCTGATAACTCTCTGAGAATAGAATGTGCCAACGCTAATGCTAACGGCATATAGTTCTCAGTTTCGTTTGTAGCATAACCAAACATCATTCCTTGGTCACCTGCTCCTTGTTTTTCTGCTTTTTCATCAAAGCTTCCTTCCTTCAATCTATCCACTCCTTGGTTGATTTCCGGTGATTGTTCATGGATAGCAGATATCACTCCGCAAGAATCTCCATTAAACATATATTCGCTCTTCGTATAGCCGATATTATTAATAACCTCTCTCGCAATATGCTGAACATCAAGGTAAGCCTCCGATTTCACCTCACCAGCAAGTATTACCTGCCCTGTGGTTACGAGTGTCTCGCAAGCTACTTTAGAATTTTTATCAAAGGCCAAAAAATGGTCTATCAATGCATCTGAAATTTGGTCTGCAATCTTATCTGGATGTCCCTCCGATACAGACTCTGATGTGAATAAATATGACATAATCTATTTCTTTTAATTGTTAAATGATTTTTTTTACTTAGAAAAAGATAAATTTGCCAAGAAAGCATATAGAAAACGCTAAAAAGAGAACCATCTGTGTTTTAGCATTTTTTATAGAGGTTGCAATCAGCCAAATTTCTCCTCATCAATAAAATTATTGCCGCAAAGTTAAATACTATATTTCAATTGACAAAGAAATAAAGCAAAAAAATTGGAGTATATTAAATACACTCCAAATCTATTATATTGTCTATTGAGGTTTTATATTAATATAATCCTCTGGATTTTGGTTATAATTCAATTTGTTATATAAAGCACTGATTATAAACTCTCTAAACTCATCTATTATTCTTTGTTTATAAGTTGGGCGATAATATATAATGCTCATCTCTCGGTATGGGAATGGCTTACGGAAACGATGTACCTTATCTCTTTGTACCTCAGAAAGTTGCTGAATAGCCAACTCTGGCAAAATGGAAATTCCCCCCACTCTATCCACCATTTGGATTAGCGTACTAATATTTGATGCTGAAAGTTCCAAATTCTGAGGTTTCAGACTATTTTCTCTGAGGTGACAAATATTTTCAAACTGGGTTCGTAGGCAGTTTCCCTCCTCCAATAGCCATATTTTATCTAAAATAATATCATTCGGTGCAACAAATTTATCTTTTTCTATTTGGTCATCAGAAGCATAGAGCATAAGCTCTTCGTGAAAAATAACATCATGATAAAACTCTTCGGATCCCTCGTAAGGTGTGGCAATTATACCGGCATCAAGCTCTCCACTCTTCAACCCTTTAATGATATTTTCTGTATTCATTTCCTTAATATTGAAATGAATTTTTGGGTTTTCATTCAAAAAATTGAATATTTCCTCAGGTAAAATATACGCTGCTACAGTAGGTATTATTCCAAAATTAAGACGACCCGAAAGAATATTATTAAGTTGATTTGCCTTAGACTTCAAGTCATTCACTGAATCCATCACCAATTTTGCTTGTGCTATAATCTGTACTCCTGTATCAGTTGTACGGATTGGGTGAGTCGTCCTATCAAAAATCTTCACCTCCAATTCTTCTTCCAACTTCTGAATCATTGCACTCAATGTAGGTTGCGTAATAAAACAAGCCTGAGCCGCCTTTCCGAAATGTTTATATTTATCAACAGCGATAAGGTATTCTAATTGTTGAATATTCATCTTAATTAGGTTTATTTCTTTTATTGATATTACCAGAGGATATTCTCCGTTTTACAAATACAAAAATAAGGTATTTTTTTAAATATCTGACTTTTTTTGATTAAATTTGCTCTAAATTAGTCTTAAAAATCATCAATAATGGACAATAAAGATACGAAAAAACAAAACTTCCTACTCCAAGACTTTGCTTTACAGGAGAATATATCTGCTTTCGTACGAGAAAAAACTCCTGAACGGGTAATCTCAGCCAAAGGAAGTGGAGCTTATGGCTCTTTCGTTGTTAATAAAGACATCACAAAATATACAAAGGCTAAACTTTTCTCAAAAATCAATAATAAATGTAAGGTTTTCGTGAGATTTTCCGCTGTTTCTGGTGAAAAAGGAACCCCCGACACCACGAGAGACATCAAAGGATTTGCTATAAAATTCTATACCGAAGACGGAAATTGGGACTTAGTAGGCTCTAATTCACCAATATTTTTTGTAAAAGATGCAAAAAAATTCCCAAAACTAATACAATCCCAAAAAAAAGACCCTAAAACAAACCTCCGAAACGAGACGAAAATGTGGGACTATTGGTCCAAAAACCCCGAAACATTGCACCAATTACTCATCCTAATGTCCGACAGAGGAACCCCGTATAGCTATCGTTTTATGAATGGATACGGTGGGCATTCCTACTCTTTTATCAATGATAAAAATGAAAGATTTTGGGTGAAATTCCATCTAAAAACTCAGCAAGGCATCAAAAATTTCACAAATGAAGAAGCCGAAAAAATAGCAGGTAGCAACCCTGACTTTTATCAAGAAGACCTCATTAACGCTATTGAAAAAGGAAATTACCCTAAATGGACGCTATACATACAGGTAATGACAGAGGCCGAAGCCTGCGAGTTCCGATGGAATCCTTTTGATGTAACCAAAATATGGCCACAAACGGAATTTCCACTCATAGAAGTAGGTGAGTTGGAACTAAACCAAGTTCCCGAAGACTATTACTCTCATACCGAATTGGCAACCTTTGCCCCAAGTAATGTAGTCGCTGGAATAGCATTCTCCCCAGACAAAGTGCTACAAAGTAGAATTTTCGCCTACCCCGATGCACAACGATACCGTGTAGGAGTGAATGCTCACAACTTGGAAGTCAATCGTTCTAATGCAAATTACACCGAGCATCTCAACTGGGATACTTGTTGTATCACACACTTCGAAAACGAAAACACCAACGAAAACGACCACTATACACAGGCTGGGCTATTCTACACCAAAGCCCTCAACGAAACTGAAAAAACAAACCTCATCAATAATATCGTCCATAGCCTAAACAAAATAAAAAACGAAGAAAAAAACGATATCATCAACCGACAATTATGCCACTTCTTCCGAACAAATATAGAACTTGGGATGAAAGTTTCTATCGGCTTAGGCTTGGATATTAATAATGATATTATGCAAATGATGAACCATAAATAAACTCAATGATGAAACCAAATAAATTTGATATAGCCTACCTAAAAATGGCTACGGAATGGGCGAAACTCTCCTACTGCAAAAGAAAAAAAGTAGGTGCTATTATCGTAAAAGATAGGACCATCATCTCCGATGGCTACAATGGGACTCCGTCTGGATTTGATAATTGTTGCGAAGACGAAAATGGAGACACCCATTGGTATGTCCTCCACGCGGAGGCCAACGCCATCCTAAAATTGGCAAGTTCCACACAATCCGCCAAAGGAGCAACCCTCTATATCACCCTATCACCTTGCAAAGAATGTAGCAAGCTCATCGTACAATCGGGCATCACTAAGGTATATTACATTAATGAATATAAAGATTCAGAGGGGGTTCGCCTAATGAAAGATAATGGTATTGAAGTACAAAGAGTTACGGAAGAAGAACTCTTCAACCAATAATAAAATACAAGGAACAAAAAACAGAATAAAAACCTTTATTTTTTTGTTTTTTAAAATAAAATATTACTTTTGTATTGTACTATCCCAAAATAGCAATATTTTAATTTAAAATTTTAGACAATGAAATTTGATTGGTTCAAACGAAAGGCTAAAAATATTACCACCAAAACAGCAGAGAAAAAAGATACTCCAAAAGGACTTTGGCACCAAACTCCAACGGGAAAAGTCATTGAGTACGAAGAGCTAAAAGCCAATAACTATGTATCACCAGAAGATGGATTCCATATCCGTATCGGTAGTAAAGAATTTTTCTCCATTTTATTTGATAATGAAGTTTATACCGAACTTAATAAAAATGTAGAAAGTGTTGATATTCTGAAATTTATAGACACAAAACCCTATCCAGATAGACTGAAAGAGGCTAAAAATAAAACCAAATTAAAAGATTCTGTAAGAAACGCCACTGGAAAAGTAAATGGCGTGGAAATAGTAATCTCTTGTATGGACTTCGCCTTTGTGGGGGGATCATTAGGGTCTGTAATGGGTGAAAAAATTGCTCGTGCAATAGACTATGCCATTAGCAAAAATCTTCCTTTTATGATTATTTGCCAATCGGGTGGAGCAAGAATGCAGGAGGCAGCTTTCTCCCTAATGCAAATGGCAAAAGTACAAGTAAAATTGGGACAACTTTCTGAGGCAGGACTTCCTTATATCTCCTATCTTTGTGACCCTACTTTTGGAGGAATTACTGCATCTTTTGCAATGACAGCAGATATAATAATGGCAGAACCAGGGGCGTTAATTGGTTTTGCAGGACCAAGAGTTATCCGAGAAACTATCGGCCGAGACCTTCCTGAGGGATTCCAGACTTCGGAGTTTTTATTGGAAAAAGGATTCATCGACTTCATTGTAAAAAGAACGGAGATTAAGGAATTAGTATCCAAAACTGCAAAACTGCTTACAAAATAGTAACAAAAATATATTTTTAACAATCATTTCACGGATTTTTTTCATCTGTGAAATGATTTTAGTTATTATACCTATGAGAAGTATTTTTAATTCTATTAAAATTTTAAGGTTTTCTCAACTTATTCAATTGACGAAAATCAACCTTGCTCATCCACTATTTGCCTTACTTACGCTATTAGCAACTTATTGGACTTTAAAGATTTCTAAAAAATATTTCCCACAAACACACCACCTCAATGGTAGGGGAAATGCCTTCCGACATGCCTTGTGGAATTGTCTTATTATGATGTATTGTTGCAAAATTTCTTCTCCCCAAAAAGCCCTCTATTGGTGCGAAAAAATTACGCTATTCCACGAAAATACCTTCCCTAACACTTCTCTACAAAGGCAAATGGATTTACATAATAATAATGTCGGTCGAGAGCTATTTTTCCAAATGCTACCCACCATCCACAGACAATTTTTCGAGAGAAGTTTCTTTATCAATCCTCTACTAAAACTAACCGATAACGCAGAAATACTTAACAACAAAAACAATATATCGAAAAACTCACTCGTTTATATCCCTTAAATTATCATATCCATACAACAAACCATCAAAAAAAATAATATTTTACTGATTATTAAAAATGATTTTAATTAAAAAATTAGTAAATTTGCCCTTCTGAATTTTAATGAAAAAAAAAACGAACATATATCACAATACGGCGAATTTTTCTGTTCTTAGTATCAGTTATGAAAAGGCTGATGCTGAGACAAGGGGGAAGTTTGCTTTTTTTGATGAAAATATTAAAGAATTTGTTCGTAGGATTAGTGAAAAACAACTGGGAGATGCATTCGTAGTCTCTACCTGCAATCGAACAGAAATCTATACTACAACTCCAAATTATATCTTCATCGTTGATGAATATTGTAAATTAATTGGTGTGCATCTACTTGATTTTATGAGATTCGCAAATATCCTAAATAGAGAAGATGCCCTCAACCATTTATTCCGTGTAGCAGGTGGATTAGAGAGCCAAATCATTGGAGACTTTGAAATAATTGGGCAAATTAAAAAGGCTTATAACCGATTTAAGAAGGAAAAGAAAAACTCTAATCCTTATCTTGAAAGAGCCATTAACTCAGCAATACAAATTTCAAAGAAGATAAAAAATGAAACTGGTATTTCTAATGGTGCTGCATCTGTATCTTATGCGGCTGTGTATTACATCCTCAACCATCAAAAAAATATTTCAGATAAGAATATCCTCTTACTTGGAGTAGGAGAAATTGGGCAAAATACAGTAGAAAACCTAATGAAACACATCTATCAGCCAAATATAAAAATCGCTAACAGAAGTAGTGAAAAGGCTGAAAAAATTGCTGAAAAATATAATATTCCCAATATTCCTTTCGAAAATTTTGAGAGCGAACTGCAAAAGACAGACATCCTCATCGTGGCAACGGGTGCTAAGACACCTATCATTAACAAAAATCATTTACAACACGGAAAAAAAATATTGGTGATAGACTTATCCATTCCCAATAATGTAGATAAAAATATAAAAGAAATTGACGGTGTTACTCTGATTGACATAGACGGACTCTCTTCCCAAATCCAAGAAACAATGGAACAACGAAGAAAGGAAATACCAAAAGCTGAGGATATAATAAAACTAATGATGAAGGATTTCCTCGAATGGGAAAAAACCCGAAAAATGGTTCCTAAAATACACAATTTCAAGAGTATATTAAAAAACATTGAACTCAATGAAATGCATAATATCCACAAAAAACATCGGTATATTAATGTAAATGATATGGAACTATCGGACAAATTGATACAAAAAATTACCAATCGATTTGCTAAATACATCATAGAACACCCTTGGAAAGCCGACGAAATAAGCAACATGATACACGAAATATTCGTAGAGCAACCTAATAAAGAATTTCAACAAAAAATTAGTAGAGAATAATCATCTCTACTTTTTTATATAATAAATACACAATGGCAACACACAACGATTTTGGAGCAAAAGCAGAAAAATTCGCAAAAAGCTACCTCCTTGAAAATGACTATGAAATCTTGGAGACAAACTACCGATTCGGAAAAGCAGAAATTGACATCATCGCCAAGAAAGACGATTTGCTAATCATTGTGGAGGTAAAGGCACGCCAATACAACTCATTAAAACAGCCTTTTGAAGCAGTAAATAAGAAAAAAATTGAACTTATACACTCTGCTACCGACCACTTCATCAACAAAAAAGGCTATAATTTAGAAGTCCGTTTTGACATTATTTCCATCTATAATTACAACGAAACCTACTCTATTCAGCACATAAAGGATGCTTTTGAGGTTCTTTAAAAATATTATCATTATAGCAATAAATTACCATTTCATAAATAAAATACACAAATCAATAAAAAAAAACATAACCTTTAATCGTATTTTTCAATACTATATCTAATTAATTTTCATAAAAATAACTTATCTTTGCACCCGAAAATATAAATCCGAGTAATGAAAAATATCATCAAACTTTCTCATTTCCCACATAGGATTTTAGGACGAATAGTTGATTATGACGATACTCAACTATCAATGCCTTCTAAAATCATTGAAATGGGACTAATACCAGAAACAACATTCAAAATTCTATACCAAGCCCCCTTTGGAGGCCCACTTTATATAGAATTTGGCATAGAGAAAAGCCGAATTGCTCTGCGAAAAGAAGAAGCAGATTATATTATTGTAGAAAGAATTGATTTATAATAATTAAAAAAAAATAATGCAACAAAATCACTCTAAACGCGTTTTATTAGTAGGAAACCCCAATGTAGGAAAATCTACACTATTCAATGCTCTTTGTAATGTTAATCAGAAAACAGGAAACTATGCAGGGGTTACTGTAAGTAGTAAAAGTGAAACCTATAAATTTAATAATGAAGAAGTTATAATAACAGACTTACCTGGTTCATATAGTATATATCCTGCTTCGGAAGACGAAGTTATTTTCAGTAAAAAACTATTAGAATACCATAAAGAATCTTGCTCAGTACTATATTTATTAGAGGCATTAAGCATCAAAAGAGGATTACTATTATTTCGACAGATACAAGACCTAGGATTACCTATACTCCTTGTTATCAACCAAATAGACCAAGCAAAAAAAAGAGGTATTGATATCAATATCAAGGAATTAGAACAATCTCTAGGTGTGAAAATTTTTACTACTAATGCCAAAAATAAAGAAGGTATTGAAGAACTTAAACAAGCAATCTACGACAATCAATTTTCCGTATCCGAGACACCTTCGTTTGATATACCTATCGAGAATAAAACCATCATAAACAAAAAAAATGAGACTCCACAAAATCTTTATCGTGCTTGGGTTGATATTTGTTCTCAATCCGTAAAAGATAAAAACCTAAATATTAAACGATTACAAGTAAAAGAAACTGTAAGAAGATACCAAGATATAGACAAAATATTACGAGATGTAATAAGCAGAAAAGCAGGATTTAAAGAACTTCTCACCGAAAAATTAGACCATATCTTGGTACATAAAATCTTCGGATATATAGTTTTTTCATTCTTCTTGTTAATGATTTTCCAATCTGTATTTTTCTTAGCAGAATATCCTATGGGATGGATAGAAGAGACTTTCCTAAAATTATCCGAATTCTCATCAAAAACACTTCCAGAAGGACCAATTAACGACTTGATTTCCAATGGAATAATACCTGGCATCTCAGGGATAGTAGTATTTGCTCCTCAGATATTTATATTATTCTATTTCCTCTATCTATTAGAGGATTCTGGATATATGGCAAGGGTTATTTTCTTGATGGACAGACTTTTAAGACCTTTTGGATTGAATGGAAAATCCATTGTTCCACTCATTTCAGGAACTGCTTGTGCCATACCTGCTATTATGAGTACGAGAAATATTGAGAATATCAAAGATCGACTTATCACGATTTTGGTTACTCCATTTATGACATGTTCAGCGAGGTTACCCATCTATGCTGTTGTAATCACACTAATTATTCCCGACCAATATTTTGGATTCATCAGCTACAAGGCATTGATGCTTTTTTTCATGTATTTCTTAGGTTTTATAATGTCCTTAATTTCAGCAATTATCTTGAAAAAAATCATCAAAACGCATGAAAAATCTTTCTTGGTGATGGACTTACCAACCTACAAAATGCCTCTTTGGTGGATTAATTTCAAATTAACATTAAATAAAGTTTGGGAATTCATCGCAGGAGCAGGGAAAATCATCTTCTCCGTTACCGTAATTATTTGGGCAATACAATCTCACGGAATATCCAACAACTACAAAAATGCCGAGGCTATCATTGAAAAACAAGCAAGAGAAAATCATTGGAATACCAAAGAAAAAGAACATAATTTAGCATCTTTTAAGGCTAAAAATACTATATTAGGAGACTTTGGAAGAATCATAGAACCCGTATTCAAACCTCTCGGCTACGATTGGAAAATAAGTATCGGTATCCTATCTTCTTTTGTAGCCAGAGAAACTTTTGCAAGTACAATGGCAACTATTTACTCTCTTGATAATTTAGATATTGATGATGAAAAAGATCGACAAACCCTTGTAGCAAAAATGAGAAAAGAAAAAAACAGCAATGGTGAGCCAGTCTATTCTTTCGCTACGTGTATGTCCATTCTGATGTATTATGCATTTGCAATGCAATGTATCTCTACAATTGCAACGGTATATAAAGAAACAAAATCTTGGAAACTAACTGCTTTTCAATTTGTTAGTATGAGTGGATTTGCTTATTTAGTATCATTTTTAGTGTATAATATATTTAAATAACTATTTTAATCTTTTATTAGCAATACAATGGAACATATTTATCAAAATATTATCATTGGAATCATCATTTTGATGTCGCTCTATTCACTTTTCAGAGTTATTAAGAAAAACTTCTCTTCAAGAAAAGACGGCAAACACAACTGCAACAAAGGCTGTGGCTGTGGGTAATATTATAACAAAAAAGCGTTTAAAGTTTATTTAAACGCTTTTTTAATGTTCTAAGTAAAATATTTTATTTCTTCCAATCTACTACTGCTCTAATAAATGCTTCTGCATTTTCTAATGGAATATTTGGCAAAATTCCATGTCCAAGATTAGCTATATATTGGTCTTTCCCAAAACGATGAATCATTTCATTTACCATTTTTTTGATTGTCTCTGGTGAAGAGTGTAACCTTGCAGGGTCAAAATTACCTTGTAATGTTACTTTATTTTGAGTAAATTTTCGTGCTAATTCTGGAGTAATTGTCCAATCTACTCCCAATGCAGAAACTTTACTTTCAGCCATTTCCTCTAATGCAAACCAACAACCTTTAGCAAAAACCACTACTGGAACCACTGGCGAAAGAGCCTCTACAATTTGATTAATATATTTCCACGAAAACTCTCTATAATCCTCTGGAGAGAGCATCCCCCCCCAAGAATCAAACACTTGTACTGCTGATACTCCCTTCTCTACTTTTCTTTTTAGGTAAGCAATCGTCGTATCTGTGATTTTTTGTAATAATTGATGCGCTACTTCTGGTTGCTGAAAACAAAAGGACTTAGCAATATCAAATGCCTTAGAGCCTTTTCCCTCTACACAATAACAGAGTATTGTCCAAGGTGATCCTGCAAAGCCAATCAAAGGAACTTCGCCTGCAAGTTTTTCAATAGTAATATCAATAGAATCAAACACATAGCCCAAAGTATCATTCACATCTGGAACTTGTATTTCTTCTACTTGTTTTTTTGTTCGTATAGGAGTTTCCAACCAAGGTCCTACGCTTTCTTTCATCTTAAAATCTATTCCCATAGCCTGAGGAACAACCAAAATATCAGAAAACAAAATCGCTGCATCTAATGGAAATCGTCTTATGGGTTGCACTGTAATTTCTGCTGCTAACTCTGGTGTTTGGCATCGCGTAAAAAAGTCGTACTTATCCCTCAATGCTATGAACTCGGGTAAATATCTACCTGCTTGTCTCATCATCCATACAGGAGGTCTCTCAACGACTTCTCCTCTCAACACTCTTAAATATAAATCGTTTTTAATCATTTTTAAATTTTAAAATCTCATGTAAAATCCCTTCAAAATTTGCCTTTTGGCTTGTTATTATTTCTTTTGTAGTATATTTTTTTAATTCTTTTTCGGTAGTTTTACCAATAGCAAAACACTGGATTTTGTCAAAAGAATTGTATTTTGCAAAACTCCTAACCGCACTTGGACTAAAAAATACTAAGGCATCGTACCCCTGTTCTACCTTTGGATAGAGCAAACTTGTCTGATAAACTACAACCTTCTGGTAGCACTCACTCGGGTGAAGAATATCCAATGACAAATTACCACAAAAATGTAAAAAACACTCTCTATGAGCATTATAGATTATGAACTGCTCCATTTCAAAAGCATAGTCAAATGTTCTTTCTACACAGAATCCTCGTTCCATTAGTGCTTTTTTCGTCTTAGAACCTACTACAAAAATTCTATTTCCATCAATAGAAAAACCTCCTTCAAAAAAAGCCTTTACTCCATTAACGCTTGTGAATATCAATACTTTACCAAAAATATCAATTAACGGAAATCGTTGATATTCTATTTTTATGAACTCCTGCCACCTTATCTCAATACCCTCCTCAAATACTTGAGAAGTTTTTGATACATCTATTTTTTTCGTGAAAAGGACTTTCATTTAGCAAAAATACAAAAAAAACATAGATAAGAAAACCTCGTCTATGTTTTTCATTTTAAATATACTAATATCGTTAGTGAAACCTTTCCTTCTTCACCTCATCTGGAATTTTTATACCATCTTCTATAAAACGATACAAAACTTCTGAATAAAAAGCACCATTAAGTAAGCCCCTTGCTCCTAACCCATTGAAAACAAATAAATTATTATGCACTGAATGCTTGCCTAAAATAGGCCTCCTATCAGCCACCGTAGGGCGATACCCATACTCAATATTTGTAACCTTATAACCAGAATCTGTGATTTCTCTCACAGCATTATTCAACTGCTCCACTGCTCTATCATCAACTCCTACACTTTCATTTTCCCTATCATAAGTACCTCCATAATAATAATTTACCTCATCTAACGGAAAAAGAAAATGCTTTTTCTTAATTGTATTTTTCAACTGATAATCATCAAACTTTATTGATAGATGATGCCCCTTATTTACCACAATTGGAATTTCTGAAAAGTATGGATTTTGTCTTACATTAATCCCCTCTGCAAAAATAATTTTTTCAAATCTAATATCTTTATATTGTTGATTATCAATATCTAAAACCTTATAATCAAAGGACTCATTAATAAGAATATTTTCCGAACGAAGGTAATTTTCCATAGCTAAAAAAAAGGAAGGAACATCTACCCTAAACGAGTGATTGACCACCCCGCATTTTAATGGATTTTTCACCTGAGAAAGTCCTACAAAATCTTCATTGAGAAAATCGCTTAAATTCTCATTTTCTCGTTTTTTACTCCATGTATTTTGCTCCTTCTCATCGTGAAAAATACGATGTATCGGCTCATCCACTATTGTATTCACTGCCGTATAATAGGATATTTCCCTTAGAGCATTTCTGAGAATACTAATCTGATTATGAGCATTATCAAAAGTAGTAAATTTCTTCAAAACAACGGGATTAACCATTCCCGCTGATATCTTAGAAGCATTCTTTTGCCCATCCGAAAAGACTACAAAACGCTTCTTATTTTTAACTAATTGGTGAGCCATAAACATTCCTGCAAAGCCCCCACCCACAATAATGTATTCTACAATTTTCATATTTTATTATATTAAAAGTTTATTTATCTTTATTAATTTTTTAAATTTCCGTTGCAACGGCAGTGCTTATCACATTGAGTAATATTCTCGCGTCTCCACTCTATTTTTTTCTTAAAAGAGAATTGGCGAGCGGGACAATCTAAAATCTGACAAACCTCGCACGACTTCTCCGGGCGACAATCATCCATATGTATATTAAATTCTATTGGTCGGTCAGTATGCTTCACAATAAGCATTATCAATTGTTTCATCTCATTATGTGCCTCCCTCAATTCCAAATAATATGGCAATGTGAGATGAGCATCAAGATGCAAACGACTACCAAATCTTTGAATTTTCATATTATGAATATCTATCCATTCTACTTTCCTATTTTTATTCAAAATCTGGATAATATGGTCTATCAGTTCTATATCAGCTTCGTCCATAATACCACTAAGAGACTCTTTAACAATAGAATATCCTGTAAAAATAATATATCCTCCAAAAGCAAATGCTACCAAAGTATCCACCCAATACCATTTCGTAAAATGAACAATTAATAAACTGACTACAACACCAAAAGTCGTAATAGTATCCGATTTGAGATGTTTCCCTGAACTTTGCAAAATTTGGGAATTTTCCCTTTTCCCACGTTGATATGAGATGTGCCCAATAACATAATTTGAGACCGCTGTAAGGAAGACTATGAATATCCCCCAATCCAACCTATTAGGAATATCTCCATTAATAAAGGAATGAACCGCCTCTATGATGATGATAATTCCCGCAAAAATAATCATCACCCCTTCTATTGCTGAGGTGATAAACTCCACTTTCCCGTGTCCGTAGGGATGGTCGCTATCTTTGGGCTTAGAGGCAATATACAACGAATACAGCCCCATAAATGCTGCTACAATATTCACTATACTTTCCATAGCATCAGAAAATATAGCGTCGGATTGAGTAAGTTGCCAAGCAACAAGTTTCCCCAAAAAAAGTATAACCCCAAAAATGGCTACATTTCTTTGGAATGAGAAACTCTTCTGCGAATAAGATTGGCGCTGGCTATGCATATATTGTTTGTATTAAGCCCAAAAAAGCTGTTCTACAAGGAAAACAGCTTAAAATGTTCAAAACTATAAAGTTCAATATACTAATTGAAAATTATTTTTTAGATTCTTCAACTGAAAGTTTTCTAAACTCTTTGAAAAGTTTGCTTAGTTCCAAAGCATTTTTTCTTGCTCTTGTTCCAGCTGCTTTGTTACCTTTTTCTACTTGTGCATTTGCTTCAGTTGTAAAAGAAGCAAACTCAGCATTGATTTTCTCGATAAGCTCTTTCATTTTAAATATGTTTTTAATTAAGTTTATGTTTGCAAATATAAGAGAATAATTGATTATTAACAATATTTTTAGAATAATTTTCATTAAAATACACATCTAAAATACATATTGTTGATTATCAATGTATTATAAAACTAATTTTTAATATTTATTTTAACAATTATTTGCTTTATAATTTATAATACTTAGATTTTCAATCTGATATAACTCTTGTGTCTGTATATTTTTATCTTAATTTTATTTTAGTCCATTTTTTTGGTAGGAAAATGGATGGGTCCTCGTTCTGCGGACGGATTGGAATATTCCTCAAATCTTCTTTGGTTAGCAATCGAGTATAATCTTTTTTATATTCACCAAAACTTTGTAGGACATCATCGGGCGGGGTAGTTATTTTTCTCAGCATTGTATCCATCCATACTCCTAAGGCTCGGGAAGTAGCACAATGTTTCCCATCTGGGAGATAAAATTTATGGGTAAATTCGTAGATATCTGCATCTTGGGATAAACCTGTTATCTCTATGGTCACATAAACTTCTTGATCTGCATAAATTTCATTAAAAAAATAGAAATCTTCAGTAAGAATTGCCAACCCAATACCCCATCGATTTAGTTGAGATAGTCCCATTTTATGCTTATTCATAAATCCCATACGCGTTTGTAGGGCATACTGCATATATGCAGAGTTCGAGAGACAACGATTGGCATCTACATCACTCCAGCGAACCTCAAATTTATGAAAATAGGTTAATGACATTGATTGTTAATTTTTTTTAGTTATTTATTATATGTTCTCAATAGTTTTGTATTAACTTTTTTGCTAGAATCTCCACCAAAAGTATAGTTTAGACCGATACCTAAAGTTTGTTTTCTTTGGAGTTTCTTGACTTGATCGTCATCATACATCAAATCAATATTTACATTAACATCTATGTACTTATTAAATTTCAAGTTAAGCATTCCGGTGTAGGTAATATCCACTCTATTTAGAGCCAAATAGTTAGCAAATAAATTTAATTTTTGGGTAAAATATGCATTTTTAAAGAGCTTCACTCGGTATAAAATATTCATTCTCGCCCCAAACTCACCACGAAATTTCTGTCCATCTCTTTCCAAACCATATTTACCTGCTTTTTGGAGAAGTGGGTCGCCTACATAGGTGAATTGCCCATTAAATAATCTTAATACTACTTGTAAATTTTCACTAGGATTATAGGTAATCCCAAGACCTAAGTTAATATACGCAGGAGCTAAAAATTGAGATATTCTGTCTTCAGAGATAGGATTGGGTGTCTTACTATAATTATATCCTTTCGAAAATTGGCTAATGAACTGCATCCCCGTTGATAGATAAAAAGTTCTTGCTAATTCATAGCCATAATTGGTCTGGATATTGATATTATCATCTGTCTTTCTGGTGGATTGCCCTTCTGTAGCTACCAAACCATATCCCAATTGTAATACATTTTCCAAGAAATGCTTTTCATTCTTATATATCAAGCTATAATCTGCCTTTGCAAAAATTCCCACACTATTATTCCCTCCTGCATTCCAATTGGAAAACGATGCTTGGTTAAAAACCAGACTATTTTGCCCAAACAAAAACCAATGTTGTTCGTTATTTTTCATATTTATAAAACTATATGGCGTAATTGGTATCGGCTCAGACGGAGTATCAACTTGTTTTTCTGTAGGAGCTACCACTATGGAATCCTTTATTTTGCTATCAACCTTTACAATTTTTGGTTTTTCGAGACTGTCTATTTTCTGTAAATTTTCATTCCATTTATGTTGAAAAATAGAATCCACCTCTCTCAACACATCATTATTTTGAGCAAAAATTAATGTAGTGCATATGAGTAATACTAAATTAAATATATTCTTTATCATTTCGCAAAAATAACAATTTTACGAAAAATTACAAGACTCACATATTAAATACAATAATACATTTTGTCAGTTTTTTTCTATTGGCATAATGCTTGCCTATATATATGATGATATTTTGATAGGGAAAAACTATCTTTGCACCAATATTAATATTCATTTAACACTGACAATTTGTCTTAACCAATATGATAGATTTTGAAGATTTTGATTTAGGAGACTTTTTTGGGGATAACATCAGCATCGTAAGCGAGGAAATTAACCTAAAAGACATAGAAAAAAATACAGATAGCGAAATACAACAAACAATTTTTCCAATCCTCCCTGTGAGGAATATGGTAATGTTCCCAAATGTAATAGTTCCCATCACCGCTGGAAGAAACAACTCCAAGCACCTAATAGAGGATGCTAAGGCAGAGGGAAAACTAATCGGCATTGTAAGCCAAAAAAACGCCAATGTAGAAACACCAAGCATAGCCGACCTATATGCAGTAGGAACCATTGCTAAAATCATAAAAGTCTTAAAACTACCCGATGGAAATACTACTGCCATAATGCAAGGTATCACCAGATTTAAGATAGAAAATCTTACCAATACCTCACCTTATTTCCAGGCGGAGGTAAAGATTCTTAGTGATATAAAATCTAAGAACAAAAAAGAGTTCGATGCCATTCTGTCTAATATTAAGGACTTAGCAAAAAGTATTATTCGCCTTGAAAATCCGTTAGCAAATATTGGAAATATTACCATCAGTAATATGAACAATGCCCAGGATACTATGGCATTCGTAGGAACAAATATCAATTTTGATATTGAACAAAAACAGCGTCTCTTAGAAGAAAAAAATCTCCACAAAAGAGCTGAAAAACTCAACGAAATTCTCTCTGAAACAAAACTAAAACTAGAACTTAAAAACCAAATCCAACAAAAAACAAGCAAGGAACTTGACAAAAACCAAAGAGAGTATTTCCTAAACCAACAGATACGAACCATACAAGAAGAATTGGGAGGAGGTATAGAAAACGATATAGAAGAACTATTAGAAAAAGCGAAACAAATCCCGTGGAAAGACGAAGTCGAAGAACATTTCCAAAAAGAAATAAAACGACTACAACGCCACAATCCAAGTTCGCCAGATTATAATGTACAGAGAAACTATCTTGATTTCTTTACTGATTTGCCGTGGGATACCTATACCAAAGATATTTTTGACATCAACAAAGCTCAAAAAACTTTGGACAAAGCTCATTTTGGATTAGAAGACATCAAGAAAAGAGTCTTGGAGCATATGGCCGTCCTCAAACTAAAAAATGATATGAAATCACCTATTCTCCTCCTCGTAGGGCCTCCTGGGGTGGGGAAAACATCCTTGGGAAAATCCATTGCTGATGCCTTAGGAAGAAAATATGTGAGAGTATCTCTCGGAGGGTTACACGATGAAAGTGAAATTAGAGGACACCGAAAAACCTATATCGGAGCAATGGCTGGGCGTATTTTACAAAGCATCAAAAAAGCAGAGGTATCCAATCCTGTGATTGTCTTAGACGAGATTGATAAAATTGGGCAAGGAATACACGGTGACCCAAGTTCGGCTCTATTAGAAGTCTTGGACCCTGAACAAAACAATTCTTTCTACGATAATTATTTAGAACTAGGCTATGACCTATCAAAAGTACTATTTATTGCCACCGCAAATAGCCTTTCTACCATCCAAACACCTTTATTGGATAGGATGGAAATAATAGAAGTTTCTGGTTATACTTTAGAAGAAAAAATAGAAATTGCTAAACGACATCTCATCAAAAAACAACAAGAAGCAAACGGGCTTTCGGCAACTTCTTTCAAGTTAGGTATAACCGAACTGAAACACATCATAGAAGCTCACACAGCAGAAAGTGGAGTAAGAACTCTAGAAAAGAGAATCTCGGCTATTGCCCGTTGGGTAGCACTACAAATCGCTACTGAGAAAGAATATTCCCAAAAAATCAATATTCAAAAAATTGATGAAATATTAGGAATACCAAGACCAAAAGACCAATCTGAGGAAACATCCGTACCTGGGGTTGTTACTGGACTTGCTTGGACAAGTGTCGGTGGAGATATTTTATTTATTGAAAGTATTATCAGTAATGGCAAAGGAAACCTTACAATGACAGGAAACCTCGGCAATGTGATGAAGGAATCTGCTACCATCGCCTTGGAATATATCAAGGCAAAGTATAAAGATTTCGGTATTCCTGATGACTTTATTGATAACAAAAATATCCATATTCATGTACCCGAAGGAGCTACTCCAAAAGATGGCCCATCGGCAGGTATTGCTATGCTCACCTCAATGGTATCCAGCTTTACCAATAAAAAAGTAAAATCACACCTCGCAATGACAGGAGAAATAACCCTAAGAGGAAAAGTTCTACCAGTGGGAGGTATCAAAGAAAAACTTTTGGCAGCAACAAGAGCGGGAGTAAAACAAGTAATCCTCTGCGAGGCCAACCGAAAAGATGTGGAGGAAATAAATAAAGATTATCTAAAAAATCTGAAAATACACTATGTGACCCATATGGAGGAAGTTATAAAACTTGCCATTATGGAATAATCTATCAAAAAAAAGAGCTATCTAAAAATATTAGGATAGCTCTTTTTGTATTTCTATAAAAATCAAGGTTTACTCAAAATATTATTTAATCGTTACAAATTATATCATATTTTGGTATATTATCCGTTTAAATATCAAATTCAACGAATATTAATCAAAACATTCACTATATTTGTACCTTTAATTTTAATTATGGCAAAATACTATATATTACTGATGATGCTAATATTTGGCTGGCATTTTTCTCAAAATAATGAAAAAAAACTGGACGAAATAGTTATCAAAAGTAAGATAAAAAAATATAAATCCAAAAAGGAAAATCCTGCCTACGCAATACTAAAAGAAGTTTGGAAAAAGAAAAAAAACAATGCTCTTGACAAATTCCAAACTTATCAATTTGACGAATATGAAAAAATTGAATATGATTTCAATAACATTGATAGTGCTTTTATGAAGAAAAAGATTTTCAATAAAATGGATTTCATATTCAACTATACAGACTCCACCTCCACGGGAAAACTGGCTCTACCTATTTTCCTCAATGAAGCTCTCTATAAAAACTATGGAGAAAACAAACCATCTAAACGAGATAAAAAAATATTAATCGCTCAGAAAACTTCTGGTTTTCAAAATAATGAGGTAGTTTCCATCATCGCAAAAAATCTATTTAAGGATACAAATATCCTTGACAATACCATAAACTTCTTTAATATTGGCGTGCAAAATCCTATCTCTTCTACTGGATTTAGTACCTATGACTATAATCTGCTGAATGATACAAAAATTAATGGTGAGGACTGCTACAAACTCCAGTACGAACCGAAATTTAAAGAAATTTTGGCATTCAAAGGCTTTATTTACATCGCCAAAAAAGATTTTTCATTAGCGAAAATGACACTCCGCTCCTCTCATAATGTCAATATTAATTTTGTGAATAATGTCTATGCCGAGTACGAATTCACAAACCTTGATAATGATACTTTCCTACCCTATCGCATCTACACAGAGTTTGATATGTCTCTATCCAAAGACTCCGAAAACTCTAAAGGTATCACTGCCAAGAGAAGTATTACCTTCACAAATTATAATTTTAACCAAAACATAGATGGGAAAATTTTCAAAAAAGCAGAAGAAAAAACTGCAGAAGAACTTGCTCAATCTGACGAATTTTGGGAAAACACACGAACGGAGTCCCTCAACAAATCTGAGCAAAATATCTATAAAATGCTTGATGAACTCAATAAAATTCCAAAATTCCAACAAGCATTGAAACTATGGGGAACAATAGGTACAGGATATTATAATATTGATAATATTATGAACATTGGTAACCTATACAGAACCATCGGAATAAATGAAGTGGAAGGAACAAGGTTACAATTCGGGGGTAGAACCTTCTTCTCGCAGAATGATATGTGGCGAATGCAAGGCTATGGTGCCTATGGGCTTCGTGACAAACAATTCAAATATGCTTTCGAGGCAAAGACTATGCTAGACAAAGTTAGTCGCTTCCAAATTGGTATCGGCACACGAAGAGATGTCCTCCAAACTGGAGCAAAACTCACTCCTGACGAGGACATTATCGGGCGTTCTTTCGCCTCATCTGCTCTATTCCAAAGGGGAGATAATGGTAATTTGAGTAATATCAATCAAATAAATATATTCTCGTCTATTGAGCCTATTAAAAATTTAGAAATACGCCTTGACGGAGTCACAAGAAGCATACAATCTGCCAATCCTCAGATTTTTAACTTAATGTATTATAAAAATAATAATCTGAGAAAAACAACAAATGATAGCTATCTCAGCCTTAGTATAATTTCCAAACCAAAGGCAAAATACTCCAAAATAGGTATTGATAGGAAGGAACACCCTACCCTCACACCTACCCTCATCCTAAAATATACCCATGGATTCGAAGGTCTTTTCGGTGCCGATTTTGAATATAACAAACTACAATTACTTTACCATCAACCTATTTTAGTGGGAAATTGGGGAAAATCTATTATAACAATAGAGGCTGGAAAAAACTTTAATGCTGTGCCAATTTCTCTACAAAATATTATCCCTGCTAACCAGAGCTATACTATCATTCGTAATACTTTTAGTCAATTAAATTACTACGAATTCATAGCTGACACATATGCTACGCTACACTATGAGCATCATTTTAATGGAAAAATATTATCAAGAATCCCTCTCATCAACAAATTAAAACTGAGAGAGGTAGGTATTTTTAGAGCAGCATACGGAGGTCTTTCTGATACATCTAAAATAATTAATGTTAATCAAAATTTTTCAGCTCCCGACCAACAAATTTATTACGAATACGGCTTCGGAATTGAAAATATCGGTTTTGGAAATTTTAGACTATTCCGCATAGATTTCAATTGGCGTGGTAATTATCTCAGCAATCCTAATGCTGAAAAATTTGGGATTAAATTAGGTTTTAAATTAGGTTTCTAACAACTTTAAATTAATAATATGAAATATTTAATACTCGGAATTGGTAACAAAGGCGATGAATATACCGAAACACGCCATAATATAGGATTCAAAATCGTTGAAAAAATTGCCGAAAAATTAGAGGTAAAATTCAACTCTGCAAATTATGGTTGGATTGCAGAAGGAAAACATAAAGGAAGAAAAGTATTTCTCTTAAAACCTGATACTTATGTAAATCTTTCTGGTAATGCACTAAAATTTTGGATGCAAAAAGAAAATATTCCTTTGGAAAATATATTAGTTGTAACTGATGATTTAGCTCTACCCTTCGGCACTCTAAGACTCAAAGGAAAAGGCTCTGACGCAGGACATAACGGACTGAAAAATATTCAAGATAAACTCAATACCCAAGCTTATGCAAGACTGAGATTTGGGATTTCGTCTGACTTCGAAAAGGGAAGGCAAGTGGATTATGTCATTGGAAAATGGACCGATGAAGAGACTCTAAAACTCCCTGAAAGAATTAATATCTTTGCAGATGCGTGTCTATCTTTTGTATTCAATGGACTCACAAATACGATGAACGCATTCAATGGGAAATAATACCTAATGCATAAAAAATAATAATTATGTGGTTTTTGTATCATTTTTTCATTTGCCTTCTCATTTTTGGTATGAGAATAGGCTCTTTATTCAGTACAAAAATAAAAAAAGGTTGGGAAGGCAGAAAAGAAACATTGTCTAAAATAAAAGAAAAAATTTCTAAAAATGATAAGGTCATTTGGTTGCATTCCGCAAGTCTTGGCGAATATGAACAAGGACTTCCCGTTTTAGAAAAACTCAAAAAAAAATATCCAAATCATAAGATATTGATTAGTTTTTTCTCTCCATCTGGATATGAAAATGTTATAAAAAAAACACATATTGCAGATATAATTTTTTATCTCCCATTTGATACTCCAAAAGCAATAAAACAGCTCACTGACCTATTTTACACTGATATTTTTATTATCGTAAAGTATGATTTTTGGTTTTTTTTATTAAATATACTAAAACAAAAAGGAGCATATATATATATTATATCTGCTAATTTTTATGCAGAGCAAATATTCTTTAAACCTTTTGGAAAATGGTTTGTGGATAACTTGAAACAAAATATCGATTGGATTTTTCACCAAACAAAACAATCTGAAACTATTGCTAAAAGTATTGGTTTAAAGCAATCATCCACATCAGGAGATACTCGTTTTGATAGAGTTAAACAAATTTTAGAAAGAGACAATACTATACCTAATATTACTAAATTTAAGGATAATAAAATAACCATTATTTTTGGAAGTTCCTGGGAAACAGAGGAAAAAATAGCCTATAAAATCGCTCAATTATATCCAAATGTAAAAATAATTATCGCTCCACACGATTTGAAAAGGAGTGAAAAAATAAAACAAATTTTCAAAAATAACCTTGTAGAAATAACTGATAAAAATACAGAAATCACAAATTATAATGCCCAAATCTTGCTAATTAATTGCATTGGGCTTCTATCCAAACTCTATTCTTATGCGGATATTGCCATCGTGGGTGGTGGTTTTCATTCTGCTGGCTTACATAATATTTTAGAAGCCTCTGCTTTCGGAATACCTGTCATCTTTGGAAATCATTACAAGAAAAATCCCGAAGCCGACTCTCTGATTCTTTTCGGAGGAGCAAAATCTTTTGTTGATGAAAAAGATACTATTCATTTTATTTCCCAACTCATTGAAAATAAACAAATTATCAACTCAATGGGAGAAAAATCCAAAAAATTTATCCAACAGCAACCTAATGCTACAGAATTCATTGTAAATCATATCATTAACTAATTATATCACCTATTTTCTTTCTGCCAAACCTTATATTGATATAAACAACTTTGAGTTTCTAATGCATTCTGAAACTCAATACCTTGTATTTTCCATCTACGGATAATCTCATTATTTTCAGCAGGTATCTGGCGATAAATCTTCAATACTCTACGAATCAACTTTTTATCCTGCCGTTGATATGCATATTTTATCGGCAATACAATGTTGATAATCAAATTATTTATGAACTCTTTTGTTAATTTCTTAGGTGATTTCTTAGATGAAATTTTTCCAAAATTAAAATGTGTATCCCAATATTCAGAAGCCTTTACTCCCTCAAATAGCTGAAAAATAGACTCATATGAATTAGCACCCATTATTTTTGAAAATAAATTCTGATGTCGATAGTATAAATTTGCTAATTGAGAAAATCTAATTGTTGGGAAACTTGGAGGCATTAACCGAAGAAATTTGGGACTAAACACGACTTCATTCAACTGAAATTTTTGTCTGAGAAATTCATATTCCCTCTTCCAAAGTTCCATTTGTGAATCCTCTACCTGATGTAACCATCCTGATTTTCCATAAAATAGAGCTTCCATCTGCAACTGATAATGACTAATTTTCCGTATCATAGAGAATGGCACAGACTCTGCCAAATCTCTGAATATATGAGAATTAACTTTCAATCCAAAACCATATGCTAACTGATGGAATAATACTGCCTCATAATCATTCTTACTTGCTTCTAATCTACTTTCAAATTCCTGAGCCTTTTCCTCCAATTTTGCCAAAATATTTTTCTTATGGAAATATGCAGACTGTAGTCTCTTTAAGAATAAATCCTGACAAGGTACAAAATCTGATTTTTGTATATTTTGATACTTCTCTATAATTTCTCTTTTTATATAATTTTTTAATTCTATCGTAGGAATATTCCTAGTTTTAAGAAATTCTACATCTTTATCGTGATTAAAAACAATATGTAATATCACATTTTGATACTCTCTGTCCTCCGAATGACGATGTAAATCCCAATCCGAAGATTTTAAATGTAACTCTATATTTCCTAAAAAATCTATTCCCTCAATGCGAATTTTCGCCATCTGAAAATCAGCCCCTGCATCTTTATTCCAAATTCCAAAATCAAGAATTTCAATAGATTTTCCATCTAAATCTTTAAAACTAGCTGTATTAAACAATTTATAATTCCATAGATATTGTAATAAAAATTCCGTCATTTTATATCTATAAATATATTTCCGTTTATTTTTTATTGAAATCTACCAATACTTGTTCATACATTGTCTCATATTGAGGGATGATATTTTTTATATCAAAACGGATTGCTTGTTTTTTTGCATTTTCTTTCATTCGTTGCAAAAGATTTTCATCACTCAAAATCTTAATAGCATCTGCACTCATCTTATCAACATCTCCAACATTTGCCAAAAATCCTGTTTCACCATCTATATTCACCTCTGGAATTCCTCCCGCATTAGAAGAAACTATGGGTGTATAGGCTGCCATGGCCTCCAAAGCCGCTAGCCCAAAACTCTCTTGTGATGAAGGGAGTAAAAATAAATCTGACAATTCAAGAATTTTATATAAATCTTTTGTCTTACCAAGAAGCCTAATTCTATCAATTAAATCGGGATTTATTTCCAAAAACTCTGTTACTATTTCCATATCTGGTCCCTCTCCTATGATAACTAATTTCGATGGTATCTTACTATTAACATTTTTAAAAATCTGCAAAACATCACCTATTCTTTTTATAGGACGAAGATTTGAGGTATGAATTAATATCTTTTCTTCAGGAGTTACAAATTGACTCCTATCACACTTTGTACAACGAATAAATAATTCATTATCAATAAAATTATTAATAACTTGAATATCTTTATTTATATTAAAAAATTGTAGTGTATCTTTTCTCAAACTTTCGGAAACTGTGGTAATTTTATCCGATTGATTGATTGAAAACTGAACTGCGCACTTGTAACTCGGATGTTGCCCGACAAGGGTAATATCTGTTCCATGTAGAGTCGTAACAAGAGGAATATCTTTTCCTTCCTCTCTCAACATTTGCTTTGCCATAAAAGCCGCATAAGCATATGGTATAGCATAATGTACATGTAATAAATCCAATCTATAGAGCGATACCACCCTATAAATCATAGAAGACAGAGCAATATCGTATGGCTGATACTGAAATAACGGATAAAATTGCAAATTAACTTTATGAAAGAAAATATTAGGATTTGTCATTTCCAATCGAGCAGGCAAATGGTCTGATATGAAATGAATTTCATATCCCTTATTTGCTAATGTCATACCCAATTCCGTTGCTACAATACCACTTCCTCCATATGTAGGATAACATAAAATACCTATTTTTTTCATATGATTTAAAGTATAAATACTAAAAAAGGTTACTTCAATAAAGCAACCTTGATATATTAACTAATTTTTTCTACTTGTGTATAATTTAATTCAGTAGGGGTTTTTTTACCTAGGATAAGGACTGATATTTCTAAACTTCTCTTATCTTCATTTATCTTTTCTATTTGCCCACTAAAATCTTTAAATATTCCTTCTATTACTTTTACACTATCTCCCACCTTAAATGGTATTTCCTGCATAGAGGCATATTCTGATAATTCATCTACTACACCAAGCATTCTATTTACCTCTTGCTTCCTCATTGGAACAGGATCTCCATGTCTCGTGAGACTTAAAAAAGAAATCACTCCTGGTATATTTTTTATAATATGAGGAACTTCACCTGTAAGATTAGCTTCCACCATTAAATATCCTGGGTAAAAAGGCTTTTCTTTCATTATTTTTTTTCCTGTTTTCCCAATGGTATAAGTCTTCTCCGTAGGAATAACTACCTGAGTTACGAAAGATTCTAGTTTCAACCTTCTCATTTCATTCTCAATATAGTTTTTTACTTTATTTTCTTGACCACTGATGGATTTCAGTACATACCACTTCAATTCACTCATAATAAGATAAAAAATTACTGATTGAATAATTTAATCAACATTCCAAGGACATTAGAAATAGCCCTTCTAAAAACAGAATCAACTCCAAAAGTAAATAAAGCCAAGAGAACCGTAGCTACACTTACAACCAATGTAGAAGATTGCAAATCTGACCACTTTGACCACTCAACTTTATTCTTAAATTCATCGTATGATCCTTTTATAAATTCTACTAATGAACTCATAAAACAAATTTAGCACGGGCACAAGGATTCGAACCCTGATCAACGGTTTTGGAGACCGGTATCCTACCATTGGACGATGCCCGTAGTTTATAAAAAGTTCCGCAATTCCTTACGGAACTTTTTATTATTATTTTTTTAGATTAATCTAAAATTTCAGTTACTTGACCAGCACCTACTGTTCTACCACCTTCTCTAATAGCAAATCTAAGACCTACATTAAGAGCAATTGGTTGTAACAATTCCACTGTAATTGTCAAGTTATCACCTGGCATTACCATTTCTACACCTTCTGGCAAGAAAATTTCACCAGTTACATCTGTAGTTCTCACATAAAACTGTGGACGATATTTATTATGGAATGGTGTGTGACGACCACCTTCATCCTTAGACAAGATATAAACCTCTGCTTTGAATTTTTTATGTGGCGTAACAGAACCTTGTTTAGCGATAACCATACCTCTTCTGATATCAGTTTTCTCAATACCTCTAAGAAGTAGACCAACATTATCACCTGCTTCACCTCTATCAAGGATTTTTCTAAACATCTCTACCCCAGTTACAGTTGAAGTCAATTTCTCTTCACCCATACCTACGATATCCACTGGATCCCCCGTATTGATTACACCAGCCTCAATTCTACCAGTTGCTACAGTACCTCTACCTGTAATAGAGAATACATCTTCGATTGGCATCAAGAATGGCTTATCAGAATCTCTAACTGGTTGTTCAATCCAAGTATCTACTGCATCCATCAATTTTTCAACAGTTTCAACCCACTTAGGTTCTCCATTAAGAGCACCAAGAGCAGAACCTTGAATAACTGGAGAGTTATCACCATCATACTCATAAGTAGCTAAAAGATCTCTCAATTCCATCTCTACAAGATCTAGCAACTCTGGATCATCAACCATATCTACTTTATTCATAAACACTACAATTCTTGGCACATTTACCTGACGGCAAAGTAAGATATGCTCTCTTGTTTGAGGCATCGGTCCATCAGTAGCAGCACACACCAATATAGCACCATCCATCTGAGCAGCACCAGTAACCATGTTTTTCACATAATCGGCGTGACCAGGACAATCCACGTGAGCATAGTGTCTGTTTTCTGTTTCATATTCAATATGAGCTGTATTAATAGTAATACCTCTTTCTTTTTCTTCTGGTGCTGAGTCGATAGCAGAGAAGTCTTTTTTCTCAGCAAGACCTTTATTAGCCAATACACTACTGATAGCAGCAGTCAAAGTCGTTTTACCATGGTCTACGTGACCAATAGTACCAATGTTCAAATGCGGTTTCGTACGATTAAACGTTTCCTTTGCCATGATTTCTAAGTTATTTTAATTATTCTTGTTATTTAATTTCGGTGTGCAAATATAATAAAAATTTATATACCAAACTATTTTTTATCAAAAAAAAGTTTATTTCTATTATTCTTGATACTATTTTCAATGATTACTCCTATTCAAAAGACTACACAAAAAGCACTACCAAAATATATTCTACATTAAAACTAATATGAGCCAATATCGGGACTTGAACCCGAGACCTCTTCCTTACCAAGGAAGCACTCTACCGCTGAGCTATATCGGCTTAAAAAAAATCACATCAATTTGCTCGATGTGATTCACTACTAGAGCGGAAGACGGGGTTCGAACCCGCGACATTCAGCTTGGAAGGCTGACGCTCTACCAACTGAGCTACTTCCGCATTTTTTATTGTTGGTAATTTTACATTTGCAAAGGTAAAAATTATTTTTATATCTTGCAAATATTTTCTTTATTTTTTTTCAAAAAAAGTGGGGAGAGCAGGATTCGAACCTACGAAGCCGAAGCAACTGAGTTACAGTCAGTCCCATTTAGCCACTCTGGAATCTCCCCAAACTTTTTTAAAAGAGCCTCCAGAGGGATTCGAACCCACGACCCCGAGATTACAAATCACGTGCTCTGGCCAACTGAGCTATGGAGGCAATTTAAAATACTTAAAGAACTTCTATCTTACTTGAGGTTACTTATCTCCTCGTTTGCGGTTGCAAATATAGGATAAAAAAAATCAATTATCCAAATTTTATTTCAAAAAAAACTTTATTTTTTCTCATAAAAAATATTATATACTGAAAATCAATTAAATAATTTTTATTCTTTTTTAATCATTTTTTCTTTATTTTTTGTATTTCTAGCAATTACACCTCTTTTTAACCTATTATTTTAATCTTCTTTTTGAGCTCTTGGATGAGTATTTTTAAAAATATTTTTCAGTTGCTCTATATTTGCATCAGTATAAACTTGAGTACTTGAAAGACTTGAATGCCCTAACAAAGTTCTTACTTTCGAAATTTCAGCTCCGTTATTGAGAATATGAGTAGCAAACGAATGCCTCAAAATATGCGGACTTCTCTTCTCTTTTGAAGTATTTATTAGTGTTAAATATTTTTTCACTATAGTATAAACTACTCCTTCATTCAATTTTTTTCCTCGTTTTCCCACAAAAAAATATTGTTCAAACTCTGGTAAAGTTTTCCGTTCCTGCAAATAAGCTTCCATCATTTTAGACAAATCTCTAGAAATTGGAATAATTCTTTCTTTATTTTTTTTACCAAAAATCTTTATTTGGCCATTCACAAAATCCACATTTTTCATCTCCATATTACATAATTCAGCTCGCCTCATTCCAGTTTGATACAATATTTCTACAATCAACATCTCAAAAATACATACATTTTGAGAAGTATATATTTCTTGAAGGCCATTCATTTCATCCTCTGATATAGGAATTTGTTTTTCTGGATTGAATTTCAATGATTTTATTTCCTCCAAAGGAGATACCTCTATAATCCCCAATTTAAGTAAAAAATGATAAAAACTTCTCAATGAAGACAATATTCTATTGATACTCCGTTTAGAAAGTCCTTTTTCTGTAAGAGATACCATAAAATTTCTTATTATTTTTTTATCTACATCTATTAGATTTTCTGTTCCCTCACTCTTTTTCAAAAAAATCAAAAAATTATTCAAATCTTGATGATATCCTTTAACAGTATGGTTTGAATAGCGTTTTTCTACTTTGATATATTCTAAAAATTTATTTATCATTGTTAATAAATAAAAAACTCCCTAAAATACTAATATATTTTAAGGAGAATTATTAAACATTATGAAAAACTAAATTAAATACAATCTTAAGCTTGTTCCTCTAAACTTAAAGCTCTTTGTTTGTGAGCAGCTCTAATTTTACCCTGTCTTAAAATAACAGAAGGTTTAATAAATTGTTGTCTTGCTCTTAATTGTTTCACAACACCAGTTTTATCAAATTTTCTTTTGTACTTTTTGAGAGCTCTATCGATAGATTCTCCGTCTTTTACTTGAACTATTAACATATCTTACATCTCATTTCTTTTGCAAAGGTATTGTTTTTATTCTAAAAAAACAAATTTTTGATTATTTTTTAATAAAATCTCTTTCAAAATATCCTTAATCCAATTCCTCCAAAACAATATTTTTGGTAATCTGGTATTTTTTCTTTTGCTTTCTTGGTGATATTTCATAGCCAATGATTTGTCCCCATGCCTCTAAACCGTCTATATTCTCAAATATAATTTTCAAAATTGCCAAAAATGGAATAGAGAAAAACATTCCTGATATTCCCCACATTTTTTCGCCAATGATAAGACCCAAGAACGAAAACAAAGCGTTAATCTTCACTTTGGAGCCCACGACAAATGGTAAAATAATATTAGCATCTATAATGTGAATTACAACATAACCTATCATAACAACTATCGATAAATCTACTCCATTAGTAGCCCACGCAAATACTATAGTCATACCCCCTGAAAAAGTAATTCCAAGATAAGGTATAACATTAAGCAACCCCGTGAGCATACCAAAAAACAATGCATATTTTATTCCTAAAACGAATAAAAATGCCGAAACAATCCCCCCAACAAGTATAAATTGCAACAATAAACCAATAATATATTGTTTAATAATCTTCTGAATCTTCATGATTATTTTCTCAACTTTTGGTCTATGCTTTTCATCAAACACATCAATTGCAAACTTGTACAGCAGCCTCCTATAATTCAATATAAAGATAAAAAACAACATACTATATATTAGAAACAAGCCTGTAGAGGAAAAAATAGATAATGTAAATCCTAAAATCTCACCCGAAGACCCCAAAAGTTTATCCAATCCCTTTTGTAGAAAATCCATCTGTTGAGAAAGTTCTATATTCATCTCCTGCGTAATACTAAGATAACCTCTCTCAACAACATCCATTATCTGTATTCTTAATTTCGGTAAGTCATCCGCAAAATGTTGAGATTGTGTTATGAAAAAATAAAATACTCCCACCAAACAAATCACTAGCAATAAAAATGAAAATATCGTAGATAATCCTCTCGGAAACCTTAATTTTTGTTCTAATAAATTAGCAAATGGTGTAAAAAGAACTGCCATCAAAAAAGCAAAAAATAGCGGGGATAATACTGTATGCCCCAAAATCACTAAATACCCGAGCGTTATTATACATATCAGTACAGAAGCTGTTTTAGACACAAAAGGTAATCTCATTTTTTTCACAATCAATAAAAAAGATGAAAAGCATATTATATGTTTTCCATCTTCCTTTTTAAGTTATTATTTTATTAATTAATTACTTCAAAACCTGTATATTCTACAATCTTTTTCGGCAATTTGATTCCCTCAGGCGTTTGATTATTCTCCATTAATGCCGCCATTATTCTTGGTAACGCCATAGACGAACCATTGAGAGAATGCACCAATTGAGGTTTTCCATCAGCCTTATATCTACATTTTAATCTATTTGCTTGGAAAGTTTCAAAGTTGGATACGGAAGACACCTCCAACCATTTTTCTTGTGCTGCACTCCACACCTCAAAATCATAAGTCATTGCCGATGTAAAGCCTAAATCTCCTCCACAAAGTCTCAAAATTCGGTATGGAAGTTCCAAATCTTCAAGGATAGACTTCACATGTTGAACCATTTCCTCCAATGCCTCATAAGAATTTTCGGGTTTCTCAAGCCTTACTATTTCTACTTTTTCAAATTGATGAAGTCTATTCAATCCTCTTACATGAGCACCGTAACTTCCTGCCTCTCGTCTATAGCATTGAGAGAACGCTGTATTCTTAATTGGTAAATCTTTTTCTTCTAAGATAACATCTCGATAAATATTGGTAACAGACACCTCCGCTGTCGGTATCAAATATAAATTATCTTCATTTATATAATACATTTGTCCCTCTTTATCAGGAAGCTGTCCCGTTCCATAACCTGACGCCTCATTGACTACATGAGGAGGATTTACCTCCAAATACCCTGCTTCTGTATTTTTATCCAAGAAATATTGCACCAATGCCCTCTGTAATCTAGCTCCTTTCCCCAAATACACTGGAAAACCTGCACCAGTAATTTTTACACCAAGTTCAAAATCAATTAAACTATACTTGCTCGCTAATTCCCAATGAGGTAAATATCCATCGCCGAGACCTTGTACCTCACAAGATTGATAGATTATTTCATTATCATCAGCTGTCGTTCCTTCTTTTACTAATTCATACGGAATATTCGGAATAAGATACAATACATTTTGCAATTTCCTTTCCGTTTCCGGCTTTAATATTTCTAATTCTTTAATCCTTCCCGCATACTCTGATGTCTTTATTTTCACAGCTTCAGCCTCTTCTTTTTTCCCTTCTTTCAAAAGTAAACCAATTTCTTTTGAAATTTTATTTTTTTCAGCATTGAGATTATCCAACTCAAATTGGAGTTTTTTTCGCTCCTCATCAAGACTAATAGCCTCGTCTACCAACTCCATTTGCTTGAAATTTCTTTTTTTAAGACCGGCAAGCACCTGCTCTCTATTTTCTTTTAAAAAATTAACCTGTAACATTTCAATAAAGTTTTATAGGGCAAATATACAAAATTAAGTATCAAAAACACTCAAAAAAACAGCTTTCTTTTATCAAATATAAAAAACAAAACTGCCCTACGAAAGTTTTCATGGGGCAGAATTTAGAAAAATGAAATTAAAAAAATTAAACCTTAATTTTTTCTCATTATCACTCCAATAATACTATTAAGTGAATATCCTATTCCTCTGTTGCTAATACTCTCTGAGCCAATTCTTGGTCAAATAAGTATAACGCAGATGGGTTATCATTTACTCTCTTCATTTTTGCTAGATATTGGCTTGCATTAGCTTCTTCTTCAACTTGCTCATTTACAAACCATTGTAAGAATGCCTTAGTAGCATAATCATCTTCCTCATCAGCTGCTTTTACAATTGAATTGATAGATTTTGTTACATAAACCTCATGTTCCAATGCTCTTTCAAACACATCAATTGCATCTTTAAAATCATACGGAGGCTGAGCTAGAGCTTCAATAACTATTTCACCTCCTACATCTTTTAAATAATCAAACATTTTTTCACCGTGCTGTAATTCTTCCTTTGCCTGAACACGAAAATAGTTTGCTATACCATCTAAATCTTGCTTGTAGAACCAAGCTGCCATTGCTAAATAATACTGAGCCGAATATTGTTCTTTTGCTATTTGGCTATTAATTAAATCGCTTACTTTTTTACTTATCATACTTTCAAATTTTTTACAAAGATAAGGGTATTTTTTTCAGACTTCCTAATATATTTTTTATGTTAAAAGTTAAACAATTGAAAATCAACATCTAACAATTAAAATTTTAATTTATATTAAGTTAATATAGTTGATTTATAGTACTTTACGAAAAAATATTAGGATTTTTTATTACAATAAAATAAGGCTGAAAATATTAAAATTCTCAGCCTCTAAACCTATAAATATTACTATTTAATATTATTTTTTAATTTCTTCAAGAAACTCATCGTGAGATATTTTTGCTTCTTTTTTAGTAGCTTTTTCTAAGATTACATCTTTCAATTTAGCCATTGCTACCTCAGAAGAAATCTGTCTAATCTGGTTTTCATCTTTTAGTGATTCTACAGCATATTTCTGAATTTCTTCATCAGAAAGATGGTGAATTCCGTAGATTGCCAATTGATTTTTCACTAATTGAATAGAATGTTCCAAAATATCACTATAGTCTATCTTTACATCATTTTCACTGATAAGTTTAGACTCAATTATTTGATATTTAATCTGTTTTTTCTCGTTTTCTAAGATTTCTTTTGCTTGCTCCTCAGACTGAATATTCTGGTTAGAGAATAATAACCATTTCACCAAAAACTCTTCAGGAAGTTTAACTTCTTGTTTTTCAGTGATTTGCTCTAATACTTTATTTACAAAATATACATCTGCATTTTGTTGGAAATACTCATCTAGCTCAGTTTTCACTTTACTTTTCAATTCCTCTTCGGACTTCACAACATCTTTACCATACACTTTATCAAAAAGCTCTTGGTTAAGCTCGTGGAGATTAAGTTTGTATATTTCCGATACTTTCACCTCTAATTCTTCGTGATGTAGGTGCTCTACTTCCTCTTTAGAGAAATTCAATTGCTTAGCAAGTTCTTCTTTTTCAGCTAATTCATTTTTCTTCAACTTAAGAGACTCATCTTTTTTCAAATTTTTCACCAATTCAAAAGCCTCATTTTGCTCTTTAGAAATTGTTACAAATTTTGGGTGATGATGATGCTCTCCTTCTGCATTTTCTTCTACAATTTGAGAAACTTGTACAGAAATAAAAGATTCCTCTCCAATTTTTTCTTCCTCTACTCTATCTGCAAATCTTCTTTGCATATTTTCTATACTCTTATTCACCTCTTTATCAGATGCATCTACCTTATAAAGTGTAGCTTCATATTTTGCCAAATCAATTGAGAATTCAGGCTCATAACCTACCTCAAAAGGCAATGAAATCTCCTCTGCATTAATATCTAGATTATCCACTGGTACAGGTACTGGCTGTCCTACCAATCTCAGCTTGTTGTCATTCACATAATTATTAATAGCTTCACCTACTTGTCTATTAATCTCATCAAAAGTAGCTGGCACCTCATATTGTCTTCTCACCATACTCATCGGTACTTTTCCCTTTCGGAAGCCCGGTACTTGAGCATTTTTAGCATAGTTATGAAGTTGCTTTTCTACTTTGTCTTTATAATCAGACTTATTAAGAGTTACGGTAAGTAATGCACTTACTTCGTCGTGTTTTTTTGCTATAACATTCATTTAATTGTCAATTTTATTTTAGTGGCAAAAATAATAAAAAATCCTTAATCCATAAAAAAATATTTAAAATTTCTTTTTTAATATCTATAAATTTAAAATCATTGGCCTCTTCTTTTCAGTAAAAAATTGTATATTTGCCCTCTAATTTTTTTTGAATGAAACTAACGAAAGAAATAAAAGCTGGGTTAATCGCTATTTTTGCTATTGGAGGATTCGTAACAATGTTCCAATTTATGAAGGGGAAAAGAATTTTCTCTACAGATAACATTTTCTACGCAGTATTTGAAAATGTAGAAGGCCTTGAAGCATCTAATTATGTATATATCAATGGATTAAAAGTAGGACAAGTAGATAAAATCACTCCTAATATTGCTGAAAATGGTAAAGTAAATTTCTTAGTCCAAATACATATTGATAATAAATACAAATTCTCTAAAAACTCAGCATTAGAAATTTATGAATCTGGGTTAATATCTGGCACTGCTCTGAGAATAAAATTGGATTATGGCGATCCAATCGCAAAAGATGGTGATACATTAAAGGCAAGCCAAGAAATTTCTATGGTAAAAAATCTTGCAAATCAAGTAGAGCCACTAAAAAAACAAATGCAATCACTACTAAAAAATATGGATTCTGTCGCAGTGAATACCAATAAAATTCTCAACGAAAAAAATAGAGCCGAGATAGCTCAACTATTGGTAAATCTGAACAATACGGTAGAATCATTCCACCAAACATCTAAACAACTAAATACTGTAATGGCAGAAAGTAATCCAAAAATCCAAAAAACTTTGGATAATGCCAATGCTATGACCATCAGTGCTAAAAACGCCTTAGATAAATATGGAAAAATTGCTGAAAATATCGACACTCAAAAACTTAATGAAACCATAAAAAATCTAAATAAAACAACTGAAAGTATCAATAAAATCCTCTCAAACGTAGAAAATGGTGAAGGTAATATCGGTAAATTAGTCAAAGATGAGCAACTCTACAAAAATCTGTCGGAAACTACTCAAAATCTCAACAAATTGATAGAAGACCTGAAAACAAATCCAAAAAAATACATTAATATTTCTGTTTTCGGAAAAAAATAATACATCAAAATACCATTCCCTCGCTTTCGGAATGGTATTTTTAAAATATTTTTAGAAAAGTTATAAATTATTTAAATTAACATATTTCATCAATATAATACTTAATTTTGCAAATCAATCCTCCGTGATTTCTGTTAAAATACAATTTAATGCAATTTATTGATAATATTATTTTTCTCATCTGCTTGATAGTCGGAGTGGGACTTTTTTATAGAGGGCTAAATAAAATTTACCGAAATATAATGCTCGGAAAATCTATTAACCGCTTTGATAACATCTCAAAACGATGGAAATTAATGGCGAAAATAGCCCTCGGACAAGGAAAAATGACTACCAGACCTATCGCTGGGATTTTGCATATTTTGGTCTACGCTGGTTTTTTGATTATCAATTTAGAGTTGTTAGAAATTATTATCGATGGTATATTTGGAACACACCGCTTCCTTAAAAATATTATTGGAAACGGAATATACAATGGATTCACAGCTGTGCTTGAGATAATGGCTCTACTGGTTCTCGTCTCTGTAATTGCATTTTTTATTAGAAGAAATTTTATAAAAATCAATCGCCTCAATATGGAGGAACTTCGCGGATGGGCAAAAAAAGATGCTAATTGGATTCTCGTGATAGAAACCTCTCTAATGCTTGCTTTCCTACTGATAAATTCAGCAGAATTTATTGTATATAGCAATGGCGTTTACCCTATTAGTAAAATTTCTATCGTCCCAATTCTGAAGTTTTTCGAATTGAGCAACGAGAATCTTATTTTTATTGAAAGGGTTGCTTGGTGGTATCATTTCATAGGAATATTATTCTTTATGAACTACTTGTATTACTCCAAACATCTACATATTATTTTGGCATTTCCGAATACTTGGTTCGCAAAATTAGAACCTAAAGGTCAGTTAGACAATCTATATTCCATCACAAAGGAAGTAAAATTAATGCTTGACCCTAACGCTGACCCCTATGCAATACCTGCAGACACTAATGCCACACCTGAAAAATTTGGAGCAAACGATATTTTTGACCTCAACAAGATACAACTCCTTAATGCTTATTCTTGTACCGAGTGCGGAAGATGTACAGCTGTATGCCCCGCAAACATCACTGGAAAGGCTCTTTCACCAAGAAAAATTATGATGAAAACGCGAGACCGCATCGAAGAAGTTGGAAAAAATATTAATAGAAATGGCTCTTTTGTCGATGATAATAAAAAATTACTTGATGACTACATAACACGAGAAGAACTTAGAGCATGCGTCACTTGTAATGCATGTACAGATGCCTGCCCAATCCTCATTGACCCCGTATCCATTATCATTGATCTAAGAAGATTTATGATAATGGAAGAATCCTCTGCTCCACAAGAATGGAATATGATGATTTCTAACATAGAAAATAACGGTGCTCCGTGGCAATATAACCAAGCTGATAGGCTCAATTGGGCTGATGAAGACTAACAACATTAATCTTTATAAATAAAAAAACTCCCAAAATTGGGAGTTTTTTTATTTTAATTCTTATTATTAATATTCCAAAATAGAAAAAATCTCGGCATTGAATTTTTGAAGCTTTTCCTTACCATGTAAATCCTTCAAATCTATTAAGAAGCTAAATTGGCTAACAATAGCACCTTGTAACTCTACAAGTTTCGCTGCAGCCTCAGTGGTACCTCCCGTTGCCAAAAGATCGTCATGGATGAGTACTCTTTGTCCTGCTTGAAGTTGGTTAGTTTTCATCTCTATTTCAGAAGTTCCATATTCCAAATCGTATTTTTGCCCAACAAACGGCGGTGGTAATTTTCCCTTTTTACGAATAAGAATAAATGGAATATTAAGAGCCATTGCTATGGATATTCCAAAAAGATATCCTCTGCTCTCAATACCACAGACTATATCTACCTTCCCTTTCACCTCCTTCACAAAACGATTAATCACCTCTTTATAAACCTCAGGATATAGGAAAATCGGACTAATATCCTTAAACAGAACTCCCTCTTTTGGAAAATCAGGAACATTCGTAATGATGTTATTTAATTTTTCTACTAATGTCATTTTGTCTATTTTAATTGATAGCCTATAATTTTCCAATCACCATTTTTATTTTTTAGTTTAAAATTAGCCTTAATCTGAGTTACTTCACCTTCTTCATTCGTTACATCATAAGTAGCAGAGACTGATACTATGGTCTCTTCTGTATTACTCGGTGCTGTAATATTTTTTATTGTTAAAGACTTCACCCCTCCAAAACCAGATACAGAATTTGAGAATTTATCATAATTTCCCCAATCTGGATTCTCAGATGCAGAAAATGCTCCTTTTAGATTCTGGCTACCAATATTGGATAAAAACTTACTCACAACAGTTTTTGGAGAAGTAATTTTCTTGGATTCTTCCAATACTTCCTCGTTATCCACTAAAAGACTATCTCTCTCAATTTTTGATGCTGATTTCAATACATTTTGATTGACTTCAAGGCCAAAAACAGATTTTTTCAGTTTTTTCTTTGTCGTTTTTACGATAACAGCAATATCAATTTTACCATCCAAAACCTTATCTTCCGAGAAGGAGGAATATTGAAGATTAAATCCTTTAAAATTATTGTCCCTCATCAAATTTTTAGCAGTAGAAATTCTCGCTCCTCCACTATATACTTCTAAAATAACCTCCAAACTAGCATTAGAAAAGTCCAATAAATTTCCCTGTCTATCCAACAGTTTTGGGATAATTGTAACTCCATTTGCCCCCAAAGATGTATTTCCTATTTCTTCTATATCCACCTTAATTGCAGAAGCATTAACATCATTCGGATCATATTCCTTCGCCGTGGAATTTGCAAAAATATTAATTGCTCCGAGTGATGGCGGTGCTGTACTACTCCAATCTATATTATTTTCCTTGGCTATTTTATCCGCCATTTGAAAAATTTCATTTACATTTTTACCATTTAACAATACTGATAATGATTTCATTTTGGCAATATCAGTCTCACTCTCAACTCCAAAAGTCTTCAAAATATAAAGAGCCTCGTTAAATTTCTCCTGCTGAAAAGTCGGTAATTCAGAAGCCATATCATTAATACTTTCCTGAAAAGTCTTCTGATTAGTAGCATCTACTCTATCTTTTTTACAAGCTACCAATAAAAATAACGCAACAAAACACGCTAAAATTTTTCTCATATTCACAAAATTATTAACAAAAATAACAAAAACTCCCCATTTGTAGAGCATATTTTGATTTTTTATTTCATTTGTCTTCTCAAATCTATCATTTTGAGTGCCGTTACCCCTGCTTCTATTCCTTTATTACCAAGGCTTCCTCCACTTCTTGCGATAGATTGTTCTTTGTAGTCGTCAGTAAGCAAACAGAAAATTGTCGGTGTATCTGTCTGTGTATTACACAATGTAATCCCTTGAGCAACCCCTGAGCAAACAAAATCAAAATGGGCTGTCTCCCCACGAATCACACAACCTATAGCTACCACCGCATCATATTTCTGAGATTTGCATAATTGCATACTTGCATAGCTCAACTCAAATGCTCCTGGCACTCTCACTATCTTTATATTTTCTTGTTTAACTCCCTCTTTCAAAAGGGTTTCCTCACAGCCCTTTAATAGGTTTTCTGTAATGAATGCATTCCACTCAGCTACTACAATCGCCACTTTAAAAGTCTCTATATTACTAATATTCAACTCTTTGTACTCTGATAAATTTATTGTCGCCATTATAAAATTATTTTACAATATTAAAAAATGTTATTCCATAAAACTATACAGAATAACATTCTTAATTTAATTAAATCTCGTATGATTAGAAATATTTCACCATTTCAATATAGGAATCAGACATTCCATTGTCGTAATCTCTATATTTTTCATCTACCAATGAAAAATATTTTTTTGCATCTACTTTTTTGTTAAGAGCAAGAGCCAACATACCTGCTTTTTTCGTAAAATAATACGATGTATAAGCATCTTTTGAAATTGTAGAAGCCTTATCTAATAACTCTAAAGCTTCATTAGCTTTATTTTGGTTTGCTTGGCAATCTGCCATCGCTCCATATTTCAAAGCCATCAGAATATCATTCTCAGAAGAGAAGCCATCCAATAAATCGTAAGCTTCTTTATATTTCCCTTGTTTGAATTTTAGTAGTCCAGCATTATAAGCAGACAATTTACCTACTGCTGTATTCGAAAATTCTTTATAAGTACCCACAAATCCAAGATTTACAGGTGATTTTCCTCCAAGAGCATCTTCTTCCTGACCTTGGTTAAGTTTTTTCTCTGCAGCAAGAAAACTCTTCAAGGCCTCTTCATTCTTAGGTTTTATAATAAACTGCTCATAACCAAAATATCCCAAAACGCCCAAAAGAGCCACAACAAAGAATACAATGATTATTTTTGCGTTCTTCTCTACAAATTTCTCCGTTTTTAGAGCATCTTTATCTAAATCCTGAAAAAACTCTACCGTTTCCTTTCCTTCTGTTTGTTTGTTATGCGTAGCCATAATTCTAAAAAATATTTGCAAATGTAATTGATTTTGGTTGAATATGCAAAAGATTTTTGTATTTAAACCATCTTAAAATATCCATAAAATATAAAAATATACTATTGTAATTTTTCTTTGCCTTTAAAATCAATTTACACAAAGGCTTCTTCTAGCTCAATGGCTAATTGTTCTTCCTCCAGTTCTACATCTTCTGGGAGATAAATATACCTATGTTATAGTGTAATCATTTCCCTTGTTTTAGGAAATCCTCTAAAAGAGATAGGGGGAATTTCCCTCTTCAAGAGTAAGATACCATTAGGTATGCTAAGTCCATATTCCTTATAGCGTTCTTTATCATTAAGAGCATCAATTACATCAAGTTTTAAGGTGTCTTTTAGTTCTTGCATTCCTGCAATAGAAAAGCCTTTTCCTATTTTAACTTGCTTTTTAGGAGTGTTGATTTTTTCATCTTTCTCTGGTAGTAGACTGATTATTATGTCTCCATTTAGAGCTTTGATAAAGTCTTTACAAGATTGAAATCTATTTTTAGGAAACTATCAAAGTAACTGAAAATGCCCAGTCTATCACTTATGCCGAAAGTGAAGATAATAAGACTAAAACAACGGACAGATTGGACATCGCTCTCTCCATTTGTGGTGAAATAGAAACTCTCTTTGAGGAGAAGCAGGTCTATGTCATATTATGCAATATTGATGCAAATAATAATATTTATCCTATGAGCAAAATTGCTCCTGATAAGCGTAAATTCCCTGATTTTAATTGGAATACCAAAGACCACCCACAGAAGTGGAAAGACATTTTCTTAGACTCTCCAGAGCATGAAGAAATTCTATATCAATCAGACACGGAACTATTTGACCAAGCAGAGAAAAAACGACAAGAAGAAATTGAAAAACAAAACGAAAATAAAATAAAATGAATCAAAAAATAAAAAACAGAAGGCAAAATACTTTCTGTTTTTTAATCATAATATTAAAGAATATATATTTATTTATCTATAACCCTAATACTATTTCCATAAATCCTTAAATCAATATCTATTTTATCATTTATTTCTGAAATAGTTATATCAAAATGAAATTCTAATCTAATTAATATTTTCTCCATTATTTCCGATAGTTTATTAACACCATCCATCAAAAATTATTCTCTTTATTACCTCTGCAATATGTCTATTATATGTCTATTAGAACAATTGATACAACATTCAAACCCAGATTTTATTAATACTTCTTCAGGGTCTCCCCCACCAATTCTAATATATTCTATAAGTTTATCCCTCAATCTTTTTTTAATATCTGAATGTTTTTCCAAAAATTTTTTAGCTTTTTTAAAACCTTCCACTGTAAATTTCATTCCTCTTCCCTCAAATATTTTTTTAATTTCTTCATCTTCTTTAGATAGAACCCAATCATATTTAGATAATCTATGGAGTCTATCAGATCCTTTTATTAAATCTTCTCTTTCTCTTACCAATAAATCTATTTCTACATATATCTCCTCTTTATCCTTAAAATTCACCTTTTCTTCGCCAGAATTACTATACATTATAATTAGACTAGTTTGACTAGTTATTTCCTTTAATCCAATATATTTTTTAACTATTTCGGTATTATACCTTTTAATAATATCTCTTAAATTCACTTCTCCTGTTTCAATTTTTTCTTGAACAAAACCATTTATTTTAAACCAACTTCTTAAATATTCTACAGCTTTCTTACGATATTCTTCATCTTTTTCTACCCTCTCATATTTCTTCATAACCCTCTCATACTTTTCAAGCTCTTTTATATTATTCTCATTATGCTCAAAAAGTTCAACATTCCTCAATCTATTTTTATAACCATTTAATGTTAATTTATTCTCTCGTAGAAACTTATCTAAATTATCTGGATGTATAAGTTTATAAAATTCTCGTGGAACACGAAAATCAAAATAAGTTCGTTTTAATCTATCACAATCTTCATATAAATGATATTTAGGTCTTCCTCCTTTATAAAAAATTGTATGAAATAAATCATTTTCCTCCTTTATTTTTTTCCTTTTTATCGTTATTTTTTTATGCAATTCTTCATGAAAAATATAAGCAATACTTAATAATCTTTTAACTTCTGACTTGTTAAAAAATTTACATACTTTATCATTATTTAAAATATAATCTTTAAATAATTGAATAAGATCTATTTTTTCATCAATTATCTCACTCTCTTTTTCGTATCGTCTTAAAACAGCTTTGGTAACATATATTTCTTTCATTTCTATATCATTTTTTCAAACTTGTCATATATGGCATTTAATCCGACAAAGATAATTAAGATTTTTGACTTGTCAAATAAGTCAAGTTGGAAAAATCTCACATTCTAAAATTAGTAGGTAAAAGAATCAAATGCTTGAGAGAATCTAAAGGAATTTCTCAAGTGGAACTTGTTGGCAAAATGCAAGGTGAAATAGACCCTACTAATATATCTAGAATAGAATCTGGGAGAACCAATCCTACACTATTTACCCTTTTTAGATTAGCAGAAGCTTTAGAAGTAGAAATTACAGAATTAGTGAATGTAAAATAATTTTATTTTTTATCAACTTAATATATAACAAAAAAAAAGACTCCAACATTTCTGTTAAAGTCTTGCGCCTTTTGCTGGGCTCGAACCAGCGACCCTCTGATTAACAGTCAGATGCTCTAACCGACTGAGCTAAAAAGGCTTGCTGTCTATTTGATTAACTTTCGTTGTCTCATTTTGACGATGCAAAGATACAACTTTTTTTTTAACCTCCAAATTTTTCGACAACTTTTTTTTATTTTTTTTCTTATAATTTTCCTAAGATTAACTTAACTATATCATTTCCAAAGATTAACAACATTAATCCCATTAAGAAAATCACACCTATCATTTGGGCATTTTCTAAAACTTTTTGAGGAACAGGTCTTCTCGTTATCATTTCCCAAAGGGTAAAAATAATATGTCCACCATCTAATCCTGGTATTGGTAGTAGATTTAAAAATGCCAACCAAACAGAGAACATCGCTGTAAAGCCCCAAAAAGCAACCCAATCTATGGAATAACTGCTTCCATCTGATGCAACAGGCATCTGTTTGATGATTCCGAGTGGCCCAGAAACATTCTTATAACCCTGCACTTTGGAACTAAACACCAATTTGAACGATTTTATTTGATAAGTAAGACTTTCTATGGACTTGACAAATCCCTCAGGAATAGACTCTAACAAACTATATTGCTTATTACTAATATATTGTTCCTGCTCTTTATAGGTCGCTATCCCAATACGCCCATCTGTCAGTGGAATATCCAAAGTTTGAGTTTTTCCATTTCTATCCACTTCCAGCACTACAGTTTTTTTGCTATTAGAATCTAAAATAGTTGTAATCTCATCATAAAATTTAATCGGTTTATTATCCACTTTTTTGATAATATCGCCTTGTTTCAACCCCGCATCTATTGCTGATTTTGTAAGAATAGTATCAACCCTTGCCGTCATTCTCGGAGAGAGGAAGAATGCTTGTGTCTTATTACTAAGAACCTCAGCTTTGCCATCATCTTTGGTATGAAAGGTAACTTCTTTGCCATTTCTGAGAACGGTAACGCTATCACTTAAAAGTATATCAATACTCAATTTTTTGAAATCATTTTGAACTTTACCATCTACTTTTAAGATTTTGTCGCCATCTTCAAAACCGATTTTTTTTGCTGATTCAGAATATTTTATTTCATTTTTAATTTTTGTAGCATCAAATATTGTTTCTCCTTTAAAATACATAATGGAAGAATATATAATCCACGCCAAAAAGAAATTTACGGTGACACCTCCTGCCATCACAATAAGTCTTTGCCAAGCCGGTTTAGCCCGAAACTCCCAATTTTCTGCAGGTTTTTTCAATCTCTCCACATCCATACTTTCATCAACCATACCTGCAATTTTCACATAACCACCAAATGGCAACCACCCTATTCCGTATTTCGTATTATCTGGATATTTTCGCCAATCTCCATCAGGAAGTTTGTCGGTATCTATAGGTACTTCCTTTTTCTTACCATCTATCCTCACAATAACCTCTGTATCTGGAAGATTTTTAGAAAAGAACTTATATTTCCATTTTCCATTTATTTTTTTCATTGAAAAAATAGAAAAATACGGATCAAAAAATAAGAAGAATTTTTCTGCTCTTGTCTTGAACCATTTTGCAGGGAGAAAATGTCCCATTTCATGTAACACCACTAAAATTGAAATACTCAATATAAATTGAAATATTTTTAATGCTAATTCCATTCGTTTTATATTTTAAATAAGGCAAAAATACAAAAAAGATTGCAAATATCGCCATCTCTTTATCGTAAGTATAACCTTAGGTATCACCTCATTTTATTTAATATGAGTTTTCATTATCTTTGTAAAAGAATTTAGAGATATGGGCAAAGAAAAAAACTGCTTCCATTGCGGACAAGATATTGATAAAGAGGAGATTATATTTGACAACAAAACATTCTGCTGTAATGGTTGCAAATCGGTGTATGAAATACTGAATATGAATAATCTATCCAATTTCTACTCCCTAAATAAGCAGTCTGGTATACGTCCTGATAGAGACACAACACAATTTGATTATCTAGACACTCCCGAAATATTTGAAAAAATAGTTGATTTCTCAGAGGGAAATACCACTTTAGTTACCTTCAAAATCCCTGTGATACATTGCTCATCTTGTATTTGGCTGTTAGAAAGTTTGCATACCTTGAATCCTCATATCTATTATTCTCAAGTTAATTTTACGAAGAAATCCGTCCAAATCTCATTTAATCATAATTTATTAAAAATTAGTGATTTAGCAAAATTTATCACTCATTTGGGATATAAACCTGTAATCAGCCTTGAAACTTCTGAAAAAAAAGATGAAAAAACGGATAAATCACTGATTATCAAATTTGCAATTGCAGGTTTTGCTTTTGGAAACGGTATGTTTTTCAGTTTTCCAGAATATGCACAAAGTGTTTTAGGTACTTCTGATATTTGGATGGAGCAATACAAACATTTATTCCGCTGGATTATGTTCCTTTTGGCCACTCCTGTAATATTTTATTGTGCCGGAGATTATTTCAAAGCAGGATGGTTTAGTATAAAAAATCGCCGAATAGATATGAATGTTCCAATGGCACTTGGTATCGGAATGCTCTACGGAAGAAGTGTTTATGAAATTTTATCAGGATATGGAGCAGGATATTTTGATACGCTCTGCGGTTTATTGTTTTTTATGCTTTCGGGGAAAATATTTCAACAACGAACTTATTCTTCACTCTCGTATGATAGGGATTATAAGTCGTTTTACCCAATTGCCGTTACCAAAATAACAACCAAGGGGCAAGAAAATATTTTATTATCAAACCTAAAAATTGGAGATCGGATTTTGGTAAGGAACCAAGAAATTATCCCTGTGGATTCTATTCTCATTAGTGGGGAAGGAAATATTGATAATTCCTTCATCACGGGGGAGAGTGCCACTATTCCAAAAAAAGCAGGAGACAAAATATTTGCAGGAGGCAAGCAAATCGGATCGGTGCTGGAATTGGAGGTCATCAAAAATGTTAATCAAAGTTACTTAACCCAACTCTGGAATAAGGAAGCCTTTAAAAAACACGAAACAGGAATTGATACCATCACGAATAAAATCAGCAGATATTTCACCATCAGCATATTATGTATCACTTTATTGGCGGGAATATATTGGTCCAGAATAGATTACGAAATAATGTTTCAAGTAATTTCCGCAATCCTAATAATTGCCTGCCCTTGTGCCTTGGCACTTTCCGCTCCTTTTACCTTAGGACATATTATGAGGATTTTCGGACGACACAAATTTTATGTAAAAGATACTCTTACCATAGAAAAATTGGCAAAAATAGATACTATAGTTTTTGATAAAACGGGAACCATCACCCAAAATAAAAGAGCCAACATACTCTTTTTGGGACAAGAATTGCTTGATTTTGATTTAAAAAATATTAAATCTCTATTAAAAAACTCCAACCATCCACTCTCAAAAATACTATACGAATACTTGGAAATCAATGATGAATTTTTTCCAATAAACAATTTTCAAGAAATCTCTGGTAAAGGATACTCGGCTTTCATACGAAATCATTTGTATAAAATCGGTTCAGCTATATTCGTGGGTGAGGTACCTACCGATATGGAAACTGCAGTATATATCAAACGAGATAATGAGTTTTTAGGGAAATTTATCTTCAAAAATGAATATCACCCTAATATTACTGATATGTTTAAACAATTAAATGATTATCAACTATATATCCTCAGTGGTGATAATTCTTCTGAAGAAACTATCCTCCGAGAAAAAGCTCCCAATATCGTAGAAATGAAATTCAATCAAACTCCTGAGGACAAACTAAATTTCATAAAACAATTGCAAGATTTAGGCAAAAAAGTAGCAATGTTCGGCGATGGATTAAATGACGCAGGAGCCTTAAAACAAAGTGATGTAGGAATTGCTATTTCTAATGATACTAACACTTTCACTCCTTCTTCTGATGTGATAATGGACGGTAATATGCTACCTCAAATCTCAAAATATATATTCCTATCAAAATCAGCTATTAATATTATAAAAATACTGTTTATAATTAGTTTTCTTTACAATATCATAGGACTATCATTTGCTATTTCAGGGAATATGTCTCCACTAATTTGTGCTATTCTAATGCCTATTAGCTCCATTAGTGTAGTAAGCTTCACAGCTTTGGCTACTTGGTGGAAGGAAAAACAATTTTTTTCTGAATAAAGATGCAAAAAAAGTTATCAAAAAATTGATAACTTTTTATAATTATTCAGGTTGCTGTTCTGCGTTATTTAAATTTTCTTCTAATTGTTGAGATTCTGGTTCTGCCATATTTCTTCGGTAAATTCTATCTAATTCCCTTATTTTATTTCTCATTTCGGCAGGAAGTTTTTTGCTTGCCCAAAGGTCTATCTGCATACCTTGGTCTCTTCTACTACCATTTGCAGGGTCTTGATAATAGACAATAGCTGATGGGTCTGCATCACCTCCGTCATATTGTACAACACCTATTTCAAATAAACTCTTTTTGATAAGCTGCTCTGCTTCCTCCACCGTGATACCTACGAGATTCGGAACTACAATATCTCGCTTAGGACCGAGTCCTATAACTAAATCCACTACTGAGAATCTCATTACTTGGTCACCAGGCTGTACACTACGACCATTAATCTGCATACGGAGTACAGCATCTCGCTGGACATTTGGTTCATAAATAGTATCTCCTATTTTCAATCCCACTTGTTCCAATTGTCTAAATGCCAATCCTTTATACTTATTTAAAATATTAGGAATTATTACTTTTGCCCAAGTTTTTGGATTCACTCGTATCTGTATTATTCTATTTGCTTTCACCTTAGAATTTGCCATTGGCCATATTTGTAAAACTTGGAGAGGTTTATATTTAGGTTGAAACTCACCACTATCAATCTCGTATTTTAGTCCTTGCTCTTCTAAAATTTTCACGGCATCTTGCACTGGCATATTCATTATATTAGGCACTGGTATTTCTTCTCCGTGATGAGTATGTTGCTCTAACCAACGAAAAGCAAGCCATACTAAGCCTACAAACAGTCCTAATACAACTACAACATTGAGCAATACCTTCCAATTAAAAAATGATTTAAACATAAACTGCTATTATATTTAATGACAAAGATAATTTAATTTTTGTTTTTTATGAATAATAATTTCATAAAATGTCTTTCTACTTCAAAATAATTTTGAGGTAACTTTGGCGAAACCCAAAAAACCATTGCCAAAACATTCTCCCCAAAAACATCAATAAACTCCTGTTTATGAAGCCTATAACACTCTCTAAGCAATCTTTTTATTCGGTTTCTATCCACGGAATGTTTAAAAAGCTTTTTAGAAACGGATACTCCTACTTTTAAAATATTTCGTTCTGTATGTTGAGTAAATATAATCCTCAAATTCCCTACAGAAACCCACTTCCCTCTTTGGAAGAGGTATGATATTTCTTTTTCGGATTTTAATTTTTCACTTCGTGGATATGTATTCATTTATATAATATTTTAGCAAAGTTACTCTTTTTTTAATAGATAGTTAATAACTTCAGAAGCCGAATACAACCCAAAGATAGCTGGCATAAAACTAATCGTCCCATAAAAAGATTTTTTATATTGAGAACCATCTGTCATTCTTAAACTTTTCTCATCTTGTGGCTCATTAGAAAATACACATCGGAATCCCTTATCTATCCCCTCTTTTTTTAGGCGCTTACGAACCTGTTTTGCTAAAAAGCAGTTATGAGTTTTACTAATATCACGAACCATAACTTTACTTGGGTCTATTTTTCCACCTGCTCCCATCGCACTCACGATTTTTACTTTTCGTCTCCTTGCTACTTTGATAAGTTCTATCTTAGGAGTCACACTATCTATACAATCCATTATATAGTCAAACCTCTCATTATCAATTAATTTATCCATATCCTCTGGATTAAGAAACCTATTAATACAAGTAAGTTGAAGTTCTGGATTAATATCCATCAACCTTTTGGAAACAACCTCTACTTTTGGCATACCAACTGTAGAATGTAGTGCCGGTAATTGACGATTAATATTCGTAATATCCACATAATCACCATCTACAATAGTCATTCGCCCCACCCCTGAACGTGCCACAAACTCGGCAGCAAACGAGCCAACACCACCTAAACCAACAACTAATATATTTGCTGTTGCCAGTTTCTCTAATCCCTCTTCATTTATCAAAAGCTCTGTCCTTTCCAACCAATTTTTTATCATTTTATTTGAATATTTTTAAAATTTTCTGTAATAATCTCTTGTAAATTTTCCACTGAAAGTCCCTTTATTTCAGCAACCCTATAGTATAGTTCCTCTATATCAAAATCTGCCGTATCTGTCTCCAAAAATATACGATTGAATGGTACAGCTTTCAGTATTTCCTGCAAATATACTTGATAAATAACCGACTTACCAAACGATAAATAGAACCCCTTTGCCAAAAGTTCGTCAGCAATTGTCCGTTTTTTATTAAATCCGTGGATAATCATTGGTACTTTTGCCAATTTCATAAATCTCAATAACTGAGAAAATCGCCTTACACAATGGATTATTACAGGTTTTCGTATCTTGTTTGCCCATAAAATTTGTTCAGTAAATACCTTTTCCTGAATCCCTCCCGAGATATCCACGAAAGCATCAAGCCCAGCCTCACCAATAGCAAAACACTGCTCTTGTAGAGAATTCTCCCTAAACCAATGCCAAGCATTATCGTCCACATTATGTAAATCTTTTGGGTGCAAACCTATAGAATACAATGAGTTTATAGATTTTTGAAGAAAATTCATATTATAAACTCCGTATTTCCCTTCGGTATGATGATGAAAATCAATATATTGCATATTAAACGAATTTACAGATAAATAATTTCTGTTCCTACTACTTTTCTACCTAATTTTTCCAAAATAACTTTATAAGTATTTACCTGTTCTTGATATTCTTTTTTGTCTTTTTCACCTGTTTTAAAGTCTATAATTACCCAACCATCAGGCATTTTTACTAATCTATCTGGGCGAAATAGATGAGTTTCCTTATTGGAATATATCATAATATCTTTCTCAGTAAGCACTTGCAAGCCTTCTTCAAAATACTGCTGATAACGAATATCTTCCACGATAGACTGAACTCTAATTTTTATTTTTTGCTTTTCTTCATTCGTAATTTTTCCCTCTATTTTGTAGGTTTCTAAGATTCTATCGACATCCTTTTTTGTTTTTATTTTAGACATTATTTCGTGGAGGAAAATCCCCTCTCTAACTTTATCAGATTTGTTCTGATAACTTTTAGATGGCGTTGCGATACGAATATTTTCCCATTCTTTTGTAGAATATTCCAACTCTATGGATATCGATTCGGAGTTTTTTTCGCTATGCTCTTCTGCTATTTTTCTCCAATTTTCCTCAGTATTTGGGTATAAATCAAACTCATTTTCATCTGGAAGGCCATTCATTTTATTATCAATAAATTTTAAAATCCCTTCATTTTCTTTCTTTTTTTGGAGATACAAATATAAATGCTCACGCGGTCGTGTCGTAGCTACATACAACACACAAGAATCATCAACCTTTTGTTTATATTGTATATTTTTATTAAATTTATCTATCTCCTCATCGTAGATACTGAGATTTTTATTAAATTCCTTAATATTGACTGATTTAAGACTCCCTGTTCCCACATTAAACCAATCCGACTGCTTATTAGTCCCACTTTTATTGGTATTTTCCATCAATGGAACGAACACTATCGGAGACTCCAACCCCTTAGCGGAGTGGATTGTCATTAACTTTATGGCCTCTATGTTTTCACTTACTTGAATAGATTTTCCGTGTGCTTCTTCATCCCAATATTTCGCAAAATCTTTCAGCGATAATCCTTTATTTTGAGAAAAATCATAAATATTTTCCAAGAAATTGAGTATAAAATCGGTTTCTTTATTCTTTACGGAAAATATTTTTACATAATACTCTATATAGTTGTAGAGATTGAGTTTTTTATTAATGCTAATATCTATCCCAAATCGTATTTTCAGAGTATTTTCTATATCATTCTCAGACAAAATTTCGGTTATTTCCTTTGTGAAATCCTCGATATTAACCCGTCCAAGTAAGTTGAGATAATACAAAGTTTTCACGATATATATTTTATCTTTCGGTGTTATTTGCCACTTAATAAACTCGATTAGTGCCTTCAAAGTAAGAGAATAACCCAATGTAATACCCCTATCAGATATAAGTTTAATAAACTGTTTTTTACCTTTATATATAATTTCTTTTTCTCCTAAATGCTTAGAATACTCTCTTATCTCATGGTTTTTTCTGCAAATAATCATAATATCCGAAAGGGAATACCCTAAATCCAAACATTTCTGAATATCTCTATACATTTGTTCAGAAGAATTCTCAAAAAAATCCTCTTTTTTGGTACATTCGGTAATATTTATCTTTACTCGCCCTGCTATTTTTTGGACAAATTTCTGTTGGCCATCTTCTGCAAAGAGTTTTCTTTCATTTCCTACCAAGTCATTATTACCAATGAAGTGATATAACTCGTTATTAAACTCTACAATATTTCTCGCCGAACGCCAATTATACTCCAAATTCTCCACCTGAGCAGGTATTATAGTATTCCCTTCTTCCTTATTAATGATAGCCATCATAATACCACTATCTCCACCACGAAATCGGTAAATACTCTGTTTTGGATCGCCCACAATCGTAAAGGAATTTTGTCCATCAGATATCGCGTTATCCCTCATAGGGAGCATATTACTCCATTGCATTTTAGAAGTATCTTGGAATTCATCAACAAAAAAATGTTGGAACTTCGTACCTATTTTCTCATAAATAAAATCCGAAGGCTCACTTTTAAGATTCTCATTAATAATAATATTAGATTTGGATAACAATACCAAATCCTCCTCCTCCTCTATGGAGGCAATATTATCTTGTATTTCTTTATTAAATTTAAAGGGCAACAATTCTTTCAAAATTGCTTGGTATTTGATTTGCTCTACATAGAGGTATATTATTTTCTGATAACTATCTACCAGCGTGTCTATTATCTCATAAATTGCAGTCTCAACACCTCGTTTTTTTCCATTTGCCGATGCACCTTTTTGAAAGTTTTCTAATCTTTTTTCCTCTTTTTGGCTCTCATCATAAAGATTTGGCACGCCATTTTTTATAAATTTTGAGAAAAACAACATTATACCATTAACTCTCCCACCTGAAAAATCAGATTCTTCCAAATTTCTATCATAAATTAATTTTAAAGATTCTTCTGCTATTCGCTTGGCCTCTTTTTTATTTTCATCTATTGCATCCCTTATTGCATCTCGTATTTGGATATAAGAATCCCAATCAAAATTAATATTCTCTTTCAAATGTTGATAATGAGCATCATTAATGTATTTCTTTGCTCCATCATATAGTGTCTTACTAATGTCTATTTTCTCATCATTATCAAAACTATAATTAACCAAATCCATAAAGATTTCCGAAATTTTCTTATCCTCCCCAATCTTGTTAATCAAGATATCTACAGCCTTAATAATATATGGTTCAGGAGTGATTTCTATACTGAACTGATACGGAAGCCCCAATTCATAGGAAAAAGACCTTAATAATCTTAGGTTAAATTTATCTATTGTACTAATATTTAGTGTAGAATAATTATGCAAAACATAATTTAAAACCCCTATTGCTCGTTCGTGCAATTCTTCAATAGACACTTGTATACCTATTTCTTTTATCTTCTGCTGAATACCCTTTAAATCTTTATTCTCCTTATAGTTTTCTTCTGTGAATGCTTTCAGCCATTCTATCAGCCTATATTTCATTTCATTAGCTGCTTTATTAGTAAAAGTCAATGCCAAAATATGTCTTATAACATCATTTCTCTTACTTTGCAGACAAATTATTAATATCCTCTGTACCAGAGTATAAGTTTTCCCTGATCCAGCCGAAGCATTAATCGCATTGTAGCCATATAAATTCATTAGTAATTTTTTCCGAATATATTACTTTTTTTAATACTATCCAAAAAGTCTCTTTAAAAAACAAAAACCTCTATAATCTACTAAATTACAGAAGTTTTTATTTGTTAATATTCCATTACTTAGACATAAATTTGGGCCCAACTTCTCTTCAAAGGGAGTAGAAAATCCGATAAAAATGCTAAATATGTTCCCTTTGAAAAATCATAAACCTCAATATCGTGAGGTATAGAGCCATCCTTTAACCCCCGTTTGAAAGCCAATAACCCGACCGTTTTTGTCTCGCCTTTCTCCACATAAGTCACCTTCATTCTATTGAGTAAATCAAAACCAAATTCGCTATCTAAACTCTTCAAAAGGTCACTCAATTTATCCAAAGCACATCCTCCAGGGCTTACCTGCTCTTCATCAATACAGATTACTATAAACTGATTTTTTTCTATCTTAAAGGATGACGAAACGGCCTTACCGTGGTAGTTCCACGAAGAAAGAAAATCGTATAACCGCTCTGAGACCACCATAGCCTCTTTCGGTGTAAAGGGGCGAGAAGATGGATATATCATCACCTTAAAATCATTTGTTTCTACTGAACTGGATTCTTCTATTTTCATTTTATTAATTTCATTCGTTTTACTTAGTTTGATGAGCAAATTTAAGGATTTTTTCTTATTATACTACAAATCTTCGGCTTCTGCTATCAATTCAGCTATATCTTTCACCACGACTTGTTCCTTATCGAAATGCTTCACTCCATCGGTCATCATTGTATTACAAAAAGGGCACCCTGTGGCAATTATATCTGGAGAAATAGTTAAGGCTTCTTCGGTTCGTTCCACATTAATATCTTTTTTCCCTTTTTCTGACTCCTTGAACATTTGGGCTCCGCCTGCTCCACAACATAACGATTTTGCCTTAGAACGAGACATTTCTACCAATTCCACATCTAATTTTTCTAATAACTCGCGTGGAGCCTCATATTCACCATTTCCCCTACCCAAATAGCACGGGTCATGGAAAGTGATTCGTTTTCCTTCAAATTTTCCTCCCTCAATCTTCAATCGTCCGTCTTTCATTAATTGTTTCAAAAACTGAGAATGATGATATACCTCGTAATGACCTCCAAGCGAAGGGTATTCATTTTTCATCGTATTAAAACAATGTGGGCATGTAGTAACGATTCTCGTAATTCCATAAGCATTGAATATCTCTATATTCTGCATCGCCATTATTTGAAATACCAACTCGCTACCAGCTCTCTTTGCAGGGTCACCAGTACAAGATTCTTCTTTACCAAGCACAGCAAACTCTACACCTATATGATTCAAAATTTTGCAAAAGGCCTTTGTGATTTTTTTTGCTCTATCATCAAAACTACCTGCACATCCTACATAAAAAAGAACCTCTGGCATCTTCCCCTCCATAGCATATTCTGCCATTGTTTTTATCGTCATTTTTTCTTATCTTTTTTATAATAATCACTTATTATTTTTTATCTCCTCCAAAATATTATTCATCGAACGATATTTCAAATTGTCGTATTCTACTTTTTTGTCTCTAGATATTACTATTGTTTTTTTCTCTCCATTATCTTCCTCTGATAAGAATTTATACTTTTGAGAGAAATTTTTCACCTTCACACCAGACAATTCGGATAGCAAATATAAAAAATCCTTTCCAACTCTCCTCGCTTTTATAGATTCCATTCTATCTATATCGCTTCCAAAGATAATTAATGGCACATCATAACTATTTTTATAATCATCCGAATGTACAAATTTAGAATCTTCATTGAGATATAGTCCATGATCACTGAAATAAATCAAGTTAAAATTTCTCTTATGATTCCTCAAATCTTGATATACCTTTTCTAAAAAATTATCTAATTTTTTTATACTCTTATTATAGTATGATATATCTTTATTTCCTATAAATTCATCGTATTCTGCATCTACCCTATCTTTCAAGGCTGGGTGAGAACCAACCATATGCAGTATTATCAATTTAGGTTTATCCGATTTTTCATTTAAAGCTTTATCTAGATGAGGCAACATATCAGTATCGTCATATTTCACTTGGAGTTTATCCGATACAAATACATTCTCATCAGCACTTTTCCCTATAATTGATATTGCACTATCATGATTTCCCTGAGATAATGTACTCGAAATCCAATAGGTCCTATATCCCATTGCTCTTCCTAAGGTAATAACATTATTACTAATAGCATTGTTGTCCATATCTTTACTCTCTATTAGCGTCCTCATCAAAGAAGGAACCGTATGTGCCCCACAAGATATATAATTTTCAAATTTAATATTTGGTGTTCTATCTATAAATTTAGTATTCTTTATTGGAAAACCATACGAGTGCAACATATCTTTCCTTACACTCTCCCCCACTACTATTACTATATCTTTATCTTTCGACAAACTTCCATCAACAATCCAACTACTCTTTTTCTTTGCTTCTCTCAGCATCTTATGATGTTCTTTATCTATATGAAGCATAGAAGTAATAATATAAATCGTCCTTCTTATTGGCAATACTGCTAAATAGGTATCATAACGACCGCTATATCTCTTCTTCGGAATACAATGAAGAATTACCAATAAAATTATCCCCATCCATATGATTTTCTTATTATTAATTTTCTTATATCTATACTTCATTAGATAAATAGAATATCCTAATAATAATAATAATAATAAATATATTCTCATAGGCACGACCTTAATATACGAAAAAGATTCGTCAAAGTTCGTATAATATATCGCTGTAAGACAACTTAATTCAACATCTCCCTCTCCCGTCAATTGACTGATTGAGTACATAAAAACACTCAACAAAAAAGAAAAACCAATGAATACATTCAATAATTTCTTACTTAATTGAGCCAATAATACAAAAAATACATATGTTGATATCATATAAAATAAATCCCTCCAAAAACTTTCATTTAAAAAAGATAAAAAAATATAAGATTCCAATAAGGAATATATAAACAGATGAATATAATAATCCACACCAAAAGTGTTCAATTTTTTCAGAGATTTTTTAAGTATAATATTCATTATTTCTATAAATTTTCTGTAAATATACTAAAAGTTTTCATTATA
>QWCF01000008.1_pt1 | contig 162943 bp, 114 predicted proteins | sample 1972521 | NCBI WGS metagenome assembly QWCF01 (sample SAMN09866715, study PRJNA288562) | Human oral metagenome isolate term4_saliva, whole genome shotgun sequencing...
AAGCCCACTTTTTTCTCGTCTTGCCTCGTTTTGGGTCCGACTTCGGACGATTTTACGATGGCACGTCACTCTTTCCAGCCCCGAATTTCAATTTTTCCTCGCTTTTCCCTGTATTTCCCCACACTTCGGGCACTTCTTCGAGAGATCCCACCCTTTATTTTCCCCGCTCTCCCCTTTTTACACAGCGTGAAGGCTTTTTCATTTCGTGCTTCCCTTTCTCTCCCATCTTCCTCACCTTCATTTTCCATTGATTTCCTTTCCGCCCTTCATTCCCCCCTCCCTCTTCACTACTCCCCCACTTTCCTTCTCATTCCTCCCCACTTTTCCATCCCCCTTCCCCAATTAACGCACGATCGCGCGCACCCTCGCGCACTACGCGCGTACGCGTACGCCCGCACTTACCCGCACGTCAGGAGGTTTTCGTTTATTGCCTTCACCGCTTCACCCACCTTCCGCAATCCACTGTGCACCAACGCGTTAGGGGTGAAGGAAAACGAGAAAAGGCCTTCACCAAACACTCAATCATCTCACAATCAATATATTAGAACAAAACATCCGATTTCATCCACCGTAAACTTCATCTCATCACCGCGGTGAACCCCATCCATCACCACCGTGAACCTAAAAACAAAAAGCCTTCACCCTTTACGCGCTGTGCCACAACCATTTGCGGCATACCGGTGAAGAGGTGAAGGCTAAAAACAAAAACCTCCTGACGCGCGCGCGTACGCGCGAGGTCAAAATGGAGGGAAAATTCGAGTAGCAGCCGCTCGCCCCTCCTCCCTCGGGCGTTTCGAAGTCACAGCTGGTGAGTTCGGCATTTTCTCCTCGCTGAGTACACAGCAATCACAACATTGTTCCTATATTCGCAGAAGAAACATAATTTCCCTATGCACATGAATTCCTCATTGAACGAAAGAAGCCGACAACTACTCGACGAGATAAAACGGCGAACGCAAACTACTGCCTACGTTTTGGCATTTGACTCAGAAAATACACCTACCATTTTTGATTCGAAGGTAGGCGGTCTGCCTTATTGGGATCCGGCGAAAACTTATCCGACGGACAGCAACGGGAAGAAGATGTTTTTGCTGGCGCAAATCAATTTCGACCAGGACAAGGCTGAATCTCCCCTACCGCAAGGCGGCATGCTGCAATTTTTTATAGGTGGCGAAGAAATGTATGGTTTGGACCTCGATCATCCGAGCGAACAAAAAGACTGGCGCATCGTCTATCACGAAAAGGTCGATGCGAGTGTGACGGCCGAAGCGGTGGAAGCGATGGGCATTCCTTCAAACAATGGAGACGACGAAGGAGTGGACAATCCGGTCTTTAGATCGTGTGTTTTTCGCTTAGTGAAAAAAGAAACGTGGTTGACGCCCGACCATTGGGAAAGATTCGATGAGCTGACTTTGGAAGTGGCGAAAGACCTGTTCGACCAAACCGATGCAGAGAGCGCGAACGAAGTGTTCGGCGAAGACCAATACGCCCTACTTGAAGAAGAGTATTTCTACAGCGAAAACAGTCAACTGCTCGGTCATCCGTTCTTCACACAAGAGGATGTTCGCGAAGAGGGTTCACGCTACAACACACTGCTCTTTCAACTGGACAGCGAAACTGTAGACGAAGAGGAAATCACGATGTGGGGTGACTGCGGCGTGGGCAACTTCTTCATCAACATCGAAGACTTGAAGAATTTGGACTTCAGCGACGTGTTGTACAACTGGGACTGCGGCTAAGACGAGGCTCTCAAAACGGTAATGTCTACACCACAATATAAGAACTTTGGAGCTTACGCACTTTCTGGGGACAGTGTCGTAAAGAGGAAGTAGGTCTTCTTTGAACGGAGAAGGTAGTCATTGATGATTTGCAGGATGCGGCGGCTATGCACGATCCAAAAAGGCGAAGCCCAATGCTGTAGTTCTCATCAATCCTTACTATTTTTGCCTTATCCTATCACAGCAACTTCATAATCCCTATACATGATGTACGAAAAATTGAACGAAAGAAGTCGACAAATTCTCGACGAAATCAAGCGTCGCACCTCGACCACCGCTTATCAGTTGGAATTCGACACGGAAAGTGCCCCTACTATTTTTGATTCGAAGGTGGGCGGTCTTCCCTATTGGGATCCGGCGAAAACTTATCCGACGGACAGTAACGGTAAGAAGATGTATTTGTTGGCGCAAATCAATTTCGACCAAGACAAGGCTGAATCTCCTCTACCGCAAAGCGGCATGCTGCAATTTTTTATAGGTGGCGAAGAAATGTATGGTTTAGACTTCGATCATCCGACCGAACAAAAAGACTGGCGCATCGTCTATCACGAAAAGGTCGATGCGAGTGTGACGGCCGAAACAGTGGAAGCGATGGGCATTCCTTCAAACAATGGAGACGACGAAGGAGTGGACAGTCCGGTCTTTAGATCGTGTGTGTTTCGCTTAGCGAAAAAAGAAACGTGGTTGACGCCCGATAATTGGGAAAGGTTCGATGAAGTGACTTTGGAAGTGGCGAAAGACCTGTTCGGCGAAACCGATGCGGAGAGCGCGGACGAAGTGTTCGGCGAAGACCAATACGCCCTACTTGAAGAAGAGTATTTCTACAGCGAAAACAGTCACCTGCTCGGGCATCCGTTTTTCACGCAAGCAGATATTCGCGAGCGAGGTTGGCGTTACGACACGTTGCTCTTCCAACTGGACAGCGAAACTGTAGATATCGTGATGTGGGGCGACATGGGCGTGGGCAACTTCTTCATCAACGCCGAAGATTTGAAGCGTTTGGACTTCAGCAACGTGGTGTACAACTGGGACTGCTGCTAAGACGAGCCTTTCGTCCCACTCGATCGGCGGCTTAATCGAAGATTTGCCTCGATCAGAAACAAAGAAGCGGCATCGACTCCGAAGATGGAGTCGATGCCGCTTTGGGTTGTGGCGCATCACCTTGGTGGCGTGTGATCAGAATTCCTGTCCGAGGACGAAGTGGAATTGGCTTCCGCCGATCTTCTGACCGAACTCGGTCTTTTTGAATCCGTAAGCCCAGTCGATACCCATGAGTCCGATCATCGGGAGGAGGATGCGGACGCCGACGCCGGCCGAGGTTTTGAGTTTGAAGGGATTCATGCGGTTGACATCTGTCCAGGCGTTACCGGCTTCGGCAAAGGCGAGGGCGTAGATGGAAGTGGCGGTTTCGAGCATAAGGGGATAGCGGAGTTCGAGCGTGAGGCGCGAATAGGCGTAGGCGTTGTTGCGCGTGCCGGCGAAGTTACCTGCGATCGATCCGTTTTCGTAACCGCGGAGTCCGATGACGTCGTTGGCATAGGACGAGGAGTAGCCGCTCATGCCGTCACCACCCATGTAGTAGGTTTCGAAAGGCGACTTGCGATACTTGTTGTAGGCCCCGAGGATGCCGAAGTCGGTGCGGGTCATCAAGACGGGGCTGTGCTTGAAGCTGGAGCTGAGTGCAGTGTAGGTGCGGAATTTCAGGCTCCACTTGTGGTATTCGATCCACCGATATTTCTCTTGTGCCTCTCGCTGATAGTCCGCACTGTTGGGGTTGTCGGCGAGTCCCTTGTAGTTTTTGCCGTCGAAGAGCGAATAAGGCGGCGTGAGGGTGAGGGTGAAGGAGAAATCGGAACCGCTTCGGGGGAAGAAGGGGCTGTCGGTGGAAGAACGGGCGAGCGTGAGCGCGAGATTGATGTTATTGCTGTTGCCGTTGCTGATGAGGAAGTAATTCCAGTTCTTCAGGTTGTAGCGGGTGTAGCCCAGCGTGGCCATGAAGGTGAAGTAGTCGTCGGGCCAGCGCAGGCGTTTACCGAAACCGATGTTGACACCGAAGAGTTGGATGTACTTGTCGGGATCGAGGTAGCGCGAGTAGTTGTTGTAGTACTGCGACGAACCGTAACCGTACAGGCTGCTGTAAAGATTGGTGTTGTCGGTATAGTAGCGCGGGGAGACATCACTCTGTCGGGAGTAGAAGAGCGAGACGGAGAACTGGTTGGGCCGCTTTCCGCCGAACCAGGGGTCGATGAACTGGAGCGAGTAGCTCTGGTAGTAGCGCGCGTTGGTTTGCGCGGTGAGCTGCAGCGTTTGTGCATCGCCTTGGGGCAGGAATCCGGCGCGCTTGTAGCCGTTGCGTCCGAAGAGGTTTTGCATCGAGAAGTTGGTGAACTTCAAGCTGGCTCTTCCGACGATGCCCGATTGTCCCCATCCGGCCGAAACCTCAACTTGGTCTCCGCCTTTGGTGACGAGGGGATAAGTGATGTCGACGGTGCCGGTGGCTTCGTCGGGGCGGATGTTTTTGTTGAGTTCGCTTTGGAGCACTTCCGAGTCGAACTGGTTCATGGCGGCGAGTTCACGCACAGAGCGCGTGAGGGCATCCATGGAGAAGAGGTCGCCGGGCTTGGTGCGAAGTTCGCGTCGGATGACGTGATCGTAGACACGGTCGTTGCCGGCAATGCGAATGCGGTTGTAGGTGGCCTGCTTGCCTTCGCTCATGCGAATTTCGAGGTCGACGCTGTCTTTGTCGACTTTGACTTCGACGGGATCGGCGCGGAAGAAGACGTAACCGTTGTTGTAATACTGGTTGCGGATGGCATCTTCGTCGGCGTCGAGTCGCTTGTTGAGCAGCGTTTGGTCGTAGACGTCACCCTTTTTCATGCGCAGGGTGGCTTCGAGTGCCTGCGTGGGGTAGACGGTGTTGCCCACCCAGGTGATGTTGCGCAGGTAGTAGCGCGGTCCCTGGTAGAGTTTGAGGTAGACATCGACGTGCTTGTTGTCATAGGGCACGACGCTGTCGGCCACGACCATGGCGTCACGATAGCCCCAACTGTTCATTTTTTCGATGAGCAGCCGCTTGTCTTCTTCGTATTTGTCGGCGAGGAATTTGCGCGAAGCGAAGGTGATCCACTTTTTGAAGGTGGAGCGGTCGCTGGTTTTCTTCATCGCATTTTTGAGGGGCGTGATCATTTTGGGGTCGACGCCCGAGATGTAGATTTTGTGGACGGTGATTTTGTCGCTTTTGTCCACATCGATGTCTACAATCATGCGATTATCGGCCGTGACATCCTCCCGCTGTGTGATGTTGACCTTGACATTCTTGTAGCCCTTCTCTTCGAAATACTGCTGTATGCGCAATTTGGCCCGATCCACGAGGTTGGGCGTGATTTGGTTGCCGGCTTTGAGCGGAATGCGCGCTTCGATCTCCTCGCGTTGCGACTTTTTGAGTCCGGTGAATCTCACTTCCGAGATGCGAGGTTGGGCGGTGAGCTTGACGTGGAGATAGATTTTGTCTCCGACGATGCTGTCGGCCAAGATCTGCACGTTGGAGAAGAGCCCCTGCTTCCAGTAGTTTTGAATGGCGGCGCTGATTTCGTCGCCCGGCACCTCGTAGGTTTTGCCCACTTCAAGGTTGGAAATGCCGATGAGCAGATCTTCGTCGTAGCCCTTGATGCCGTCGACCTTGATGCCCCCGAGCACGTAGCGTGTGGGTTGTGTGGAGTAGACGATGTCGGGCTTGGCCTGCGTTTGCGCACTCATCGGCGCGGCAAGAGCGGCAGCGCAGAGGAGGCATAACGGATAGTGCAGATATTTCATAAACGAGAGGGTGTTCGTGGAATGAAGTGTTGAAGATGGGCTCTTCAGTCGTGGACTTGTGTCACCTGTTCGGAGGTTTTGCCGAATCTCCGTTCGCGGTGCTGGTAGTCGGCGATGGCGCGGTGGAGCTGTTCGGGCGAGAAATCAGGCCAGAACACATCGGTGAAGTAAAGTTCGCTGTAAGCGCTTTGCCAGAGCAGGAAGTTGCTCAGTCGGAGTTCGCCGCCGGTTCGGATGAGGAGTTCGGGGTCGGGCATGAACTGCGTTTGGAGTGCCTGCCCGATGGTTTGCTCGTCGATGTCCGCGGGTTGGAGTGTTCCTTGGGCAACACGTTCGGCAATGTTCCGCACCGCGTCGGTGATCTCCCAGCGCGCGGAGTAAGAGAGAGCCAGCACCATGGTCATGCCGGAGTTGGCAGCGGTGTTTCGCTCACAGCGTTCGAGCGCCCGGCAAACAAAGTCGGGGAGTGGCGTGCGATCACCGATGACCCGCAGGCGAACGTTGTTGGCCATGAAGAGTTCTTCCTCAAGGCTATCAATGATGAGCGCCATCAGCGTGGCGACTTCTCGCTCGGGTCGGCTCCAGTTTTCGGTGGAGAAGGTGTAGAGGGTGAGGAACTTCACCCCGAGGTTAGAGGCCTCTTCGGTGATGTCTCGCACGGTGGCGGCTCCTTCCTGGTGTCCGAGCGAACGATCGAGTCCGCGGGCTTTGGCCCATCGCCCGTTGCCGTCCATGATGATGGCGATGTGCTGTGGAATCCTTTCGGGATCGAGAGTGGTCATAGAGGTGTGAAACTAATCGGCCTTGTTGCACGTGGGGCATTTGGGCGCGAAGTCGTAGGTGATCGTGATGCGGAGCAGACCGAGGTGGTCTTGGTTTCTGAAGAAGTCGCTTTGCAATCCGTGCGGTGCGTCGAATCCGTCGAGCCGGTCGGAGAGCGAGAAGCGCATGGTCCAGTCGAGCCCGACGTTGAGACGGGGGCGGAGCTTGTATTTCACGCCCACGCCGATGGGCACCCACGGAGTGACCGTGCGACCGGTGGTGGAGAAGGCGAAACCGAGGCCCATTTGCAGATAGGGGGTGAAGCGTCGGTGGCCTTGGTAGCCGGGGCGGTAGGCGTAGGAGAAGAAGTTCAACTCATAGAGCGCGGCGAGGTCGAAAACAGTGCCCGAGTAGCGATAGAAACGCCGGGCGGTGCCCACGCGATCAACGTAGTCGGGATAGAAGTCCTTGACGCCGCCGGTGTCTCCGCTGACGAAGTGCACACCCATTTCGGTGCGCAGTGCCATGCGCGGGTTGAAGAGAAAGCGCATCGAGGCGCCCATTGACAGGTGGGGGTTGCCGAAGACCGAAGAGTTAGTGTCGTCGAGCAATGAGTTCATGCCCAAGCTGGCGCCCCACTCTTTGGTGTATTCCTCTTCTTCGCGGGCCGCTGCGGGCAAGGCGCCCCCGGAGAGGAGCAGCGCCGCGAGCACTGCCGTTTTGCCCCACCTTGTCTGCGCGCAGGCAGCAAGCCGTGGTCCTTTCATCGGTGAGTGGAACGATAGAAATAGGTAGGCGTCGGCTGCCACGAGAGGCGGTGCAGGCGTGCGCGCCACACTTGGTTGTTGTCGACACGGAGCCACAGCACTTGCTGTGCGTCGAGTGCCGCTTCGAGGCGGGTGGCGCGTGTGGGGAAGTCGGCGGGCAGCGTCAGGAGGGTGTGTTCGCGCCAGGTGAGTCCGCGGTCGGGACTGAAGCGCAGGGTGGGCCGGCCGTCGGCGTTCAGTCCGACGAGCAAGAGGCCGCCGTCATAGCCCAGCAGGGTGGGCTGTGTGAGTGCCGGCACGCGATAGGCGGCCTCGCGGTGGGGGAGCAAACGTTCCCAACCGAAGCGATTGTGTGCACGGGTGTCGACATAGCGTTTCCACACACCGGGCACATTGTTTTTCCACCCGTAGAGGGTGATTTCGGTCAGGTGGCTGTCGGCCTGGGCAGGCTGTATGCAGAGGGCTTTTTGGGCATCGGGAAATTCGGCGGCGTCTTCTGCGGCCACACTGTCGAGCTGCCAACTGCCGTCCACCTCGATGCGAGGCAGGGCGCCGCTGAGTTCAAAGCGTTGCCCCCCGGCGCTCCAAGGCGATTGGAGATCGGTGGCGGTGAAGTGCTGTGTCGCTTGGGCGTCGTTGGCGGCGCGGGTCCACGTGACGGAATCGCTCGGTTCGCGGTGCACACGCACTTCGACGCGGTAGGTGCGCTGCGCCGTGCGGTCGGTCGATTGCACCACCACGGTGGGGTGCCCGTTGAGATTGGCGGTGAGTCCGCTTTGTTTGCTCGTTTGGGTGACGAAGTTGGTTGCCCCGTCTTCGCGCAATCCGGCCCCGCCGCGTGCACTCACCACGATGCCTTCCACTTTGGAGAGGTCGGTGTGCGGCGGGAGCGAGTCAATATTGTAGATGACGCCCCGCTGCTGATCGATGGTGAAGCGATAGAGTTCGCCTTTCACCTCGACTGTGGCCACGCTGTCGCTCCGGTTGTCTTTCGTGCGAAGGTAGACCTTGCGTTTGAGTTGTCCGATTTTGAAACTCGTGGCGACACAGTCGGCCGAAACGTTTTCGGTTTTCGTGTCGTCGTTCAGGCACGAGGTCAGTGTGCCGGCGGCCAGGAGCAGCACAGCAGCGCGCGAAAGCAAAGGGAACGTGTGTGACATGTTGACGAGATATGCGATCAAGTGAGTGGGCACTCGCGCACAAGGGTGCAGTGAGTGCATGATACTTCAAAGTGCAAAAATAGAAAGTCTTTCGGCAAATGCGAAACGAAAAGCGCTTTTTTCGCCCGAAATTCTGTTTTTCGTGCAGAATGTGCCCTGCTCCCGCCGTGGCCTTGCCATGGCCGGTACCCGCTCACGGGGTGCGTCGCGAAGGGCAGCGCAAGGGCCCGCTCTCCACCGAGCTTCCCCCACAGTTTTCTGCCGAAATCGTTTTTTCCACTCCCGACTCATTATATATAAGCCATTTCTCCAAAAGAAGAAAAGACTTTTTCTTCCTTATCGAAAGAGTTTGCGATGGTGATGTATATAGACTGTGGAAAGCGTGGAGAAAGTCCCCCTGTTTTATGCTATGGTCCTGATGTTTCGGTGCATAGCTCCCTGTTTTCTTTTCGGGAAAAGCCTGTGGGAAAGGGGCTTTTGAGCGTGTAAATGGCGGGGAAAACGGTTTTTCGCCCTCGGTTGTGAGGCGGCGTGGTGCCGAGGGAGTTGTACAGCGGTTATTCGCGGGGTTATCGGCAGTTTATTCACGGGTTTATCCACAAGTGCGGAAGGCGCCGAAATTGGTCGGAAAGGCTTACCTTTGCAGCATGAACGAAAAATTGAAAGTAGACGAAATGGGTCGTCTCGGCTTGACCGATTTCCGTGCGGCCCGCAAGTTCCCGCTCAGTGTGGTGCTGGACAATGTGCGAAGTGTGCACAATGTGGGCAGTGTTTTTCGCACGGCCGATGCCTTTCGCCTGCGCGAGGTGTTGCTCTGCGGCATCACAGCCATTCCGCCCTCGGCCGAGATGCACAAGACGGCGCTCGGCGCCGAGGATTCGGTGGCGTGGCGGCATTTTGCCTCCACGGCCGATGCACTGGCCGAGTTGCGCGCTCGCGGGGTGAAGGTGTGTGTGCTCGAACAGTGCCGGCGATCGGTGGCGCTGCAAGACTTTGTGTTCGAACCGGGCAGCGAATATGCGCTGGTGCTCGGCCACGAGGTGCACGGCGTGGAACAATCGGTGGTCGACGCGGCCGATGTGGTGCTGGAGATTCCGCAATTCGGCACCAAACACTCGCTCAATGTCAGTGTGGCGGCGGGCATGGCGCTGTGGGAAATGGTGAAGAAAGGGCGCTTTGTGTGAGCGCCGGCAAGCCCCTGCGCGGGGTGATCTTGCACGCCCCGGTGCGGTTAATGCACCCGCCGACAAGCACAGCGAAAAAAGACAACGACGGCCGGACGTCCCATGTGGGGCATCCGGCCGTCGGTCGGTTTCGGGGGTGGCGAGGGCGCCGTCTGCGGGCCGTCGGGCGGTGAGCCGCGTCAGATGATGCGAATGCGCGCACTGCCTCCGCTGCCGAGGCGTTCGACGCGAATTTGCGGTGCGATCTGCGAACGGATCTGCTCGGTGTGGCTCACCACGCCCACTTTGCGGCCCTGTCCGGCTTCGAGTGCCGAGAGGGTGTTGAGCACCAAGTCGAGCGATTCCTCGTCGAGGTTGCCGAATCCTTCGTCGATGAAGAGACTTCCGATGTTGAGTGTGCTGCTCGAAAGGGAAGCCAGGCCGAGCGCGAGGGCCAGCGACACGATAAAGGTTTCGCCTCCCGAGAGGGAGTGGACAAACCGGTGCTCGTCGAGCATATCGTGGTCGATGACTTCGAGTGCCAGGGTGCCTTTGATCACATTGAGCTGATAGCGCGGTGTGAGTCGGCGGAGATGGTGGTTGGCGTGGTCGACGAGGAAGGAGAAGGTGAACGTCTGCGCCAAGTCTCTGAAGCGTTTGCCGTCGGCCGATCCGAAGAGTTCCTGGAGTCGACCCCATTCCTCGGCGTTGTTGCGCGCTTTGAGCAGTTTGCGGTCGTAGTTTTCGGCCGCGCGCAGACTTTCTTGGTGTCGCTGTATGCGTCGGCGCTGTTCGCCCACGATTTCGCGTTGTCGGTTGAGGGCCTCGTTGAGCTTAGCGCGTTGTGCCACGAGCGTCGGCAGGTCGGTTTGTGTGTTGTCTTCGCCTTCGGTCTCGTGATTGATGCGTGCAGCCTGCGCTTCGAGTTCGAGATAGTGCTGCTGTGCGCGGTCGCGGTTTTGTTCGGCGAGGAGTCTGGCTTCTCGTCGCTCATCGAGTTGTGCGCGCAAGGCTTTCCAGTCGCGCGGGTCGGCAAAGAGTTCGTTGAGCTCGGCCATTTGCAGCGGCGTGTGGTTGCTGTTGAACTGCGTGATGGCCACATCGAGATCGAGGGCCACGGCGCGGCGATTTTCGTCGTTGCGCAATGCCTCGTTGCGCAGGTTTTCCTGCTGTCCCTCGAGCTGGTGCAATACGGTTTGTGCCTCCCGGTATGTGTTTTGTGCGGCGTCGAAGAGTTGGGTTTGCTCTTCGACGCGGGCTTGCAGGGCCTGTGCGAGTTGGGTGGGGGCATATTCGCCGAAGAGTCGGCGTAGACGGTCGTTGCGCTCGCCGATGCTTTCGCGGTGTCGGTCTCTTTCCTCACGGCGCGCGTTGACTTCGGCGCGTTCGCCCTCGAGGCGCGTGTTGAGGAACTCGATTTGTCCGTCGAGCAGGGCCTGTCTGTTTTCGCCCTCCTCGATGCCGCGGTTCACGGTGGTCCACTCGTTGTTGAGTTCCGCCAGGCGCTTGCAGTATTGGTCCACCTCGCCCTCCTGCCATCCGTTGAGGGTGAGGATTTCGTCGAGGTCTTTGTAGAGTTGGGCCTGTCGAGCGTCGGTTTCGCGGAGGGCATTGTGCGTGTTGTCGATGCTCTGGTTGAGCACACGGAGATCGACGTCGAGCTTCTCGGTGATTTTTTTGCTTTCGGTGAGTTGGAGTTCGATTTGTTCGATTTCGGCCGCGAGCGTGGCGATGGCATTGTTGTGCTGATCGAAATGCGCGATCAGTTGCTCGCTTTCGTCCACTTTTTGTTGCATGGAGTCGAGCAGCATGTCGATGGTGGTGAATCGTGCCTCGCGGTTCACGCCCGGCGTGCACTCCTTGAACGAGGGGTCGAGGGGAGCAAAATACTGCCAGTCTCCTTCGAGGTCCGTTTGTTGCGAGGAGAGCCTTCGCATGGTGGTTTGTTCGCTGACGAGTTCGGCTTCTCTCGACGAAATTTCGAGACTGAGTTTCTCACGCTGCGCCGCCTTGGCGTTGAAGTTGGCCTTGGCGTCGTTGTATTCGCGTTCGAGTTGGGTTTGGGTCTCGCCCGAATACTGCGCCACCTCGGTGTGGTAGGGGTGATGCGCGCTGCCGCACACCGGACAGGGCATGCCCTCTTTGAGTTCTCGGCGCAGTTTTTTGATTTCCGAGATTTGGGAGAGCGTGTAGGCGCGTTCGAGCTGGAGGAAGCGCTCGCGCAGCATCATTTCCTCCCCTTCCACGCGCCGATGATCGTTTTTGAACTGTTCGAGTTTGCGGGTGTGGCGTTCGATGTCCGCGCGGAGGTTGTCGATCTGTTGGTAGCCCTGCACGATGTGCTGCCAACTTCTTTTGGCCTCCTTGAGCGCGGCGTGTTTTTGTTTGGCCTCGTTGAGATTTCGGTGGAGTTCCGAAGCCTCGAGTCCGCGTATGGCTTTGCGATGTGTGAGCACCGCGCCACGGAGTGCCTCTTTGCGGTCCTCGAGCCCATTGCGTGTGCGTGTGGCGTCGTCGAAAGTGGCCTGCATTTCGGTGCGGCGTCGCGAATCCTCGGCATGTTTGAGGTGGAGGAGCTTGTTTTTCTTCACCGCGTCGGCGAAAATCAGCAAGCGCTCGTTGACCATTTGGAAACGCTCGAAGGTGCCGCGGTGAATTTCGAGCTCTTGTCGGCGCAGTCGGAGCGTTTCGAGCTGTCGTTTGAGTTGGAGCAGTTCTTCGTTGCGTTTTTGGAGTTCGTTCTCCCGTTCGGCCACTTTTTTCGTGGCCACTTCGAGGAGAGCCGCGGCGTTGTCGGCGGCCTCTGCGAGTCGTTTGATTTCGCCCTCGATGGCATGTCCCTCCGCAATGTCGGGTTGTTTGTGTCGGAGCTGCTCTTCGGCTCCGTTTTTGCGTTCGCGCGCCGTGGTGAACTGCTGTTCTGCGCGTTCGAGCAGCTGTTTCTGCTCATTGGTGCGCCGGGCGAGTTCGGTTTCGGCGTTTTTGAGTCCCTCGCCCACCTCTTTGAGTGCGCGGAGCTGCTCGAATCGGGTGCGGAAAGGCTGCACGGCGTCGTAGCGTTCGAGTTTGAGTTCGTCGGCTCGCAGTTCGAGGAGTTGCCGGTTGGCATCGTTATATAATTGCGTGGCGTTGCGCAGTTCGGCCTCCGCGGCGTTGTGCTGTTCGTGCCAGCGAATGGTTTCTTCGAGGTGGAGGGTGCGCTTTTCGAGGTGGGCAATTTCGGTGTCGAGCAGGGTGATGCGCTCGTTGGTCTCGCGCAGTTCGGCCTCCGGCAGCTGTCCTTGCGCGGTGGCCTCGCGCTGTGCCACGAGGATGTCCACTTCGGCCCCCGCCTCTTTGGCGAGGTTGAAGATGCGTTTGGAGATGTCGGTGTAGACGTCCGTTCCGGTGAGTTTTTCGAGCAGTGCGCTCTTGTCGGCATGGCGAGCTTTGAGGAAATTGGCGAAGCTGTTTTGCGCCAAGATCACGGTGCGCGAGAATTGCGCGTAGTCCAGTCCCACGGCCCGCTCCACCGCCTGTTTGGTCTCGGTGATTCCGGCCGCCACGCGGGTGAGTTGTCCCTTGTTGGAGACGGTGCTGAGCGAGCGCTCGGGCTTGTTGAGCTTGCCGTTGCGGTTGGTCGTCACCTTCCACTCGGCTTCATATCTCTCGCCGCTCGAATTGACGAAGCGCACGCGGGCCCAGGCCTCGTCGGTGCCTTTTCTGAGGAAAGCCCTTGCGTCTTGGGGTGCGAGTTCGGGTGCATTTTCGGCGGCGTCTTCGCGTTGTTCTTGCGAAAGTCGCTCCACGTTCTCGAGTCTCGGCGCAGTGCCGTAGAGTGCGAGGCACACGGCGTCGAGCAGCGTGCTTTTTCCGGCCCCTGTGTCGCCGGTGATGGCAAAGAGTCCGGCCGACCTGAGCGGTTCGGCGGTGAAGTCGATGGTGTGAGTGCCTGCAAGCGAGGTGAGGTTGTGCAGGGCGATGAGTTCGATGGTCATGCCGGCGTTTATTTGTCGATGGAGTTAACGGCGATGTTGAATCTTTCGACGAGCGCTTCGGGCATTTCGTTGCCGTAGCGCGCGGTGTAGTATTGTTTGGCGATGTCGATGGGCGCCTGGCTGTGGAGCGAGTTTTCGACGGCAGGCCGTTGTGTGTCGTCCTGTGCGCTCTGTTCGCGGTAGGTCGAGGTGGTGATGCGGCAGAACTTCACGGCTTTGTGCTCAATGATCTCGCCGATGCGTCGGCGCAGTTCCGGTTCGGGTTGTGCGAGTCGGATGTTCATTTCCACATAGGGGTAGGCCTCTCGATCGTCGTCGGGCTGTGCGTCGGGGAGCGAGCGGAGTCGGCTCAGGGCCTCCTGCGGGTCGAGTGCGCCGCGGTCGGGCAGACTGACGAGTGCGCAGAGCGGCGTGTAGAATAGGGAGGTCGTTTCGACGTGTCCCTGCGTGTCGATTTCCACCAGGTTGACCGCGCGCTTATAGTTGCGCTCGCTAAACGAGAGCGCCAGCGGACTGCCGGCATAGCGCACATTGGCGCAATTGCCCACAGCTTGGGGGCGATGAATGTGGCCGAGCGCCACGTAGGCATAGTCCTTTCCCATCGTGTCGATCTCCACCATGTCTTGTCCGCCCACCACCAGTCGCTCGCTGTGTTCGTGTGCTTGGATGAGCGCACCGTGGGCATAGAAGTGGGCCGCCACCACCACGGGCAAACGCTTGAAGGCCGTTTTTTTCAATCGCTTGTCGAGGTTCGTCAAGTAGTGGCGCAGTCCGTCTTGCACGGAGAGTCCGGCGGGATAGTCGGCCGGTCGGAGGAACGGCAGGGCGTAGCACACCACTTCGGCCGTGTCCGATCCGCGGGGAGCGAGGGGCAGGATCATGCGCTCGAAATACGTTTCGCCCTCAGCGTCTTTCCACACCGTGCCGCGCACGAAGATGTTGTGCAGGCGGAGCAGTTCCTCGCCCGCTTCGAGGCGGGCGCCCGAATCGTGGTTGCCGGCAATGAGAATGATGCTCATGCCGGGGTGTTCGACCGAGAGATGGGTGAGGAAGTCGTAGAAAAGTCGTTGCACCTCGGCGGCGGGGTTGGGGCCGTCGAAGATGTCGCCGCTCACAATGAGGGCATCGGGCTGTTGCTGCACGATGGTGTCGCGCAGCCAGCCGAAGAAGTGGCGGTGTTCGGCCACACGATTGTGGCGGTGGAAGACGTTGCCGAGGTGCCAATCGGCGGTGTGTATGATTTTCATCGGGTAAGCTGAGGTTGGAGTCGCGCCGAAGGAGCGTCGACAGGGCGAATTTACGTTTTTCTGACAAGACGGCCAAGCGCGCAAGGCTTATTTTTCCCACGTGGCGCGGTGCCTGTTCGCTGCGATTCGGCGCGCCGCGGTGATGCCGGCGGCAGCGCCGATCTACGGGGGCGCCGTGCGGCGCTCGGGGCTGCGCGGCACGGCATTTCGAGGAGGAAGGTCGCGTGCAAAAACGCGGCGCTTTTGCCCACAAATTCCCTTTTTGCGCAAAAAAAGCCCCGCATGTTTGGGCGGATGGCACAAATCTGTTTAAGTTTGCAGGCGTAAAGAGCCGTTGTTCTCCGTCCCGCGCCGTCGGCGGTGCGAGATCGTTCCCCCTCAGCGGCCCATCCCCCTTCTCACCATGTCCCAACTCGTTCGTTCGTTTCCCGCCCTGCGTGCCCGGCTCAGTGCCGACGGCCGCCGTGTGCGGGTCGCCGTGTGTCGTCCCGCCGACGCCCACACGTTGCAAGCCGTGCTCGAAAGTGTGCGGCTCGGTTTTGTCCATGCCCTTCTGGTGGGCGAATACGATGCCACCGTGCTCGCGCAGGCCCCTCCCGAGGTGCGTGCCGAAGTGGAGTGTCTGCCGGCTGCCGACGCCGCAGCAGCCATGCAGCGCGCCGTGCAATTGGTGCACGACGGCGCGGCCGATGTGCTCATGAAGGGGCTGGTGAACAGCGACGACCTCTTGCGCCACATTCTCAACAAGCAGTATGGCCTTCGTCCCGCAGGTGCCGTGATCACCCACGCCGCCGCCGTCTCGTTGCCCGAGATAGATCGGCTCCTGGTGCTGAGCGATGTGGCCGTCATCCCCACCCCCACGCTCGAACAGCGCGCCGCGCAACTGCGCTACACCACCGATCTGGCGCGCACCCTGGGTTGCGCCTGTCCGCGTGTGGCCCTGCTCCACTGCACCGAGAAGGTGAGCGAGGCCTTTCCCGTGACGCTCGACTACGTCGCCCTGCGTCGTCGCGCCGCTGCGGGCGAATGGGGCGAAGTACTCGTCGACGGTCCGCTCGATCTGCTCTGTGCGCTCTCGCCCGCGGGCTTGGCCGACAAGGGGCTGAGCAGTGCGCTCGAAGGCCGCGCCGATGTGCTGCTCGTGCCCGACATCGAAGCCGGCAACGTGCTCTACAAAGCCCTCGGTCTCCTCGTTCCCGGCGCGCGTTTCGCCTCCGGCCTGTGCGGCACCTCGCATCCTGTGGTGCTCACCTCGCGCGGCGATTCCGTCGACGTGAAGATCGACAGCCTGGCCCTCGCCGCCCTCCGCGTGCTTGCGGCCGAAGTCTGACGCCCTCCCCTCTTCTCAACGCCCTCTCACCCCCTCTCTCCGCTATGTCCCTCACGCTTCGCAAAATTCTGGTCATCAATCCCGGTTCCACCAGCACGAAAGTGGCCGTCTACCACGATGAGCGCCCGGTGCTCATCAAAACCATTCACTACTCGGCCGACGAGCTCGCGCAATTCCCCGACTGTTTCGCGCAACTGCCCACGCGTCGCGAGCGCCTGCTGGAAACGCTGGCCGCCGAAGGCATTCCCTTCGATTTCGATGCCATCATTGCCCGCGGCGGTCTCACACACCCCATTCCCGCCGGGGTCTATGCGGTGAACGACGCCATGCTGCGCGACACGCGCCACGGGGAGCGCCAGCACGTGTGCAACATCGGTTGCCACATCGCCGCGGCGCTCGCCCGACAGTTGCCGGCTTGCCTGGCTTTGGTGGCCGATCCCGAGATCGTCGACGAGATGTTGCCCGAGGCGCACCTCTGCGGTCGTCCGGAAATGGGGCGTGCTAGTGTGTGGCATGCCCTCAATCAGCGCGCCACAGCCCGCCGCCATGCCAAGATTCAGGGGGTGCGCTACGAAGACCTCAACCTCGTCATCGCCCACATGGGCGGCGGCATCACCGTCGGGGCGCATCGTCACGGCAAGTGCATCGAAGTGAACAACGGTCTGGACGGCGACGGTCCGTTCTCGCCTGAGCGGGCCGGCACCCTCCCGGCGGCTGATTTGGTGCGGGCCTGTTTCAGCGGCAAGTGGAGCGAAAGCGAAATGCTCTCTCGCATTGCGGGGCAAGGCGGGCTGGTGGCGTGGCTCGGCACGTCGGATGTGCGCGAAGTGTTGGCGCGCATCGAAGCGGGCGACGCACAGGCGCGCTTGGTGCTTGATGCCATGATCTACGGCGTGGCCAAAACCATCGGTGCGCAGGCCGTTGCGCTCTGCGGACAGGTCGATGCCATCTTGCTCACGGGCGGTTTGGCCCATGCCGACTACATCACTTCGCGTTTGCGCGAGCGGGTGTCGTTCATTGCCCCCGTCCACATCTATCCGGGCGAGAACGAGCTCGAGGCCCTGGCCGAGAATGCGCTGGCGGTGCTGCGCGGCGAGCGCGAAGTGCGCACCTACGCCTGACTACTTCCGCCCTTTCGGGCATCATCACGCACAACAACGCCCCGTTTCCACACTTGGGAAACGGGGCGTTGGTCGGTTATGCCTGTGCTTCTATTGTTTTTTGGGGATCGGGCGGCAGTAATACCACGCGATGAAGGGAGTGTAATCATAGGAACTGACGATGATTTCCAATTCGTCCTTGCCGATACGAATAATCTGAATCGTTAGTTTATCGTTGGCTTTGATTTCGTTCTTTTTTTCGTCATAGGTGTACGTCTCAAAGGGGGCTTCCGGCCTATTGGGGAGAGCGGCGGTTTCCGTAAGTTGTACTTTGCCTTCTTTGAACGTCAAACTACCATATATATGGCTGAACCAGCCCATATAGGGCTCCAAAGCGCCATCTGTTTTAATTTTTCGTTCGACATGAAGCACCCACGAAGTGCCGTCGAGTGCTTTGTGCATTTCTGCTTCTGTGAGTCGTCGCGTTGGTCCCAAAAGAGTTTGTATGCGTTGGTCGGCTTTGGCCGAAAGATCCAGTTGCGGATAGCGTGCGCGATACTCTTCCAACAATTCTTTTTCCGTGCGTGGGGTCGGGCGAGGTGTTTTGTCTTCGTCTTTCTCGCAGGAAACAAAAACGGAGGCAGACAAGAGCAAAAGTAAAGATAAGAGGTACTTCATTGTGCAGCGTGGTTTTTTGTAGTTAGAAATCAACCATGAAATAAGCGTTGTATTCTTTATTTTATGGCAGGCTGAGTTGGATATTTGCAAATGTACACTTTTATTTTTCTATAATCCAAGCGTTTGCTTGTGTTTTTAGTTGTTATTCGCGATAGGGTGTTTTTCTCTTCACAACCATCTCCAACCGGCATAGCGGTTCTCTTTTCTCGCACTTAAATTTGGATTGCATGATGTTTTCCCTCGCCCAGCCATCCGAGAAAAGTGCGCACCTACGCCTGACCGCCCCCCGATCGGCGGTGCGACAAAGCACGGCAACGCCCCGTTTTCCCAAGTTGGAAAACGGGGCGTTGTGCGGTTGTTGAAATCGCTGTTTGGCGATGAATGGTTGTTTTTGTGGACTTAGTCCTCCACGACCTCACCTTTGAGCGTGGCGCTCGAAGCATCGGTGATGCGCACGCGCACCGTCTGTCCGATGCGGCGGTCGCCGCGGGCAATGATCACCACCTTGTTTTGTTCGGTGCGGCCGAAGAGTTCCTCGCGGCTGCGTTTGCTCACCCCCTCGATGAGAATCTCCGCTTCGCGGCCCACCCACGCACGGTTGGCGGTGAGCGAGAGCTCGTTTTGCAGGGCAATGAGTTCGTTGAGTCGGCGCAGTTTCACCTCCTCGGGCACATCGTCGGGCAGGCGCTTCGAAGCGTAGGTGCCGGGGCGCTCGGAATACTTGAACATGAAGGCCGAATCGTAGCCCACGCGGCGCATCATGTCGAGACTCTGGGCGTGGTCGTCCTCCGTCTCGCCGCAGTAGCCGGCAAAGATGTCGGTGGTGATGGCACAGTCGGGCACCAGTCGGCGAATGGCCTCGACGCGGCCCAGATACCACTCGCGGTCGTACTTGCGATTCATGCGTTTGAGCACCGCATCGCTGCCACTTTGCACCGGCAGGTGGATGTGTCGGCACACATTCGGCTCCTCGGCGATGACGCGCAGCGTGGCGTCGCTCATGTCCTTGGGGTGGGGCGTGGAAAAACGGATGCGCATGCCGGGCACGGCGCGTGCCACGGTGCGGAGCAGTTCGGGGAAGAAGACGAAATCGGGGTTGGCGTCGGCCTCGTCCTCGGTGGAGCGGATGTGTTTCGCGGCGATGGCGGCATCGCGTGCCGCCTCTTCGTCCAGGGCAGTGGTGGGGCGCTCGGTCTCGCCGGTGGCATTGCGGCGCGCCTTGTAGGAATTCACGTTCTGTCCCAGGAGGGTCACCTCCTTGAAACCGCGCTTTTCGAGGTCGCGACACTCGTTGATGATGCTCTGCACGTCGCGGCTGCGTTCGCGTCCGCGGGTGTAGGGCACGATGCAGTAATGGCAGAAGTTGTTGCAACCGCGGGTGATGCTCACAAAACCGGAGATTTTCGATCCGCAGAAGCGTTCGGGCATCACGTCGCCGTAGGTTTCGGTGAGCGAGAGGTCGATGTTGATGGCCTTTTGTCCCACTTCGGCCTGCGCCACGAGGTCGGGGAGGGAGAGATAGGCGTCGGGACCGGCCACAAGGTCGGCGTGGTGCTTGGCCAGGAGGTCATCTTTGACGCGTTCGGCCATGCAACCGAGCACACCCAGGATGAGTCGGCGTCCCTTCTTGCGCAGGGCGTGGAGGGCTTCGAGGCGATGAATGATTTTCTGTTCGGCATTGTCGCGCACCGAGCAGGTGTTGAGAAACACGGCGTCGGCTTCGTCGAGCGTTTCGCAGGGTTCGTAGCCGGCCATCTTCATCACGCTGGCCACAACTTCGGAGTCGGCCACGTTCATCTGGCAGCCGTAGGTTTCTATGAGGAGTTTCTTCATTGGAAAATGGGTCTATGTTAGGGCGTCTGTGGGGCGTTTCGTAGCCGGGTATACCGGTTTACGAGTAGACGCGTGTAGGGGTGAACGAGCAGACGCGCGGGAGTTTCGGAGATCGTCGGGGCTGTAGACAGGCGAACGGGGAGGAGTAAACGCGTGTACGCGTCAACTCGTCGGCGCGCGGGAGTTTCGGAGCGTAAATTTCTCGTCTACGCCGTTTACTCGTTTACTGTTTGTCTACCCGTTTACTTTTTTCTCAGCGCCTCCACGGCGAGTCGATAGCTGTCGGTGCCGAATCCCGCGATGACGCCCCGACACACCGCGCCGATGAGCGAGCGATGTCTGAAGTCCTCGCGCGCCTGCACATTCGACAGGTGCACCTCCACCACCGGCAGCGGGGCAATGCTGCTCACGGCATCGCGCAGCGCCACCGAAGTGTGGGTGTAAGCGCCGGCATTGAGCACCACGCCGAGCAAGTTCGGCTCGTCGGCCGCCGCTTGAAGGCGGTCGATGAGCACCCCTTCGTGGTTGCTTTGCAGGTGATCGATGACCAGCGTGCCGTCGTAGCGGCGACGCAGTTCGTCGATGACGTCGGTCAGCGTCGTGTGGCCGTAAATTTGCGGTTCGCGACGCCCGAGAAAATTGAGGTTGGGCCCGTTGAGCACCAACACATGAGGCAGAGCAGACATAAGCATGGGAGGTCAAGGCACGTGTTTTCCCATCGGGATGTTTCGCCGCCGCCGCGCCGTTGTGCAAAGGGGCGCGCGGGGCCTTTCGCTACTGCGGTGGGGCGATGAGAAAACGCGTCGATCGGCTTGAATCGACGGATAATTCTTCGTACATTTGCGCGCAAAAATACGAAATCCGACCGACGTGCGCAACTCCCGTCGTTCAAAACTTGTGAAGCCTGCCGATGAACACCGAACTGCTCCACCACTACGAACAATATCTCCTGCTCGAACAGGGCCTTTCGCCCAACACCCGCGAGGCCTACACCCGCGATCTGCGCCGCTTTTTGGACTATGCCCATTCGCGCGGGGTCGATGCCCTCGATGTCGACCTGCCGCTGCTCGAGGACTACGTGCACAGCCTCTTCGAAGCCGGCATTGCCGCCCGCTCCCTGGCGCGCATGATCAGCAGCGTGCGCTCCTTCTATCGCTACCTGCAGATCGAGGGCTACATGGGCCACGACCCCACCGAACTGCTCACCACGCCGCGCTTGCCCAAGCACCTGCCCGAAGTGCTCACGCTCGAGGAGGTGGAACGCATTCTCGACTCCATCGACCTCTCCACGCCCGAGGGGCTGCGCGATCACTGCCTGATCGAACTGCTCTACAGCTGCGGGTTGCGCGTGAGCGAGGTGTGTGCGCTGCGCCTCTCCGACCTCTTTTTCGACGAAGGCTTTGTGCGCGTCATCGGCAAGGGCAACAAGCAGCGCGTCGTCCCCATTTCGCCGCGGGCGGTGCACGAAATCCGCAACTGGCTCGATGCGCGGGCCGACATCGCCGTGAAATCCGAAGACGAGGACGTGCTTTTCGTCTCCGCCCGCCGCGGACGCCACCTCTCGCGCGTCACGGTGTTTCACAACATCAAGCTGCATGTGGCCGCCGCCGGCATCGACAAAACCGTTTCGCCCCACACCTTCCGCCACACCTTCGCCACCCACCTGCTCGAGGGCGGCGCCTCCTTGCGCGCCATCCAGGTTATGCTCGGCCACGAGGACATCGGCACCACCGAAATCTACACCCATCTCGACACCGCCTACCTGCGCGAACAGGTGCTCGAGCACTTCCCGCGCAACCTCCGCGACGACGCCTCGACAGACGGGGAGCGAGACGAGCCCCAAGCGTGAAATCACACCGTGTGAAGGTCGTCGACCTGCGTTGTGCGAAACGCCACTACCCCTTGTACGCCTGTACAAACGAAGATAGAACCATAAGGGTAGAATAGAACCCTCAGAGTAGAAAATAATATAATAAAAAAATAAGACCCCTACCCCCAAAGCCCCCCTTCCCCTAAAGGTGAGGGGAGCAGTGGCGCGGCGGAAAAACGAGTGTCGGACGTGTCTCGTTTTGAACCGTCCGTTGCGCTCGTCGACCCACCGCCGCAGCGGCACTGTCGCGAAGGGAGCAAAGGGGCGAAGCGCGTGCCGAACGAGCGCGCGCGGAAGGCGCTCCGACCGACCTCCGACGAGGGCGAAAGCAGAGCGGAAAACGGCGATGCAGCTCCCCATTTTTCACCGCAATTGCGCCGCCGCTCGTCGAAAGTTCCCGTGTTTTTTCGGCCCCTTCGGCCGGCCCCGAATTGAGGGCTGCAGCGTTTGGCCGAACGAGGCGAAATGCCTATCTTTGCAATTCATCCGTTCGCCGTCTGCACAGCGCGAACGCCCTAACCTCGCAGCACATGAAAATCCTCATCACCGGAGCCTCCGGTTTCGTCGGTTCGTTTCTCGTCGAACACGGTTTGGAGCTCGGCCACGAAGTGTGGGCGGCCCTCCGTGCCACGAGTTCGCGCCGCTATCTCACCGATCCCCGCATTCGCTTCATCGAGCTCAATCTGGGCGACGACGCCACCCTGCGCCGTCAGCTCTCGGCCCACGGTGCCGCCCACGGCGCGTTCGACTGCGTGATCCACGCCGCCGGTGCCACGAAGGCCGCCGATCTCGAAGCCTTTCGGCGCACCAACACGGCCGGCACCCTGCGCCTGGTCCGCACCCTGCGCGAATTAGACCTGCTGCGCGGGCGCTTCGTCTTCGTCTCCTCGCTCTCGGTCATGGGCCCCGTGGCCGACCCCGTGCAGCGTGTGCCCGCCGAAGCCTATCGGCCCATCGCCGACTCCGACCGCCCCGCACCCAACACGGCCTACGGGCGCTCGAAGCTCGAGGCCGAGGAAGCCCTCACCGGTGTGGAGGGGTTGGACTACGTCATCCTCCGCCCCACCGGCGTCTACGGCCCTCGCGAGCGCGACTATTTCCTCATGGCCGACAGCATTCGCAAGCACATCGACTTCGCCGTGGGCTATCGTCCGCAGCGCCTCACGTTCATCTACGTGCGCGACCTCGTCGACGCCTGCTACGCGGCGCTCTCTCGCGGTGAGCGCGGTCGGGCCTACTTCCTGAGCGACGGCGGCAGCTACGACAGCCGCGAGTTCGGCCGCCTGCTGCAAAGCGAAATGGGCGTGCACGGCGTGCTGCGCATCACCGCCCCCGAGTGGTTCCTGCACGGCGTGTGCGCCCTCGGGAGTTTGAGCTACAAGCTCTTCGGCCGCAAGGGCACAATGCCCCCGACGCTCAATCTCGACAAATTCCGCCTGCTGCGGCAGCGCAACTGGCTGTGCGACATCGAACCCGCCCGCCGCGATTTGGGCTTCGCTCCGCAGTGGACCCTCGCCGCCGGGGTGAAAGAAGCCGTGGCGTGGTACAAGCGCGAAGGTTGGCTCTGATCCCACGCGCTCTCACGCCGCGCCGACAGCGTTCGTGCTCCGTCCGCACAGCCGGCTCCGCTCCACACTGCCCGCCGCCGGGCCTGCTGTCCGAGCGGCACCCCACCCCACGGGGCAAGTGTCCCCACCCGCTGCCCACTGCCGGCTCACCGTGACGCCGCTGGTGCGCACACCCCCCCGATTTCCCCGCATTCATCACAACTCCACCTCCCCTATGCCCCATCCCTTAGCCACCCTTTGCATCACCGCCGCCCTGGCCCTTCCGGCCGTGGCCCAGCGTGGTGCCATCAGCGGCGAAATGCTCGAAAACTTCCGCCGCGAAGTGCCGCAAACTCCCACAGCCCGTGCCCTGCAAAACGCCCTCGTCACCCAAGGTGTGGGCGCACTGGCCACGCGCAACAACGCCGCCGAAGCGGCCGACACCTATTTCTCCAACGAAGCCCCCTCCAAAGGCATCACCGACCAACAATCGTCGGGACGCTGCTGGCTGTTCACGGGCCTGAACGTGATGCGCGCCCAAGTGATCAAGGAGCGCCAACTCGCCAAATTCGAATTTTCGCAGAGCTACAACTCGTTCTACGATCAGTTGGAGAAGGCCAATCTCTTCTTGCAGTCGATGATCGACTACGCCGCCCGCCCCATGGACGACAAGACGGTGGAGTGGCTCTTCAAGAACCCCATTTCCGACGGCGGCACCTTCACCGGCGTGCAGGACGTGGTGAGCAAATACGGCGTGGTGCCCTCGGAGGTGATGCCCGAAAGCTACAACGCCAACAACACCCGCGAAATGGCCGGTGTGCTCGCCCTCAAACTTCGCGAATACGGGCTCGAACTGCGCAAGGCCTACGCCGCCGGTGAGCGCGACGCGAAGCTCCAAAAGCGCAAGACGCGCCAACTCTCGACCATCTACCGCATCCTCACCGCCTGCCTCGGCACGCCCCCGACGGAATTCACCTGGACGCTGCGCGACAAGGACGGCAAGCCCGTGAGCACCGAGCGCTACACTCCGCGTTCGTTCTACGATCGCTTCGTGGGTCGCGACCTCTCGAGCTATGTCATGCTCATGAACGACCCCTCGCGCCCCTATCACAAAACCTACACCATCGATCTCGATCGCCACACCTACGACGGCCACAACTGGACGTACATCAATCTGCCGATGGACGAGATCAAGCAGATGGCCATCGCCTCGATCAAGGACAGCACGCGCATGTACTACTCTTGCGATGTGGGCAAGTTCTACAATCGCAAGACGGGCATCCTCTCGCTCGACAACTTCGACTACGGCGATCTCTTCGACACGACCTTCCCCATGACGAAGGCCGACCGCATCCGCACCTTCGCCTCGGCTTCGAGCCACGCCATGACGCTCTGCGCCGTGGATCTGGACCAAAACGGCAAGCCGCGCAAGTGGAAAGTCGAAAACTCGTGGGGCCCGACCAACGGGGTGGGTGGCCACTTGATCATGACCGACGGCTGGTTTGACGAATACACCTTCCGCTTGGTGGTGGACAAGAAATATGTGCCCGCCGCCACGCTGCGTCTGCTCGAACAGAAACCCACTCTCCTCCCCGCTTGGGATCCGCTCTTCAAGGGTGAGGAGTGAGCCCGACACCGGTAAGTCCGAAATCTCCCGTCAGCTCCGCGGCCGGCGTGAAGATTTCGGACGTTTCGACTAAACGATTTTCTCATGAAATCCATTCGCATCTATTGCAAGAACGACGGCATGTATCACGACGTGCCGAAGGGGGCGACGCTCGAAGAGGTGTATGAGACGCTCGAGCTGAACTTGCCGTGCTGTGTGACGAGCTGTAAGGTGAACAACCGCGTGGAGGGACTGCACTACACGATCAACGACTCGCGCGACCTCGAATATCTCACCCTCGCCTCGCCCTCCGGTCTGCGCACCTACACGCGCAGTCTGTTTTTTGTGCTCTACAAAGCCGTGCGCGATCTCTATCCGGAGGCCGAACTGCGCATCGGCACCCCCGTGTCGGGGGGCTACTTTTGCCGCCTCGCGCTGCCCGGTGGCATCACGCCCGAGGTGCCCGAACGCCTGCGCCGTCGCATGGCCGAGATCGTGGCGAGCGACCTCCCCTTCCGTCGCGTCACGGCCCACACCACTGACGCCATCGAGGTGTTTCGCCGCCAAGGTTTCACGCGCAAGGTGCTCCTGCTCGAAAGCATCGGCGACCTCTACACACACTACTACACCCTCGGCGAGACGGTGGACTACTTCTACTCGGCCCTGCTCTTGCGCACCGGCCAACTCACGGTGTTCGACCTCGTGCCCTTCGGCGAAGGACTGCTGTTGCGCGTGCCCGACCCCGAACACCCCGACCGCCTGCGCCCGATGACCGAGCAGCACAAAATGTTTTCCGTGTTCCAAGAGCAACACCGCCGCCAGGAAATCCTGGGTTGCACGACGGTGGGCGAACTCAACACGCTGATTCGCGCCGGTCACACCAACGATTTGGTCAATGTGGCCGAGGCATTGCAGGAAAAGCAGATCGCGCAGATTGCCGACCACATTGCATCGCACGATGCCCTGCGGGTGGTGCTCATCGCAGGCCCGTCGTCGTCGGGTAAAACGACTTTCTCCAAGCGCCTGAGCGTGCAACTCATGGCTTGCGGCAAGAAACCGGTGTCGATCTCGCTCGACAACTATTTCGTGGACCGCGAACTCACGCCGCTCGACGAGACGGGCGACTACGACTTTGAGCACATCGAGGCGCTCAACCTCCCGCTGTTCAACGATCAGATGAACCGGCTGCTCGTAGGCGAGGAGGTGGAATTGCCGCGCTACGACTTTCCCACGGGCAAGAGCGTGCCTTCGGGGCGCCGCCTGCGTTTGCAGCCCGACACCATCTTGATTCTCGAAGGCAACCACGCCCTCAACCCGCAACTCAGCGCGAAAATTCCCGATGGGGCGAAATACAAAATCTACGCCTCGGCGCTGACCACTATTTCGCTCGACGACCACAACTATATCCCCACCACCGACACGCGTTTGATCCGCCGCATCTGTCGCGACTTCAAATATCGCGGTTATTTGCCGCAGGAAGTGATTCGCCGCTGCCCTTCGGTGACGGCGGGCGAGGAGAAATGGATTTTTCCCTTCCAGGAGGAAGCGGACGCCATGTTCAATTCGGCGCTCATCTACGAACTGGCCGCGCTGCGTGCCCAAGCTTTGCCGCTGTTGGAGATGGTGCCGGAGTGCGCCCCCGAGTATTCGGAGGCCTATCGTCTGCGGAAGTTCATCTCTTATTTCGCTCCGATGCCGCTCGATGCCGTGCCGCCCACGTCGTTGCTGCGTGAGTTCATGGGGCACAGCGTGTTCCAGTATTGAGTGTGCCGAAGGTTCGTGCCGGCGGCCCGGCGTGCCGATCGACGCTCCCCGGTTTCGTCTCGCCCGACGGAACGAAAAAACAAATCCCCGAATGCCGCTGAGTGCATTCGGGGATTTGTGTAGTGTGGGTGGGGCCGCCGCAGGGCGAGATCATCGGCGCGGTCGCGGACGGATGTGGGCAAAGATGCCGCCGGCGGGAGGAGTGGGCTTGTCGGCGGGACGATTGAGCTCGGGGTAGGCGATGCGCGTGTGATAGATCACTTTGAGGCTGTCGATGAAGGTCTGTTTGGCCTCGGTGATGTCGCGGAAGGTGATGGGGCAGTTGGCAAAAGCGCCCGAAGCCACCTGTCCGTCGACGATGCGATTGACCAATTCGGTGATGGATTCCACACTGTAGTCTTTCAAGCTGCGAGAAGAAGCTTCGACCGCGTCGGACATCATGAGAATGGCCTGCTCGAGCGTGAAAGGATTGGGGCCTGGATAGGTGAAGAGGGCTTTGTCGACGTGCTCCTCCCCCTTTTTGTTCACCGCCTGGATGTAGAAGTATTTCACCATCGAGGTGCCGTGGTGGGTGAGGATGAAATCTTTGATCACCTTGGGGAGTCTGTGCTTTTCGGCCAGGTGCACGCCCTCGGTGACGTGCGAAATGATGATTCTGGCCGATTCCTCTTCCGAGAGCTTGTCGTGGGGATTGATGCCGCCTTGGTTTTCGGTGAAGTAGCCGGGGTTGATGAGCTTGCCGATGTCGTGGTAGAGGGCGCCGGTGCGCACCAATTGTACCTTGGCACCGATTTTGGCCGCGACCTCTGCCGCGAGGTTGCCCACTTGAATGGAGTGGATGAAAGTGCCTTGGGCTTCTTTGGCCAGGCGGCGGATGATGGGCAGATTGGTGTTGTTGAGTTCGATGAGCGTCACGCTCGAAGTGAAGCCGAAGGTCTTCTCAATGAGATAGAGCAGGGGGTAGGTGAAGAGCAACGCCACGCCCGAGATGGTCACGTCGCGATACCACGAGCGGTCGACGGCGGCGAGACTTCCGGTCTGGGCGAGTTCGAACACCAAACCGATCACCCAGGCGCAGAGCGTCACGATGAGCGAGGTGAGAAAGATCTGCGAACGCTCGGTGAGATCCTTGATGCAGTAGATGCCCACCACGCCGGCCACGAGTTGCGTGAGGAGAAATTGGTAGCCGTTGTGGAGTGGCAGCGAGGCCACGAAGATCGTCATCACATGGGCCATGAAAGCGGTGCGCGTGTCGGTGAAAACGCGCAGCACAATGGGCAGCATGGCGAAGGGAATGATGTAGACGGAGAAGAATTTGTAGGTGAAAAGTAGATAGGTGAAGAGGGGAAAGAGCGTGATGAGCGAGAAAATGAGGTAGACCGTGTGGGGCGACCGGTAGAGATCGCGGCGGAAGAGCTGGAGGTAGGCGACCAGCAGAGCAAAGAAGGCGGCAATGATGCCAAACTGCCCCAGGAGTATGAATTGGGCGCTGTTGCCCTGCTCTTTTCGGCGCTCGGTTTCGTTTCGCAAGGAGTCGAGAATGGCTTTCTGTCGGGCGGTGACGCGCTCACCGCGGTCGACGATGCGCTCGCCGCGCAACACCAGTCCCGTACTGCTCGAGATGCCGGAGAGGAGTTCGGCTTTTCCCTCCTGGCTCTTGATGCTGTCGAAAACAAGGTTGGCGCTGATGTACTTATGGAGCTGCAATCGCGTCATGAGTTCGCGCGAATAGTGCTCGTCACCCATGATGTGCTCGTAGGCGCTGCGGGGCGAGAAAAGGGTGCCCACATCGCGCGAGACGGCATTGGTGCCGTTGACCACGCGCACGCCGCAGGTGCCGGCGGTCGTGAGATGATTCATCGCATCGCTGCTGACAATACCGGCGGCATAGACCTCTTGCAGCGCGCGCACGGCGTGTTGCACGTAGGCGTCGGGGACGCCGGCAAATTGTCCCGCAGCGCGGTCGGCTGTGAAGTTGTGCACTTGCTGACGGGCGGCGGCTTCGTTGAGATTATAGTAGGGATAGAAGGTGCGCAGGGCGCTGTCGCGCTCGCCGGCCAGCTGTTCGGCCGATTTGGAGATGGGAAATTCGAAATCGGCGATGAGCGGCGCATAGTTCCAGGGCTTCCCCACTTCGTATTCGTAGCCGAATTTGGAGTCGCGCGGCAGGGCGAGCAGCAAACAGGCGATGCTGATGGCACAAACGAGCAGGAGATTGAGCCGATGGTCGATGTGGAGTTTGAGCTTCATGGGCACTTTGAAATGGGTGTGTGGAGCAAATGTACGAATAAATCGCGGTAATGCAAAACTCCCACGGTTCACGAAGCGAACCATGGGAGTGTTTGTGGGTGCACTGCCGAGCAGTCGGCTGTGCGAGTGTGAGGCTTGGCTTATTTGCGCAGACCCAGTGCCTTGACAATGGCGCGATAGCGCTCGATGTCGCGGTCTTTGAGGTAGTTGAGCAGGGCGCGGCGCTTACCTACGAGCTTCACGAGAGCGCGTTCAGTCGTATGATCTTTACGGTTGGCTCTCATGTGTTCCGTCAGGTGGGAGATACGGTATGAAAACAAGGCAACCTGGCTCTCAGCGGAACCGGTGTCCGTGTTAGACTTTCCGTATTGTCCAAAGATCTCACTCTTTTTTGCAGAGTCTAAATACATGGTGATATGAATTAGAATGGTTTGATTCGCGCACGAAAGCACGCGAGTTGGGGCAAAATTACGATGTTCTGCGCTAAGCACCAAGCCTTTGCCTCATTTTTTGTGCTGCCATGCTCTACAAGTGGTGGTTTTGTTGCCGCCGAGGGGCAAAAACGGGGTTCGGCGCGCAGATAGCATATAGAAGATGCGTCGACAACGGCAGCGCGATGCAGCCCACCGGCGGGAAGTGCAGGCACCCGTGGTCGAGGTGGCCCGAAGTCTTCACCAAACGCCGCGCTTTTTGAGCGCGAAGTACTTGCGCACCACGTTGCCCGTGAGCTGTTCGGGTCGGGTGCAGAGGGCATGAATGCCATTGCGGCGGAGTAGATCGACCATTTGCTGCTTTTGCAGCACGAGTTCGGCCGTGAGTGCGTGCACCACGCGTTCGTTCATGTTGCTCTCGGGAGGCAAAGCCGCGGTGGCCGCGGTGAGTTCGGCATCTTCGAAGAACACGACGACCAAAGCATGCTTCTTGGCAATGCGTCGCAGGTGGGGCAACTGCCGGCGGAAGGCGTTTTCGGTGAGGAAGTCGGTGAAGAGCACCATCAGCGCGTGGCGTGGCGCCCGCGCTGCGAGGACCGAGGCCAATTGTGAGAAGTCGCTTTCGGCATAACGCGGTTGGAGGTGGTAGAGCTGTTCGAGGATGAGCCCGAGTTGCTTCGCACTTTTGCGCGGCGGCACCACGACGGGCGCATCGTGCCCGAAGGTGACGAGGCCCGCCAGGTCGTCGTTGTGCATAGCCGTGAACGAAAGTTGGAGCGCCGCGTTGATAGCATGGTCCACCAGGGTCATGTCGTCGAACCGCCGCTGCATGTGTCGGCCGTAGTCCACCAGGGTGTAGACCAACTGCGAGCGTTCGTCGTCGAAATGGTTGACCATCACCTGTTGGCGGCGGGCGGTGGCCTTCCAGTTGATGCGTCGGAAGTCGTCGCCGCGGATGAACTCACGGATTTCCTCAAACTCGGTGGAGTTGTCTACGGTGCGCACCAGGCGTTTGCCCACTTGCACGTCGTTTTTCAGGCGGTATTGGGCTTCGCGTTCGCTGAGGTGGCGAAATTCCGGATAGACTTTGACCTCGGTGCTACCCCAGATGAGGAGGCGGCGCTCCCAAAATCCGATCACGGTGCGGGCGAAGACATAGAAGTTGCCGAAGGCGAAGTGTCCGCGTCGGTCGGGTCGTAGTCGATAGGTGAGCTCTTTGGTTTGTCCGGGGCGCAGCGCCATGTGTCGGTCGGGAAGCGGCGACGAAGCCATGTCTTCCGGCAGTTCGTCGAGGGGAAGAATGCGCGCCGTGAGCCGCGAAGCGTTGCGCACCACGAGTCGCACGGGGTTTTCGGCTCCGAGGCTCAGGCGCGGATCCACTTCTCGCCGGCCCTCACACTGGAGGGAGAGCAGAGCGAAGACCGCATCGAGCACAAGGGCCGCAGCCAAGAGCGCGAGGAGGACGAGCGCCAGCGTGTAGAGCGGTGACCAGAAGAAGCCGACGGCCGAAAGCAGGGCCACGACGGCCGAGAGCACAAAGAATCGCGGGGTGAGAAACATGGAATGGGCGGGAGGCGAAGAAGGAGAGGATTATTGCGGGATTTCGGTGGACTCAAGCAGCGCATCGACGATGCGTTTTGCGGTGTAACCGTTCATCTCGGCATCGGGAGTGAGGGAGAGGCGGTGGCAGAGCACGGCAGGTGCCACGGCTTTCACGTCGTCGGGGATCACAAAGTCGCGACCGGCGAGCAGCGCAGTGGCCTTGGCACAGCGCAACAGTGCGACGGTGGCACGCGGCGAAGCGCCCAGATCGAGCAACGGTGAGGTGCGTGTGCCTTCGACCAGGCCGGTGATGTAGTGCAGGATGCGCTCGTCGGCCACCACTTGGGGCAGCATTTTGCGCATCTCGAGCAGTTCTTCGGCCGTGATCACGGGCTCTTGAGCGCTCACGTCGCTCAGATTGCGGCCGGCATTGTAGCGATTCAGGATTTCGAGCTCCTCTTCGTGCGAGGGATAGCCCATTTCGACCTTCAGGAGGAAGCGGTCGAGCTGCGCCTCGGGGAGACGATAGGTGCCTTCCTGTTCCACGGGGTTTTGTGTCGCGATGACCAGATAGCAAGGGTCGAGCTTTCGGGTGTTGCCGTCGAGGGTCACCTGTCGTTCCTCCATCACTTCGAAGAGCGCCGCTTGGGTTTTGGCCGGAGCGCGGTTGATTTCGTCGACGAGGAGCACCTGGGTGAAGACGGGTCCCGGGTGGAAATCAAACTGCTGGGTGCCGAGGTTGAAGATCGAGGTGCCCAAGACGTCGGTGGGCATGAGGTCGGGGGTGAACTGCACGCGGCGGAAGTCGGCACGAACGAGTCGGGCGAGGGTTTTGGCCAGGAGGGTTTTGGCCACACCGGGCACGCCTTCGAGCAGCACGTGGCCGTCGGCCATGAGCGCTGTGAGGAGCAGATGCACGGGCAGGGATTGTCCCACCACATTGTCGGCCACATGGGTGCGGAGCGTGGCGATGCGTTCGGAGAAAGCGGTGAGATCGAGGCGATTGTCGTTGGACATAAGAGGTCAGGTGTTAGGTTGCGATTGAAGAATGGCGAGCAAGAGCTGCGTGAAGTGCGAGTATTTTTGGAACTGCGAGCGAGTCACGAAGGGCACTCGGTTTTCGGTGTCGAGCAGTCCGTCGAGTTGTGCGAGTCGCTCGGCAAGATTGTCGTGTGGAAGGAGGCCGCGGGTGTCTCTCTCCGCGATTTGCGGCGCATAGTCGGCCAGACAGTCGTGCGGCTCGAATCGATATTCGTTTCGCAGGAGGTCGAGCAGCAAGCGCAGCTCGTTTCGCACGAGGGAAGTGTAGTTGTGCTTGTTTTTGAACAGTGTGCTGAGCTGTCGGGCGAAGGCCAGCGACGAATTGCGCACGCGAGGCAGGTAGCGCTCGGCGCGGAAGCGGCGGCGCGTGTTGAAGAGCAGTGCCAAAATGGCCATGCCGATCGGAATCCACAGCGCCAGACGCAGCGGCGGCCGCTCGATGAAGAAGGAGAACGGGGTGTTGTAGTCATCTTCTTGCGCATCGCCGGTCTTATTTTTGTAAGTAGCATTGACGAAGCACACCGGGCGGTTGTCGAGATCGGCCAGGAGGGGGCGTGCCAGTCCGCGCCATTGCGACACGGAGAACCCGTAGTTGGTGAACATTGCGCCGCCGGCGATCCACGTGATCGAGCCGCCCGAGGCAAACTCGTAGCGCAGGCCGTAGACGTTCCCGTCTTCGTCGGAGAGCACCACGCGGAGGGCCTGCGGTTGGTAGGTCGTGATGTTAGCCTCCTGTCTTTCTTCTGTGCGCTCGAATCGCAAAGACGAGATCGGGATGAAAATGTCCTGCGCTCCCGTTCGCCGGTGGCCGAAAGCCAGCGTGTTGTGGGCTTTCTTGGTGTCCAAGGAGACGAATGGGGCGCCGATCATGCAGTCGAACACCGTTTCCCGGCCGCCCTTTTCGCTCATGTCGATTTGTTCGTTGTCGTAGATGAGCGGAAAAGGCAGGAGTGTCCTTTTCCCCTTGGGCACGTTCTGTGCGTCGTTGAGATCAAGTTGCCAGTCCCCTCCGGCAGGATTGGCTGTCAGTCCAAAAAAGGAGTGGTCGGTGTCCGACGTGATGTGGGTGTTGTAGACAATGCGCCGGCCGTTGCGGGCCAATTGTGCCATGCGCTGCAGCTGTTCCAGATTGTTCTCCGGTGCGTAAGAGTTCGCCAAGGCAAAGACAATGAGGTTCTCGTTCGAGTCGTTTTTCTCTTGTTGTTTCAGCGTCGAATCGAGGTCGTCGCTCACGCGATAGCCGTGGCTGAACGAATGGCTGAGCACATCGTGCATCACCTTTTGGGCAAAAGGCTCCTCGCTGTTCAGATCGGTAGGGGAAGTTCTCCAATCGTAGGATTTCGGCACGAGCAAGGCGTAGAGCCCCACGCCGATCGCCACGACGGCGAGGAAGGCGTAGAGGACAAAGTTAGACTCTTTTTTCATGCCTCACCTCCTTTCTTGCTTTGGTGTGGGTCGGTGTTTTTGTTTTGTTCGATGTGCCCCACCCACGTTCGGCATTCTGCCACGAGTTCGGCCGTGGCCTCATAGTGTCCGTAGCACACGTAGAGATAGTGGCGGGTGAGTCGTCGCATGGCGGGGGCTTCCCAGGCTTGTTCTTTCTCGAGCAGTCGCTCATAGTCCGAAGGGGTGCGCGCCGGCAACCATTCCAGTCGTCCGCGGTCGCAGAGGGTGCGCAAAGCCGTGAGATAAAGCAGTTTCACCAGTTCGGGGAAATCCTGCTCTTCGTCTGCTTCTTGCAGTTCGTTGGGCAGATCGTGGGCATAGATATCGGTGTCCACCGTCGATTCGTCCCAGGTGGGCGTTTTCCGCTTCAGGGCGAAGCGCTCTTTCAGGTAGTCGAAGAGTCCCGCTTTGTAGCAAATGAGCACAATGATGGCCACGCCGATGAGGATCGTGAGGGTTTTCGACAGCGTGGCGTGCTTCTCTAAGAAGCGGATGAGGGCACCGATCCAATCATAGGACTTCTGGGTGACGTGTTGAGCCGTCTCGGGCGGCGGAGGCGGCGGTTCGACGTGGAGTCGCCGTGCCAAGTCCTCGGCATAGCTTTGTGCCGGTGTGGGGACGGAGTCGTTGAGGTGAAATTGAGGCATGAGCGCAACGTTTGTGCGAGAGAGGTGAGTCAAAAGGTGTCGAGGCGGCGGTAGAGTCCGCGATGGTCAGTGCAGTCGACCACGTGTCCGAGCATATAGGTGGAGATGACGAAGATGAACGTGATCGGAATTTGGTAGACGCCCGCAACGAGCACGGTTGTGATCACCTCGAACAGGCGAGGTGAAATGACGCTGTCGATGGCGTTTAAGTAAGCTTTGGGCAGGAACCCGGTCACTATTTCGATCCAACCGGAGAGTGAGATCAGCCAGCCCGATACGCCAACGGTGCCCACCCAAATGCCGAAGCAAAACAGCACGGAAAATAGTGGGAAAAGGCTTTCGCGGATCATTCGCGGCAGCATGGAGAGGAGCGATTCGCCGGGTGTCGGGCGAAAAACGAGCAGCAGTGGCGCGACAAAGCAGAGCAGTGTGACAAAGAACGACAGCCAGAAGCCGTCAACGGCTGAGCTGAAGAGCATCACCACCACGAGCACCACGGCCGAAAGGAACATGCGCAGCAGAGGCAGATGGCGGAAGCCGGGGAGGGAGACGAAGGAGGTTTCCCACAATTCGCTGCGCGGTTCGAATAGTTGGGCATTTTCGTCCGAAAGCTTCGCGTTTTCGTCGTCTCGGCCTGTGGTTTTGCGCAGCGCTTCGGTGCCCGCTTGGTCGTCGGCCAAGATTTGCTCGCTCAGATTCCACCACAACCAAAGCGTGCACACGATCAGACCCAAACGGGGGAGGTCGAACCAGTGGAAGATCGCCATCAGGAGGAGATTCACCGCCCAGATGCGCAACACCACGTTGCGGCGATGTTGCCAAAGCGAGAAGAGAGCGGTGGAGATGAAGGCGCCCCCGGGGCGCTCTTTATAGAGTGTGGCCATGTCGATGGAGTCTTTGAGGAAGGAAAATGGTGAGCCAGCTCACTAAGAGGAATCCGCCGATGACAAAGCTCACGCGCAGGAAGAGCGGTGCCTCGGTGTGGCGGGTGATGTAGGATTCGATCAGCGCGGCCACGAAGGTGAGGGGCAGCACGCCCATGAGCATGAGGAGTCCGCGGCGGGCACTGTGGCGAAAGGCTTCGATGCGCGAGCGGCGTCCCGGGAAGAGCCAACCCGTGGCCAGGGCCAGTGACGCACCGCCTGTGAGAATGATGGTGGGAATCTCGAGCGAACCGTGTAGATTCACCACAAAGAGCGCTTCGGTGACCGCGCCGTGCTGCATGAGAAAGGTTTCGAAGCAGCCGAACATCACGCCGTTGTAGAGAATGATGAGCAGGGCGCCCGGCAAGGCCATGAGGCCGAAAAGGAAGGTGCGCACGTCGATGAGGGCATTGTTGAAGAAGATGCCCCAAAACATGCCCAGCGCGTCTTTGTCTTTGTAGACCGCCATCGGGTCGCCCCGGGCTATGTTTTCGAGCGTCATTTCCACATAGTTGTTGCCGAGGATTTGGCGCGCGAAGTCGGGTTCCATCTGCTGTGTGAGCACGCCCACCAACGTGGCGATGAGGAAGACCACGAGCGAAATGAGGAGTTCGCGCCGCGAATAGTAGAAGGCCATCGGGATGTCGTACCTAAGTGTGCGCACCACCTCGCCCCAACGGTTGGGTCGTTGGCCGTAGACGTGCTGATGAAACCTACGTGCGATGCGTTCGAGGTAGTCGGTGACGGGACTCTCGGCGAAATGCGTTTGGGCGAAGGCCAGATCGGTCGACACATCGAGATAGATCTCGGCGATATGGTCGGGATTGAGCGAGGCGATGGCTTGACCCGAAGCTTCATATCGCTCCCATTTTTTTGTGTTGAGTCGTACAAATTCAGCTTCTCTCATGGGTTGGGGGCTATGGAGGAGTGTTTTTTATAGGAGGGTGTGGCGGTGCCGTTGCGCGTGGCGAGGTTTGAGCGCAGCACCCCGGAAGGGCTGGCCGATTCGCCGGGGGCACCTCTCTCGGGCCGAGGAAAGTTAGTGATTCTGTGGCGGAGACGAGGCAAAAGTAGTAAATGTTTTGGTAAAACAAGGGGGCTTTGCTTAGAAAGATGTATTTTTGTGGCGTGGTATTCGCAATTGAGGGCAATCACCCCCACATTTCTCAGCTTTCTTTAAACCCCGATGGTAGAGACGGTTGCATTCCACCGCTTTGCCCCACCGTTCCGCCCCTCGTTGCCCGCCGCGTGCCACGGCCCTCGGCTTGCACCGGTACCACCCGAGTCGCTCGGTTCTGCACCCGCCTGATGGCGCTGTGCGTTGGCCCACGTCTCCCCCACTCGCTTGTTTCACTCCCCCTTCTCTCCTTGTTTCGCCATGCCTGAATTTATTTCTGTCGAAAACGTCCGCATTTCTCTCCTTCCCGCCACGTTGGTGCGTCGCTTCGCAGCCATCTTGATCGACATTATTTCCGTCTTTACTGTGATCATGATCGGAGGTACGACCTTCGGTATGTTGATTTCGTCATGGGATCGCATCTTGTTGCCGGTGGCCGTGCTGGTGTTGTTGCTGCTCCCCGCCATCGAGGAAGTGATCTTCGACGGGCGCACGCTCGGCAAGCTCTGTTTGGGGCTTCGTGTCGTGCAGATCGACGGCAGCGCCCCCACCGTTTGGGCCCTGTTGCTGCGCTATTTCCTGTTGTGGGTCGACGTGTTCGGCAGTTTCGGCACGGGCTTGTTGCTCATGTTCGGCACGAAGTTGCACCGCCGTTGGGGCGATATGGCCGCCGGCACGTTTGTGGCGCAACGCGACCGGCAAAACAGTGCGCGTTCCCCGCTCAGTTCTTTTGCCGATCGGCCCAACTACACCCGCACCTTTGCGCACATCGACCGCATCGATGCCCGCCGTGCCGCACTCATCTCGCGTGCGCTGGGCGCTGCCTGCATGCACGCCGGCACGTTCGCGGCCTACGATTTCGCACAGCGGGTCGAAGCCGTGGTGGGCGGGCGCCTGCCCGAGGAAGACGACCTGCGCTATCTCTCCGCAGTGCTCTATGCCTATCGCCACGCCGCTTGATTTTCGGCAGCACTTCCCGCCTTCGCTCCGCTCCACCGTGACCGCCGTTCGTTTGCAACGCCGGTCACGGTGTTTTTTGTGTGTAGGGCTACAAACTCTTCGTTTTTTTTAATCAGAAGCAAATTGCATCAAAATAAGATTGTATATTTGTCGGCGAAAAACTATTGGAAGTGTAAAATAATATCACCATCCTTTATCTATATGGAAGAATATCTCACGACAGGCAGCCTTGTTTCGGTGGCTGAACTGATGGGGCGTAAATTCAGAGTCCCGGCTTATCAACGAGGCTATCGGTGGACGAAAAAGGAAGTGACCGATCTGCTCGAAGATCTTTGGGAATTTCATCAGTCTGAGCCGAAGAAGCAACAATTTTATTGTCTCCAGCCCATCGTTATCCAAAAGAACGGTGAGTTTTATGATGTCTTGGACGGACAACAACGCCTGACCACCTTGTATCTATTGCTCAGTTATTTAGATGATCGCCGCCGAGAAGATGGGTACTCGGCTCCACTTTTTGAAATCAGTTACGCCTCTCGGCCCGAGAGCCAACAATTTTTGGCCGCGGGTGGGTTCCGGGAAGCAAGTGATGGACGTAATATAGATTTCGCCTACATGTCTTCGGCTTATCAGACCATCAAAGAATGGTTTGAACCGGCAGATCCCACAGACAACAGCCATCAGGGAGCAAAAGGAAAACTCATACCGCTCTTATTGGATAAGAGTGGCATAGGGGCGAACGTTCGTTTTGTTTACTATGAAGTGGGTGCGGACGAGCATCCTATTCAGGTGTTTCTCCGCCTCAATAAGGGTAAAATCCCCCTTACTGACGGAGAATTGGTCAAGGCCTTGCTGTTGCAAACGGACAAGTACGCCGCGTTGAATGAAAAGGACGGAGTCCGCGTGGCCGATGAAGTGAAGAGTCGGTTGGATCTCATCGCCGCCGAGTGGCATAAGATCGAGACGCGTCTACACGAATCGGAGTTTTGGGGCTTTCTCGGGGTGAAACTTCCCGGTGCTTCGCACATCGACCTACTTTTACGTGTGTTGGCCAAGTCTCTTCCCGGTGATCCTGCTGTCGATTGGGACAACCCCCGAAACAGCCGCCCTGCATTTACGGTCTTGCACAATTATATAGAGCAATGTCTCGCTGAGGGAAACGGGAAAGAGTCCGAATCCAAAGCACGTTTTCGGCTCGAAATCGTAGAACAGTTGTGGGAGCGCGTGGTGATGCTCTTCGAGATTTTAGAAGTTTGGTGGAACGATTACGAGATTTACCACTACATCGGCTATTTGCTACACTTTGTTGCGTCGGAAAATCGCGAAGAGTGTATCTTCAATTGGCTTCAATGCTTTGAAAAAGAAGGCATCATGAAGTTTAAGCAACAACTTCTTGGTGAAATCAGTGACTATATCAAATCTATTAAAGATCCGGCCTCCCTCGTCTACGAGAATGCAGAAGGCGATAAGGGCGACCATTCGGCGATTCACACACTGCTGTTGTTACATAATGTACACCGCACGATGCAGAATCCGGAAAAAATGCGCTTCCCCTTCCATTTGTTTTGCAAAGAGAAGTGGGAACTCGAGCACATCTATCCGCAGCATCCCGAAATACCGGAGAAATGGGAAGAACGAAAGGAGTGGCTGAAGAATGTTTCCGAGAACGTGGAAAAAGGAATCATTGCTTTTCCCGAAGAACTTAAAAGCACAATAAAAGAGTTGTTCAATCAGACGGAATCGAATGAGGAAAAGGGAGCTTTGGATGAGCATTTCCAAAGCATCTTGCAAGCTTATTGGGCAACTCCCAACGCGATTGACAAAGCAGAAGACCTCCACAGCGTCGGCAATCTCTGTTTGTTGCCCAAAGCACTGAATATCTCGGTGAGCAATCATCCATTCGCTGTAAAACGAAACATCTTGCGCCAAAAAGTGGGGGCAGCCTACGTTCCCACCGCCACGCGAGAGGTTTTTAATAAGGTCTTCTCTGCGCATCCCGCCTCTTATCTCTATTGGGAAGCCACAGATGTACAGGATTATCTCAAAGAGCTGTGCGCAACTTACCATTTCTATGTATCCTCTAAAGCTGACAATCCATGAATAAAACCAACCTCTTGGCTTTCCTAACGGATAAATACGTTCGGATTCCACAACTGCAGCGCGATTATGTGCAAGGGAGCGACAAGGCGAAGGAAATCCGCGATCTGTTTATCTGCGATCTTGTGGAGACTTTGTCTGCCGATACTCCAGAAGCTAAGCAGAAAACCTTACATCTCGATTTCATTTACGGCAGCACGTACGAAGAAGCCCCGGCTTCCGGACTGCATCCACATTGGAAAGAGGGAGAACTTCATTTTGACATCCCTAATTCGGATGTTAACGAACCGACAAAGGTATTTCTTCCTCTCGACGGACAGCAACGACTCACCAGTTTGTGGCTGCTGCACTGGATGTTGTGTTCCGAAACAGAAGTCGACGCAGCGAAAAAGTTGCTTTCGCATTTCAGTTACGCCACGCGTTCTTCCTCTCGCCGCTTCTGTGCCGCTTTGGTGGCGCACATTGGCGACGGAGAACTGAAGCAGCAGCTGAAAACCAACAAGGCGAAGTCCACTCTCATGGAAGCCCCGTGGTTCCTTCCCGCTTGGCAGAAAGACCCTACGGTCAATTCGATGATCGAAATGCTCGTTGCCATCGGAACAAGATTGGGTGAAGTAGATACAGCTCCACTTTGGAAGCGTTTGCAGGAAGGTGCGATTACTTTCACTGTGATCGAGATCCAAAGCAACGAGTTTCGTCTGACCGATGAGCTGTATATCAAGATGAACAACCGCGGTCGTATGCTCACCGATTGGGAGTGCGACAAGGCAAAGGCCATAGAATGTTTGGGTGAAGTCGTTTTCACAGAGGAGAACGCGGGTTTGTGGGAAAGCCTTCAAGCGAATGAGCAGGAGAAAACGCCGGCCGATTATTTTTCTTTCCGAATCGATGGCCGTTGGCAGGACTTCTTTTGGCATCTCTCTCGTGGAAGGGAGAGCCCTCTCGAAGACCGTGTGCAGCGATCAGACGAAATGATGCGCTCTTTCTTCACTTGGTGGGCAGAATACCGATACTATCATTATAACACGGGAGAATGTTCAGACAAAATGCACGTGTTCAAAAGCGCGAAAGAGATCGCTCTTCTCTTTCAAGTCTTGAATAAACTCCATGAAATCGGTTGCCCTCACGGGGAAAGCGTCGAGAATCAAGACCAAGAGAAGGAATTTCTCGAAACGGCTTTCGGTGTCGTGGATGAAATGCCCGTAGAAGTTCGGCTTCACTTCACCGGAAGCGAAGGAAACGAGAGCCGGGTGGGCGATTTGTTTCGCTTGCTCTGTGAAGGTAAGCTCGAACGTCGCCACCAGGTGCTGGTCTATTACCTTTTGCTTCGACTGGTTAAGTACAATGAGAAGGCGACAGACGCGAACCTCCACGATTTCCTCCGCGTGGTGCGCAATTTCCTCTATGGCATCAGGAAAACCGAGAAAATGGCCTTCAACAGCGGTATTGAACTCAAAGAACTGAGTGGATATGCGAAGTATTTAGACGAAGTCCTCGGTGAGAAAGAAGTATATGCAGGCCTATCATCGAAAGAGATCTCTGAGGGAACCTTTCAAAATATGTCTGCTTTCCGTCACGAAGTGGAGAAAGCAAAATGGATTTGCGCACATCCGGCGGAGAAGACTGCACTTTTCCAACTCGAAGAGCACGATTTGCTCCGCGGCTTCCTCCGCAATCTGCCTTGGCAGGACAGTTCCGGCATCAACATACGCCGACTTCGCGAGGCCTTCTTCGAAGTTTTCGGCAGTCCTAGGCAGCAGGAAACGGAGAAACCGAGCGATAAGTTAGTGGCACGTGCCCTCGTCGCTTGTGGTTTCCGGGGCATACTCAACAAAGGAATTAAAAATTATACTTGGTGGGCCTATAGTTTTGGTGGCAACGAATCACGTTGGCGCTTTGTGCTCACCTATCCTTTAGATAAGCGAAACAACGACACTACCGGCAGACATACTTTATGCGAAGCTTTGCAGGAACTGTTCAAGCAGTATATTGACAAGCAGTATATCGAACAGAGCTGTACTCCAGAAGAGCGTTTGCAGGCCAAAGAGCGTCGTTTGAAGGCCATCATCGACGAGTTTCTCGCGAAGGCCGAGAATTCGGAAAAAACGCCGTGGTACTATTTGGTCAAATATGCTGAGCTTTGGTCGGGAAATATCTATCATTTTGCTTTCGGTGGCGATAAGGATACGTTCGAGCGAAAATTGAATGATAGGGTTGACCGTCCATTGGCTTCTCAGCATTGGAAACCATTTGTGTTCATGGTTCGGAAACATTTGGAGAAGCGCACCGAACCGAAAAACGTAGACTGGAAGAATTTTCCCCTCTACGAGCGATATGAGAACGACGCTAAGAGTAGGAAATTCGCACTTTACCTTAGTAACCATGAGTGGAATCTTGCCATTCCGCTCATGAAGGAGGAACAGGAAGATCAAGCACTTCGAGACAAGCACGATTTGGCAAAGGAGATCCGGGCATTGTTGAGCGATTTCATCCTTGAAGACTATGATCCCCACAATAAAGAAAACGACATTCGCTACATCATTCGCCCCCAAGCCTCCGATGCTTCCCCCGATATGGTCGAATTCGGCATTTCCATTGCGGAAAAGCTGATTGGTTTGATTTAGTGTCGCAGGCATTCGTCTGCACTTCGATGGAAAATGCAAAGCCGCACCACAAAAGAGTGGTGCGGCTTTTTGTATTCCCCCCATTCCCGTGCTTGGTCGTGCGCGGGGGAAATGGTAACTTCGCAGCCAGAAACAAAAACTATCCGTTCATTATGAAGCAATTCTCCACTTCGTCCCGCGTATCGACGCGGCGCGGATTGTTGGCAGTGAGCCCTTTGTTACTCATGGTCGTGCTTTTCCTCGCGATGAGCTTTGTGACCGGCAGTTTCTACAAAGTGCCGCTCGTCATCGTCTTCATTATCGCCTCGGCCTACGCCCTTTTCATCACCAACCACCCCGATGCCACTCGCCCCGCGGAATCCGAACTCCACCGCGGCCTACTTCCCATCGCCGAACGCGTGAGTGTGTTCAGTCGCGGTGCGGGTGAGAAAAATTTGATGATGATGCTTTGGATTTTCATCCTCGCCGGCGCGTTTGCGGCCTCGGCCAAACAGATGGGTGCCATCGATTCGACGGTCGCCATGACGCTGCGTGCGCTTCCCGTCTCGCTGTTGGTGCCCGGATTGTTCCTGGCGGCCTGCTTTGTCTCGCTGAGCATCGGCACGAGCGTGGGCACAGTCATGGCCTTGGTGCCCGTTGCCACCGGTGTGGCCTCGTCTTCCGGTCTCGCCCTCCCCTTGGTGGTCGGTGCCGTGGTGGGCGGTGCGTTTTTCGGCGACAATCTTTCGTTCATTTCCGACACCACCATCGTGGCCACCCGCTCGCAAGGCGTGCGACTCAGCGACAAGTTCCGCACCAACATCCGCATCGCATTGCCCGCCGCGGTGATTTGCTTCGCGCTCTACTGCGTGTTGGGCCACGGCGGCCACAATGTGGCTTCGATTCCCGATTTCAGTCTCTTGAAAGTCGTGCCTTACCTCGCTGTGTTGGTGGCCGCGGTGCTCGGTGTCGACGTGATGCTGGTGTTGCTGCTGGGCAATGTCCTCACCGGCGCCATCGGTTTGGCCACCGGCTCCTTTGATGTGGCCGGATGGTTCGCGTCGATGGCCAAAGGCGTGTCGGGCATGAACGAAACCATCCTCATCGCCCTCTTGGCCGGGGGACTGATGGAAGTGATTCGCCACAACGGCGGCATCGACTTCCTCATTTCGCGCCTCACGCGCCACATTCGCGGCAAGCGCGGCGCCGAAGCCGCCATCTCTGCCCTGGTGGTGCTCACCAACTGCGTGACGGCCAACAATACCGTAGCGATTCTGAGCGTGGGCCGCATCTCCAGCGACATCGCCGACCGCTACGGCGTGAACAAGTGCAAGAGCGCTTCGCTCCTCGACACCTTCTCGTGCGTGGCGCAGGGACTCTTGCCCTATGGCGCGCAGTTGCTCCTCGCTTCCAGTCTGGCCGCGCTCAGTCCCCTTCAAATCATTCCCTACCTTTACTACAATTTCCTGCTCGGCGTGGTGGCCATTGGTGGCATTCTCTTGCGCTATCCGCGCAAATACAGCTGATGTTGCCGCCGACCGCGCCTTCGGCCGACGACGGTGCCGACAGGTGCAGCTAAACCAAGGGCAGTGGCGAATGAGCTCAGGGCATTTCCCCATCGAACGATCGCGGTGGTCTCCGTTGCGAGACACCATTCGCGCGATGCGATGGGGAAATGCCCTTTTCTGTGTGCCGACCCACGGCGTCGACGGGCGGGGAGCAGTCCGGTTGCTTGCGTCGTAGCACAGACGGAAGCCACCCCACGGCAAACAGCAGGGCGAGCGGGAGCACAAATCGGCGAGGGAGAGAAAAAGAGAGGCTGTTTTCCGATTAGACCAAGGTGAAGGGCAAAAAAAATGGGATACCACTGTATCCCAACCTTGTTAACCTTAAATCTAATACTATGAAAAACACGATGCGAAGTTAGCCATTCTCGATTTTCACTCCAAACGAAATCATCACAAACTGCTTATTTGATTGGTTTGTTAACTAAATCGGGGGGGGTAAATGATTGTTTTGAGAATTTGGTGGGGCGCTTTGTTTGTTACATCCCCGATTTGCAGAGCTCAGCGGGGAAGTGTCGACGGCAGACTCCGCCTTTTCGGTCGTGTCACGCGGGCAGCGGTTGTCCCTGTCGCATCGTGTCGAGCCGGCGCCGGCAGCATGTCGCATAGGATCCGCAGCGAGGTCGCGCCTCGTCGCACCGCGCCGTAGCCCCTTCGCGCTGTCGACGTGCCCCAAGCCAAAAACGTGGACAAATCTTGCGATAGGCACCCGTTGCACGGACGAAAGACACTTTCCTACAGTAAAAAACTCGTTTTTCGTTCGCTTACCGGGCGAAAAAGCGCGAGTCTACAAAAAAATAGCTAACTTTACGGCGCGAAATTTCGCGTACGAGGCTCTTCTCCTCCGTATGTTTTCACCTCTCTCATTCCTTCGGGCGTGGCACATCTCCGCCGGTGGCGCCGACTTGTCCACTCCCCTCAGCAACGAATGCCCTCACAATGGAAGTAAACCCCTGTAAGAAATGCGGTCGCCCCGTATCGGTGCACGCCGAATATTGCCCCTATTGCGGTTGCGTGGTCGATCGTCGTCCGTTTGTTCCCGCCTCGTCCAAATCGGCCCCCGCCGTCAACCGTCCCGCGCCCGCCGCGCCGACGACACCTCCCCCCGCTGCGCCGACTCCCGCGGCTCCTGCCGCACCGGCGCCCACTGCGTCGACGGTGCCCGGCCCTGAGTTGCAAGACGTGCAGCGTCTCGGCGCCGAACTCGGGCTCACCGGCGCCACCTCCACCCCTGCTGTCTCGACGGCATCGGGTGCTGCCGACTCCGACTCCGCCGCAGTCGGCACCCCCTCCTCCACTTCCACCCCGACTCCGCCGCCCGCCGCACCCGAAACGCCTTCCGTTCGCCCGTCGGCCGCTCCGCCCGTGGCACCGCCCCCCGCGTCGCCCACATTCCCGGACGACGACGACGAAACACCCCGCCGTTCCGGAGGCGGCATGAAGTGGGCGCTCGGTTTGCTCGCCCTGGTCATCGCCGGTTGTGCCGCCGGAGGCTATTATTATTACGATCACTATCTCGCAGCCCCCGCACCCGCGGAAGAAAAGTCCATGGCGCGTCCCGACACCACCCCCGCCAAACCGGCTCCGGTGGCTGACAACGAGGCCGAAATGCGCGAGAAGGTCATCACCTATTGGGACGTTTACGCCAAGCGATCGAGCGGACTGATCATTCAGTACAGCAATGCGCAGCTTCGCAAGATGCTCGAGGCCAAAGGCTTCGTGCTCAAGACCGACAACAGCGCCGACAGCGCTCCGGCCGAGGGAGAAGCGCAGCCCGAACAAAGCCAGGTCTACGAGCTCACCACCAACAAGGGAGAAGTGCTCTGCCGCTTTGTGCTGAACAACGACCGCGTGTACAACGAACTCTGGTTCAAATATCCTGAAGACAAAGCCGCCTTCGTGAAAGGCGCCGCCGCTTCCGGTTTCAAAGCCGGCACTTCGGCCGATCGCGAAACGAAGGTCCCCACCTACTATTCGTCGTTTGCCTCCGACAGCGTGCGCACCTATCCCAACACGCGCCACGATTACATTGTGGCCGGCAACGAAACCCTCAAACTCTGTCGCGAACGCGAGCGCTAAGCTCCACTTCGCTCGGTTTACTCTCCCCATTTCAGCCCGACTCCCCGACAGCACCGCAATGCTGTCGGGGAGTCGTGTTTTGTTGTGTGGAGTCTTGCGGGGCGACCGCCCGCGTCGCAGACGTTTGCGGCCGCAGTGCAGGCGAGCCGTCTGCGAGCTTATGCTTCGCTCCATTCGTCGAGGTGCAACCCGTCGTCGGCCACGCGGAGCAAACGCGGAGGTCGGTCGGGCGAGAAACGCGCACCGACCGCCAGCGCCACGTGCCCCATGGTGCGCCGCAGGTTGATTTCCACATAGGGCAACCACCCTTCTCTTGCCCCCAGCACATCCACGCCCAAAGGCCCCACGTAGCGCATCGTTTCGTCGGCTTGGCCGGCACCGTAGCAGGCTTCGAGGCGTGAGGCCGTACGCTCAATGAGGGTCTCGAGCACCGTTTCGGAGAGCGGGCACCCGGCTTTCGCCGCGCAGTCAAGCCAGGTGCGTCGCAGGCGGTCGGGGTGCGCTGTGAGATTGCCGCCGTAGGCCCCGCCGGGCGCCGTGGTGAAGAGCGAAAGTCCCTCGAAATGCACCCTCCCATCGGCGTCGACGGTGAATTCTATCGCCGCATCGAGCAGGCCTTCGCAGCGCGCCTGCACTTCCACCCCGTCTTGCAGGCGCACCGCTTTGTCGATGCGCCGCCTGCACGCCGCGTCGTCGGCAAACGGCCACACGCCCCGCCCGCTGCAACTCCAGGGCTGTTTCACCATCGCCCGCCCGTCCATCGCCCGTGCAGCCTCCACCGCCGCTGCCGTCGAGGTGCAAAACACTGCACGGGGCTTCACCACACCCGGCAGGTCGTCGACGTGCAACCCTTCGGCCCATCGCACCCCCGTCTCCCGACTGCTCATGCGGCGCAGCGCACACAGGCGTTCGTCGGAGGGAAGCAGGCGTTCGGGCGCCCCGAGTCGGCGCAGCAGCCCCACAATGTGCCGGTCCCAGCCCCACGGTTCGATGCGCTCCACCGCCGTCCAGTCGGGCACCTCCACCCCCTCTGTTCCGCCCGACGCCGGCAGTCGGAGGCACACATCGCCTTCGGCCGCCCATTGCAGGGGCAGTTCGGCCAGCGCATGGGCCAGTTGGCGTGCCGGACGCGAGGGACAATAATGCGCCGTGTGGGCGGCGAGCGCTTCGTCGTGCGAAGGGTTGAAAATGTGGAGGGTCATGAGCGATAAATAAGCGTTTCGCCCCGCTTCCTGCCGAACTTGTCGACAAGTGGCGGGGCGAAACGAGAAGAACACGGGATGTTTTGCGCGAAAGCGGGGAGCTTTTCGCGCCAACTCGGGCGATTTATTCTCCGATGAGAAAACGCTGTGCGTGCGGTTGCGCGAAAAGCTGTCGTGCACAGTCATATCCCTCGTGATAGAGGGCTTCGAGCTGTTCGGTGCGGGTGCACATGCGGTCCACCACGAGTGGTTTTTGCGGACACACGAGCAGCACGGCGCCCGACTCCTCGAGCCGTTCGACGAGCGCAATGTGATCGTTGTAAACACGCTTCAGGTGCGAGAGCGCCACCCGCAGGCGAGGGTAGTTTTTATAAACGAATTTCGGGACGCGCAGGTCACTTCCGGCGTCGCGATAGCCGCGATTGTGCGTGAGCACCACCACATTGCGTGCGAATCCTTGGCCGATGGCACGCTCCACGGGAATGGGGTCGGTGATGCCCCCGTCGAGCATCGGTTCGCCGTCGACCGGACAGATGGGGGCCACGAAGGGCAGCGAGGCCGAAGCCTTGCAGAGGGTGAGCATGCGCTCGCGATCGTGCGTTTCGGTGTGGTATTCGGCGCGACCGGTGCGGCAATTGGTCGTGACAATCTCGAATCGCATGGGATTGGCGAAGGCGGTGTCGTAGTCGAAGGGCAGGATTTGGTTGGGAATGCGGTCGTAGATGATCTCCTGATTGAAGATGGCGTGCGATTGCCACAGGTGTTTGAGGCCGACATACTTGTATTTTTCGAGCAAGTCGATGGCTGTTTTTTTGGCGCGCCCTCTTTGTCGGCTCAGATACGACATGCCGTGCCCCGCTCCGGCCGACACGCCGATGCCATAGGGGAAGGTGATGCCGGCATCCATGAAGTAATCGAGCACGCCAATGGTGAAGACCGCACGCATGCCGCCCCCTTCCAGTACAAGTCCTGTTGTAGCCTTCATAAATACGAACGTTTGTGGCAGCGCTGCGCCGCAAAGGCGAACAAATGCTGCATTTCTGTCTATAAAAGTTGTGCAAAGGTATAAGATTCCGCGCGGAATGTAGTAACTTTGCCCGAACAATAATTACTAAAAATCTGCGTCCTATGCTCTTTTCCCGTTCCACTTATGCAGAGCGCCGCAGCCGCCTGCGCCAACTCGTCGGTAGCGGCATCATTTTCATCCCCGGCAACAACGACAGCCCTTGCAATTTCCCAAACAATACCTACAAATTTCGTCAGGACAGTTCGTTCCTTTATTTCACCGGCCAGCACCGTGACGGATTAGCGCTGGTGATCGATTGCGAAAGCGGCGTCGAAACGCTGGTGGGCAACGATATTGACATCGATGATATCATTTGGACGGGCCCGGTTCCCTCAGTTGCCGACATGGCTGCGGAGAGTGGCATCGAACGCACGGCGCCGAAGAGCGAACTCTCGGTGATCTTCAGCGAAGCGCGCCGTTTGGGACGCCGCGTGCACTTCCTTCCGCCCTATCGCCACGACATCATGATCGAAATGGCCGATCTCACCGGTCTGCACCCCCTGAAGGTGCGCGATGCCGCGAGTCTCGAACTCATTCGCGCCGTGGTGGCGCTGCGCAACATCAAGAGCGACGAAGAAATTGCCGAACTGGATCGCGCTGCCGCCATAGGTTATGAGATGCACACCACGGCAATGCGCATGGCTGTGCAGCCCGGCATGACCGAAGCCGCCATTGCCGGTGCGCTCGACGGCATTGCTTCGGCACGTGGCAGCATGGTTTCCTTCCCTTCTATCGTGTCGATGCACGGAGAAGTGCTGCACGGTTTCCCCTCTACGGCCACACTCGATCCGACCCGCCTGTTGTTGGTCGATGCCGGTGGCGAAACGCGCGAGCATTATTGCTCCGATCACACGCGCACCACCCCGATTTCCGGCCGCTTCACCCAGCGCCAGCGCGATGTCTACGACATTGTGGTGGACTGCCACGACTTGGCGCTCAAAGTGGCGCGCCCCGGTGTGAAATACATGGATGTTCACCTCGCTGTGTGCCGCTTGATGACCGAGCGCTTGCAGGCCCTCGGCCTGATGAAGGGTGATGTCGATGCCTCAGTGGCCGCAGGTGCACACGCACTCTTCCTGCCGCACGGACTCGGCCACGCGATGGGCATGGATGTCCACGACATGGAAGCTCTCGGACAGGTGAATGTGGGCTACGATGAGGAAACACGCCCCTCAGATCAGTTTGGTTTGGCCAGCTTGCGCTTTGGCCGCCGCTTGGAAGTGGGACATGTGGTGACCGACGAGCCGGGCATCTACTTCATCCCCGACCTTATCGACCTCTGGCGCGCCGAGGGCACGAACCGCGACTTCTTGAATTTCGACGCCATCGAGGGCTATAAAGATTTTGGTGGCATCCGCATCGAGGACGACCTGCTCATCACGGCCGACGGTTGCCGATTCCTCGGCACCGAGCGCGTGCCTTATCATTCGGACGACGTCGAAAACTTCCTCGCTCACTGAGTCTTCACGCCACACTGCCCCACTTCGCCCGCATCGGCACCCTGATGTGGGGCATCGCCCCGCGGCAGCCTCACTTTATCCGTAATACAAAATTCAACATCTCCCATATGAAGAAATTTCTCACCCTCGCCCTCGCGGCATTAAGCTTCTTCGGCGCGGCCAACGCCGCAGGCGGCAAGAAACATGCCGCTCCGAAAGACACTCTCGTGTTCACCACCATCGTGTCCGCCCCCGTGACGAGCATCAAAAACCAGAACAACTCGGGCACCTGCTGGGCCTATTCGTCGTTGGCCTTCCTCGAAAGCGAAGCCCTCAAGAAGAATCCCAATCTCAAGCCCAAGGATCTCGACCTTTGTGAGTCGTTTGTGGTGAGCAAAACCTATAATGACCGCGCAGACCGCGCCGTTCGCACGCACGGTGACGTAAGTTTCTCGCAAGGCGGCTCTTTTTACGACGTAATCTACTGCATGGACCACTATGGTCTCGTGCCCGAGGGCACAATGCCCTACCCCAAGACGCTTTACGGCGACTCTCTCTTCAACTTCAAGCAATTCTTCCCCGGCATTGAGGCCTTTGTGGGCAGCATCGCCAAGGGCGACCACAAAACGATCAACCCCGTTTGGAAAAAGACGCTCTCCACGATGATCGACGGCTATTTCGGCGAAGCCCCCAAGACCTTTAAGGTCAACGGTAAGGAATACACGCCCAAAAGCTACGTGAAAGATTATCTCCACCTCGATCCGAACGACTATGTGAGCCTGACTTCTTACACGCACGAGCCGTTCTACAAGCCTTTCATCATCGAAGTGCAAGACAACTGGCGTTGGGCACCGAGCTACAACCTTCCGCTCAACGAACTCATGGAAGTGATGGAAAGCGCCGTGCGCAACGGCTACACCTTCGCCTGGGGCGCCGACGTGAGCGAGGACGGTTTCTCGCGTCGCACCGGCAAGCACCGCTGCGTTGCCACCGTGCCCGACACGAAATCCTCGGCCGGCGTGGGTTCCGACCAGTCCCGTTGGACAGGAGAAAAGGCCGGCGCGCAGATTAACGCCACCGATAGCAAGGGCGAAAAGACCATTACGCAGGAAATGCGCCAACTCGCCTACGACAACTGGGAGACGACCGACGACCACGGCATGCAAATCTACGGTTTAGCCAAGGATCAGAACGGCAAAGAGTACTTCATGATGAAAAACTCGTGGGGTGACTACGGTCCCTACAAGGGTTTCTGGTACGTGTCCAAGCCTTATGCGGCCTACAAGACGATGAACATCGTCATCAACAAGCACGCCATTCCCGCTGCCATCCGCACGAAGCTCGGCATCTGATCGCGCAGGCGGCGTGAACTTCCCGCTTTTTTGCATTACCGCTGCGGCCCCTTCTCCACAAATTGCCCGCCGCCGCGGTAACCTCCCCATGCTGTGCGCATCTGCTCCGCTCCGGCGGCGAGCGGATGCGCACATTGTTTTTGCAGCCCACCTGTTAGTCGTGCGCCCTTCGCCGACAAGCACTTTTCCCCTCCCACCCATGTCTTCCGAATACTCTCCCCTGCGCCGTTTCTCCCGCTGGCTCACCCGTTGGCGCCATCGTTGCGGCTACGGTGTCCACTCTCCTTGGGCCTTTTCGTGGATCACCGAGGTCATTTACAACGACTTCGCCTACTACGCCTACGCGCCTTTGCACCGCCGTCGGCTCTTGCCCGCCGCCGACCCCGAAGCTCTTGCCGGCGCACTCAACGAAAAAGACGACCGCCTGCTCTTTCGACTGGCCAATGCCGCCGAAGCCCGCGAAATCGCCCTCGTCGGTGCCGTCGACCCGCGCGAAAAAGCCTACCTCGCCGCCGCCCGCACCGGTGCTCGTCTCACTGCCTACGACGCCCTCCCTTCGCCGGTCGAAAACTGCCTTGCGCAGCACGATTTCCTCTACTTTTCCTCGGCCGATCTCCTGCCCACGCTGCCCTATTCGCCGATTTCGGCCGAAAGTCGTCCCGAAGAGTGCCGCCTCGCGGTGGTACACGGCATAGATCGTGATGCGGCCGCGCGAGCCGCCTGGGTCTCTTTCCGAGACCACCCCGATGTGCACGTCAGCTTCGATCTCGGACGGTTCGGATTGGCCTTTTTCGCCCCGCAACTCCAGCGACAGCACTACGTCGTGGCTTATTTTTGAGCTGAAAATGAGGCAGAAACTCAGAAAATGAGCGGCCATGGCGAAACAAACGGAGAAAAATTTGGCTGTTCGCGAGGAAATACTATCTTTGCACACTCAAATTGTAAAACCTATCCGCTTAACTATGTATTGGACATTGGAATTGGCTTCGAAACTCGAAGATGCGCCTTGGCCCGCCACCAAGGAAGAACTCATAGACTACGCCATGCGTTCCGGCGCCCCGCTGGAAGTGGTGGAGAACCTTGAAGAGCTCGAAGACGAAGGCGAAATCTACGAAACGATCGAGGACGTTTGGCCCGACTATCCCACGAAGGAAGATTTCCTCTTCAACGAAGACGAATATTGATTCCCCTCTCTCGGCGGAAGCCCGTGCGGCTCCCGCCTTTTTTGTGTCATTTCCCGTCGCGCTTCCCCGTTTTCTCATGTCCCCCTCCGCTTCCCCTTCTTGCCGCGCCGCTGTCGAAACAGTTCCCGCCGCGCACAGCGAAACACCGCCTGCCTCAGAGCAGACGGTCACCGTCATTGTGCCCGTGCGCAACCGTTCGGGCGTGATCGTGCGTTGCCTCGATTCGGTGGCCGCGCAAACACATGCCGCCGTGCGGCTTATTGTGGTCGACAACGGCTCGACCGACGAGAGTCGTTCGGTGGCGGCAGACTGGTTGGAGGCGCATGCGTCCCGTTTTCTCGAGGCCCACTTGCTCGACGAGCCACGGGCCGGCGCCAATGCGGCGCGCAATTGCGGATTGCGCACAGTGACAAGCGGTTACGTGTCCTTTTTCGATTCGGACGATGAGATGTCGCCCGACTTTCTCGCGGCCATGCTCTCCGCCCTGCGGCATAGTGCCGGTGCCCGCTGGGTTTTGGCGCGCACCCGCATGATCTTTCCCGACGGCACCGCGCAGGTGCGCCACGGCGTGCCCCACCCCACGGCGGTTCGCCACTTGCTCAGTGCGCAAGTCTCCACCCAATCGTTGGTGGCCGAGGCCGCTTTGTTGCACGAAGTCGGCGGTTGGGACGAAACGCTCACTTGTTGGCAAGACTACGAGCTGGGTTTCCGTCTACTGCGCCACGCGCCGCAACCGGCCTGGTGCGAGCACGTGTTTCACCGCATCTATCGCACGGCCGACAGCATCACCGGCCATTCTCTTTCGGCCAATGCCTCGGGCATTGCGGCGGCGCTGTGCCGATTGGCCGAACAAGTGGAAACGCCTTCCGCCTTTCCCTGTGCTGCGGGGGACGCGCAACAGCTGTCGGCGCAGTGTAGGCGTGCGCTGTGGTTGCGCGCGCACATTGTGGCCGGTCGGTTTTGTGCAGAAGGCGCGGCGCCTTCCGCCGAATCGCTGCTTCGCGCCGTCAGCGCCCGACTTCGTCCGCTGTCCTTCGCTGATCGTGTGGTGTGTGGCCTACTCCGTCGCTACACCGCCTTGGGCGGACGTGCCGCCTGGCGCTTGGCTCTGCTTTGGTGTGCGCTTCGCTGAATCGCATCCCACCAATGGCTTGATATGCCCCTTTTTCTTGTTTTTCTGTACGTGTCGTAAAACCGAACGACCGATCAGTCGTTTGATTTTACGCGAGAAAGATTATGTTTGGTAGCGTTTTCGCTTCTTTCCCTCCGTTGCGCACCGAAAAGCCCCCTGCTATTCTTCATTTTCTCCCCGTTTCCTCATCCTTCTCCCCCATTTTCTTTGCTTTGTGCAGAACTTCCCTTCGTCGTCCGCGCGCAGTCGAATCGCAGACGGGGAGTTGCCGAACACCATGCCCATGCTTGCCTTTGCGCACTCCAAGCGCGGTCGCCAATGCCTCTCAGACACATCGTTTCACGTGAAACTATTTTTTTGCGCCTTCGCGAGAGCAAATGTACACTGCCGTCGATGGAGAAAGCGCAGGGCAAAGGTCACGAGTGCCCTCCTTCTTTCCGAGAATTGCCGCGATCTGTTGCTATTTGTGAACCATATTATTTTTCTTTCCCATGCGATATTTGTGTGGATTGTGCGAGTTGTGTACTTTTGCCCCCGTCTTTTTATGACACAGACCACGTGTGAAATTATATTCCACAGAACAATGCAAACTTTAAAAACTGTTTTGTATCTTCTTTTGGCTGCTTTCATGACCTATGCCGGTGTCAGCCACCTCACCTTCCATCGTTTGGACTTCGTAGCCGAGGTGCCTATGTGGCTTCGTTTCAGTGATGGATTCACAGATTTCGTAGTTTTGGCTTCGGGTGTGGTGGAAATCGTGCTGGGGCTTTCTATGTTGCTGCTTTGGCGCCACAAAGCCAAGATCGGCGCCCTGTTGGCTCTTTTCTTTGTGCTGGTTTTTCCCGGCAACCTCAATCAGTATATCTACCACATCGACGCATTTGGTTTGAACACCGACACGCACCGACTCATTCGCCTCTTCTTCCAGCCGGTACTCATCGCGTGGGCGCTTTGGTGCACGGGCGGTTGGAGTGTTTGGAAAGCCGCATGGAACGCTTGCTTTGCAAGCCGCAACGCATAAGGCGCAAGGTATCAGTGCCTTCTCGCTTCTCACCGCTGGTTTCGCGAGGGCGCAAAATAAATCCCGCCGACGATGATGCACATCGTCGGCGGGATTGCGCTATGTTTCGTTTTGTTTCATGTGTCACGTCGGCTCATCCCCAGACTTCGCGGGCAATTTCCTGCACGAGTGCGATCTTGGCCCACTGTTGTTCTTCGGTGAGTTTGTTGCCGATTTCGCAGGAAGCGAATCCACATTGGGGACTGAGGCAGAGGCGTTCGAGCGGAACGTATTGCGCCGCCTCGTGTATGCGCCGAATCACGGTGGCTCTGTCCTCCAGCTCCGGTCGTTTGGTGGTGATGAGTCCGAGCACCACGTACTTGCCCTCGGCCACGTCGGCCAGCGGTGCGAAGCTGCCCGAGCGTTCGTCGTCGAATTCGAGGTAGAAGGCGTCTACTTGCTCAAGTGCAAAGAGCGTTTTCGACACCGCATCGTAGGGACCTTGGAACGCCCAGTCGGAATGATAGTTGCCGCGGCACACGTGGGTGGTAATCGCCACGCCTTCCGGACGATCTTCGAGGGCCAAATTGTTTAAGCGCAGGCTCGTGGCTTGCAACAAAGCGGGATCGACGTCCGTTCCGAGGACTTTGTCGAAGTTGTCGCTGCAGTATCCTCCCCAAGTGCAGTCGTCCAACTGGATATTGCGGCAGCCCGCAGCAGCAAGGTCGCGGATCACGGTGCGGTAGGCGGCGCCAATGTCTTGAATCAGCTCTTCGTGGTCGGGATAGACGGCCGTTGTTGTCTTGGCATTGTCGCCGCGGAACAATTCGGCGTAGAACTGTGCGGGCGCAGGCAGGGTTTGTCGTGCCACCACACCCGGGCGTTCAAACTGCTTGACGAACTTGAAGTGCTCGACAAAGGGGTGGTTTTCGCCGCTGATTTTCCCGGTGAGTCGGCAAGATCCGCAAGTGGTTTCGATTTCGTGGAATTGGTAACCGTGTTCCAGCTCGATGCGTTCCACGCCTTGGAAACCCCAGGTGAAATCCAGGTGCCAATAGCTGCGTCGGAACTCTCCGTCGGTGATCACTTGGAGGCCTGCGGCGAGTTGGTGCTCGATGAGCGCGGTGATGCACTCGTCTTCCACCTGTTTGAGTTGGGCGGCATCGATTTGTCCGGCGGCGAAACGTGCACGGGCTTCGTGCAAACGTGCGGGGCGGAGGAAGCTGCCGACGATATCGGCGCGGTGGGGGGCGAGAAGTTGGCTCATGTCTATTTTAGTTTTTGTGATTTGACGTTGATGTTTCGATGGTGCAAAGGTAGCGCGCCGCGTTTTCACCGACAAATTATTTCTGCAATACAGAAGAATATGCTACATTTGCCGAAGATCGCTGCGTTTTGCAGCAAATCATTCTACGAAATCCGAAAATTACAGGATGGCAAAATTAGATCCCACGGACATTGAAATCTTGCGTGCGCTGCAACGCAACGCCAAACTCACGGTGAAAGAGTTGGCCGACAAGGTGCATCTTTCGCCCTCGCCCACCTTCGAGCGACAACGCCGCTTGGAACGCGAAGGATATATCGAGCGCTACGTGGCAAAAGTGGATCCAAAGAAAGTGGGCAACACGATTGTGGTGTTTTGCAACATCAAACTCAAGCAACACAGCGGGCGTTTGAGTGAAGAATTCATGGAAGCGGTGCGCAACATCGACGAAATCACGGAATGTTACAACACTTCGGGCGATTTCGACTTTATGATCAAGATTTTTGTCCGCGATATGGCGCACTATCAGGATTTTGTGCTCCACAAACTTGGGCGCATCGACAGTATCGGTAGCTTGCACAGCGTTTTTGTCATCGGCGAAGTGAAAGCCCAAAGCATGATTCCGATCGCGGTCGACGCCTTTCGCTGAAAAATGGGGGGCGGCGGTCCGACACGGCCCGACGTCGGAGCCGACCCGGCGAGGCGTTGCGCGCTTCGCCGCGAATGGCTATATATATAAGGAGGAAAAACGCATATATAAGGAGAGGAAACGTAACAAAAGGAGAGAAAACACATCTATAAGGAGGGAAAACGCACCGGCGGCACGATCTGCAAAAGATCGTGCCGCCGTTTTTGAAATTCAGACCTGCGCAATCGGTCGATCGTCGGCGCAAAGTCGTCCCCATTCGCGGCGCAGTGCAAGCGCCGCAGCCCAGGCTTCCCCGGTGGGCGGGGCAGATGCGGAAGTGGTGGGAGAGAAGCTGGCGCCCATCGCGTCGAATCGGCGCAAAACCTCGCCCGCCGTGAGCGCGTGCACATCGATATCCACCTTAAACACGGTGCGGAGTCGCGCCGCCTCGCCGACAGTTTCGCCCTCCACGGGAAGTCGGTAAAGACAACCCGCCGCTTCCAACCGTTCGCAGGCATGAAAGGCCAGATCGACGGGGAGTTGGAGCTCGCGGGCCAAGTGGTGGAGCGGGAGCGAGGGATTGCCGTCGAGAAAACGTCGCGCCAGCAGTCCCATCATGCGCAGGGCCACCACGTCGTCGGCCTGTCTGCTGAGTTGCGGTGTCGCGTCGTCGGTGGAGGAGAGGAAGGTTTTTTGTTCGATCACGCAGGAAAGCGCCACCCCACTCAGGCAAATGCTCCAAGTCACGTAGAGCCAGAGCATGAGCAGCGGGAGAATGGCAAAAGAGCCGTAGATGGCGTTGTAACTACTGAGGAACAATTGGCTGTTGACGTAGAGATCTTGGACAGCACAAAAGAGAGTTCCGGTGAGCAGTGCGGGAAATCCAACGCTACGCCAGCGCATCGGCGCCAAAGGTATGAACTTGAACATCAGCGCAAAGACACTTCCGGCCACAATCGCCTTGACCACCCACGAAACCACGGGAGCACTGTCATCCACCAGCGAGAAATGCGGGAGATAGTTGAGTAATTTCAGCACAATGACCCACACGCCGCTGAGAAAGAAGATGGAAAAGATGAGAAACACGATCAGTCCGAGGTAAGACAGAGAGAAACTGAATAGACTGCGCGAAGTGTGAATGCCCCACATGGCATTAAATCGGCGTTCGATGTTGTTGACGAGCGAAATGAGGGTAAAGGCCAAAACAAAGAAGCTGACTCCGACCACCACATCGTCTTGTGTGCGCGAAATGTAGGAGTTGGCAAAGTCCATGAGCTGACCTACGATGTGATCGGGCAGACTTAAATTGGCGCGGAGTTGGGTTTCGAGATAGCGGTCCAGCCCAAAGCCGCGGCCGACGGCCATGAGCAGCGCCAAGAGGGGGACAACGGAGAGCACCGTGGTGTAAGTCAGCGCCGCAACATGGGTGAACAGATCGTTGCGGTCGATTTGCAGCCAAAGGGCCCGCACGATCCGAACGAACCGGCAGCGTTGGGCTCGCAAAAAAAGGAGGCGAAGAGAAGACATGAGGAGAAAGCAGGGAAAAGAGAGGGAAAAAGAGCGCCATCATTCGCCCCAGGAGGAGCGATCGAGGTTGCGATAGGAGATGGCTTCAGCGATGTGTGCCCGCGTGATGCGGTCCACGCCGTCGAGATCGGCGAGGGTGAGTGCCACTTTGAGCACGCGCTCGTAGGCTCGGGCCGAGAGTCCGAGGCGGTCGAGGGCTGTTTCGAGTGCAGCATGCGCATCAGCGTCGAGTTGCACGAAGTCTCGGATGTGTTTGGCGGCCATTTGTGCGTTGCAATGCACGCCGGGACAGTCGGCAAATCGGTGTTCTTGTCGTCGGCGTGCCGCAACCACCCGTGCCCGAATGGCCGCCGAGCTCTCGCCGGCGGGGGCCGCTGAGAGTTCGCGCACGGAAACCGGCACCACCTCCACCTGCAGATCGATGCGATCGAGCAGCGGTCCGCTGATGCGGCTCATGTAGCGCTGCACTTGTCCCGGCCGGCAGGTGCACGGGTGGTGCGGGTCGTTGTAGTATCCGCAGGGACAAGGGTTCATGGCCGCCACCAGCATGAAGGAACAGGGCAAAGTGACGTTGTAGCGGGCGCGCGAAATGCTGATCTGCCGGTCCTCGAGCGGTTGGCGCAGGGTTTCGAGCGCATTTTTGGAGTATTCGGGAAATTCATCGAGAAAGAGCACACCGTTGTGCGCCAGACTCACCTCACCGGGCTGAAGATGCGCGCCACCCCCGATGAGTGCCACGTCAGAGATGGTGTGGTGGGGCGAGCGGAAGGGGCGTGTGGAAATGAGGGTGTCGCCGCGCCCGAGTTTTCCCGCCACCGAATGGATTTGCGTGGTCTCCAAACTTTCTGCCAAACTGAGTGGCGGCAAAATAGAGGGGAGGCGTTTGGCCATCATGCTCTTGCCGCAGCCCGGACTCCCCACGAGCAAGATGTTGTGCCCGCCGGCCGCCGCCACTTCGAAGGCGCGTTTCACGAGCGGCTGGCCTTTCACCTCGCTGAAATCGTAGGGGAACGTCTCTTGTGCGGCGTAAAATTCCGCGCGGGTGTCGACCACGGTGGGCAAGAGGGGCGCCCTGCCCTCGAGGTGGCCGATGAGCTCCGTGAGGTGGCGCACGCCGAACACCTGCACGCGGTCCACCACTGCGGCCTCTCGGGCATTCTCTTCGGGCACGAAGAGTGTGGTGTAGCCCATGCGGCGGGCGAGAATGGCGGCGGGGAGAACGCCGCGCACCGGTCGGAGATCACCATTGAGCCCCAGTTCGCCGAGAAAGATGCACCCCTCAATCGGGGGACCGACCGGGTGAATGCGTTCGTGCGAAAGCAGTAGGCCGATGGCCAGCGGGAGATCGTAGCTGCTGCCCTCCTTCTTGACGTCGGCGGGTGCGAAGTTGATCGCCATGTCCATGCCGCCCGGTAGGGCAAATCCGCTGTTTTCGAGCGCCGACCGCACGCGAGTTTTGCTTTCTTTGACGGCACTGTCGGGAAGTCCGACCATCACGAAAACAGCGTCGCGGGGTTGGTCGAAACGAGTGACGTTGATTTCGATCAGCACGCGCGAAGCGGTCAGACCGTTGATGGCAACTGTGTGTACGGTGGAGAGCATGGCAGAGATCGAGGCAATGTTTTGCGCATTCCTCCACAGGGCGAGGCCGTGCGGCGCCGCAGGCAAGGGGAAAACGCGTTTATCTTCACACGCAAATCTACACATTTTTAAGGACGTGCCCAAGCGATCCCGGGCATTTGGCGGACTCCTGTCGAAAACACGGGGGGAAATGCCTGAAAACTCCCCATTTTCGGCGAAAAGCCCCCGCAAAATCTCTTTTCTCCGCCGTTTTTCCTCTCTCCTTCCCACAGGGCACGCGAACAGAGCGGAGGGGTCGACCGAAAGGAGGGCGAAAGCACGGCGCAAAATAGACAAACGGCAAATATACACAAGATTTCACCACATTTGTCCCGCGAAATGCGTACTTTTGTCGCATGATTCACCTCCAAGACAAGATAAAATGAAGAAGGCCGACCTCTTAGACCGCAAAATACTCAAAGTCATCTCTGTGGATGCCCGCCGCAGCTTCAAAGAGATTGCCGCCCAGTGCGGCGTTTCGCGCGCCGCCATCCACCAGCGTGTGGTGCGCATGGTGCAACGCGGCATCATCGTCGGCAGTGGCTACCAAGTGAACCCCAAGTTCCTGGGCTTCGGCACCTGCACCTACATCGGGATCAAGCTCGAACGCGGTTCGATGTATAAAACGGCGGTGGCCAAGCTCAACGAGATCCCCGAAATCGTGGAATGTCACTTCACCACCGGCCCCTACACCATGCTCGTCAAGCTCTATTCGCGCGACAATGAGCACCTGAAAGACCTGCTCAACAATCGCATCCAGGAGATTCCGGGTGTGACCTCGACCGAGACGATGATTTCGCTGGAGCAAAGCATCTCGCGCACCATTCCTATCGGCATCGGCGACGAGGACGACGAGAGCCCGGTGGCCGACGAAAAGGAAACAGAAGTGGTGGACGAAGTCGAAGACTGATTTATCTGCCCGCCTCTTCCCAATTTCCTACTGCGTATGTCACATCTCGCTTTCGAAGGCCTGCTGCTGGGTTTTTGCACCTTCCTGACCATCGGCATCTTTCACCCCATTGTGGTGAAAGCCGAATACTATTTTGGGCTCCGTCCTTGGGTTGTGTTCCTGCTTTGCGGCGTGGCCGGCGTGGCCGGCGCCCCGTTTATCACTTCGGTTTTCTGGAGCGCGCTATCGGCCATTGTGGGTTTTTCCTGCCTGTGGAGCATTTTGGAACTCTTCGAGCAGCGGCAGCGAGTCATCAAGGGCTGGTTTCCGATGAACCCGCGGCGCCGCGACGAATATCCCGCCGATGCGGTGCCCTACGGTGGCTATCCGCCCCCGTCTTCCGCCGTCGACGACGAGCCGCTTTCCGCCGACGAGCAACTGCCCTGCGCGTAACGCATCGCGCGGCAGCTTGCCCTTTTCTTTTTGCCCCCGCCTGCAAGTCACTGTCCCGACGCTATTCGACGCTCGGAGAGTGACTTGCCGCGCCCATGAGGGCACCTTCTCCTCAAGCATTTCAACACATGAACTATAATCTGGACGAACTCTATGCTCAGGCCACGCGTCGGCTCACCGACCGCCGGCCGCTTATTGTCATCACGGGCAATTTCGGTGAACCGGGTTGCACACTCGGCACGGGTTACTACGAATCGGTGGTTCGTGCGGGCGGTTTGCCGCTCATCGTTCCGCCTTCGACCGACTTGTCGGGCATCGACGAACTGTTGCAACGCGCCGACGGCCTGTTGCTCTCGGGCGGCGCCGATCTGAACCCGCTCTGGATGGACCAAGAGCCGCTGTCTGAGCTGGGCGGCATCAATCCCGTGCGCGACGCCTTCGAGTTGCTGTTGGCTCGCCGCGCCTACGATTGGCAAATTCCCGTGCTCGGCATCTGCCGCGGCATGCAAGTGCTCACCGTTGCCCTCGGCGGCACGGTGCACCAGGATCAACAGGCCGCGCATCCGGAGCGCAAACTCATCAAACACTCGCAGCAGGCGCCGCGTTCCGAGCGCTCGCACAGCATCGCCACGGTGGACGATTCGATGCTCCACCGTTTGCTCGGCGACCGGGTTTTGGTCAATTCCTTCCACCATCAATCTGTCGACGCCACCGGCCCGCACCTGCGCGTCACGGCCGTTGCTCCCGATGGCATCGTCGAAGCCGTGGAAAGCACGGAGCGCAAGAGCATTTTGGGCGTACAGTGGCACCCCGAATGCCTCGAGGGCGAGGATTCGCGCGCACTTTTCACCCACTTTGTGAGCGAAGCGCACAACTACCGTCGCGCCCGCCGTTGGCACGCCGCGCACCTCACGCTCGATTCGCATTGCGACACGCCGATGTTCTTCGATCAAGACATCGATTTCAACCGCCGCGATCCGAAAATCCTTGTCGACATTCACAAAATGACCGAGGGCGGTCTCGATGCCTCGATCATGGTGGCCTATCTTGCGCAAAACGGTCGCGGCGCGGGCGCCAATGCCGCCGCCACCGCCAAGGCCAATGAGATTCTCGACCGGTTGGAACACATGGTGGCCGGTTGTCCGCAGGCCCGCATGGCCTATTCGCCCGCCGACCTCGCGGCCCACAAGCAGGCAGGGCTGCGCAGTGTGATGCCCGGCATCGAAAATGCCTTTGCCTTCGGAACAGATCTGGCCAATGTGTCGCACTTTCGCCGCCGCGGCGTGGTCTATGCCACGCTTTGCCACAACGGCAACAATGATATCTGCGACTCGGCTCGGCCGAACAAGGGCGATTTGGCCCAACATCCCGACCGCGGGGGCGCCGAGCACGGCGGTCTCTCGGAATTTGGCCGCAGTGTGGTGCGCGAAATGAACCGCGTCGGCATGATGGTCGACCTCTCGCACGGCGCCGAGACGAGTTTCTACGACGCCCTCGAGGTTTCTGCGCTGCCCATCGTGTGCAGCCACTCGTCGGCTCGCGCCCTGTGCAACCACCCGCGCAACCTGACCGACGACCAACTGCGTGCCCTCGCCGCCGCCGGGGGAGTGGCGCAATGCACCTTCTACGCCGGGTTCTTGCGCACGGACGATGCGAACGCCACTGTCGACGACGCGCTGCGCCACCTCCTGCACATGATTTCGGTGGCCGGCATAGACCACGTGGGCATCGGCACCGATTTCGACGGCGACGGCGGTGTGCCGGGATTGGCCAACGCTTCCGAACTCATTCAGCTCACCCGTCGTTTGCAGGCCGAGGGGTTCACCGACGAAGATTTGGCCAAAGTCTGGGGCGGCAACTTCCTTCGCGTCATGACCCGGGTGCAAGCCGCGGCACAAAGCTGACGATCAAAACAACTCCTCATTCGTTCCACCTCAAAGGATCATTCCAACCGCTATGAAGGTCTCCTCTCTTGTCACACTGCTCTTTGCGGTCGCCACGCTCACGCCGTTGGCTTGCAAAAGCAGCAAACCCACTTCAGAAAACACCGATGCCGTCGACTCCTCGCGCCTGTGTCGCGTGACGTTCAACGGCGATTCGGCCATGAACTACGCCCGCGCACAATGCGACTTCGGTCCGCGCACCCCCAACTCCGCAGCGTTGAAAAAATGCGGCGACTACATCGTCGGTCGCTTCAAAGCTTTGGGACTCACCGTCACCGAGCAACGCACCACGGTGACCGGTTGGGACGGCAAACAGCTCGGTTGTCGCAACATCATTGCCGCTTTTCACCCCGAACGCAAGGACCGTGTGGTGATTGCCGCGCACTACGACTCGCGTCCGTGGGCCGAAAAAGATGCCGACTCCAGTCGTCACCACACGCCCGTGATGGCAGCCGACGATGGTGCCTCTGGAGTGGCCGTTCTGCTCGAAGTGGCTCGCCATCTTGCGGAGCTCAATCCGAAAATCGGCGTGGACCTCGTTTGCTTTGACGCCGAAGACTACGGCGCACCCTACTGGGCGCCCGAGAATAAGCGCGACGATGAAAGCACTTTCTGCCTCGGTTCGCAATATTGGAGCAAGGAACTCGCCGCAGACTACAAACCTCGCTACGGCATCTTGCTCGACATGGTGGGTGGAAAGGACAATCATTTCTACTTCGAAGGCTTTTCGTTGCGCTATGCCCAGCCTGTGGTGACAAAGGTGTGGGATGCCGCGCGCCTGGCCGGTGCCGGCGACTATTTCGTGCAGGAATCGGGCGGTTTCATCACCGACGACCACCTGCCGATGAACAATATCGGGGGCATTCCCACCATCGACGTGATCGCCTTCACGCCCGATACGGGATTTCCCGCCCACTGGCACACCACGGGCGACACCATGGACAAACTCAGTCCCAACACGCTGCGTGCCGTGGGACAGACGTTGCTGCAAGTGCTCTCTGAAGAAAAATAATGTCGGTCGGTTCGGCCGGCCTTGGCCGCAACCGCCCCGCACAGTGTGGGGCGCGCGACGAAACGCCCCGGCCGACCCCAAAACCTCTACGCTCAATTAAAAATATGACCATCAACGAAATACAAGACGAGATCATCGAAGAATTTTCGGAAATCGAAGATTGGATGGATCGCTATCAACTCATCATCGACCTCGGAGAAGAAGGCGACGTGTTGCCGGCTTCGGAGAAGAACGAATCGAATCTCATCGACGGCTGCCAAAGTCGGGTGTGGATTGTTTGCGATCAGCAGGCCGACGGCACCCTCGTTTTCCGCGGCGAAAGCGACGCCCTCATCGTGAAAGGCCTGGTTTGCCTGCTGCTGCGCGTGGTGAACGGCCACACGCCCGAGGAGATTCGTGATGCCGATCTCTATTTTATCCCGAAAATCGGGCTGGCCGAAAATCTTTCGCCGACGCGCTCGAACGGTTTGCTCGCCATGATCAAGCGCATCAAGGCTTATGCCGTTGCGCTCAGCGCCTAAATCCCGTCACGCTTTTGCAAAGTGCAGCCCTTCAATGGGCGGATGCCTGCTTTTCTCCCACCGGAAACCAGATTTTCGGTGGGAGAAAATGTTTTTCTGAGAAAAAATCCCCAGAAAATTTGGCGGAACCGGATGAATGCACTACCTTTGCACTCGCAAACGCAAAGGAAGTCCTGCTTCTCAAGCGTTATCCTCCAAAAACAATCGGGGTGTAGCTCAGTTGGTTAGAGTACGCGTCTGGGGGGCGTGAGGTCGCTGGTTCGAGTCCAGTCACCCCGACAAAATTCAAGGTATTGAAAAAGGAAAGCATTCCGGATTCAATACCTTTTTTTGTGTTCGTCTCCGCGTGTCGCGACCTTTGCCGCCGACAGCACGCCCCTCCCACGTGATGCCGGCCGATCGACGCGAAGTCCGTCGGGATTAGTTTGTCGACACACATTATATATATAGGCGTCCTCGCAGCCCTTTCGTGGGAAAATTGTAACTTTGCCTCAAAATCACAACAACACATGAGCGATAAATTCAAGCGAACCCTCATCACCGCCGCGCTACCCTACGCCAACGGCGGTGTGCACATCGGCCACCTCGCCGGTGTTTACGTACCCTCCGACATCTATGCCCGCTACCTCCGTCTGCGTCACCGCGATGTGCTTTTCATCTGCGGATCGGACGAGCACGGTGTGCCCGTAACTATCCGTGCGCGCAAAGAAGGTTGCAGCGTTCAGGAAGTGGTGGACCGCTATCACAAGCTCATCAAGGACAGTTTCGAAGGTTTCGGCATCTCTTTCGACATCTATTCGCGTACCACGAGTGCCACTCACCGCAAGGTGGCATCGGATTTCTTCCGCACGCTCTACGACAAGGGCGAATTTGTGGAGAAAACCAACGAACAGTACTACGACGAAGAGGCGCACACCTTCCTGGCCGACCGCTACATTATGGGCGAATGCCCCCACTGCGGCAATCCCGATGCCTACGGTGACCAGTGTGAGCGCTGTGGCAAGGATCTTTCGCCCACCGAACTGATCAACCCGCGCAGTACCGTTTCGGGAGCCAAGCCTGTGCTGCGCGAGACCACGCACTGGTATCTGCCACTCGACAAGCATCAGCAATGGCTCGAGCCGTGGATTGAGAGTCACCCGGAGTGGCGCTCCAACGTGAGCGGACAGTGCAAGAGTTGGTTCGACATGGGACTCAAACCCCGCGCCGTGAGTCGCGATCTGGATTGGGGTATTCCGGTGCCGGTGGAAGGCGCCGAAGGCAAAGTGCTCTATGTGTGGTTTGACGCTCCGATCGGCTATATCTCCAACACGAAGGAATTGCTTCCTGACAGTTGGGAAACGTGGTGGAAGAGCCCCGATACGCGCCTCATTCACTTCATCGGCAAGGACAATATTGTGTTCCACTGCATCGTGTTCCCCGCGATGCTCAAGGCCGAAGGATCATATATCCTTCCCGACAACGTACCGGCCAACGAATTTCTCAATCTCGAGGACAACAAGATCTCCACTTCGCGCAACTGGGCGGTGTGGCTCCACGAATATCTCGTGGATTTCCCCGGCAAACAGGACGTGTTGCGCTACGTGCTCACCGCCAATGCGCCGGAAACGAAGGACAACAATTTCACTTGGGCCGATTTCCAAGCGCGCAACAACAATGAACTGGTGGCCGTTTATGGCAACTTCGTGAACCGCGCCCTTCAGCTCACGCAGAAATACTACGAAGGTCGTGTGCCCACCTGCGGCGAACTCACAGACACCGACCGCACCACGATCGAAGAATTCCGCGGAGTGAAAACCGAAGTGGAACGACTGATCGAAGCTTTCCGCTTCCGCGATGCACAAAAAGAGGCGATGAATCTCGCCCGTATCGGCAACAAATACTTGGCTGATGCCGAACCTTGGAAGGTGATCAAGACCGATCCCGACCGTGTGAAGACCATTCTCTACCTCTCGCTCCAACTGGTGGCCAATCTTTCCATCGCCTTCGAGCCGTTCCTCCCCTTCTCTTCTGCGCGTCTGCGCGAAATGATCGCCATGCCGTCCGCCGATTGGGAGCGTTTGGGCAGCATCGATTTGCTGGAACCCGGTACACAACTGCCCAAACCCGAACTGCTGTTTGAGAAAATCGAGGACGAAGCCATTCAGCATCAGCTCGATAAACTCGAAAACATTCGCAAGGAGAACGAAAAGGCCAATCACAAAGCGAATCCCATTCGCGAGACGATCGATTTTGCTGATTTCGAAAAACTTGATATCCGCGTGGGTACGGTGACCGCTTGCGAGCGCGTGCCGAAAATGAAGAAACTGTTGCGCTTCGAAATCGCCGACGGACTTGAGAACCGCGTCATCGTTTCGGGCATTGCGCAGCACTACGAGCCCGAACAGCTCGTGGGTAAGCAAGTTTGCTTCATCGCCAACCTGGCTCCGCGCACGTTCAAGAATGGCCTCGTCAGCGAGGGCATGATTCTCTCGGCCCTCAATGCCGACGGATCGCTCTCTGTCATCACCCCCGACCGTGAAGTACTGCCCGGATCGGAGGTTTCCTGATCGCGGCAAGCTCCTCAAAACGAGACCTCCCCACTTCTTCGCATGGAAGTGGGGAGGTTTCGTTGTTTTTCTACGTGCCCCGTTCGGATCGTCTGCTCACTTTGCTCGGGGGCAGCGTCATACTATGATGTTTCAACGAAGCATGTTTCGATGGCCGGCAATTTCTACCTAAAAAAAGCGCGCGCTCCGTTTCCGTGTGGGGAATTTGGAGCGCGCGCAGGGTGTGTGACTTGTGGGCGTGGCAGAAGATCGTCCGAAGCCGGGACGAAATGCCACAGTACCTCAATGAATGTGTTCGAAACTACGCAGTTCGACGTCGAAAATCAAGGTGGAATGACCAGGAATGCGGTCCACCTGCGTTTCACCATAGGCCAGTCGCGAAGGCAAAATCAAGCGCCAGCGGTCGCCGATGCGCATGGATTGCAGTGCCGTGCCGAAGCCGGGTACCACACCTTGGACTGCAAATTTGTTGGTTTGGGCGAACATCGGGTCGAAGATGCGTGCCGAATCGGACGACGTGCCCGAATGGTCGAAGAGATAGCCCTTTGTGTGGTTGGTGGTGGGGATGAGCCGTCCGGAGTAGGCCACTCTCACCGAATCGGTCGAGAGCGGCGAGCCGGAACCCGTACCGTGGTGCAAGCAGTGGACGACTACCGAATCGCGACTGTCGGCTTTTGCGTTGGGACCGATGATATAATTGCGCAGCACCCGCCAATCGCAGTGTTGCTCCCAAGCATCGCCCCACTTAGCGCGCGCTTGGGCGATGGCGTTGCGCGCAGTGCGCAGACTGTCGGCGAAGGCCGCATCGTTGCGCGCTGCCCAGTTGGCATATTCGGGGTTGGGTTCTTCCTTTTCGGAGCAAGCCCCCAACATGAAGAGGACAACGGGGAGAAAGAGCAGAAGAAAGCAGCGTTTCATCGCGGAGCGAGGTTTGGAGGTAAGGGTTAAATGATGGGCGCGGCGCGCTGAGTGTCACGCCGCGCCGTGAAAACTTATTTGAGCTGACGCAAGAGCGTGGTGATGGCCACTTTCTCTTCGATGATGGAGCGCAGCGCGTCGATCGCCACACGTTCTTGTTGCATTGTGTCGCGGTGACGGATCGTCACGCAGTTGTCTGTGAGCGTTTCGTGGTCGACCGTGATACAATAAGGCGTGCCGATGGCATCTTGCCGACGATAGCGCTTACCGATAGAGTCCTTCTCTTCGTACGTGCAGCGGAAGTGGAAGCGCAGTTCGTTGAGGATCTCGCGCGCTTTTTCGGGAAGTCCGTCCTTCTTGACGAGCGGCAAAATGGCCAATTTCACGGGAGCGAGCGCTGCCGGGAGGTGGAGCACAACGCGCGTTTCGCCGTTTTCGAGTTTCTCCTCATGGTAAGCGTGACACATGACGCTGAGGAACATGCGGTCGACACCGATCGAAGTCTCGATGACGTAAGGCGTGTAGCTTTCGCCGCTTTCGGGATCGAAGTATTCGATCTTCTTACCGCTGAATTTGGCGTGTTGCGAGAGGTCGAAGTTCGTGCGGGAGTGGATACCCTCCACTTCTTTGAATCCGAACGGCATACGGAATTCGATGTCGCTGGCTGCATTGGCATAGTGTGCCAGTTTTTCGTGGTCGTGGAAGCGATAGTTCTCCGCGCCGAAGCCCAGTGCCTGGTGCCAAGCCATGCGGGTCTCTTTCCAGCGGGCGAACCACTCGAGTTCGGTGCCGGGCTTGACAAAGAATTGCATCTCCATCTGCTCGAACTCTCGCATGCGGAAGATAAACTGTCGAGCCACGATCTCATTGCGGAAGGCCTTACCGATCTGTGCGATACCGAACGGAATCTTCATGCGGCCGGTCTTCTGCACGTTGAGGTAGTTGACAAAAATACCCTGGGCCGTTTCCGGTCGGAGGTAGATGGTGCTGCTGCCGTCGGCGGTGGAGCCCATTTCGGTTTTGAACATGAGGTTAAACTGTCGCACCTCAGTCCAGTTGCGTGTGCCGCTGATCGGGCAAACGATCTCCTCGTCGAGGATGATTTGGCGGAGTCCTTCGAGGTCGGAGGCGTTCATGGCCACGGAATAGCGCTCGTGGAGTGCATCGCGCTTCTCGGTGAGTTCGCGCACGCGGCCGTTGGTGGCGCGGAATTCGGCCTCATCAAAGGCCTCTTTGAAGCGCTTGCGCCCTTTGGCCACTTCTTTCTCGATCTTCTCGTCGTATTTGGCGATCTGGTCCTCGATGAGCACGTCGGCGCGGTAGCGTTTTTTCGAGTCCTTGTTGTCGATGAGCGGATCGTTGAAGGCATCGACGTGTCCGGAAGCCTTCCAAATGGTGGGATGCATAAAGATGGCCGAATCGATGCCCACGATGTTTTCGTGGAGCAGCGTCATGGCCTGCCACCAATACTGTTTGATATTGTTTTTCAGCTCAACACCGAGCTGACCATAGTCGTAAACGGCGCCGAGACCGTCGTAAATTTCGCTGGAAGGGAACACAAAACCGTACTCTTTGCAGTGTGATACGATTTTCTTGAAAACGTCTTCTTGTGCCATTCTGTCTTTTTTGAGTTGTGTGTGAGTGCAAATATACAGTTTTTCGATGAGTTACGACGGAAAAGCCTCCACATTTTGGACGAGTGTGGATGCCGCGCGGGAAGAAAAACGTCATCGTTACCTCGCTTGCGCCAAATATCGCGCCAACCATTTGGTGTTCTGCGGAAAAGTCTTTATCTTTGCGACGATTTCGAACGAGGACAGATTTGACTGCTTGCAACCTCTCCAAAAATGCTAAAACGCCCGACCCCGCTTCCCCACAGTCTGTGGGCCTGTTGCGTGTCGGATATCTCGTAGCCCGTCGGGTCCGTTTTCGTTCTGCTTTTCGCCACACGGCGTAGGGCAGATTTTTTGTTATATCCGCCCCTTTCGCCCGCTCGGCTATTGTTTAACTTTCCCCCCACTCCAATCCTTCTCAACTCATGTCATACATCTACACTTCCGAATCCGTCTCAGAAGGCCATCCCGACAAAGTCGCCGACCAAATTTCGGACGCCGTACTCGACGAATTCCTCGCCCTCGATCCGCAGTCGAAGGTGGCTTGCGAAACCCTCGTAACCACAGGCCAAGTCGTGGTGGCCGGCGAAGTGAAGTCGAATGCCTACGTCGATTTGACCGACGCCATTCGCCGCACCATCCGTCGCATCGGCTACACCAAGGCCGAATACAAGTTCGACGCCGAAAGTTGCGGCATCCTCTCCGCCATTCATGAGCAGAGCGACGACATCAATCGCGGTGTGGAGCGCGAAGCGCCAGAATTGCAGGGCGCCGGCGACCAAGGCATGATGTTCGGTTATGCCAACAACGAGACCGACCGCTACATGCCCCTGCCGCTTTCGTTGGCGCACGACATTCTCATCGTTTTGGCCGACATTCGTCGCGAAGGGCAGGTGATGACCTACCTGCGCCCCGACGCCAAAAGCCAAGTCTCTGTGGAATATGACGACAACGGCCGCGCCCGTCGCATCGACACCATTGTGGTGAGCACCCAACACGACGAATTCATCACGGCTGAGGAAGCCGGCAGCCAGGCCGAGGCCGATCGGCGCATGCTCGCGCAGATTCGCAAAGATGTGATCGAGATTCTCATTCCTCGCGTTCTCCGCGAACGAGTGAACACCCCCGAGATCAAAGCGCTTTTCGAGCAGAGCGACATCACCTACCACGTGAACCCCACCGGCAAATTCGTGATCGGCGGCCCTCATGGCGATACCGGTTTGACGGGACGCAAGATCATTGTCGACACCTATGGTGGTAAAGGCGCTCACGGCGGCGGTGCTTTTTCGGGCAAAGACCCTTCGAAGGTCGACCGTTCGGCCGCTTACGCCGCGCGCCACATTGCCAAAAACATGGTAGCCGCCGGCGTGGCCGACGAAATGCTTGTGCAACTGGCCTACGCCATCGGGGTGGCCGAACCCGTGAGCGTGTTTGTCGACACCTACGGCAAGAGCCACGTGCAACTCACCGACGGGCAGATCGCCGAGAAGATCAAAACGCTCTTCTCCCTCCGCCCCCACGACATCGAACAGCGGCTCAAATTGCGCTACCCCATCTACGAGGAGACCGCTCGCTACGGACACGTGGGCCGCACCAATCGCGTGGTGACGAAAACCTTCCATCCGCGCGGCGAAGCCCCCGTGACACTGGAAGTCGAACTCTTCACCTGGGAAAAACTCGACCGCGTGGACGACATCCGTCGTGAGTTCGGATTGCAGTAATCACGTTTAGCCCCTCTCCCCTCATGCACATCACAGTCTACGCCGCCTCCTCGGGTCAAGTTCCGGAGCGCTATTGGCAAGCCGCCCATCAATTGGGGCATTGTCTGGCCGCCCACGGACACACGCTCGTCAACGGCGCCGGCCGCACCGGGCTCATGGGCGCGACCATCGACGGCATTCTCGCCGCCGGCGGTCGCGCCGTGGGCGTCATACCGCAATTCATGGTCGAAGAGCATTGGGAACACACCGGCATGTCCGAGCTCATTGTCACCCCCGACATGCACAGTCGCAAAGAGCGCATGGCCCAAATGGCCGATGCCTGCATAGCCTGTCCCGGCGGGGTGGGCACTCTCGAAGAACTCCTCGAGGTGATCACTTGGAAACAGCTCGGCCTGTTTCTCCGTCCCATTGTTGTGCTCAACACCGACGACTTCTTCGGTCCGCTGCTCGCCCAGCTCGAACGTTGTGCCGAGCAGCAATTCATGCGCCGCATCCACACCGACATATGGCAGGTGGCCGCCACGCCCGAAGAAGCCGTTCGCCTTTGTGAAGAGACGCCGCTGTGGGACGCCAACGTTCGGCGCTTTGCCGCTTTGTGATCGTTCGGTCCCTCCTGTTCTCTCCCCCTCTCTCAAAACTTCACCGCATGGTAGTCCACGATTCACTTCCCCCTCGTCGCACCGCGCTCGTCCCTGTGTCGTCGCCCCCTCCCGTTCGCCGTGACACCCTTGTCATGGCTCCCGCAGACTCGGCGGCACAAGCTTTTTTCGGTGGCGAACCGGCCGTTTTGCGCAAGTTCGTGCCTCGTCACGTCGACGGCTCACCAAGCCTGCCCCGTTGGCAATTGACGGACGAGTTCGATGCCCCGGTCGATGCCCACCTCTGGGCCCCCTTTGCCAAAACGCTGCGTGACGCCCCCGTGCATCACACCGTGACCTCGCAAGGCGTAGCCGGCGATCCCGTGCCCTATCGTTTGCGCCACGACGACATTGTGACCTCCACCCTGTTGGTGAGTTTCATCCTCATGATGTGGGTCATCGCCTCGTCGTGGAAATTTCTGCGCGTCATGGTCAAGGATTTCTTTTACCACCGCGTGCGCCCCAATCTCTTTGCCGATCGCGTCGACACCGAGTTGCGCGGCCGCTTCTTTCTCGTGGCGCAAACTTGTTTCTTGCAAGGCATTTTGTTTGTAGACTACGTGCAAGATGTGCTTCCCGAAACCTTCGAGCAGACCTCGCCCTACATTTTGCTCCTTGCCGGCACCACCGTGGTGGGCGGCTACTACCTGGCGAAACTTTGTCTCTACCATTTCGTCAACAGCCTCTTCTTCGATGCACCGCGCCGACGTTTGTGGAACGACACCTATTTCGTCTCCATCCTCTCCGTCGGGGTGGTGCTGCTCCCCCTCGCCTTGCTGGTCGTGTTCTTCGATTTGCCTTTCGTGCAAGCCCTCACGGCCTATGTTTTGCTCATGGCATTTGTCAAAATACTCCTCTTATATAAAGCATATCGCATCTTTTTCAGCTCATTCTCGGGCAGTTTGCACGTTATTTTGTACTTTTGCGCTCTTGAAATTGTCCCACTGCTCTTTGCTTGGGGCCTGCTGGAAACGATCACCCACCACGGGATGCTCCTGCTGTAACCGTCATATTCGCGAAGATGATCAAAAAAATCCTCGTTTCTCAACCCGAACCGGCGTCAGAGAAATCTCCTTATCACGATATTGCACAGAACCTCGGCGTAGAGTTCACGTTCCGTCCCTTTGTCAAGGTCGAAGGACTCGAAGCCAAAGAATTTCGCGCGCAGAAGGTCAATATTCTCGACTATTCGGCCATCGTTTTCAATTCGCGCAACGCCATCGAGCACTTCTTCCGCCTTTGTAAGGAATTGCGTGTGGCCTTGCCCGAAGACATGAAGTATTTCGGCATTTCCGAGAAAGTGATTCTCTACATCCAGAAGTTTGTTCAGTATCGCAAGCGCAAGGTGTTCTTTGGCAGCAGCGGCCGCTGGCCCGAGTTGGTCACCACCATGGCCAAGCACAAGACGGAGAACTACCTCATCCCCCTTTCAGAAGGCGTGCCCTTGGAAGCGGCTGCCCAGCTCGACGCCAAGAAGCTCAAACACACCGAGTGCGCCATGTTCCGCACCGTCGAAACGAAGTTCGAGGCCGATGCCTACAAAGGCTATGACATGATCTTGATCTTCACCCCCACGGGTGTGCACAGTTTGATGAACAATTTCCCCAACTTCGAGCAAGGCGACATCCGCCTCGGCTGTTTCGGCGATGCCACCGCCAAAGCCATCGAAGAAGCCGGTTTGCGTGTCGACCTCAAAGTGAGTGGTTCGATCGCCGAAAGCCTCGAAAACTACATTCGCGAAGCCAACGCCTGATCTGGGCGCTTCGCGGCTCCATCCGAGCCACCGACGTTCGCTCAAAGCCTGCCCTGCGGCGGCACGGGACGCACGTCGGTGGTTCGTTTTTGTTTGTCGTCCCCTCTGCATTCTCTTGCCATGTCTTCTCCCGCCTCCCCCCATCGTTACACTTTTGCCAAGCCCGAACACCTCTGTTTGGAGCGCGACATCAAGCGCCTGTTCTCCTCCCGACAGAAATCCATGATTGCCTACCCCGTGCGCATGCTCATGTGCGTGTTGCCCTACAGCGGGAGCGGTCCGCACGCCAAAGTGCTGCTCTCCGTCTCGAAACGCCACTTCAAGCATGCCGTCGATCGCAATCGCGCCAAACGGCAGTTGCGCGAAGCCTATCGTCTGCAGAAACACAACCTCTTGCAACACATCCCTGCCGATCGTGAAGTGCATCTCGCCTTCATCTGGCTCACCGACGACCCCATGAAGAGCGAAACGGTGCACAAACGCCTGTTGAGCCTGCTCAATCGCGCAGCCGATCGTTTGCAGTTGCCCGAGTCGGCATCCGCCCCGCAGTGATCCGCGTCTCCTTCGCTTTTTCTCTCTCTTTCTCTCTTTCTTCTGCTCCATGCACATCTTGCTCCACTGGTTGACGCTGCTGCTCATCGCGCCCATCCGCTTCTATCGCCGCTTTATCTCGCCCTACACACCCCCCTCGTGTCGCTACACCCCCACCTGTTCGCAATACGCCATCGAGGCGCTGCGCAAACACGGCCCTTTCAAAGGCTCGTGGCTCGCCGTGCGGCGCATTTTGCGTTGCCACCCCTGGGGCGGCCACGGCTACGACCCTGTGCCCTGAATCCACTTATGCAGCACCCCACTTCCCCCTTTGATTTCCACACCCACCGCCTCGACACGCCCCCCGGCACCGGCATTGTGAGTCTTCCCCGCCCCATCGTGCTCCACCCCGAAGCGTGGCACCCTCAGGTCGGCGGCCTGTATGCGGCCGGCATCCACCCGTGGTGGACGGCCGATGCCGATTTTCAGCTCGACCGCTACCTCTCCTCCCTCTCCCACCTCCTCGCCCTGCCCGAAGTGGTGCAAGTGGGCGAATGCGGCCTCGACCGTTTGCGCGGTGCGGATCTCGACACACAGTGTGCGGTCTTTGCCGCACAGGTCGCACTGGCCGAGCAGCACCGCCGCCCGCTCACGTTGCATGTGGTGCGTGCTTTCGACGTCATTTTGCGGTTGCACAAGCAACTACGCCCCACCACGCGGTGGACCATCCACGGTTTTCGCGGCAAACCCGCACTGGCGCAGCAACTCCTCGACGCCGGTTTCGATTTGAGTTTCGGCCCGAAGCACAATGCCGCCTCGTGGGCAACGACCCCACCCGACCGTCGCCATTGCGAAACCGATGGCGAGGCAGACGAAGCGGGCAATGGGTGATTCGCCTCGGTGCGCTTGCGTCGATTTTCCGCCCCGTTTCCTCACTTATCGCAAAAGCATTCCACAGACAACTAATTTGTCCGTGGAATGCTTCTTTTTTGAGCTGCGGTGCTCGGTTCAGTTCGGAGATAATTTCCGATCTTTGTTCCGTTGTGAGCTTCATTGTTCTTTGTTTGATTCTTGTTTTCTCCACAAATATAAGAACTTTGGAGCTTACACCCGTTTTAGGGACAGAATCCGTGTTTCCACGATTGCCTCATGCGCATCAGTAATCCCTCAACTAACTAAGATTGGTATGGGGAGTATCGATAATTTTCCAAGTCGTTTGGTCTAACTCATCGTCGAATCCTGTTTTCTGAATTTGAATGTGATCACCTATAGTGAAATCTGTGATCTTAAGTCGTGCTGCACTGAAGAAACGTTTGGGAATCATCGTCTCACGTCCATCTGCGGTGCTAAGTATCGCCTTTGTTGGTTTTACTTCGCCTCCTTTTGTCTTATGTTTTATGATGCGTTTAATTACCCCAGTAACGATTTCGTTCATGCTGAAGTCAGAGTCTTTATCACCGTGTCCAGTTTTTTGGGCCATCTGGGCTTCTGATACGAATTTCAGTAAGTATTGTTTTTGACTGAAAATGAGATTGGCGAAAGCCATATTCCCAATGGTATGACCAGTCTTAATTTTCCCTTTCATACCAGATCTCTCTATTTCAGAAGTTGACATATAACCATATACGCCCGAAATGTTTACTTTGATGCCATCCGACGTATAGCCAGAACATTTGCCAGAAATTCGTATGGGGTAATCGTAATAAGCATTTAATTTTACGATGCTGGAATTGATAACCCCGATGAGTCGACGCCGGAAAGAACCAATCTCATCATACTTATGAGCCACAATTTCAACTCCATCTTTTTCAATCCCCCATTTATTTCCAATTTTGGTCTTAACAAAGCCGTTTTGAAGTTCGATGGATTTTTCAGATAGTATGTTTCCTTCGGCATCTATAATTTTAGTAACGCCCACGTAGGTTATGTTGGCTGTACCGTTCTCTAATTCTCCAATGAAGTCGTAATCAAGAGCGATAATAATATTTCCTCCAGGTAAACCAATAACGCCCCACTTGCCATTAGACTTCACCTTTGCAGCTTCTTCTGTCCAGGGCTGAATATCTTCATAGGTCGGGATAATCACGATTTGATCCTTAACGGTACGTATACCCCACTTCTCGAAACGCTCAAATGCCGTGTACTTATCATTCAGAATTTTGGTTTTGCTGTCAACTACGTTTCCCTTTGCATCCAAAAATCCTTTGTAGGTGATCCATGATTTATCTTTATCTCGTAGGTTTGCCTCGGCTTTGCCTGATACAAGATTTCCGATATTATCGTAAATACATGCTACAATCATTTGGTCTTCAATGTTATGTAGTCCCCAAAGCTTAGATGAAGTACGTACTCTATATAAAGAATTAGACCATGGATTGATTGCGTCAAACTGAGGCTGAATTAGAATCTTGCCTTCCAAGTCTGCTACTCCCCACATCCCATTGTCGTGGAATAGTACGCGGTTATTTGTTGCATCAACAGACAGTTTGTCACATTTAAGAATCGTCCAATCCATAACGACCTCGCTGTAATAGTTGACAAGTCCGGCCGTTTCTCCGAGTTTTACCATGAAGAATCCATTGTGCAAATCCACAGGTTGTTCCGAGAAAATTGGTTGTATAAGCGTTGTAGAATTGAAGCGAAATCCCCACAAGCCCATGTACGGATAGGGAGTAACCTTCTCATTACGTAACTTTAAGACACGAAGTGCCTCGATATAAGAAGGTTCTCCTTTCCATATATCCTCAAATTCTTCTAGAAGTTGCTCTTTCGTCTTCTGTGTTTCGAGAAATAGCGCTTTTACATCGGGATGAAGATTAAAATACGGTTCATTGGCTTCAACGATGTAGGGCTTGCCATATTTTTCATCAAAGATGAAATCAGTAATATCTGCAATCAGACCATTGCATTGCATACTCGAAAGTGAAACTGCCCAGTTATCCTCTTCATCAAGCCAGTTATATTTCAGACAAAGTGTGTTCCTCTCTTCACTTTGCTGTTGAGCTTCTTTGTCGAAGACAAAAACGTTGCGATGACAGTCGAATAATGTGATTTTATGATTGAATTTCCTCATATAGCCATATGTAACATCGTTGTCTGCCCCGAATATCCAAATGACTTGGTAGTTATTCAAACGGAAAAAAACGTCGCGATCTACAAGTGTACGGAGATCGTGTTTCCGACTCTGCATAACAATTACAATGTTGTGCTCTTTGTATTTGAATGAAATGTCTGGCTTTCTCCATTTCATGTACGGCAAAGTACTCCTTATTAGCGTATCACATTTGACGTCTGAGATCCCTAATTCTTTACTTTTTGGAGTGCAAAGGAGAGAATAAATCTTTTCTTTAAGTGCTTGACTATGGGGCTTGGTCTCTTCCTCCGACTCACCCTTGTTAGTGACATTCGTGTCATAGTTGTTTTGAGCTTCTTCTTGTTTGGTTGGGGCAGTCGTAATGCTATTACCTGCTTCAGCAATGATGTCGCTATGAGCGGGAGTTGACTCTCTTGACTCTGTCGCATCAGTGATAGTGCTGACATTGTTGTTTGAGGGATGCTTTTTTCTCGACGATGTAGACTTAGGAAGCCATTCACAATCTACATCGTTAATGGCGTGGACGAAGAAAAGGCTCTCTATACCATTGACCATTCGATGGCCTATTTTAACCGGACACGAACACTTACCACAAACGAAGTCACTTTTTCCTGCCCGAAAGGCTTCTTCCAGCTGTCTACTTTTTCTTGCGATCACTTCAGCTGATTCTTTGAAGAATTCCTCTGATATAATACGTTCTCTCTTCTTGTTATAAACGTATTCGATTTTTTGATTTGTTTTTGTTCTTGAATCATTTATGATTTGAGGGAAGTCTACGATAGAATTGCCACTCATCTCGATAACTTCTTCTCCCTTTGTTTTTTGTGGGGAGACGATATAGTCTTTTATTTCTGTTTTCTCTGATTCTTTCTTTGAGGGAAATATGGCAGTTTCTGTCTCCTTACGGATCTGAGGACGTGGCATTTCTTCCTCTTCTTCTTTGTCGTCTTCAGCGTGTCTGCCTCCTGCAGAAAGTATAGGTGATGATTCATCAGGCACGCCAACGTGTACAGACTCCTCTTGTGAGGAATTATTTATCTCTTCTTCCCGAAGGTCTGCAATATCATCTGGTTGATCTACAATATTATCTTCTGGTTGTTGGAAAGTAAAGATCGCCTCATTCAATCTTTGGATCTCTTGTTCCTGATTTCTAATGAGTGAAGTTTCATCGGCAATCTTTTCTTGGTATTCACCAATACGTTCATTTGCACTGGTAAGAAGATTACCAATTTCCTTTATGTCGTTTTCCTTTTGCTCCAGCTGACTTCTTAAAATATCGGTCTCTCGTAGACTGTCTGCAAGCTTTTCCTGCAGACCCTGAATTTGATTTTCCAATTCGAGCACTTCATCAGAGCTTGAAGATCTTTGTTGCGCTTCCTGGAGATTAGACTGTGAAACTGAGAGCTGGTTAATTTGGTCATCCTTTTTAGCCAGTAATTCGTTCTTTTCTTGTAATTCTTTGAGGATAGACTTTTTCTCTTCTTTTGAGGATAGAATGAATTGCTCTTTCTCTGTAATATGAGTTTCAAGCTCTCGCTTCTCTTGAGTTAACCTTGCAACGGTTTCAAAACTCTGTTTCTCATCCTCAGTTTTTTGGATTAAGGTCGCACGTAATTCTTTTACTTGTTCTACCAATTCGTTCTTTTCAGATAGAATAGACTCTATCTGTTCTTGAAGTGACGAAATTTCATGTTGTTTTTCTTTGAGTATCTGTTCTGACCTTTTGATTTCTTTGAGATGGCTGATTCGCAATTCGTCTTTTGACGCCTCTGCTTCTGCTAAATTGGTTTGATGAACAGCTATTCGCTTCAATACAAAGGCTACGCGCTGTTTTTCTTCCTCTATAATAGATTGGGAGGCATTTAATTCACGAGATAGAGTCTTGTTTTCCTCTTTTTCTTTGATAAGGGCGGCTTCGAGTTTATTTACGCAATTGCTCAAATCGGAATTTTCCCTTTCCGATTTTCTCAAGTTGAGTTGCTGTTGATCGAGAAGATGTTCTAAATAAGAATTCTCTTTTTCCAGTGCAGAAATGCTTTGCTCAAGCTCATTTTGCTTGGAATTGATATCATGACCTACAAGCTTACTAATGAAGAATTGAATCCAATTCATAACGATGAGTGATATGTATTTTTTAGGACTTCAATTAATGTCCAATATACGTAGCGGATAAAACAAGATCACTGCAAAGGTCGTTATTTATTTTGATATTTTGCTTGTGATTCCGTGCAAATAATTTGATAGTTCATTGTGGTATTTGGACTTGTTCTGCTAACGTTCTGTGATATTTATAGTTCGGCTTTGGTCTTGGCTTCTACTTTGATGAGATCTTATTTATGACATACTTATTCATTAAGTGTGTTGTTTCAATCCTTAGCTGAGAAAAACGAACAAGTGAATAGTCTGTTTGAGTTTGTCCATCATCAAAAGTAGACCTCACTCCTTCTTGCAATTTGCCCTGCAACGAGAGCGAAGGGGCATCAGTCCGCGGAGAGCTGCGCAGGGGGGCTTCACGCGCGTGTATATGCGCGCGTCAGGCGGTTTTTGTTTTTTGCCTTCACTCCTTCACCCGTATGTCCTAAGTTGTTGAGCGAGAGAAAGAAAAGGGTGAAGGTTTTTGCACTTTTGCCTTCACACGCTGTTCACCCATTCGGGAGGCACGGTGAAGGTTCGACGAGACCTAAGTCTTCACCCGAAAATGGTTGAAATCGTGTGCGTTGTGGTTGGGCGGTGAAGGGTGAAGGCAAAAAGCGAAAATTCGGTGAGTGCGTACGCGCGCGTGAGCGGGGCGAAAGCTTCACCGCAGTGTTCACGCGCGGAGAGCGAAAGCGGGGGCGTTTCTCGATTTAGCGGGGGAGAAACGCGCGAAAGTGGGCCGTTGTTTTGTTTTCCTTGAGTTCTTTTGAGTTTCAATCGATCGGTGCTCTCGCGGCGGTGGATCGTTGGGAGGAAATCGGCGTGCGAGATGGGAATGGGTTTGCGCTTTGGTCCATGGGATGCGGGTAAAGCGAGTACAGCGCAGTGAGGAGAAAAACACAGCGCGCAACGCCATTGTGAAGCGTTGCGCGCTGTCTCGTTGCAGTTCGTTCGTTTTTATGCTTTCTCTCGACTCCGGAGAGAAAGCCCCCGTGCTCTTCTTTGCGTTATGAGAATTTGTGAGGTTTACCGCAGATCGTTGTTTCTAATTGCTTGTAAACGGCGAGAATGTTCGATGAACTGTGATATTCAGATTTGGTGGTTTCCCGAGAATCTCCTAATTTTGCCGTCAGAAAAACCACATCCCGTTTGCGGGTCCTTGTTCCACTTTCTCGTCTTGTGACGTCCATCATATTTTCCCCTCACTCCCCGTTCTGCATCGACGGTGACTGCTCGTGTGCGCACCGACTATGCGGCAAAAATACGCCCGCCGTTGCATAGCGATCGAAGCAGAGAAAAGCCCTCAGGCTGAAAGGAGAGCGAATGTTCCACGGGAAACATTTCCCGTCCCTGTTTCGACCACTGCGCAACGGCGGGTGGAGCGATGCCTTCGGCACACCCACTCAGCGCGCGCCGAAGGTCGAAAGCATCGGGAGTCAGTCGACCAGTTTGAGCACCTGCTCCACGATCTGCTCGTCGAGCAAATGGTTGTCGGCCAGCAGTTTTTGCAGGTCGAACCGGTCGTAAAGGTCCTTTTTGATGCCCCCTACCCACACTTTCATGTCGGTCGGTCCGTAGAAGGCCGCAATGCGTTGGCCGAAACCACCGTCTGTGCAGCCGTCTTCGAGCGTCACCACCAAGGAGTGGTCGGTCTTCAAGGCGTTGAGCGTGTCGGCGTCCACCGCATGGAGGTAGCGTGGGTTGATGAGGGTGGCATCGATACCCTTTTGGGCGAGCAGCCGCACGACGTTCTCGCCCTTTTGGAAGAAGGAACCGGCTGCGATGATCGCCACTTGCTGTCCGCGGTGCACCACTTGGTATTGCGGGACGTAGGCATACTGCTCATCGACCGCCTCGGCCGTGTGGTGCACGCCGTTGCTCGGCACGCGAAGGGCGATGGGGCACTTGTCTTGGCGCACCGCCCAGCGCAACATGGCGAAATACTCTTCGCAGGTGGTGGGAGCGAGATAAACGAGGCCAGGTATGCTGCATAGCATAGGAATATCGAAGAGACAGATGTGCGTGATGTCGTTCATCACGCCGGCGCCGCCATACATCACATTGATGACCGCCGGGTTGGCATTGATGCACAGATCTTGTGCAATCTGGTCGTAGGCACGTTGGATGAAGGTGCTGGTGACCGTCCACACGGGGCGGAGTCCGCCTTTGGCCATGCCTGAAATCATGGCCGTGGCCTGTTCTTCGGCGATGCCCACGTCGACATGCTGTGCACCGGCCTCTTCGCGTTTCGCGCGGTTGAAACCCGCCACAGCGGGTGTGCCGGCCGTGACGGCAACGAGGGTCTTGTCGTGCTTCATCTCGCGCAGCATCCAGTCGGAGAAGAGTTGGGCATAGTTCTCTTGTGCCGGCATCTCGGGTCGGCTGCCGTCGGTGCGGTCGAAGGGCAGCCCCCAGTGCCAAGCCTCTTTGTTCTGTACGGCGGGTGCGAACCCGTGTCCCTTTTCGGTGTGGATGTGTACGACGGTAGGGCGTGTGGCGCCTTTCACGCTGTGGAAAACTTTGATGAGTTGTTCCAGGTCGTTGCCCTCTTCGAGGTAGACGTACTCGAATCCCCAAGCCTTGAACCAGTTGTGCTCGCACGTGCCGTGGCTTTCGCGCAGTGCGCGCAGGTTCTTGTAGATGCCGCCGTGGTTTTCGGCGATGGACATTTCGTTGTCGTTGACCACGATGAGGATGCCGGTGCCGAGTTCGGATGCCTCGTTGAGTCCTTCGAAGGCTTCGCCGCCGGAGAGGGAGCCGTCGCCGATGACGGCGATGATGTTCTCGTCGGTGCCTTTGAGGTCACGGGCTTTTTGCAGCCCGGTGGCCAGACTGATGGAGGTGGAGGTGTGGCCGACCTCAAAATTGTCGTATTCGGGACACTCTGTGGGAGAGGAATAGCCGGAAATGGCGTCCATGTCTTCGAGGGTGCCGAGAAAACCGAAGGCGCGACCGGTGAGCACCTTGTGGGGGTAGGTTTGGTGGCTGACATCGAACACGAATTTGTCCTTAGGCGCGTCGAAAACGTAGTGGAGGGCCACGGTGGCTTCCACGAAACCGAGGTTCGGTCCGATGTGGCCGCCGTGTTGGCTCACACGGTTCAAGACGGCATCTCGGGTTTCGGCGGCCACCACTTGAAGGGCTTCGAGATTCAGCGCTTTCAAGTCGGCCGGTGACTTCAATTTTTCAATATACATGGTTCTGTGCTTTATTGGTAGCTTACAAAGTTACGCCAACCGTCCGAACTTCCAAAACCGATCGACGGAAAGTGCGCGCGGGTGACTTTCTTTTAGTGACTTGGCGTTTCTTACTTGCGCCCGTTGCGTTCAGACCGCGAAGGGCAGCCGATGCAAAGCGGAGAGGTGCCGCAAAAAAGCATAGCCTTGCACCGAGCGGTGAAGGCTATGCCGAAAAGAAATGTAGAGGGGTCGAGCGCAAGTAGACCGGTGCGCATCAAGGGAGGGACAAGCGATGTACCTTCGCGGTCACTTGGCGCGGCGATGGGGTTGGAAATGGGGAGAGTGGATGTGCAGGCGATGCCGACCGGCAGCCATGGGGGCACTGCGAAGGAGGGAGCGGTTGAGAACCGGGGAACTCGCAGCTTGGTGATCCCTGCTTGGTTGCGGTACTTATCTTCATTACCCGCCAAAGTGGCGAAAGTAAAAATGAAGGGGGCGTTTTTTTGCTTTTGCTGCTGGGATGTGTTTTAAATTATTGATATTCAGTCGGTAGAGGTTGAATAAAAAAGTGCGGTAGGTGTGATTTTATATGTTGCTGAGGTGTAACTCCCGCGAAGCGGGCGAGTGAAAAGGAAAAAGGAGTTGCGCAATGCGCAACTCCTTTTGAGTACGGTGGACCAGCTAGGGCTTGAACCTAGGACCTCCAGATTATGAGTCTGTTGCTCTAACCAACTGAGCTACAAGTCCGGCGAAAGTAGATACTTTCGTGTTGCGAAGTTAGCAAAAAAGTTGAGGGTTGCCAAATTCTCCCGCGGCTTTTTTGGTTTCGTGGACTTGAATTGGACAGATTCAGAGTTTCCAGGCGGAAAGGGTGAAGTCTTTTTCGACGCGTTGTTCGACGGCATCGGGGAGATTGTGGAAGAAGTTGATGCCGGTGTTGTGCTCGAGTTGAGCGATGCTGATGGCGTGTTTGCGCATGTCGGCCGTAGTGCCGGTCTTGCCGTAGTTCTTGTTTTCGAGCCAGAAGGCGATGCCGCTGTACACGCCATTTTTCACCTTGAGGAGCGCCATAAAATAGTGTGCCGGCACGGGTACGCGCCCATTGGCCACATATTTGAGCACGCCGACATTGCGATCGGTGGTGCCGCCCTTCACAACGTAGAGCGTATCGGCGAAGGCACTGTTGCGACCGAGGTCTTGGACCAGTCCCTCGAGTGCAGTCCAATATTTCTGGTTGAAGTGACCGACTTGCGGACTCATGTTGCTCATGTAGAAAGTCTGGTCGTTGGCTTCTCGCGAGAAGAGTCGGTCGGCCGAGGCCACGAGGTGGCCATGGTCGTAGCCGTTGAACGAGAGGTCGGAGGGGAGCGCCTCAGCACGGGCCAGCAGCGGGTCGGCGGGGTATTGCGGTTTCTGGGAGTAGGGTTTGCGCCCCACCTTTTTGGGTCGTGTTTCGGCATCGAAGCGGAAGGCTACCCAACGGGAATGGAAGAGCGTGACGTCGTAGTCGACGGCGTAGTTGAGGATGGAGTCAGCGCCGGTGTGGGCGGGCGCCACGCGATGGACGAGGAAGCGTTCGGCGGCGGCACCGGTGAGTTGGGGCATCTCGATGCGTGCTGCGGCACGGCGATCGGCCGCGCTCATTTGGCCCGGTGTGGGCTGCGGAGCAGGATCGGGCGTGGGAACGGGTTGGGACGGTTGGTTCGGTTCGGAGGTGCCCCAATGGATGTCGGGTTTGTTGTCTCGGTCGCAGGCGACGAAGGCCAAAGTGAGACAGCAGAGGGCGAGGAAAAGTCTGTTCATGGGCGTGTTGTAGAAAGAAAACACACCGCCCGCACGGGATGCGCGAGCGGTGTGGGGGGGAAGTGGGGATGCGGCCGGCCGACGCCGGCGAGGCAGATTCGGTGCCGCGGGGAGGGTTACTGCAGGCCGCCGTTGGTGGTGGTGAGCTGGGCGTCGTCGACGAGGAAGGCGCCGCTGCCCTTTTGGTTCATGACGAGCAGGCAAATGGTCTTGGGCCGGTCGAGCTTGAAGGTATAGGTGACGAGGGACCAAGCGCCTTGGGTCACAGTGGTGGGGTCACTATAGATGTAGTCGGTCTTGAAATCGGCCACTTTGTGGTCGGTCATGATGGCGTAGCCGGTCTTGAGATGGGCATTAGCTTCAGCACCGTAGACATAGTAGGTGAAGGTGTAGGTGCCGGCTTTGAGGTTGAGCTCGGCGTAGGACAGGCGTTTGTTGACCTTGGCGTCGCCGGTGACTTTCACGGCGTATTGTCCACCGTGGGCTGTAGTGCTCTGCGAAAGTGAGGCGTTGCCGATGCTCGACTTCCAAACGGCGGGGGCGACTCCGTCCCAGTTTTCGAAACCGGCGTTGCTCAGGAGATTGTCTCCCGTGGGAGCGGGTGCCGGTGTGGGATCGGGCTTTGGTGTGGGCGTGGGTTGCACGGGTTGGTCGAGGTGGCCGAGAGCGAGCTTCACGTTTTTGATCTGCCAGGTCGATCCGCTCTTGTCGTCGCTGTTGTAGCGGAAGGCAATGCGCACTTTCTTGCCGACGAAAGCTTCGGGGATGTCATAGTTGGCCGCGGTGTAGGTCTTCCAATCTTTGCCTTCCGTCCATTGCTGGTTGAGCACCGTCCATCCGGCTTCGGGTTGGGCGGGGTTGTAGGCGTCGGTGATGAGTAGCTGTTGGTTGGCGTCGGCTTTGTTGTAGCGCAGGATGTATTCGAGTGCCACGTGCGCTCCTTCGGTCTTGGCAGCGGTGAGATCCACTTCGGGGCTGACGAGGTAGTAGGTGCCGGCTGTGGTTTTCTTGGAGGCGTTGTCGTAGCCGGAAGCTTTGGCCGATTTGAAATCGACCTTCCATGCGCCTTCGCCCGAGGTGGTTTGGGAGGTGAAGGCACCGAGGGAGGCGGCGAAGCTTTCGTCGATGAAGATGCCGTTGCCGGGCGTGACGGGCTGTTCGGGTGTGGAGGGCGTCACGACGCCGCGTTGCACTTTGAGATTCTTGATTTCCCAAGTGGAACCGCTCTTGTCGTCGGTGTTATAGCGGAAGGCGATGTAGACCTTTTTGCCGAGGAAGGCGGCGGGTACGGCGATTTTCTCGTTGGCGAACGTTTTCCAATCACTGCCTTCCGTCCATTGCTGGTTGAGCACCGTCCAACCTTGGTCGGGATGCGCGGGATCGAAGTGGTCGGTGATGAGGAGTTGCTGATTTTCGTCGCCTTTGTTGTAGCGCAAGATGTAGTCGAGCGTCACATACGCGTTTTCCACGCCGGTGAGGTCGACCTCGGAGCTGACCAGGTAGTAGGTGCCGGCCGTTGTCTTCTTGGCGGCGTTGTCATAGCCGGAAGCTTTGGCGGTTTTGAAGTCAATTTTCCATGCGCCGTCTCCGGAAGTGGTGTAGTTTTTGAACGAACCGAAGGACGAGGCGAAAGTTTCTTCGAGCAGCACATCCTTGACATCGTTGCGATTGGGCTGTTGCTTTTCGGTGGGCAGACCGTAAGGTGAGGGCACGTCTTCGCAGGCGGTGAAACCGAGGGCGAGGGTGCAGGCGGCAGCGAGGGTGAGAAGCTTATTCATTTGGTCTTATTTTGTATGGGCGGTGGTGGGTTGGATATCGTCGAGGCTACGCAGTTGCAATTGCCAGTCGGAATAGTAGGAGAGTACGCCGGTGTAGACGCAGCTCGCGGTGGGGATGCGGGTGAAGGAGATGTTGTTGCGCACGGAGGTGCGAATGGTGAATCCGGCTGTGCTGTTGTCGAGCATCAGGGTGCGATCCACTCCGAAACCGGCGTCGTAGAGTGCTTTGGGCGCAAAGATTTTGGGGAGCGGTTCGAGTTTTCCGGAGAGGGTTCCCTTGGCAGGGGTATTGGCCTCAGCGCCTTGTACCTCTTTGATCTTGCCGCTCACCGTGGCGAGGAGCGGGCAGTTGAGATAGTTGCGGTTGCTCTTGTTTTCGAGCCAGCTTGCTGCGGCTGCCGTGGTGAGATCGCGCGGGGTGAGTTCGGGCGCTTTCGGATTGGGCGTGCCGACGAGAGCAATGTGGGTGCTGACGTCTTCGAGCAGCATGGGGCCGAGTCGCAGATTACCGGCCGAGGTGTAATAGGGACGGCCGATTTTGGGCGTGCGGCTGTAATTGCCGATGTAGAGTCCGTTGAGGTTGATGCGCACGCGCTGTCCGAGTGCAAAATGGGGGAAGAGCGTGGAGGTTTTCACCCCGACGGTGATGCACTGGTCGTCGGGTGCTCCCGGCGTGGACTTGATGTCTCGGAGCACAAGCGTCTGATAGAGGTTGCCTGAGATGTCGTTGGCCACGACAACGCCTTCAAAAATCACGTCTTCTTTGACTTCTTCGAAGGTGTTGTTTCCCGAAATGGGCGCACTGTATTTCTCTTTGACTTGGAGAATGTCGGTGTTTGCCGCCGGCAATTGTTGAGCCGTGATGAGTGCGCGAGCATTGTCGGGCACTTCGTTGTGGTCCATGCACGAACCCAGCGAGAGCGAGAGTGCACCGGCGAGTGCGAGAGAGAGTATGCGATTCATGTGAGTGGCTTTTTAGAACTTGAATCCAACGTTGAGGAAGAAGTTGAAGGGGTTGGCATAGTAGTACTTCGAGTTGCGCGAGAACTTGTAAGCTTTGCCTTCTCCTTTGGTGTACGTTCCGCCGTCTTCCTTATAATAGTAGTCCGAGCGGTTTTGTTCGTATCCTCCCGTACGGAGTTTCGTGTTGTTGGCGATGTTTTGGAACGCGAGACTCACGATCAAGCTGTGGCCGTGCGCCAGGCGGAAATAGCGTCCGATGCTGAAATCGAACATCACGCCTCCCTTGAACTTTTCTTGTTCGGCAGCATAAGCCGTGACTTCCCGGCCGTTGGCGTCGAAGAGCACGCCACCTTCGCGTTTCACCTCGTTTTCGGTCACGTCATAGGAAGGACGTCCTGCGGCGTCGGTGCCGGAAGGCAAGTAGAAGTGTCCGTCGCCGTTGTAGGTGCTGTTGAGTCGGCGGTAGGGCGAGAAGCCGACGTAAACGCGATCATAATAATTGGCCGATGCTTCGAAGAACCAGCCGTTGATGCTGTAGTTCGCGCCGAGCGAAACCGCCGTGAGCGGTGTGCTGCTCACCCGCATGCCGTCGGCAATGACGCGCAAGGGCATGTTTTCCTTCGTCACGGGATTCACCACTTTGTTCAGTCGCGCCAATTCGTTGGCGTTCATTCCCTCGTAGCTAATTTGCGCGTAGGGATTGTTGGTGTATTTCGCATCGCCGACGGAGGCCAGGAGAAGGAACGAGAGATTGTTGGTGGCTTGTACGTCGAAGGCCGCCTCCACGCCGTAGTGTTCTTTGCGCACTCCCGTCATGGTGAGGTAAGTGAAGGTCGACTGCTGGTCGTTGTAGAAAGCACTTTGTTCCACTTGGCGTCCGAAGCGCGCGTAGTATCCGCTGAGTTTTCCCACCACGGGACCGAGGCGGAAGGTGTAGCTGAGGTCCGCGTCGTAGATGTCTTCATTGGTGAGGTGATCCACAAAATTATTTTGTGCGCGGGGTGCCACGAAAGCATTGCGCGCCAACGGAGCCTGCGTACCGGCGCCTGCACTGAGTGCGATCGTATGGTTGAACGTCGGCGAGTAGGCCACGCCGAGTTTACCACCGCCGCCGAGGAATTTGGCCAATCCACTCTTGCCGAAGCTGTTGTTCTTGTAGCGGCCGTTCTCCATTCGGCCGTCGCGTTCCATGCTTGTTCCGTCGATATGTCCCGCGAGCGTGATTGTCCAATGGGGAGACGTGAAACGATAGTTGCTCCAGGCCTCAGCTTGGGTCACATCTATATTATAATCGTAGCCGAAGCGATCGCCTTTGGCAATTTGTCGATTGGGGTGCCGCACGTCGTTTTGGGCTTCGTCGGAAGTGATGCCGTAGTCGTTCACCGCAAACTTGTCGAGGTCGGTGTAGCGCGTGGCGCCGAGCAAGTCGGCCATGGTTTTATAGTGCATGCCATGCGTACGATTGAATTGTACGCCGAGAGCAATGCGGTGGTGCACGTTGAAAGTGTGGTTGAGCGTCGAGCTCAGCGCCCACACACTTTGGTCGTTGTGTCGGCGTTCCTGATAGTAGAGCGCTTCCCCACCCTCTTGTTCGTTGCGGCGGTTGACAAAGTAGAGCTGATCCCAGTCGATCTGTCGGTTCGCCTTGTTGGCCGTCCAGTGTTGGCGAAGTGTTTCCCACTGTTTGAACAGGAAATCCTCGTCCGCCACGTTGTGTTCGTTCGCATTGCTGCGCGTGCCGTCGCTTCCCCACACGTTGCCCACGCTCGAGGGGAAGTTCTTATAATAGTCCGGTCGCGGATCATAAGCATTGCCATTCCATCCCAGCGACGTCCCGCTGTAGAACGAATAGGTGTAGCCCAAGTTCGTGGTCAGTCGCGTGTCGTTGTTGTCGCTGTTCCAGTCCCACGTGAGGATACTTGTGGGAGCGAAGGCGCGCACCACGCGCGAATTGCGTTTTTCGCCGTTCTGGTAACCCCAGTTCGGGTTGTAGTAGTGCGAGTTGGCTAACCAATAGGCCTCTTCTGTCGAAGCCGCTTGTTGCGCGCGTTCGGTCGGCGCGCCGTAGGTCACGAGCGAAAGCGCATGGTTCGTGCCGAAGCGCTTTTCCGCAGCGAGGAAATAAGCTGCCGAATTGTAGAACGTACCCTCGATCTGCCCTTCTTTCGCTCCCCGATAACCCACCGAGGCAGCGAGCGCCCAACCGTTGGACATGAGTCCCGTGGCGTAGGTGAAGAGTGCGCGTCCCACATAATTGCGGTTGGTGGCCGAGAGGCTCAATTTCTTGCCTTGGGCAAATTGCGAAGCACGGGTATTGTAGCTCGTTGCGCCGCCGATGCCCGGAGTGCCGAAGGTGGAAAAGTCATAAGCATTCAGCCCCTCGCGGTTGCGTGTGGCGTCATTGAGACCACCGATCGAGGCATAGTTGAAGCGCCCCAACTCCAAGTCGTTGAGTCGCAGCCCGTTCATGTAGGTGTTGGCATACATATTGTCGTAGGCCCGCACCCGGAAACGCATCGGGCTGAAGCGGAATCCGACGTTGTAGAGAAACGGATCGCTTTTGGCCGTGACCGATGAAATGGTCTGCGCGAAGTCGCCGTCCTCATCGAGTTGCGATTCGGAGAAGGTGAAATCGGCATTGTCGTCTTGAAATCTGACGGTATCGGCCACAGGATGCTGTGCACGTGCCGCGGCACCCGCCACGCACCAAAGTGCGGCCAATAGGAACGTTCCTTTCTTCATGTATCTGAGGAGTCGTAAAGAGGTTATGTGGTTCGCTCGGCAGACTCGCCTGCCTTGTTCTGCTGTGCGCGGAGCACCGAAACAAGCGCCCACGTGAGGGTAGTTTTCAATGCGAAGATAGCAAAAAGACGTCGACTCTGCCGCTTTTTCCCCCTTTTTTTTGTCAATGCCCCGTTCCCTCCCCCGCATTTTGCGCTCTTCCCACCGAAAAAGCCCCATCGAAGCGGAGCGAATGCGATTTTGTTGTTAAATTTGCTCCGTAATCACCTATTCAGTATGAAGAATTTACTTTCCGCCCTGCTCCTTGTCCTTGCGCTCGGAGTACTTCCCGCCTCAGCACAAAAGAAGGTGCTCTACGGCGTGGGATTTTACAACGTCGAAAACCTTTTCGACACGCAACACGACGCCGGCAAGAACGACTACGAGTTCCTGCCCTCCGGCTCCTACCAGTGGACAGAACAAAAATACACCGCCAAGCTCCACAACATCGCCCAAGTGCTGAGTGAACTTTGTACCGAAGTGGGTACGAAGAAGAACCCCGCCGGCGCCGCCGTCATCGGTCTGAGCGAGGTCGAAAACAGCCACGCGCTCAACGATCTCCTGCGCGAACCCGCCTTGGCCGCTCGCGGTTATCGCTACGTCCATTTCGACGGTCCCGACCGCCGCGGCATCGACGTGGCGCTGCTCTACAATCCCAAAGCCTTCCACCTCGTCGAAGCCCAACTCATCCCCTACATCTACCCCACCGAGAGCCAACCCGACGTGGATCTCGGTTTCTACATCGACGAGAAAGGCCGTGTCAAAGGCTATCCCTACCAAAACGGTCTCCTGCGCGGCGACACCACCTACATCACCCGCGGTTTCCTCACCGTCGAAGGCTATTTGGGTGGCGAAAAGTTCTATTTCATCGTCAACCACTGGCCTTCTCGCGGAGCACAAAGCCCTGTGCGTGAGCGTGCCGGCTACCAAGTGCGCCGCCTCAAGGAAGCCCTCCTCAAGCAAGACCCCGATGCGCGCATTGTCATCATGGGCGACCTCAACGACGACCCCGGCAACCTCTCCGTCTCCTCGCCCGACGCCCTCGCGGCCAAGAGTGACAAAAACGCCTGTGCCCCCCACGATCTCTACAACCCCTGGTACGACATGCTCTACAAACAAGGTGTAGGCACCCTCTACTACCGTGGCAAATGGAATCTCTTCGACCAAATCATTTTCACCGGCAACCTGCTCCAGGACAAAGACAAAACGCGGCTGCATCTGTTGACCAACGCCGTCTTCTCGCGCGACTACCTCTTGCAAACCGAAGGTAAATACAAAGGTGCACCCAAACGCACCACTGCCGGCGGCACTTGGCTCAACGGCTATTCCGACCACCTGCCCACGCAGATCTTCCTCGTCAAGAATGCCCGCTAACTTCAACACAAACGCCTAAACTTTATCTTTCCACTCGTGGCACAGAAACCTGCAATTCCCAAAGGCACCCGCGATTTCGGCTTTGTCGAAATGGCACGCCGCAACTATATCTTCGACACCATCCGCAGCGTCTATCGACTCTACGGCTTCAGCCAGATCGAAACCCCCGCCATGGAGAACCTCTCCACCCTGATGGGCAAATATGGTGAGGAAGGCGACAAACTCCTCTTCAAAATTCTCAACAGCGGCGACTTCACCCGCTCCGTCTCCACCGCCGACTACGAAGCCGCCTCCGCACCCGCACTCGCCGCCAAGTTCTGTGAGAAAGGACTGCGTTACGACCTCACCGTCCCCTTCGCCCGTTTCGTGGTGCAGCACCGCGAGGAACTCACCCTCCCCTTCAAGCGCTACCAGATCCAACCCGTTTGGCGCGCCGACCGTCCGCAGAAAGGCCGTTATCGCGAGTTCTACCAGTGCGATGCCGACGTTGTCGGCTCCGATTCGCTCCTCAATGAGGTCGAACTCATGCAGATTGTCGACGAAGTCTTCACCCGCTTCGGCATCCGTGTCGCCATCAAGATCAACAACCGCAAAATCCTCACCGGCATTGCCGAAGTGATCGGAGCGGCCGATAAGATCGTCGACATCACCGTAGCTATCGACAAACTCGACAAGATCGGTCTCGACAAGGTCAACGAAGAACTCGCCGCCGCCGGCCTTTCCGACGAACAGATCGCACGCCTCCAACCCATCATCTCCCTTTCCGGCAGCAACGCCGAGCAACTCGACACCATGCGCAGCGTCTTGGCCGAAAGCGAAGTCGGTTTGCGCGGTTGCGACGAAGTAGCCTTCGTGCTCGAAGCCCTCGGCGACGGCCTCCGCAACGCGCTCGAACTCGACCTCACCCTCGCCCGCGGCCTCAACTACTACACCGGCTGCATCTTCGAAGTCAAAGCCCTCGATGTCGAGATCGGCAGCATCACCGGCGGTGGTCGTTACGACAACCTTACCGGCATCTTCGGTCTTCCCGGTCTTTCCGGTGTGGGCATCTCCTTCGGTGCCGACCGCATCTACGACGTGCTCAACCAGCTCGAGCTCTACCCTGCCGACACCGATACGGGGGTCGAACTGCTCTTCATCAATTTCGGCGCCGCCGAAGCCGCTCGCTGCCTCGAATTGGCGCGCACTACCCGTGCCGCCGGCATTTCCACCGAGGTCTATCCCGATGCCGCCAAAATGAAGAAGCAAATGGCCTACGCCAATGCGCGCCACATCCCCTTCGTCGCCCTCATCGGCGAGAACGAATTGCAGCAAGGTCTCGTCACACTCAAGAACATGACCACCGGCGAGCAATCGCAACTCACCCCCGAGCAACTGCTCGAGCATCTCCGCGCTTGACGCTCCTTCCTGAGCATACGGCACACGCCAAGCCGGTAATAACACAACACACCGCGCCCGAACCTTTTCTGCTTTTTCAGAACAAAGAGAGCCACGCTGCATATTTGTAGCGTGGCTCTTTCATTCAAGTGGGTATGCCTTACAGCGTGTAGATCTACCTACTGCGCACCGTCAGCACCGAATCATCTGCTTCCCACCGTAGTGGGTTTAGCGGTAAAATAGCCCGTTTCCGGATTAGCCATCTTTGCGTCGACCTTGTTCTTGTTATAGGCGACTGCGCCCTTCAACTTTGTGCAACCGGCAAACATATTTTCTGATTCCGAGCACTGCCAAGCCGTATTGCTGTTGATGGTCGTCAGCGCCGCGCAACCGGAGAACATCTCATACATGTCGGTTACTTTTTTTGTATTGAAGTGCTGTAGATCGAGAGAAGTCAGCGCCGTGCAATTGTAGAACATCGAACTCATGTCGGTTACTTTTTTTGTGTTGAAGTGCTGTAGCTCGAGCGAAGTCAGCGCCGTGCAATTGTAGAACATCCAACTCATATCGGTTACGTTCTGTGTGTTGAAGTGCTGTAGCTCGAGCGAAGTCAGCGCCGTGCAATTGTAGAACATCCAACTCATATCGGTTACGTTCTGTGTGTTGAAGTGCTGTAGATCGAGAGAAGTCAGCGCCGTGCAATTGTAGAACATCGAACTCATATCGGTTACGTTTTGTGTGTCGAAGTGCTGTAGATCGAGAGAAGTCAGCGCCGTGCAATTGTAGAACATCCAACTCATATCGATTACGTTCTGTGTGTTGAAGTTCTTCAGATCGAGAGAAGTGAGTGAAATGCAATTAGCGAACATCGCCTTCATGTCAGTGACGTTTTGTGTGTTGAAGTGCTGTAGATTGAGCGAAGTCAGTTCCGAGCAATTGAAGAACATCGAACTCATGTCGGTTACGTTCTGTGTGTTGAAGTCCTTCAGATCGAGCGAAGTCAGTGCCACGCAACGGGAGAACATCAAGCTCATGTCGGTGACGTTTTGTGTGTTGAAGTTCTTCAAGTCAAGAGAAGTCAGCGCCCAGCATTTGGCGAACATCGAGCTCATGTCGGTGACATTTTTTGTATTGAAGTGCTTCAGATCGAGTGAAGTCAGCGTCTTGCAATCGGAGAACATGTAGCCCATGTCTTTCACTTCTGAGGTATTGAGATACTCCAGTCCCTCAATCTGCTTGAGTGCTTCACAACGATAAAACCACTTCGCGGTGGTGGTGGGACGGAAGTCTCGGAACGAAGCATCGAATACCACACGCTTGGTGGTAGTATCTTCCTCCTGGCTTGTTCCTGCCCAAGCAGGGACGGGGATGTATCCCTCTTTTTTTGTCTCCTCGATGCCCCATGTCGTGCCGGTGCGAGTGGCACGCAGTGCATCGTAGTAGAAGGTGAGCGTCGTCTCGTCCGCGCTTTGTGACACATAGGCCTCGCGGGTTTGCGCTTGCGCACTCAGCGGAGTAGCGAGCAGGAAACCAAATAGTGCGAAGAGCATCGCACAGCAATAACGTAAATAGTGGATCATACGGTAGCGCTCCTCCATTTCCTTCCCCAATCGGAGGAAAGTCGCCTTCGGGAGCTGGGGCGGTGAAAAGAATGAGTGAAATGAATTTTTCTGATTGTAAACGGATGCCGTGGAAGTCCTCCTGTCCGGCACAAGCGCGGCAAGAAATTCTACGGAAGTCGATGAATTTTTCGGGATCTTCTCACGGGTACCGGTCTCACTTATGGACAGTGCAAGAAGATAGGAAATCTTTGGAATGGTGTCATGGTTTGACCGTCTTCTTTCCGTTCACGACAGACGCTCCGTTCGGCAAATGTTTCCGTGCTCCGCGCTTGCTTGCAGCGTGTAGATGTGCTGCGCTGCGTCTGTTCCTTTTCTCCGTAGTGGGTTCAGCAGTGAAATAACCCGTTTCGGGATTAGCCATCTTTGCGTCGACCTTGTTCTTATCATAGGCGACTGCGCCCTTCAACTTCGTGCAACCGGCAAACATATTTTCTGACTCCCGGCACTGCCAAGTGGTATTGCAGTGGATAGCAGTCAAGCCCGAGCAATCATAGAACATCCTACCCATGTCAGTGACGTTTTTTGTGTTGAAGTGCTGCAGGTCGAGCGAGGTCAGCGCCTTGCAATCAGTGAACATCCAACTCATATCGGTTACGTTTTGTGTATCGAAGTGCTGTAGATCGAGAGAAGTCAAACCCAAGCAATCTTTGAACATCCCACTCATGTCTGTGACGTTCTGTGTGTTGAAGTGCTTCAGATCGATCGAGGTCAGCGCCACGCAAGTTTGGAACATCCCCTCCATGTTGGTTACGTTTTGTGTATCGAAGTTCTTCAGATCGATCGAGGTCAGCGCCACGCAAGTTTGGAACATTCCCTCCATGTTGGTTACGTTTTGTGTATTGAAGTTCTTCAGATCGAGCGAAGTCAGCGCCCTGCAATTGAAGAACATCAAACCCATTTTAGTGACGTTCTGTGTGTTGAAGTGCTTCAGATCCAGCGACGTCAGCGCTGCGCAACCGGAGAACATCGAGCCCATATTAGTGACGTTCTGTGTGTTGAAGTTCTTCAGATCCAGCGACGTCAGCGTCCAACAATCGGAGAACATCCCACTCATGTCAGTGACGTTCTGTGTGTTGAATTTCTTCAGGTCGAGAGAAGGCAGTGCCTTGCAACCAGAGAACATCGAGCTCATATTAGTGACGTTCTGTGTATCGAAGTTCTTCAGGTCAATAGAAGTCAGCGCCTTGCAATCATAGAACATCGAGCTCATGTCAGTGACGTTCTGTGTGTTGAAGTCCTTCAGATCCAGCGACGTCAGCGCCACGCAATCGGAGAACATCCAACTCATGTCAGTGACGTTCTGCGTGTTGAAGTCCTTCAGATCCAGCGAAGTCAGCGCCATGCAATCGGAGAACATCGAGCTCATATTAGTGACGTTTTGTGCGTTGAAGCTCTTCAAGTCGAGAGAAGTCAGCGCCTTGCATCGGTAGAACATCGAGCTCATGTTAGTGACGTTCTGTATGTTGAAGTTCTTCAGATCCAGCGAAGTCAGTGCCCTGCAATCGGAGAACATCGAGCTCATATTAGTGACGTTCTGTGTGTTGAAGTTCTTCAAGTCGAGCGACGTCAGCGCCTCGCAACCGGAGAACATCCCCTCCATGTTGGTTACGTTTTGTGTGTTGAAGCTCTTCAGATTAAGAGAAGTCAGCGCCACGCAACCATCGAACATCGAGCTCATATTAGTGACGTTTTGTGTGTTGAAGCTCTTCAGGTTAAGAGAAGTGAGCTCATGGCAACGAGAGAACATCCAACTCATGTCAGTTATGTTCTGTGTGTTGAAGTTCTTCAGATCCAGCGACGTCAGCGCCCAGCAACCATCGAACATCGAGCCCATATTAGTTACGTTCTGTGTGTTGAAGTTCTTCAGATCGAGAGAAGTCAGTGCCGAGCAATCTTTGAACATCCAACTCATGTCAGTGACGTTCCGTGTATCGAAGTTCCTCAGGTCAATAGAAGTCAGTGCCTCGCAAGCGGCGAACATGAAGCCCATGTCGGTTACGTTTTGTGTATTGAAGCTCTTCAGGTCGAGCGACGTCAGCGCCTCGCAAGCGGCGAACATGCCCCTCATGTCTTTCACTTCCGCAGTGTTGAGGTATTCCAGTCCTTCTATTTTCGTGAGAGCTTTACAATGATAGAACCACGCGGCAGTGGTGGTGGGACGGAAATCTCGGAACGACGCATCGAACACCACGCGTGTGGTGGTATTGTTTATCACCTTCCATGTTCCTGCCCATGCGGGGGAGGTTCTCTCTCTCCTGTTGGTAGGTTCTCTCTCTCTCCTGTTGCATCTCCCCAATCCCCCAAGTCGTGCCGGTGCGGGTGCCTCGCAGTGCATCGTAGTAGAAGGTGAGTGTCGTCTGGTCCTCGCTTTGTGCCACATAGGCCTCGCGGGTTTGCGCTTGCGCACTCAGCGGAGTGGCGAGCAGGAAACTAAATAGTGCGAAGAGCATCGCACAGCAATAGCGTAAATAGTGGGTCATACGGTAGCGCTCCTCCATTTCTTTCCCTGATCGGGGAAAGTTGCCTTTGGGAGCAGGGGCGGTGAAAAGAATGAGTGAAATGAATTTTTCTGATTGTAGACGGATGCCGTGGAAGCCCTCGTGCGCGGCACAAGCGCGGCAAGAAATTCTACGGAAGTCGATGAATTTTTCGGGATCTTCTCATAGGTACCGGTCTCACTTATGGATAGCGCAAGAAGAGAGGAAATCTTTAGAGCAGTGTCATTGTTTGACCGTCTTCTTTCCGTTCACGGCCTGCACTCCGTCCGGCAACTGTTTCCGTGCTCCGCGCACGCGCTTGCTTGCAGCGGGTGATGTGCTGCGCATCGTCAGCACCCATTCACCTGCTTTCCACCATGGTGGGCTGAGCGGTGAAATAGCCCGTTTCGGGATTAGCCATCTCTGCGTCGACCTTGTTCTTGTCATAGGCGACTGCACCCTTCAACTGCGTACAACCGGCAAACATATTTTCTGATTCCGGGCACCACCAAGTGGTATTGCAGTTGATGGTCGTCAGCGCCGCGCAATAAGAGAACATCTCCCTCATGTCAGTGACGTATTGTGTATCGAAGTTCTTCAGATCGAGAGAAGTCAACGCCGAGCAACCGGAGAACATCAAGCTCATGTTAGTGACGTTCTCTGTGTTGAAGTTCTTCAGATCCAGCGACGTCAGCGTCCAGCAATCGAAGAACATCCAACTCATGTCAGTGACGTTCTGTGTGTTGAAGTTCTTCAGATCGAGAGAAGTCAACGCCTTGCAATAGGAGAACATGCCCTCCATATTGGTGACATTTTGTGTGTTGAAGTGCTGCAAGTCGAGAGACGTCAACGCCTCGCAACTGAAGAACATCCCATCCATGTTGGTTACGTTCTGTGTGTTGAAGTGCTGCAGATCCAGCGACGTCAGCCTCCCGCAACTGAAGAACATGTTACTCATGTCAGTGACGTTCTTTGTGTTGAAGTTCTTCAGATCCAGCGACGTCAGCGTCCTGCAATCGGAGAACATCTTCCTCATGTCGGTTACGTTCTGTGTGTTGAAGTTCTTCAGATCCAGCGAAGTCAGCGCCCAGCAATCATCGAACATCGAGCTCATGTCAGTGACGTTTTGTGTGTTGAAGTTCATCAGATCCAGCGACTTCAGCGCCCCGCATTTGGCGAACATGGAGTTCATGTCAGTGACGTTCTTTGTGTTGAAGTTCTTCAGATCGAGTGAAGTCAGCGCTTTGCAATCGTAGAACATGTAGCTCATGTCTTTCACTTCTGAGGTATTGAGATACTCCAGCCCTTCTATCTGCTTGAGTGCTTCACAACAATAAAACCACTTCGCGGTGATGGTGGGACGGAAGTCTCGGAACGAAGCATCGAACACCACCCGCGCGGTGGTGGTATAGTCTGCCACGTCCCATGTTTCTGCCCAAGCAGGGACGGGGATGTCTCCCTCTTTTTTCGTCTCCTCGATCCCCCATGTCGTGCCGGTGCGAGTGGCACGCAGTGCATCGTAGTAGAAGGTGAGCGTCGTCTTGTCCGCACTTTGTGCCACATAGGTCTCGCGGGTTTGCGCTTGCGCACTCAGCCGAGTGGCGAGCAGAAGACAAATCAGTGCGAAGAATATCGCACAGCAATAACATAAATAGTGAATCATACGGTAGCGCTCCTCCATTTCCTTTCCCCAATCGGAGGAAAGTCGCCTTCGGGAGCTGGGGCGGTGAAAAGAATGAGTGAAATGAATTTTTCTGATTGCAAACGGATGCCGTGGAAGTCCTCCTGCGCGGCACAAGCGCGGCAAGAAATTCTACGGAAGTCGATGACTTTTTCGGGATCTTCTCACGGGTACCGGTCTCACTTATGGATAGCGCAAGAAGAGAGGAAATCTTTGGAATGGTGTCATGGTTTGACCGTCTTCTTTCCGTTCACGACAGACACTCCGTTCGGCAAATGTTACCATGCTCCGCGCTTGCGTGCAGTGGGTAGATGTGCTGCGCGCCGTCTGTTCCTTTCCACCATGGTGGGCTTAGCGGTGAAATAGCCCGTTTTGGGATTAGCCATCTTTGCGTCGACCTTGTTCTTGTTATAGGCGACTGCGCCCTTCAACTTCGTGCAACCGGCAAACATCTTTTCTGATGCCCGGCACTGCCAAGTGGTATTGCAGTAGATGGTCGTCAGCGCCGCGCAATCGAAAAACATGAGGCTCATGTCAGTGACATTTTTTGTGTTGAAGTGCTGCAGATCGAGCGAATTCAGCGCTGAGCACCCCCGGAACATTACAGCCATGTCAGCGACATTTTTTGTGTTGAAGCTCTTCAGATCGATCGAGGTCAGTGCCGCGCAATCATAGAACATCCAACTCATGTCTGTTACTTTTTTTGTGTTGACGTTCTTCAGGTTTATCGAGGTCAGCGCCGCGCAACCGGCGAACATGCTACCCATTTTGGCGACCTTTTTTGTGTCGAAGTTCTTCAGATCGATCGAAGTTAGCGCCGCGCAACCATAGAACATCCAACTCATGTCAGTTACATTTTCTGTGTCGAAGTTCTTCAGATCGATCGAGGTCAGCGCCGCGCAACCATAGAACATCCAACTCATGTCGGTCACTTTTTTTGTGTCGAAGTTCTTCAGGTCGAGCGAAGTCAGCGCCGAGCAAACATAGAACATCCAACTCATGTCAGTGACATTTTTTGTGTCGAAGTTCTTCAGATCGAGCGAAGTTAGCGCCGCGCAACCGGCGAACATGCTACCCATTTTAGTTACATTTTTTGTGTCGAAGTTCTTCAGGTCGAGCGAAGTTAGCGCCGCGCAACCGGCGAACATGCTACCCATTTTAGTTACATTTTTTGTGTCGAAGTTCTTCAGGTCGAGCGAAGTCAGCGCCACGCAATCACAGAACATCCAACTCATGTCAGTGACATTTTTAGTGTTGAAGTGCTTCAGATCGATCGATGTCAGCGCCTGGCAATCATAGAACATGCTACTCATGTCTTTCACTTCCGAAGTGTTGAGATACTCCAGCCCTTCAATCTGCTTGAGTGCGTTGCAACGAAAAAACCACGTCGCTGTGGTGGTGGGACGGAAGTCTCGGAACGAAGCATCGAACACCACACGCGTGGTGGTCTTGTCTGCCCAGTCCCATGTTCCTGCCCATGCGGGGTAGATTTTATTCTCACTACTATATTCCATTATCTCCCATGTCGTGCCGGTGCGGGTGGAGCGAAGTGCATCGTAGTAGAAGGTGAGTGTCGTCTGGTCCTCGCTTTGTGACACATAGGCCTCGCGGGTTTGCGCTTGCGCACTCAGCGGAGTGGCGAGCAGGAAACTAAATAGTGCGAAGAGCATCGCACAACAATAACGTAAATAGTGGATCATACGGTGGTGCTCCTCCATTTCTTTCCCCGATCGGGGAAAGTTGCCTCCGGGAGCAGGGGCTGTGACAAAAAAATACTTTTGATGAATTGACGGCATGAGTGCTTGTGCTGTGAAAGCACCCCGACCTGAGCCTAAACGGTGCAGGACTTGCTACCGCTAAGGCATATTTGCGTGACTAAGTGTGCTGTTATCATATTGATCGTGGCAAAGATATGAAAAATATAGGTGTTGTCAGAATAATAACTCTGAAACAAGACGCGTTAAAAGCGTCGTGCAGTAAAAACTTCACACATCACCGAAGCGCCTTCAGAAAGCATGCTGAAAACTTCTCGACAACGTGACCAAACAAGCCGCCTTTCGCTGAAAACTCCCCAGTTTTTCTGCACCGCCCCACTTGGATTCGTTCGTCACTGCGCCACAGGGCAGAGACACCCGAAAATGACTCCCTTTTCTTCTCGCGCGTACGCGTACGCGCCTGTCAGTCAGTTTCTGTTTTTTCCCTTCACCTCTTCACCCTTGTTTCTCAAGTTGTTGATTCATAGTGAAATGAGGGTGAAGGCTTGGGGCGGTGAACCTTCACCCCGGCGTTCACCCGTTGTCGAATGCGATCGCACAAGTTCGGCGCGTGTCGCAGCTCCTGCCGGAGGGCTCACAGTGCACTGAAAACAAAGCCCGAACCATCGATGCCGATGTGAAGGCGCCGGTGAAGGACTGCGAGCAAAGTCTTCACACTTATCGCGTTGTGATTGTGAGGGTTACGACATGTGGGTGAAGGAGTGAAGGCAAAAATCGAAAACCGCCTGAAGTGCGCGCACGCGTACGCGCGTGAGGATGCCGAGACTGCCCGAGGCTGCGTGCTCGAGAGCCGATGCAAGAGAGCCGATGCCATCGGAGAGCGTGAATTTTCGGTATGCGATGGCACAACGGGCGAAAAAAGCCAAGAAATCACGCCGTGTTCGTGCTTTTCTCTCTACCTTTGCACACGCTCCCCTTTGTCGCATCGCGACAGAGGCTCCTTGGTCTATATTTGGTGCGCGGCCGCCTTCGCAGTCGCCCCGCTCTTTCATTCACTCAACGTTCCACTCGACATGTGGTTTGTCGACCTCCTCACCCGTCCCTCCGCCATCCAGGCCGTCATCGTCTTGTCGGCCGTTTGCGCCCTCGGTCTCTCGCTGGCTAAGTTTCGTTTTCGCGGCATCAGCCTCGGCATCACGTTCGTGTTCTTTGCCGGCATTCTGGCCGGCGCCCTCGGTCTGAAACTCGATCCGCGAATGCTCTCCTATGCCGAGAGCTTCGGACTCATTCTCTTCGTGTATGCCCTCGGTTTGCATGTCGGTCCCGGTTTTGTCACCACGTTTCGTCACGGCGGCACCATCCTCAATCTGCTGAGCATTGGCGTGGTGCTGATCGGCACGGTGCTGGCCGTGGTGATCGCCCTGGCGGGTTGGATGCCCTTCACCGATTTGATGGGTGTGCTCTGCGGTGCCACAACCAATACCCCTGCACTGGGTGCGGCACAGCAGACGCTCAAGCAACTCGGCCAACCGTCGGCCGTTGCCGCCCTGAGCTGTGCGGTGACCTACCCCATCGGCATGATCGGCGTCATCATTGTGCTGGTCATCATGCGCGGTTGGTTGCAGCGTCACGACCACGCCAAAGAGGACGACAACGACGAAGAAGCCTACATCACCTCCTACTGCGTGCGCAATCCCGCCCTGTTTGGGCACACCATCCACGACATCGTGTCGCATGCCGAACACACCCGTTTTGTGGTGTCGCGGCTGTGGCGCGAAGGCAAGGTGCTCATGCCCAGCGCTTCGACCGAAGTGCGCGAAGGCGACCGCTTGCTCATCATCACGCGCAAGGCACAGGTGCACGCGCTGACCAATCTTTTCGGTGAGCACGAAACGAGAAACTGGATGGAGGAAAACATCGACTGGAACGCCATCGATGCGCATTTCATTTCGCGCCACGTGCTCATCACCCGCCCGGAGATCAACGGCAAGAGCCTGCGCGATCTCAATTTGCGCTACCTCTATGGGGTGACGGTGAGTCGCATCAAGCGCGACGACCTGCGCCTACTCGCCACCCCCGACCTCATGTTGCGCATGGGCGACCGCGTGACGGTGGTGGGACATGCCGACAGCATCGAACAAGTGGTGCGACTGCTCGGCAACGAGGTGCGTTCGCTCGAAGAGCCCAACATGGTCACCATCTTCTTGGGCATCGTGCTTGGTTTGCTGCTCGGCAGCATCCCCATCAGCGTGGGGTTGAACTTCCCCATCAGCCTCGGTTTGGCCGGCGGTCCCATCATCATGGGCATTCTCATCGGCGCCTACGGTCCGCGATTGCACATGGTGGCCTACACCACGCAGTCGGCCAACCTCTTGATGCGTTCGCTCGGGCTGTCGATGTACCTGGCTTGTCTGGGGCTGGATGCCGGTGGCGATTTCTTGGCCACGGTGATGCAGCCGGCTGCGTTGCAATGGATCGGTTTCGCCGCTTTGCTCACCGCAGTTCCGCTGGCCGTGGTGGCCGTGGTGGCCGTGGTGTGGCGTCGCAAGTCGTTTCCCACGACGGCGGGCATGCTTTGCGGCGCAATGGCCAACCCGATCGCCTTGGGCTATGTGAACGACACGATCGAGGGCGACAAGGCCTCGTTGGCCTATGCTGCAGTCTACCCGCTCGCCATGTTCCTGCGTGTGATCATCGCGCAAATCATGGTGATGCTCTGGTTCACCTGATGCGGGTGCCGTCTGCACGCGCTCCCGTGTCCACTTTCTTCCCACAACGCCTTCGGCGCGATCCGACTGTTAACCGGATCGCGCCGAAATGTCTTTTTTATCTTGCAGAACGACAACTTCCAATTCCTTGTGTGTAAAAATGCAAGGCTTGAAAATCCTTTTTTGTTGATTTGTTTTGTGTGTAGATGATAAAGTAGTAATTTTGTCGTCAAATCCTTCGGTTTTTTTGCCGTCGGAAAGGTATGAAATCCACACAATTCCTACATTTTTCCGCTTCGCTTAGCGCCTGTCGTTTCGCGCTGCGGTGGTTGAGTGCCGCCCCCTCCGCATCATTCACATAGACTTCTTTCTCCGTTTCGGGCGTGCTGTATTGTTGTTCTCTCTGTTTGTCGTTGTCATGACGCTCTTCCTTCTGCTTGCCATTTTGCTCGGTCTCGTCATCCCCTATTTCCAGCGCCGTCGTGCTCGTCTCACCTATAGTGCCCGCCGGCGTCGACACTATTTGCGCAAGGCCCGCCACACCGTCTATTGGGGCGTGGGTTGCCTTTGCATGGCCTTCCTGCTCTGGTTTTTCAAAATCCGTTTGTGAAGTCGGATCCCCCACCTTAAGTCGTAAAATCAAATTGTTGTGTTGTTTTTTTCGCATGAGCAGAGTCCGTGTGGTGTTTTAATCTTATATTTGCACGGATATCCGTGTGTAGCGGAAAAGCAGCACAACGGCATACCCCAGTCTACTGCGAAATCACAATCAAATCATACCCATCATGTCCAAATCCAAACACTACAACGGGCTTTCTGCGCGCGAAGTGGAGGAAAGCCGTGCGCGCCACGGTGTGAACGTCCTCACTCCCCCGGAGAAAACCCCGCTTTGGAAGCGTTTCCTCGAAAAGTTTGAGGATCCGATCATCATCATCCTGCTCATCGCAGGCGTCTTCTCGTTGCTCATCTCGTGCTACGAGTTCTTCGGTCTCGACAAGGAAGCCACGGTCTTTTTCGAACCGATAGGTATCTTTGTCGCCGTGCTGCTTTCGACGGGACTGGCCTTCTACTTCGAGCTCAAAGCCAATCAGGAATTTGAGATCCTCAACCAGGTGAACGACGAAGAGCCGGTGCGCGTGATTCGTGAGGGCAACACGGTCGAGGTGCCCAAATGTGACATCGTGGTGGGCGACATCGTGATGATCGGCACGGGCGACGACATCCCGGCCGACGCTGAGCTGCTCGAATCGGTGCAACTCACCGTCGACGAATCGACTTTGACCGGCGAACCCCTCTGTGCCAAGACCACGGTCGAGGCCGATTTTGACGCCGAAGCCACTTTCCCCTCCAACCACGTGCTGCGTGGCACGAAGGTGATGGCCGGACACGGCATTTGCCGCGTCTTGGCAGTCGGCGACGCCACCGAAAGCGGTAAAGTGTTTGAGGCCGCACAAATCGACGACAGTGTGAAAACACCGCTCAACGAGCAACTCGACCGTTTGAGCAACCTGATCACCAACATCAGCTACGTCTTGGCCGTGCTCATTATTGTGGGCCGCGTGGTCATGTACTTTGTCAGCGGAAGCGAGTCTGTCGGTTTCCAATGGGTGGACTTTGCCTCCTACCTGCTCAGCACGATCATGATTGCCGTGACGGTGATTGTGGTGGCCGTACCCGAAGGTTTGCCGATGGCCGTGACCCTCAGTTTGGCCTACTCCATGCGCCGCATGTTCCGTACGGGCAACCTCGTGCGCAAGATGCATGCTTGCGAAACCATGGGCGCCACGACTGTAATTTGCACCGACAAAACCGGAACGCTGACCCAGAACCGCATGACGGTGGCCGAAGCTGCCTTCCCCTCGCTGCCCGATCAGCAACTCGGCGCGAACGAAGAGAGCGGACTCATCGCCGAAGGCATCGCGGTGAACAGTACGGCGACGCTCGACCTGAGCGATGCGGCCCACCCCTCCGTGTTGGGCAACCCCACAGAGGGCGCTTTGCTGCTCTGGCTTCACAGTCAATCGCGCGACTACCGTACGTTGCGCGAAGCTTCCAAGACGTTGGTGGAACTTCCCTTTGCCACGGAACGCAAATACATGGCGGCTGTGGTCGAATCGGGTGTGCTCGACGGACGTCGCGTGCTCTATGTCAAGGGGGCTCCCGAAATCGTGCGTTCGCTCTGTGCCAAGGCCGTGGGCGACGAATCGGTCGAAACGCTCAACGAACGACTCTTGGGCTATCAGCAACAAGCCATGCGCACGCTCGGCTTCGCCTATCAGGTGCTCGAAGGCGACGAACAAGCGATCGATGACGAGCGCGGTGTGGTGGCCAAGGATCTCACCTATCTGGGCACAGTGGCCATTGCCGACCCCGTTCGTCCCGATGTGCCTGAGGCCGTGGGCGAATGTCTGTCTGCCGGCATTGATGTGAAGATCGTCACCGGCGATACCTCGGCCACTGCCGCGGAAATCGGTCGGCAGATCGGTCTCTGGGGCGAGCATCACGACGACCGTGCCATCATCACCGGACCGGAATTCGAGGCGCTCAGCGACGAAGAGGTTTACGATCGCGTGAACGACCTCAAAATCATTGCGCGTGCACGTCCGCTCGACAAGAAACGCCTCGTCGAAACGCTCCAGAAGCGCGGACAAGTGGTGGCCGTGACGGGCGACGGCACCAACGACGCCCCTGCACTCAAAACGGCACACGTCGGTTTGTCGATGGGCGACGGCACCTCGGTGGCGAAAGAAGCCAGCGACATCACGATCACCGACAACTCATTCTCGAGTATCGGCCGCGCGGTGATGTGGGGCCGCTCGCTCTACCAAAACATCCAGCGTTTCATCCTCTTCCAAATGACGGTGAACGTAGCCGCTTGCTTCATTGTATTGGCCGGTGCCTTCATGGGCACAGATTCGCCGCTCACGGTGACGCAAATGCTGTGGGTCAATCTCATCATGGACACGTTTGCTGCCATGGCCCTGGCTTCGCTGCCGCCTGCTGAGCGGGTGATGCACGACAAGCCCCGCGATCGCAATGCCTTCATCATCGATGGTGGCATGAAGCGCATGATTCTCGTCACGGGCGGCATCTTCTTCCTCCTGCTCCTTGGTTTCGTCTACGTTTGTGAGCACGCCGATGTGACTTCGCTCACCGATCTGTGCAACCTGCAGTTCGGCACGGGAATGGGGCTCTCGGCTTTGGAGAAAAGCTACATCTTCACGTTCTTCGTGATGCTCCAATTCTGGAACATGTTCAATGCCCGCGCTTATCTCACGGGACAATCGGCCTTCCACTTCAAGCAGTGCAAGAGCTTTTTGTTCATCTTGCTGGTGATCTTGGTCGGCCAGATTCTGATCGTCACCCTCGGCGGCCAGATGTTCAGCGTTACGCCGCTGCCCCTCCGCGACTGGGCCATCCTCATCGGCAGCACCTCTGTAGTGCTCTGGATCGGTGAAGCGATTCGTCTCTTCCGCAAATAAGTGAAGACTTAGCGAATAGCACTACAAACACAACACAATAGCAAAAGGCTGAAGTCCTGATTGGGACTTCAGCCTTTATTTTGTAGTGAGCCGGCAGTTTCGAAAAAACGTCGTATATTTGCAGTTTCGAGTCGGTGCTCAGTAAGCCGAGCGCAGCATGGAAACCGATCCGGTGAGGTGGTGATCCGTCTGCGGTGAAAACATTACAGAAAATACAACGCTATGAACTCTTCTCAGAACTATTTTTGGCGAATCGCCAAGCGATTTTTCAACGCCTTGCCCGATAAAACCGACGAAACAGCCATCGTGGAGCAGATCAGCGACGGGGTCACTTTTCGCGGCGCGAACCTTTGGGTGCTCATCTTTGCTATTTTCATCGCCTGCCTCGGCTTGAACCTCAATTCCACGGCGGTGATCATCGGCGCGATGCTCATTTCGCCCCTCATGGGCCCGATCATCGGTATGGGGTTGGCCGTGGGACGAGCCGATCTCGAGTTGCTCAAACGCTCGCTGACCAACTATGGTGTGTCCACGGTGATCAGTGTGCTCACCGCCGCGCTCTATTTTCAGCTCACCCCGCTCACCGAGGCGCAATCTGAACTCCTGGCGCGCACCTCTCCCACGCTCTACGATGTGCTGATCGCCCTTTTCGGTGGCGCGGCGGGCATCTTGGCGCTCTCTACCGGCGGGAAAGGCAACGTCATCCCGGGAGTGGCCATCGCCACCGCCCTCATGCCGCCGCTCTGCACGGCGGGCTACGGGTTGGCAATGGGCGAATGGTCGTTCTTCTTCGGCGCATGCTACCTCTTTTTCATCAACACCGTCTTTATCGCCCTCGCCACTTACGTGGGTGTGCGCCTGTTGCAATTTAAGCCCAAGCAGTTTGTGGACAAGGGTCGCTTGGCGGTCGTGAATCGCTACATCGCCGTCATTGTTGTGGTCACGATGCTGCCGGCGGTCTACATGACGATACAAATCATTCGCCAAAGTGTGTTCGAAAATCACGTGAAACAGTTTGTCAAACAAGAACTGAATCAGCCGGGCACGCGCATTCTCTCAGAACAGGCCGACCGCGAAACGAAAACCCTCGACGTGGTGGCTCTTGGAGCGGCCCTGCCGAAAGAAATGATCGAAGCGGCGCGTCAGCGCTTGGCAGATTATCAGTTGGCCGACTACCAACTGAATGTGATTCAAGGCGCACAGTCCGATAGTTTGCTCTTGGCGCGCAACAATGCCGGCACGCAACAAAGTCTTTCAGGACAGGATCAGCAACATCTGGTCTTGCAAACGGAGCGCGTGGCGCAGCTCGAACGCGAAACCGCCGACTATCGCCGACTCGATGCATTGGCTCGCGAAATCGCTGGTGAGGTGAAAGCCGTTTGCCCCAAGGTGGAAAGCATCGGTCTGTCGAAAATCACGGAAACACCCGTCGACAGCGGTGCCGTTCGCTCCTATGTCTTGGCCGTGGCCAACAGTCGTACGCCCCTTCCCGCGACCGACCGCGACCGACTGGCGCAATGGCTCAAAGTGCGTACACAGGCCGACAGTTTGCGCTTGGTGACGGCCGAAGTCCGCTGATCGGACCTTGAACTCTTTGAGCAGCGTCAACGGGTCATCTAGGGTTGGTTTCCAATGAATCCCAACCGCCGCGACGAATATCCGGCCGACGCTGTGCCCTTCGGCGGCTATGCTCGACGGACGTCGCGTGCTCTATGTCAAGGGAGCTCCCGAAATCGTGCGTTCGCTCTGTGCCAAGGCCGTGGGCGACGAATCGGTCGAAACGCTCAACGAACGACTCTTGGGCTATCAGCGACAAGCCATGCGATCGCAATGCCTTCATCATCGATGGTGGCATGAAGCGCATGATTCTCGTCACGGGCGGCGTCTTCTTCCTCCTGCTCCTTGGTTTCGTCTACGTTTGTGAGCATACCGATGTGACTTCGCTCACCGATCTGTGCAACCTGCAGTTCGGCACGGGAATGGGCCTCTCGGCTTTGGAGAAAAGCTACATCTTCACGTTCTTCGTGATGCTCCAATTCTGGAACCTGTTCAATGCCCGCGCTTATCTCACGGGACAATCGGCCTTCCACTTCAACCAAAACTCCCCCTCTTTCGACGGAAAGAGGGGGAGTTTTTCGTTGGGTCCACCTTGTTTTGTGCAAAAAGTGGCAAGGGAGTGAGGAGCGGCGGGAGGCCGCGTTGTAAAGTCGGAGATTAACGGCGAACTCGTGCGATGCCCGTGAAGTCACCGCGGGTGATTTGTACGTCTTTCGCGCAACGATAGAGGGCGTCTTTCTGCATTTCGCAGTCGTTGGGGAGATAGACGCGCTTCAAGTTGGGGCAAGATTCCACGGCGTAGCTCTCCATCACCTTCGTACCCGGCACAATCACGAGTTGTTCGATGCTGTTGTGACGCGCAATGATGTTCTTTTCGAGGCGTTCGATGGGTTGGAGTTTCACACTCTTCATGGCGGCGGGAATGAAGACGAGCGATTCGATTTTCTTCATCCAGTTTTTGGTGTAGACCACACCGTCCTTGGCCGCGAATTTTGTGTTTTGGTCTTCGACAAACACGGTCTCGACGTTTGTTCCTCTCTCGGCCAGGCTCACCACTTGGTCGTCGCCGAGCGAAACAATGTTGCGACCGAGATAGACTTGCTTCACGTTTTTGGGGAGATCTTGGTGGGGAATGAAGGCCGAGACGCGGAGTTTGTGCGTGGAGAAGGGCACGGTGAGAATGTCGCCCGAGGACTTGACGCGCGAAACGTTGAGGTGGCCTTGGAAGAAGTCATAGCCGAACTGGTCGTCTTCGAAGACCTCGATGTCGGTGCGCAGCGGTTGGAGATGCTTGTAGGTATCGATCTTGTCCATTTCGAAGAAGCCGCCGTTGGTGGGGTCGTTCACATACCATTTGCCGTCGGCGTAGACGTAGTCCCAGGCGTGGGCGCCCAGATAGACATCGCCTTGGAACAAATTGCCGTTGATGCCGATGCAGGGAATGCCTTGCGTGTAGAGCAAAACCTTGAGTATGTTGGCGTAACCTTGGCAAACGCAAACGCCGCCGCTGAAAGCACCATAGGGATCGTTGCGGCCGTTGCCGTTGTTGTCGTAGGTGGTGTTCTTGATCACGAAGTTTTGCAGCGCTTTGAGCTTTTCCAAGTTGTTCTTGCAGTCCTTCGTCACCTCATCGGCCTTGGCTTTCATCTGTGCAAGCTGGTCGGCGGTGAGGGCATTGGGGTCCGATTTTTCAGAGAACATCGAGATGTCGAGCGCACGTTGGGGATCCATGGCGGCAAGAATGTACTTCAAATCGATCATGTGGTTGGTTCTGCTGAGCGAGCGGCTGTTGTCGGGTGCCGCAAAGTGCGAAGCGTCGTAGTCGAACGAGAGGGGCGATGCCACCTGCGTGAAGGTTTCGGCGCTGCGCGGCGCTTGCGGATCTTCGGCAGCGCAGGAACCGAGCAGACAGAGTGCTGCGACGAGACAGAGAGCGGAAGTAGAGAGGTTCATGGAGAAAGGAATTAAAGAGTGAGGGTTGGGCGCTTCCGTCGTTAGGCATAGACCGCTTTCACCATGCGGGGACGATCGTCGGCGTCGTTTCGGATTTCGATGGCTTGGAGCCCGTGTTGGGCGAAGAGTTCGGCGGTTGCGAGGGCGAAGTCCGTATGTGTTTCGACCAAGAGCGCACCGCCGGGGTGTAAGCGTGCGGTAGCCAAACGAGCCAAGGCACGATAGAACAAAAGTGGGTCGCGATCGGGCACGAAGAGTGCGGTGTGCGGTTCGTGTTGCACCACGTTGTCGGCCATTGTCGGGGCTTCTCCGGCGGGAATATAGGGCGGATTGCTCACGATGAGATCGAATGTGCGCTGCCGATCGGCTTCGTCGTCGGTGGCTTTTAGGACATCCACTTCGCGAAAGTCGACCGTGGCGCCGAGCTGTGCCGCGTTGTGCCGCGCCACGGTGAGCGCGCGAGGCGAAATGTCCCAAGCTTTCACTTGTGCGTGCGGCAATTCGAGTGCCAGGGAGACGGCGATGCAGCCGGAACCTGTGCCTACATCGAGAACATGGGGGGCAGCTTGCGAGGCGCAGGTGTCGGCGCACCATTCTACGAGTTCGAACGTTTCGGGACGGGGAATGAGCACATCGGGTGAGACGGCAAATCGGCGTGCGCCGAAGGTTTCGTAACCTAAAACATACTGCACAGGTACTTGTTGCCGCAGTGCCGCCGTGTCGTGCTCCAGCTGTGTTCGCAAAGCGGCGGTGAGTGGCACCGGGCTGTCGATGAGCAACTGCGTTCGGCTCAATTGCAACCGTTCGCACACGTAATGTTCGGCCACGGCGGCTGCTTCGCCTGCGGGATAGACGGTGGCCAGTTCATCGCGAAGGGTGTGGAAAAGCGCGTGGGGGGAGAGTTTGGGCGCGTCCATGGGGGCTTATTTGAGCGCATTCATGTGGTCGTAGGCCTTTTGCATGAAGGCTTTGACCTTGTGGACGCGTTCGCCTTTCGGATCGGGCGTGAGTCGCGACACCCGGTGCGTGGCCAACTCATAGATGCTTGTGCCTGTGGAATCGATGAAGGTGTATCCCTCCGGCCAAGTGTGGATGGCGCACGGATAGGTGTAGGTTTGCGACATCACATCGCGCGAGAACTTGAAGCGCTTGTGGTCAATGCCAAGCTGGCCGAGGAGGGTGGCCGCGAGGTCGGTTTGATTGCAAAGGCGCGCCACCTCTCTTGCGTTGCGCACGGCACCTCCTGTCCAAATGAGCGGGATGTGGTATTTTCGTGTGTCGAATTCATTGATGTCGGCCGGCCACGAAACGCCGTGATCGGGGAGGATGATGACCAGCGTGTTCTTCCATTCGGGCGAACGACGGAGTTGGTCCATGAACTTCCCGAGTGAGGCGTCGAGATAGGCGAAGGCATTGAGCATCGGGTCGTCCAGTCGTTTGTAAGGAACGGTCCAGGGTTCGTGACTCGAAAGGGTGAGCAGCGTTTTGAACCACGGCTTATTCTTCGGTTGGCGGTCGATGTTCTGTCGCAGTTGGTCGAACATCAGGTGATCGCACACACCCCACGGACTGGTCTTGCGCATGGAGACCGGGAAATCCACGTCGCCCAGCACGCGGTTGTAGCCCGTGGCGAGGAAGTAGGAGTTCATATTGGTGAAGTTCTTGTCGCCGCCGTAGAGGAACTCGGTGTCGTAGCCCACACCGCGGAGGGCGCCGGCGATGGAGGGGAGAACGCGCGACTTGGCCGGCATTTTCATCACACTCGCATCGGGAAACGAGGGGTAGCCCGAGAAGGTGCAAATGGTGCCGCGGTCGGTGCGGAAACTGTTGGCGTAGCAGTGGGAGAAGAACACGCCTTCGCGGGCCAGGCTGTCGAGGTGCGGAGTTACCTTCGTGTTGCCTTCGGTGCAGCCCACCACGCGTCCACCGCAGCTCTCCATGAGGATGAGCAGAATGTTGGGGCGGCGGGTGCTGAGCAGGCTGTCGGCCGGCGTCAATTCGCTTTTGGTGTTATAATTCAGGGAGGCGAATACTTGATTGGCCTCATCGGGTGAGAAATAACGGGCCTGTTGGCTGAAATCGCGCTCTTTGAGGAGCGAATAGAAGAAGGAGAAAATGGGATTGACGGCGGCGTGGTTGTGATATTGGTCGGTGGAGTAATAGACCATGCCGACGTTGGCCGTAGAGCGCCCTACTCCGCCGCGGATACCGAGGAAAAGCAATGCGCCGACGAGTAACAAACCGAGGGAGTGCAGGGTGCGTTGCACCGGATGCGACGTGGGGAAACACGAACGGCGCGTGCTGTGACCATCGGGACGTGGGCCGATGCGCCAAAGTACCCAGACGTAACCCCAGATGAGGAGCAGAAAACCGGCAACGGCGAGCAGAAAGTAGCCCCAACCGAGACTATCGGTGATGCCGGAGGGGTTGTCGAGATAAGAAAGGCAGACGGCGTCGAGTTTGAAGCCCCATTTTTCATATAAGATGGTGTCGACGATGAGCGTTGCGAGGATAAGTATGCCGACAGTGGCCGAGTAGACACGATAGGCGGTGCGTCCGCCGGGCGTGAAGCGCGGTTTGCCGAGCAATGTGGCGCATGTCAAAACCAACCACAGCGGGGCGGTGAGGTAGGCAGCGACGGCGATGTCGAGCGGTAGGCCGTGCCAATAGATTTGTAGGGCATCGGCGAAACCCGGCCAGCCGTTGTGAACGAAGAACGCGAGTTTGCCCACCAAGAAGGTGAGCAGCCACACGAGAAAGAAGCGAACGAGGAGTGAAAAATGGGATTTCATCGTGAAGAACAGAGGATAAAGGGGGCGAAACCGTGGTGCGCTTGCATCAAAGTTGTTGCATATCGTTGAGCCGTTTGTAGTAACCGTCGAGTGCAATGAGGGTATCGTGCGTTCCGCGCTCGACAATTTGCCCTTCGTGGAGGACTAAGATCTCATCGGCGTTGCGTATCGTCGAAAGGCGGTGGGCAATGGCAATGGTGGTGCGGGTAGACATCAGTCGCTCGAGGGCTTCTTGCACCAAACGCTCGCTTTCGGTGTCGAGCGCCGAGGTGGCTTCGTCGAGAATGAGGATATCGGGATTTTTCAAGATGGCACGAGCGATGGAAATGCGCTGTCGCTGTCCGCCCGAAAGGCGGCATCCGCGGTCGCCCACGGGGGTGTCATAGCCTTGTTCGGTGGCCATGATGAAATCGTGTGCGTTGGCCACCTTGGCCGCCTCTTGCACTTGCTCGAGTGTGGCGTTTTCGACACCAAAACTGATGTTGTTGAAGAAGGTGTCGTTGAAGAGAATGGCTTCTTGGTTGACATTGCCGATCAGCGCGCGGAGTTCCGAAATACGGAGCGTGCGAATGTCGTGCCCGTCGATGCAAATTCGGCCGGATGTGACGTCGTGGAAGCGTGGCAGGAGGTCGACAAGCGTACTTTTCCCGCTTCCGCTCTGTCCCACCAGGGCTACGGTTTGTCCGCGGCGCACGGTGAACGAGACGCCGCGAATGACTTCGGGATTCTGCCCCGCAGTGTTGCCATTGCTGTAGGCGAAATGCACCTCCTCGAAGCTGATCTTGTCGTGCAGTGCGTCGATGTGCGTCGGGTGCTCCGGTTCGCGGATGGGATTTTTGGTCAGCAGGATTTTGTTGATGCGTTCCATCGAAGCCAAACCTTTGGGTATGGCGTAGGCTGCCTTGGTGAGATCTTTGAGCGGTTGGATCACGCTGTAGAGAATCACCATATAGAAGATGAACGTCGGGGCGTCGATGGGACTGTGGTCGGAGAAAATCAAGGTGCCGCCGTACCAAAGCACGAGTACAATGAGGCAGGTGCCGAGAAACTCGCTGACAGGGTGTGCCGAACCTTGGCGAGTGGCGACGTGTGTGTAGATGTTGCGAAACTCGTTGGTGATGGAATTGAAACGATGTTGCATCTTTTCCTCAGCACCAAAGGCTTTGATGATGCGCATACCCCCCAGTGTTTCCTCGAGTTGCGACATGGTCTCGCTCCATTTGGCCTGTGCTTCGTGGCTCGACTGCTTGAGGCGCCGACCGATTTTGCCCATGGCCCAACCCAAAGCGGGGAGAACGACGAGGGTGAAGAGCGTGAGTTGCCAAGAAATGTAGAGGAGACTGCCGAAGTAGACGGCGATGAGAATGGGATTCTTGATGAGCATCTCCAAGCTGCCCATGATGGAATTCTCCACTTCGCCCACGTCACCGCTCATACGGGCGATGATGTCACCTTTGCGCTCGTCGCTGAAGAAGGAAAGCGGGAGCGAGGTAATTTTCTTATACAGTGTGTTGCGGATGTCGCGTACAATGCCGGTGCGCACCGGTACCATTGTGGCGACCGAGGCGAAGTAGCACGAGGTTTTGAGGAGTGTGGCGGTGACGAGAAACACGCCGATCATCAATAACGTGGGAGCCGGGCCGTATTGTGCCACAAGTTGCGAGGTGTAGTAGTAGGCATTGTTGATGGCGATGTCCGAAAGTGCCTTCCCCGCCGTGGACCACGGGATGAAATGGTAGACCGTTTGCTCGGTATTGAACAACAATTTGAGCATCGGTATGAGCGATGCGAACGAAAATACGTTGAGCAGTGCGCTCAATACGTTGAATGCCAACGAAGAGGCGACATAGCGCTTGTAAGGGCCGACATAGCGGCGAAACATTTCGAAGAATTCCTTCATTGAATAGGCAAAAGGAGCGTGATGACGGGAGTGAAGTGGAAATGGCGGCGAGAAATTGGCTTAAAAATCGACGTAGTGTTGCTGCAGCACGGGGCTTTTCCAGTGGCGATAGGTGCGTCCGAAGTGATTTTCCACCTGTGGTTCGAATTCTCGCGGCATGGTGGGCGCAGGAATCCCCTGCTCCAAGGTCACAGGAGAAAGTTCTTCCCAAACTTCGTCCCAGAGGTCGCGCTCTATAAAGGATTGTAGGGTGGTGCTCCCCCCCTCGACAAAGAGCGATTGGATCTTTTCACGGCGCAGCGTGTCGAGGAGAGCGTCAATGTCGGCAAAGGCTTGGAAACCGGCGGAGAGTGCACGTTCGTCCACTTCGCCCAGCACGCATTTCACGGGCGATGTGCCCGGCCACCGGCGGACGTTGAGTTGAGGGAGGTCGAGTTCGAAAGTGCGCCGCCCCACCAAAATGGCACCATGTGTGGCGCGCAAATAATGAACGCGCAGCAAACTTCGGGAATTGCTCAGCTGAGCCGGTCGGCCGATGGGCTGTTTGTGCTCGTCGAGTTCGCGTTTGCGGTCGATGAACCCGTCGGCCGATGCAGCCCATTTCAGCGTGATGAACGGACGTCCCAGCACCTGCTGGCAGAAAAACTTGCGATTCAGGTCGATACAGGCTTCGCGCAGCACGCCGACTGTGACCTCTACCCCACCCTCACGCAGTATTTCGAGTCCTCGGCCGCCGACTTTCGAGAAGGGGTCGACACAACCGACGACACACTTGCGGATGCCGCTGCGCACGATGAGCGATGCGCAAGGCGGCGTGCGCCCGAAATGGGCACAAGGCTCGAGACTCACGTAGATAGTCGCCTCGGGCAACAAGGCGCGATCCGCTTGGCGAACATTTTTCAGGGCGTTCACCTCCGCGTGTCCCTCACCGGGGCGAATATGATAGCCTTCGCCGAGAATCCGCGCGTCTTTTCCGTCGCCGTGCACGATGACTGCGCCGACCATCGGGTTGGGAGCCGTGGTCAGTTCGCCGTTGCGTGCCAGTTCGAGGCAGCGTTGCATCCAAAATTCGTGTGTGTTCATGAGTTTCCCGCGTCAAAAACGTCGTTTATCGCAACAACGCGCCGTGCCGACCATCGGTGGATCGTCGGCAGGCGCGCTGTGTGTGGGGTTATTTGTCCAGTTTCCAGGTGGCTCCGTCCTTGGTGTCTTTCACCGCAAAGCCCAATTCGGCCAACCGGTCGCGAATTTGATCGCTGGTGGTCCAATCTTTGTTGGCTTTGGCCTTGGCTCTCACGTCGAGCAAGAGGTCCATGGCGCCGGCGAAGGCTTCTTCCCGTTCGGCGTTGCCACTCTCTTCGGCGCTCAGGCCGAGAATGTCGAAACAGAAGGTGTGGAACACCCGTTTGAGGGCTTCCAAGCCTTCGGGGGTGATGGTTTCCTTTTTGTCGGCGACGGTATTGATCGTGCGGCAGGCATCAAACAGGTAACTGATCACGATCGGCGAGTTCAAATCGTCGTCCATCGCCGCGTAGCACTTCGTTTCCAGTTCGTCGGCAAAGTTTTTGTCGACGTTGCCCCCCGTTTGCGGTTCGATGCGTTCCAATTGTTGCACCGCATCCATGAGTCGGTCCAGTCCTTTCTTGGAAGCAATGAGCGCTTCGTTGCCGAAATCGAGCGTCGAACGGTAGTGTGCCTGCAAAATAAAGAAGCGAATGGTCATCGGCGTGTAGGCTTGCGTGAGCAACGGGTGGTCGCCGGTGAAGAACTGTTCGAGCGTGATGAAATTGTTGTAGCTCTTGCCCATTTTCTTCCCCGCAATGGTGATCATGTTGTTGTGCATCCAGTAGTGCACCATGGGGTGCTTTTGCGAAGCCACGGCCTGTGCGATTTCGCATTCGTGGTGCGGGAAAATCAGATCCATGCCGCCGCCGTGAATGTCGAACTCTTCGCCGAGATATTTGCGTCCCATGGCCGTGCACTCGCAGTGCCAGCCGGGGAATCCCTCGCTCCAGGGTGAAGGCCAGCGCATGATGTGTTCGGGTTGCGCTTTTTTCCACAAAGCGAAGTCCACTTGATGGCGCTTCTCCCCTACTCCGTCGAGTTCACGGCTGGCGTCGCGCACCTCCTCGAGGTTACGTCCCGACAGCACGCCGTAGTGGAAATCCTGATCGTATTTCACCACGTCGAAATAGACCGATCCGTTGCTCACATAGGCATATCCCGCGTCGAGAATCTGTTGTACGAGTTGAATCTGCTCAATAATATGTCCGGTGGCGTGGGGTTCGATCGAGGGGGGCAGCACATTGAGTTGCTTCATGGCCTCATCGAATCGGTTGGTGTAGAATTGCGCCACCTCCATCGGCTCGAGTTGTTCGATACGCGCCTTCTTGGCGATTTTGTCTTCGCCTTCGTCCGCGTCATGTTCCAAGTGTCCGACGTCAGTAATGTTGCGAACATAGCGCACCTTGTATCCAATGTGTCGAAGATAGCGGAACAAGAGGTCGAACGTGATGGCGGGACGAGCGTGCCCGAGGTGGGCGTCGCCGTAGACCGTGGGCCCGCACACATACATGCCCACGCGTCCCGGATGAATGGGACGGAAGATTTCTTTCGTGCGAGAGAGCGTATTGTAGATCTGGAGTTGGTGTTCCATCTTGTGGAGAAAAGAATGATCGATGTTGAGTTTGCGCGCGTAGTCCCCGGCTTTTTCCGAAAACTCCGCGCCTTTTTGTTGAAACAAGGCTGCTTTCTTGAGTAAGTCCGCAGCTTTCTGGGCTTACCTCAGCGACGTTTCGCCTTGGGTGGCAACTGGGTGCGCAAAGCGCTGAATTTTCCGTCGGTGATGCGCTCCAATGTGAGCGGAACGTACATATTGGTGTAGCAAGCGCCCTTGCCGTAGGTTTCTTCTTCGTAGAAGAAAGCAATGCGACCGTCGGTTTGTTGCACCATGGTGCTGTATGCGCTGCCCAATGTCGTCACTTTCAGCGGACCGGCCCACCCTGTTGCAAAATCCTTGGCCGTGTAATGCTCCCATTCCGCAGCGCGGCGTTTGTTCGTGGGGAGCGCCTTGTAGTAGATGCCCACATTGGCACGTCCGGGTCCGAGGGGAACACTTTGCAGAGCGAGGCGCACGGGGCGATGTGTGGCATTGTCTCTGGCATCTACCAGGAGTATTTCACCGTTGGTGCTGTTTTGCAGCGCTTTGATGCCTCCATTCTCTTTTTGCGAGAGCACCGGTTGCTGTTCCCAGGCGCCGGTTGCGTTGCGCTCGCTGAGGTAGTGGAAAATGTTGAAGAGACGTCCGCCCGAAACGCGACTCGAAAGCAGCACATCGCCGTTGGGCAGTTCTTCAACCTTGGGCTCATCGCCGTTGGGAGCGGGAGAGGTGTGGATGTCGCCCAATGCTTGCCAGGTGCGTCCGAGATCATCGCTATACACCACGCGGTTGCCGCCGGGGCGTGCGCAGAGTGCTGCGTAAAGGCGGTAGTAATGCCCCACGCGGATGAGTCTACTTTGGCAAATACGCCCGCTCCCGAAGAACAAAGCGTCGACCGGGCCGAGTCGGCTCTGGTCAAACAGCGCATAAATCTGCTCGGTGATGTCGACCGGCCGGCCCCAATGATGTCCGCCGTCCGTGCTGTGGAGAACGGCCACGCGGTTGGGATTCTTTCGTGTGGTCGAACCGCTTCCATAGACCGTGTTTCCTGTCACACAAACCACCACGGCTTCGTCGCTTCCGCGGTCGGCTGCGATGGCGGCATCGCCATATCCGCAGGTCTTGCTGCCTTTCACGCCGTCGCCTTCCGCCAATACGTATTGGCGGCTCCAAGTGGCGCCGTTGTTGTCCGAGATGCGATAACGCAGGTCCACTTTTCCGAAGCCGATGTCTCCGCCGCAGGGGCGATAGTCGCTCACTGCGATGAGCTCTCCGCGTCGGTTCACCGCAATGGCGGGAATGCGGTAGGGAATCTCTCCGGGAAAGGTTTTGAACAGCGGGCGTTCCACTGCGTCGTCTGTGGAGATCCGCGCAACTTGTGAAGCTGTTGTGCTTTGTGCGCCGGCGGTCAGCGTACCGACCAGTAGAAAAGAAAGAAATAGCTGTCGCATGGTTCGTCGATTTGGAGCGAAAATACGAAATTCTTTCCAATTTGGAGGAAATTGGAAAGGATTGGACCGTTTTCGGCGGGGAAAACGAGTTCTTATCCCCGATCTCCGAGAAATTCTTTCCAATTTGGAGAAAATTGGAAAGAATTGGAGGCCTGATCATGGGGCGAGGAACGCGCCGGTCACCGCATTGGCGAGCGCCGGTCGCTGAGTCGTAAACGGTTCTCGGTCATGCGGTGTGTGAATTCCTGCAAGTAAGCTTTCAGCGTGCGCACCATCTCTTGCAATTGCGCCGGCTGCCGGGCTACCAAATTGTGTTTCAGACCCGGATCGCGCGACTTGTCGTAGAAACCCGTGGCGCGCACGCCGTCGAAGTGCAAGACAAAGTTGCCCTGCACCATTTGATACATCTCGCCCGCCGAGCTTACGGCAAAATGAGGCGAAGAAGGCGAGAACACGTTGTGCCCGAAGCTCACCACCTCGCGTTGCAGGCCCAGCAAGTCGAGCAATGTGGGGAGAAAGTCGGCCTGTTGCATCGTGGTGGCGTCTTCTCCCTTCAATTCCCCCCGAGGGTCGTAGAGAATGAAGGGGATGCTGAAGCGCCCCACCAAATTTCGGTATTCCGGTCGCACACCTGTCACGGCATGATCGGCCGTGATCACAAACAGTGTGTTGCGATACCAAGGCATACGACGTGCCGTTTCGAAAAATCGGCGCAGCGAAAGATCGGTGTAAGCCACACATTGCTGAATGGGCAGCGGACCCTGCGGAAGGCGCCCCCGATATTGCGCAGGCACATGGAAAGGGTGGTGAGAACTGATGGTAAATTCTGTCGCGAAAAACGGTTGGCGAAACGAATTGAGCCTCCGATCCACAAACTGCAGGAAGGGTTCGTCCCAAATGCCCCAGCCGCCCGGATCGGCATCGCAGGAGTTGCCATATTCGTTCTGCCCATAATAGTCGTGGAAGCGCACTTTGTGGGCAAAGGCGTCGAAGCCCATCGAACCATTCTCGGCGTTGTGGAAAAAGGCCGTGTGGTAACCGGCTTGCCGCAGGATTTCCGGCAGCGAGGTCACCCCGTTTCCGGCATAGGGCGAGGTGACAAACGGTTGGCCCGGGCGGGTGATGGAGCAGAACAGGGCCGGCATCGCATCCACCGACTGCGTCCCGCAGGCATAAGCTTGCGTGAACACGTAGGAATGTGCCAAGAGCGAATCGACAAACGGTGTGTAGCTCGGATAATCCGCAATGCCACGGTTCAAACCGCCCACCCATTCTTTGGCCATGCTCTCCCAAATGATCACCACCACATTGCGCCCTTTGAAACGTCCCGACCATTGGCCGTCGGTTGTGGGGCGACGCACCGCACTGAAGTAACGTTGCGCCTCCTGCTCGGGGAAAAAGGTGAGCGGCTTCATCCCTGTTTTGCCCATAGTGCGCAACAAAGTGAATGGGGTGTTGAGCACCAAGGCCTGTTGTTGCGGTTCGTCGCAATAAAGCGCCGCGTTGTGCGGAGCCAGCGGCCGCAAATCACCGTATCCGCCCCGCACGGCGCCGAAACTCAGCCCACACGCCACGATCAGTACGCCACTGCTCACGAGAGTCCTCCGCCGACAGGCGTAGCCCGCCGGGCGCAGCACGAAAAGGCCGTAGAGCACCGCCCACACGAGGGCGATCAAGAAAAAGAGTAGGGTGGGGAGCGGATAGTCTAACGGGAAATGCAGGAATCGCCACCCGTTGTCGTGCGCAAATTCACTGAACACCGCCATTGTGGTGCGGTTGAGCGTGAATCGAAAGTAGATCACGTCGGCCAAGTTCGCGGCCAGCGCCAAGAGGTTGGGCACAAAATAGACCCACGCAGTGGCGCGCTGCCAAGCGCTCCCTTCCACGAAGCGAAAGGGCAGGAGATGCATCAAGAGCATCGGCGCATTGAGATAGACCAAGGCCGCGAGGTCAAAGCGCAGCCCGCCGCAGAAAGCCCGCCACACGGCGTCCGAGTCGGCCATGTGCAGCAAGTCGGCGTTCATACAGCCGAATATCACCCGCGAAAGAAGGAGCACGGCCAGCGAAAGCAGCAGGCGCCAGAGTAAGAGTCCGTAGATCGAAGTGGAAAAGTGGGGAAGGCGAAACCGAACCATGGAAAGGGGAATGAAGGGGAGGGAGATACTCCTTATATATTGGATAAGTGTCGATAGGCACCGGGGCGAACGACTGCTCGCCCGCGGTGTGCGAAATGCAAAACCTCTGTCGCACAGCGCTGCGCGGCAGAGGTCGAAGTCAAGAGCGCCGTCGGTCGTTTGCGGCGCGCGGATCAGTCTTGTGCGTGTCCCGCTTTGTCTCGATCGATGAGGGCCAAGAGACGTTCCACCGCCTCTTCCGAAGGAATGTTGCGCTCCACACACACCTTGCCGCGGTAGAGACTCACTTTTCCGGGGCCCGCACCCACATAACCGTAGTCGGCATCGGCCATTTCGCCGGGGCCGTTCACGATGCAGCCCATGATACCGATTTTCAGTCCCTTGAGGTGCGCGGTCGATGCCTTGATGCGCGCGATGGTCTCGCGCAGATCGTAGAGCGTGCGCCCACATCCCGGGCAAGAGATGTATTCCGTTTTAGATTGTCGCAGGCGGCCGGCTTGCAAGATGGCGAAAGCCGTTTCGTCACGTCCCTTTTGCGGAGCCACCAGCAGGATGCCGTCCGTAAAGCCGTCGATCATCATCACACCCATGTCCGCCGCGGCTTTGATTTGGAAGTCTTCGCGGTCCGTATCGCCGTATTGTTGGCAGACGATGACCGGGTTGGTGAGCCGCGCATTACCCATTTCGTGGACCAGTGCGCGGAGTTCGCCCGTGCGGTTCGGGTGGTTCGATTGCGCAATGACCACCATTTCGGGGTGCGCGCGCAGACAAGCCTTCACTTCCTCATTGAGTTGCACGTAAGAGAGGAAGAGGAACTTGATCGGAGCAGGATTGCCGGCCACAAACATCAGATATTGCGGTGCGAAAGCCGGGTAGGTGCCTTCCTCTCCGTTCCAGGCGGGCGCATCCACGATGGCCGCATCGGTGTGTTGGCGCCAATGTTCAGGCAGTTGCACGCCGTAGTAGGTGTAGTCGGGTCGCGCTTCGCGGTCGGCCGGTGCGGTGGGGCGGGGCAGTGCGGGGTCGGCTTGATAGGAAACCACCACCGGGCGGTGTTTTCCGCCGATGTTGCCCACGGCACAAGTGGCACGGCGCGCAGGATGAAGCCAATCGAACGCCATGCAAGGCACACCCGGAATGTGGTTGTGCCCCGAACGGGTGCCGATGACGTACGAGGCCAATTTGTATGCTACCGGAATTTCAGCTTCGGGCGGCTCGGAGAGCGAAACACGAATGGTGTCGCCGATGCCGTCGGCCAGGAGAGCACCGATGCCCACCGCACTTTTGATGCGGCCGTCCTCGCCTTCGCCGGCTTCCGTCACACCCAGATGCAGGGGGAAGTCCATTTTCTCGCGGCGCATGGCATCTACCAGCAGGCGCACGCTTTGTACCATCACTACCGTGTTCGAGGCCTTGATCGAAATCACCACGTCATCAAAATGCACCTTGGCACAGACGCGCAGGAACTCCATGCAGCTCTCCACGATTCCCGCCGGCGTGTCGCCATAACGGCACATGATGCGATCAGACAGGCTGCCATGGTTCACCCCGATGCGCACAGCCGTGCCGTGGGCGCGGCAAATGTCGAGGAATTGCACAAAGCGCTCTTCCAGGCGCGCCAGTTCGGCGGCATATTCCTCGTCGGTGTATTCTAACTCCTTGAAGGTGCGCGCCGGATCCACATAGTTGCCGGGATTGATGCGCACTTTCTCCACAATGCCCGCGGCCACATCGGCCACCTTGGGGTTGAAATGCACATCGGCCACGAGGGGCGTGTCGAAACCGCGACGGTGCAAGGCTTCGCGGATGGAGCGGAGGTTTTCGGCCTCACGCACTCCCTGCGTGGTGAGCCGCACATAGTCGGCACCGGCCTCGATGATAGCGATACATTGTGCCACACTGGCCTCCGTATCGGTGGTGAGTGTGGTGGTCATGCTCTGCAGTCGAAGCGGTTGTTGCCCACCGAGCGGTTTATTGCCGATGTGCACTTCGTGACTGCGTCGCGGTTGGTAGTTGAATAGATCCATGATGCTCGTTGAGCTTGCGTGAGAGAAAACGGTGGGCCGAAGCCGCCGCCCCGTGTTGCGGGGCGGGCGTGCTCAGCACTTGAACTTGTAGTCCACCAAGGCCAATTCTTCGTTGGCCTTCACGATCTTTTGTTTCAGGTTGGCTTTGTGTTCTGCCAGTCGTTCGGCGAGAGCTTCGTCGAGCGGGGCGATGATTTGTGCGGCAAGCAGGGCCGCGTTCATTGCGCCGTTCACACCCACCGTGGCCACGGGGATACCCGGGGGCATTTGTACGATGGAGAGCAGGGCATCGAGCCCGTCGAGCATGCCTTTGATGGGCACACCGATCACCGGAAGGGTGGTGTTGGCGGCGATCACGCCGGGCAGAGCAGCGGCCATGCCGGCAGCGGCGATGATCACGCGAACGCCGCGCGCTTTGGCGCCGCGGGCGAAGGCTTCGACCTCAGCCGGTGTGCGATGCGCCGAGAGCGCATTGATTTCGAACGGAATTTCGAGTTGGTCAAACACCTTCGCGGCCTTTTCCATGACGGGAAGATCGCTGGTGCTACCCATGATGATGCTGACAAGAGGAGTCATAGCGGAGAAATATTGGGGGGAAATGAAAAATTGCAAGACAGCGTGCTCACCTTGAGGCGGGCGGAGTGCCGGCGGTTCACACAAACCACACCACGGCCCAGCCGCAGATCATGCCCACCACCACGCCGAAGAGCAGTTCGTGGTAGTTGTGCATCTTGAGCACCATGCGGCTGCTGCACACCGCGCCACTCAGCAGAATGGCACAGCACAACCAGCCCGTGGCATCGAAGCCAAAGATGAGCGAAAAGGCCATAAGCATGCCGATCACCCCACCCGAAGCGGCGGCGTGGGTCGAAATCTTGATCCACACGTTGGTCAGCGCACAAACAATCTGGATGAGCAGCGCCGACACGATGACTGTCGAGATGAAGTTGGGAATGTGGAAGATTTCCATCAGCCCATAGAGCGCACCGTAGCACACGATGTTCACAATGTAGGGCACAAATCGCCGTTCGCGGTGGCTCATCTGGTGACTCGTCCAGCCGTTGAGCGTGCGGTAGAGATAAATCGCCGTGAGTGGGAACACCCACGTGAAGAGCACCACGATGCTGCCGAATGCCAACCGATAGCGGAGGTCAATTTGATTGAGATAGCTGAACATCAGCAGCAGGGTGACGGCCACCGTGGGGAGGTAGAAGGGATTGAAAAGCCAAGAAATGGCTTTGGCCGTGAGTAGGGCGTACTTGTTGGTGAGATTCCTGCGAGCGTAGTCGGCATCGCCGGCGGCATAGGAACGGGGATCGAAATCGGGCATAGGTGAAATGCGCGTAAGGATGAGAAAAAGGAGAGACGACGCGGCGGGCGAGCCCTTGTGGGCTCAGCGGCGAAGGCCGGCCTTGGGAATGTTGAGCTGAATGCGGTATTTCGACACAGTGCGTCGCGCCACCTTCAGTCCGCGTGCGGCCAGTGCGTCGGCAATGGCCTCGTCAGAGAGGGGTGCGCGCTTGTCTTCTCCGGCCACAATCTCGGCCAATGCAGCCTTGACTTGCCGTGCGGCCACCGTTTCGCCGTCGGCCGAGGTGAATTGTGTGGAGAAAAAGTGCCGGAGCGAGTAGACACCGTAGTCCGTTTCGACGTATTTGGAGTTGATGGCGCGCGACACCGTGCTGATGTCCACGTGCGCTCGTTCGGCCACGTCCTTCAGCACCATCGGCACGAGGAGAGTTTCGTCGTCGTCATTGACGAAAAACTCTCGTTGCAGCGCCACAATCGCCTCCATGACCGATTGCAGCGTCTGAAATCGTCGGCGTACGCTCTCGATGAACGACTGCGCTGCGCTGACCTTCTGCCGGGCATAGATGAAAGCCTCCTCTTGACTGCGCGAGAGGGTAGCGTTCTCCCCGCGTTCGGCCGCCCGATCGCGCGCGGCGCGGTGCATGACGAGCGTTTCGGCGAAGGCCGGACTCACGCGCAGCTCCGGCAGGTCGCCGCGGTGCTGCGACACGACGGGATTGCCCTCCGTGTCGATCGTCACGCGGAAGTCGGGCACCACCGTCGGCGCACTGGCGCGGCTGCCTTCGGAGAGCACACTGCCGGGCCGCGGATTCAAGTGCCCGATTTCGCGGCGCACGCGTTCCACGTCCTCGTCGCTCAGGTGCATGCGTTCGGCGATGCGATTCCAGCGCGAGTGGATGAAGTCGTCGTAGAAGCGATCGATCACCTCACGGGCCTCGCCCGTTCGCGGCAATTGCAGGAGCAGGCAGTCGCGCAAGTTGCGCGCACCGATGCCGCGGGGCTCAAATTGCTGCATCAGCCCCGCCAGCCGCGCCACTTCCTCAGGGGTGGTGTCGATATACTCGTTGAAGGCCAGCTCGTCGGCCAGTGTGGCGTCGTCTTTCGTGAGAAAACCGCTTTCGTCGAGCGAGCCCACGAGATAGACCATGATAGCGCGTTCGTGGTCGGTGAGATCGAGTTCGCCGATCTGACGATACAGATCGTCGTAGGAGGTTTCGTCGGCGCCAATCTGCCGTTCGCGCCGATCGTCTTCGCCGCGGTTTGTGTAAGCCTCGCGCAGGTTGTCGGGCACGTCGTCGAGTGTGCGATAGTCGCCCACGGCGTCGTCGAGTGGATCGCCGGCTTCGTAGTTTTCTCCGTCGGCGTCTGCATAGTCCCCGCCGTCGTTGCCCTCGTGGTCGCTCACTTCGAGCGCCTCGTTGTCGAGCAGCTCGTTTTGCAAGCGGGTTTCGAAATCGGCCAGCGGCATCTCGATGAGCGAGGAGAGCAGCACCTGCGCGCTCGAGGCGTTTTGCACCTGTTGCTGTTGCTGCTGTTGTCTGAAACCTTGGCTTTGGGGCATGATCGGGTGTGGTTTTAAGGGAGTGCGCGCGCTAGGCGCAGCCGCTTTTTCCCTGTTCTGCGATGAGGAACCGCGCCCCTCGGCCGAAGGGCGGCGCTGTGCTTGCAAATTTAGCAAGAAAAATCGCGATTCGTGCTTTTTCGCCGGTCAAAACTGAGGGGCGTTCGTCGGTTGTTCCCTGCGGACAATCGGGATGTGGGTGCCGGCGGGCACGACTCGTCTACGTTTGCCCACTCCGCGCAGACTTTTCCTCAGCATAGCGAACGGCCAAAAAGAATACCCCTGATTTTGCGAAAAATCAGGGGTGTTTTGCGTTTTTGCTCCCGGTTTTCGTGCTTTAGTTGCGAGGCGGTCGAAGTGCAGATGCCTTGTTTCCCGTTGGATGTAGCAAATAAAACGGTACAAGCCCGGGCTTGTACCGTTGAATCTGTGTGTCACAAAGACAGCACCGTTTAGTCCAACCACGTCTTGGTGGACACTGCGAAGCGGCCGCCACCGGTGAAGACAAGGGCGAGGGCAGGTAGGAGATAAAGCATGGGGAGCTCGACCGCCCAGCCGCCGGTGTTGGGGTCGACGCTGCAAAGCGAGCCGAGCTGTGTCATGGCAATGGCCACCAGCATGTTGAAGGCTACGACAGCTGCGGCACCCCGCGTGAAGAGCCCGAGGATGAGGGCCAACGGTGCGAGCACTTCGCCCACTACGGCGCCGTAGGCCAGAAAACCGGGGAGCCCTTTCGCGGCGAGCATCCCCTGAAGGAAACTGAGACCGCCGAGAAGTTTGGCCACACCGTGGAAAAGCAGTAAACCGCCCGTACTGAGACGGAGAATGAGGAGGCCGAAGCTGTTGTTGCAGGAAGAATGGCAAGTCATGTTTGGTGTAATTGTTTTTGAGGGTTGTGAAATGAGAAATAGAGTAGGGGAGAGAGGGGTCGATTTTCGCATGGCTCGCTGGGAAAGACGCGAATCGCACCGCGGTCCTTGCCTTGGTTGGGTAGAACTCTCTCCTAGATGCGTTACAAAGTTAATGATTTGACGTGTGCGACGACTGCGTTTAAGCAGAAAAAGTGCCCCCCAACGACGGAGAACGGTCGTTGAGGGGCAAACAATGTGGGGCGCGAATGGAAACAGATTCAATACTTCGCAATTTTCTTTGTGCGTATAGCTATTTTCGACCTGTTTTCTTGCGAAGTGGGTCAGTGCGCCTCGAGCCAATTGGCGCCATCGCCACATTCTGCCAGCAGCGGCACCCGCATGCTGAAAGCACGTTCCATTTCTTCGACCACAAGGTGACGAACGATGTCGAGTTCGCGTTGGGGGACGGAGAAATTGAGTTCGTCGTGCACCTGCAAAATCATTTTGGTCTGCAATTGTTCCTCGCGGAGTCGGCGATCGATGGCGATCATGGCCACCTTGATGATGTCGGCCGCGGTGCCTTGGATAGGGGCATTCACGGCATTGCGTTCGGCATAGCCGCGGACGGTGGCATTGCGCGAATTGATGTCGGGCAGGTAGCGGCGGCGCTTGAATTCCGTGAGGATGTAGCCCCGTTCCTTGGCGCGATCGATGCACGCGTTCATGTATTCCTTGACCTTCGGGTAGGTTTCGAAATAGCTGTCGATCAGCTCTTTGGCTTCCCCACGGGGGATGCTGAGCCGTTCCGAGAGACCGAAGGCCGAGATACCGTAGATGATGCCGAAATTGGCTGTCTTGGCCTTGCGGCGCTCGTCGCGTGAGACCTCTTCGATGGGTTTGTGGAAGATGCGCGCGGCGGTGGCGGCGTGGATGTCGTGGCCGGCGTTGAAGTCGGCGATCATGTGCTCGTCGCCGCTGAGGTGGGCCATGATGCGCAGCTCAATTTGCGAATAGTCGGCGCTGAAAAACGTACAGTCGTCGTCGGGCACAAATGCCTTGCGGATTTCGCGACCGTCCTCTCCGCGAACGGGGATGTTTTGCAGGTTGGGATTCGAAGACGAAAGGCGACCGGTGGCCGTAACGGCTTGATTGAAAGAGGTGTGTACGCGGCCGGTACGCGCGTTGATGAGCTTGGGCAGTGCATCGACGTAGGTGGAAAGGAGCTTTTTCAGGGCACGATGTGCCAAAATTTTCTCGACGATGGGGTGCTTGTCGTGCAGGGATTCGAGCACCTCTTCGGAGGTGGAATATTGTCCCGTCTTGGTTTTGCGTGCCTTGTCCGAGATTTTGAGTTCTTCGAAGAGCACGGTGCCGACCTGTTTAGGCGAGGTGATGGTAAACTCGTGCCCGGCCAGTGTGTAGACTTCCCCCTCGAGCGCGTGCAGTCTGGCGCGGAAGTCGTCGCCGGTCTGGCGAAGTGTTTCGGTGTCGAGGTGCACGCCGTTTTGTTCCATGCGGGCGAGGACGGGCAGCAAGGGCATTTCGATTTGAGAAAACACGGAGGTCACGTCGCTCTCCACCATCTTTTCGCGGAGCAGGGGGTAGAGGCGCAACGTGACGTCGGCATCTTCGCACGCATAGTCGCAGATGTCGGCGGGAGGCAGGTCGCGCATGTTTTTTTGGTTGCGACCCGTGCCGATGAGTTCCTCGATGTGGATGGTGCGGTAGTGGAGGAGCGTCTCTGCAAGGTAGTCCATGTTGTGGCGCTGTTCGGGTTCCACGACGTAGTGCGCCAACATGGTGTCAAAAAGTTCGCCTTTCACTTCCACGCCGTAGTGCGAGAGCACGGTGAGATCGTATTTCAGGTTCTGACCCACCTTGATTTGTGCTTCGTTTTCGAAGAAGGGGCGGAAGGCATCGACGTATTGTTGTGCTTCGGCAGTGTTTGACGGCACAGCCACATACCAAGCCCGGTTTCCCTCGATGGCGAAGCTCATTCCCACCAATTCGGCGCTCATGGCCTCGATATTTGTGGTTTCTGTGTCGAATGATACGACGGAGAATGTCAACAAATTTCGGCAAAGTTCTTTCGCATCATTCAGATTTTCAATGAGAATGTATTGATGATCGATGTCTTGAAGTGATTCATACGTTGGCTGTGGAGAAATTGTTGATAAGTTGCCCGATTCTGCGCTTTGCTCAGTAGCTTCGTTGGCGAACAAATCCGGCCCTTCGGTGCTCTTCGGACGCGATCCTGCGGTTTCTCCGAGAAAACGCTGAATGAAAGTGCGAAATTCGCAGGCTTCGAAGAGCGCCTTCAGCTTCTCTTTGTTTGGTTCGCGGCGTTTCATGGCCTCGAGATCCAATTCGACCGGAACATCCGTGACGATGGTGGCGAGAAATTTGGAGTTGCGAATGTCTTCCACGTGGTCGCTCACTTTTTGCCGGAGCGAACCTTTGAGTTGGTCAACCTTCTCGATGAGTTTCTCCACGCTTCCGAATTCCGCCAGGAGTTTGACGGCAGTTTTCGGTCCGACGCCGGGACAACCGGGGATGTTATCGGCCGCGTCGCCCATGAGCGCCAGCATATCGATGACCTGAGTGGGGTGGGCGAGTTCGTATTTTTGGCAGACGGCCTCCACGTCCAGTTTCTCCAGTCCGCTTTTTCCCGAAGAGGGTCGGCACATCGTGATGCCGGGTCGCACCAATTGGGCATAATCCTTGTCGGGGGTGACCATCATCACCTCCAAGCCGGCGGCTTGTCCCTGCAGTGCGAGTGTTCCGATGACATCGTCGGCTTCAAAGCCCTTCACTTCGCAAGTGACAATCCCATAAGCTTCGAGTATCTCTTTGATAACCGGCACGGCCCACTTGATTCCGGCCGGGGTCTCCTCACGTTGGGCCTTGTAGTCGGCAAACGCCTCGTGACGGAAGGTGCCTCCCGGCGGGTCGAAGGCCACTGCCAAGTAATCGGGCTGTTCGGTGCGGAGCAATTCCTCCAGGGTATTGACGAAACCAAAGACCGCGGAGGTGTTTTCGCCTTTGGAGTTGATGCGCGGCGAGCGAATCAGACCGTAATATGCACGGAAAATGAGTGCATACGCATCGAGAAGCATCAATTTCTGCATCTTTCTATCGTTTTGAGCTTCAAAAATACGCATTATAATCGGCACTTTGCTCGTTTTTTTGTACTTTTGTCGCGTAAATGCAGGACGTGGCTTTGGCTTGTAGGGAGAGAATCGACCGACGAGTCGGGCAGATGAACGTTGCGACTGCATGTTTTCGAGAAAATGACTGAGCTTGAACGCATTAAACAGCCGATTGCCGAAGAGTTGACGCGCTATGTGCAGCTTTTCGACAGTGTTCTGACGCACGAAGAGGACTTCATGCGTCGGGTGCTGGACTATGTCCGCGGCAGAAAAGGCAAGATGATGCGCCCAATCTTGGTCTTGTTGTTGGCCAAAGAGCTGGGAACGATCGCCGAACCGACGCTTCATGCGGCCGTTTCGCTCGAGTTGCTGCACACTTCTTCCCTCATTCACGACGATGTGGTGGACGAAAGCGAGGAAAGGCGCGGAAAAGCCAGTGTTAGAAAGGTTTACGACAACAAAGTGGCGGTGCTACTCGGCGATTACATGCTGGCAAAGACCCTAAGCCAGTCGGCTATGACGGGGCATATCGGCATTGTCGATGCCGTGGCGCGCCTCGGTGCGACGTTGGCCGAGGGCGAAATTTTGCAGCTCTCGCACGTAGAACAAGAAAGTTTCTCGGAAACCACCTATTTCAAGATCATTCATCGCAAAACCGGGGCGCTTTTCGAAGCTTGCGGGGAACTGGCGGCGCTTTCGATGCATGCCGATGCCGATTTCTTGCAGCGAGCACGCACTTTGTGCAGTTTGATCGGCGCAAGTTTCCAGATTCGTGACGACATCTTCGATTATTACGACGACGAAGCGATCGGAAAACCGCGGGGCAACGACCTTTTGGAGGGAAAATTGACCCTTCCGTTGATCTATGCGCTGAAAACCGATGCCGATCCCGAAGCACTGGCTTGCGCCCGGCGGGTGAAGGCGATGGAATCCACGCCGGAAGACCGGGCTTTCCTCATCGATTATGCGAAAAGCCGCGGGGGAATTGCCCACGCCGAGGCGGTGATGGACGATTACCGCCGCCAAGCTTTGGAATTACTGGCCGGTTTTTCCAATCAAGAAGTGCGAGAAGCACTGCAAACCTACGTTGATTTTGTCATAGGGCGAAACGTTTGAGCGTTTCGCTCTATTTTTTGCCCGGATTTGCGCCGGAAAGTTTTGTACGTAGGGGATAAATTTCTATCTTTGTCGAGAGATGATTGCTATAATCGGAAATAGAAATAATTTGCGTGATTATTTTTTTGATTAGATTGCGATTTAGGTAATTTGGATTCGTGTATTTGTTGCAGAAAATTACTACGATTCACTCCGCAACCGGTGCGACGCCTCTCCTTTGCCCCGGCCCTTGCCGGACTGAAGGGGGCTTTGCAGCAATAGCAGCACGGCGATGTTCATTGGCATGTGATTTCGCCCGAAATAAAGTATTGATTGATTCCTCGTCCTAATTAAGTTATGAGAAAACTCCTCTATCTTTTCCTCCTGGCCGCAGTTTACGCTTGTGACAGCAGTGATCCAGTGCCGGTTCCCCCACATCCCGTCGAAAAAACGGACTCCCTCAAAACGGAGAAGCCGAAAGTTGATCCCGAAGCGGAATTAAAGCGCTGGCCAAGTAGCATGTTCACGCCGGCACCCGACACACTTTTTGCAAAAGGCGAGGGGGTAGAGACCGCAGTGGGAGAGGTGCGCAATGTGCACCGCAGTGAACTCGAAGCTTTCTTCCGTCAGTCGTATTGGGCCAAGATGAGTTCGCGCTCTTTCTTGGAACAGGGCAAATTGGATCCCGATACGGTTTCCCCATGGGTGGGAACTGTTTACAACGGATTCTCGATGGTGAAAGGAAAGCTGAAGGATTTTGTGAGTTTCGACGCTGATGCTTGCAATCAAGAGCAGGTTGTCACTTACGATGAACGGAGCAACGTGCTGACCATCCATCAAAAGCATGGCGAAACTCACCTGCAGATCGTTTATTTCTCCCCCTATCGTCTCGAAGCCGTGTACTTTAAGACGGAAAATGGGAGGCGGCAACCTCTTGAGTGGGTGCGTTTTGCATCTTCTACGCTCGAAGAAATCTCTAAAGGCGTGTTTTTCGATGAGCCCTGCGAAGACTTCATAGAAGAAAAGTGAGTTTTGCGGCGAAATGCGCCGACTAAGAAATGCACCTTGATGCCAACTCCAAGCCGACAGCCCATGTAAAGAGCGATTAGTTGTGCTCCGAAAAGCCAACAACGCAAATCGCCTCCGGATGAAACCATCCGGAGGCGATTTTTGTGTGTGTTTCAAAACCCGAGTAGGGGAGTGGAAACGCAGTGTGGGGAGTGTGGGTGGAATTAGTAGTTGCCCTTGTTGTTGAACGGCGTGATGTCTTCGCCCACAATGGCAGAAGCCAGCAAATTGGCGAGTCGGCTCGTGCCGATACGGAAATGTCCTTCCTTAATATAGGCCTCGCCCAGCGTTTCTGCCACAATGGTGTAGAAATCCACGGCTTCATCGACCGTTTTAATGCCGCCGGCGGCCTTGAATCCCACGGTGCGACCGGTCAATTCGCGGTATTCGCGGATCGATTGGCACATGACGAGCGCTGCTTCCGGCGTAGCTGCGACTGCAACCTTACCCGTGGAAGTCTTAATGTAGTCCGCTCCGGCGTACATCGAAAGGATAGAGGCCTTCTTAATGTCCGAAGCCTTTTTCAGTTCGCCCGTCTCCAGGATCACTTTCAGCGGATGTTCGCCGCAAACGGCCTTCATTTCTTCGATTTCATCGGCGCAGGTTTCGTAATCCCCGCTTTGGAAGGCGCCAACAGAGAGGACCATGTCGATTTCGTCCGCACCGTCTTTGAGTGCAAGCGCCGTTTCGGTCGTCTTTACCTCAATGAAGGTCTGCGAAGCCGGGAAACCTCCGCTGACACAAGCCACGCGAACGCCGTCGGCTTGGAGGTTTTGGCTCACTGTACCCGCGAAGTTCGGGTAAACACAGATGGTAGCGAGCGGCGGAAGGTCGGGATGTTGGTCACTCCAACGGTTGACACTCTCCGTAAATCGCATCACATTCTCGTGAGAATCCGTAACGGTCAGCGTGGTCAGCTCAATAGTGGAAAGCAACGTGCGGAGAACTTCCGGCGTGTTGTACTTTTCGCGGTGATTGGCCACGAGTTGGCGCACTGCTTGCGCCACTTTTTCGTCGTCGAGCTCGAGGTCGTACTTCGCAAAAGCCTGTTCGTAAATGCTCATTTCGTGGTTGTGCCCGTGTTCACAGCCACAATGGTGTTGTTCAGCCATATATTTTGTGGGTTGTGCCGTCACTGTTGTGCGGCGGTTGGATTATATATAATGTGTTCATGGTGTGCATTGCGCGGGAAGTGGGTCATTCCTTGTGGTGTGTGTCCATGGTGATGGTCACCGGCCCGTCGTTGAGCAGCGAAACCTGCATATCTGCACCGAAAACGCCCGTTTCAACGGCTTTTCCGGTCGTTTGTTTCATTTGCTCCACGAAATATTCATAGAGTGGTACGGCGATTTCGGGGCGTGCTGCGCGGATGTAACTCGGACGATTGCCCTTTTTGTACGAAGCCATCAGTGTAAATTGACTGACCACGAGGACTTGTCCGTCTACCTCGCAGACATTGCGATTCATGACCCCGTTTTCATCGTCGAAAATGCGAAGTGCCGCAATTTTTTTCACCAACCAATCGGCATCTTCCTGCGTGTCGATCGGCTCGATTCCCAAAAGAATCAGGATCCCTCTTCCAATTTTGCTGTGTGGCGCGCCGTCTATCTCGACAGCTGCGTGGGCCACGCGTTGAAGAACGACTCTCATATATGCAAAGTTACTGTTTTAATTCGGTTTCTTCGTGCAATTGTCGATAAATGTTCTCCCCTCGTTTCGCACCGAGCAGCGTTTGCAACTCCTCCATTGGGGCCTCTTTCACGCGTTTCACGCTGCCGAAATGAGCGATCAGTTGCTTTTTCGTCTTTTCGCCCACGCCGGACACGGCATCCAGGGCCGATGCCGCTTGTCGCTTCGAGCGTTGTTGGCGATGGAAGGTGATGGCGAAGCGATGCACCTCGTCTTGCATGCGAGTGAGGAGCTTAAATAGTTGACTGTCGAGGGCTATGCTCACCGACACGGGGGGATTGCCGAACAGCATCTCGCGGGTGCGGTGCCGGTTGTCCTTTGCCAGCCCCGCGATGGGGATTTTCAGACCGAGACGGTCTTCCACGATCTCGCGAATAGCCTCCATTTGCCCGCTTCCACCGTCGGCGATGATCAGGTCGGGGAGCGTTTCCCCCTCTTCGGCCAGTCGCGAATAGCGCCGCTCGACTACTTCGCGCATTGAGGCGTAGTCGTCCGGTCCCACCACCGTTTTAATATGGAACTTCCGGTAGAGTTTTTTGGCGGGCTTGAGCTTTTCGAAAACCACACAGGCCGCCACGGCATCTTCGCCCGAGATGTTGGAGTTATCGAAGAGTTCGATGCGCATCGGCAGGGAGGGCAGTCCCAATTGCGTCTGTATTTCCTTCATCAGCCGCACCTGCTTCTGTTCCGGATTGAGTTTTTCGGCTTGTTTGAGGCGATCGAACTTGTATTGCTTCACGTTTTGGCGCGAAAGGTCGAGGAGCGTACGCTTTCCGCCCATTTGCGGCACCACCTGTTTGGCATATCCCTCGGGAAGTTCCACGAGGAAGGGGAGCACAATCTCGGGCGATCGAGACGAAAAGCGCTCGCGCATCTCCACAATGCCGAGGGCGAGCAGCGTATCGTCGGTTTCATCGAGCTTCTTCTTGAACTCGAAGGTGAAAGACTGCGTGATGGTTCCGTTGACCACGTGCAGGAAGTTGATAAACGCGATTTTCTCGTCGCTTTCGATGGAGAAAACGTCGATATCATAGCTCACATTCGACACTACCTCCGATTTTGCGCGGAAGTTCTCCACCAGATCATACTTCTTTTTCAGTGCCGCCGCCTCCTCAAATCGGAGTTGTTCGGCAAGCGTCGCCATCTCTTCGCGCAGTTTCTCCGCCACTTCGCGCGTGTGTCCTTTGAGAATTTCGCGACAGGCTTCGATGTTGCGCATGTAATCTTCGTGCGATTGTTTGCCGAGAACGCAAGGACCGGCGCATTTGCGGATGTGGTAATTCAAGCACAGGTCGTATTTCCCCGATTTCACCCCCTCTTCCGTCATGGGTTGGTGGCAAGGACGCGGATGGTAGAGGCGTTGACAGAGGTCCAGGAGGGCATACATGGTCGGCAGGTGGCTGTACGGCCCGTAATAGGTGGCACCGCGGCGTTCGCGGTGGCGCGTTTTGAAAACACGGGGGAGATACTCGTTTGAGATGGCAATATAAGGATAGGTCTTGTCGTCTTTGAGCAATACATTGTAGCGTGGCTTGTATTGCTTGATGAGCGAATTTTCGAGCAGGAGGGCATCTTCCTCCGAATTCACCACGGTGTAGGTGATGTTTCGGATCTTCGAAACGAGCAGTGCCGTCTTTCGGCTTTGTTGTTCCTTGTTGAAGTACGAAGAAACGCGACGCTTCAAGTTTTTGGCCTTTCCGACGTAGATAATCGTCCCTTCGTCGTCATAATATTGGTAGCTCCCCGGCTTTTCGGGGAGGTTCTGCACGATGCCTTTGAGGTGCGCTTCGAGTGCCTCGCGTTCGTCTTTTGTCATGTTCGTGGGAGTAGAGTCGTTGTGTCCGTTGGGGGCGGTAACGCGTGGGGTGGTGCGATGAAAACGGGACGTGTTGTCGCGCGTCGGCGAAACACGTCCCGATACTTGGGCGGGGGTTAATTATAGAGCGTGAGCAACGTGGTCAGCTCCGCTTTGTTGCCCAAGAACTCTCTACCTTCGAGTCCTTCCATGCGGAGTTCAATGAGGAAATTGACGTAGATTTTTTTCACGCCAAAGGATTCGACGAGGTCGATGGCCGCTTTCATCGAACCGCCCGTGGCGAGCAAATCATCGTGGATGAGTACCACATCATTGGGCGAGAAAGCGTCGGTGTGAATCTCGATTACGTCTTCGCCATATTCCTTGGAATAGGTCTGTGTTCGTGTGTCGCCCGGAAGCTTTCCGCGTTTGCGGCACATGACAAAGCCGGCACCGAGTGCGTCGGCGAGGATGCCGCCCATAACGAACCCGCGGCTCTCGATGCCCACCACTTTGGTGATGCCTTTGTCGGCATATAGGCGCACCAATTCCTCACGCATTTCCTTTAGGCAGGTGGCGTTTTTGAAGAGGGTGGAGACGTCCTTAAATTGGATGCCGGGCTTGGGAAAATCGGGAATGTTTCGCAGGTGCGCGAGCAACAATTCTTTTTTCATAAAGCGCTGATATTGGGATTGATATTTGATGTTTGTTTCACGTGGAACGCAGGTTGAAACGCTGATTTTGGCCGATTTCATCGAGAAATAGGGGCGCCTGCGTCGAAAGAGCCCGAGGGAGTTGAAGTAAAGGTGCAGCCGGTCGAGCTAAGTGGCTGAAAAGGCGGCAGGCACTCGGTGAAATCGCCGAGAAGGTTCCCGCTCGCCGAGAACTCAGCGGCCCATGAGCACCAAAAGCACCGAAATGTCCGAGGGCGAAACGCCCGGGATGCGCGAGGCCTGTGCCAAGGTTTCGGGGTCGATGGCCGATAGCTTTTGACGCGCCTCCGTGGAGAGCTGCGTCAGTGCGTTGTAGTCGAAACGACCTCGGATTTTTAGATCCTCGAGTCGCTGCATTTTGTCGGCCAATTGTCTTTCGCGTGCAATGTATCCGTCGTATTTGATGAGCACCTCGGCCGCCTCGATCGTTTCGTCTCGGTCGGTGTCGAGAAGTTCGAGCGGTTGGAAAAAAGCATCGACCGCTTGCACCTCGCGCAAGGCTTGGAAGTCGGACAAACTTAGCTCCGGTCGCGCGATGAGTTCGAACAATTTAGCGCCGTGTTTCAGCGTTTGCGAACCCTTGCGCTCAAGGAGCGTGTTGACCTCCGTCGGTTTGAGGTGAGTGGTGCGGGCCGCCTCGAGCAGTGCCCCGATGGCATTTTGTTTTTGGCGGAAGCGTAGGCTGCGTTCGGGGGTAGCCGTGCCGAAACGTTCGGCATAAGGAGTGAGTCGCGCGTCGGCGTTGTCTTGGCGCAGGAGGATGCGATACTCGGCGCGCGAGGTGAACATGCGATAAGGTTCGTCCACGCCTTTCGTCACCAAGTCGTCGATGAGCACTCCGATGTAAGCTTCGTCGCGGCGCAAGGTGAAGGACGAATTCCCCGCGCAACGCAGGGCAGCATTGATACCTGCCACGATGCCCTGGCCCGCCGCCTCCTCGTAGCCGGTGGTTCCGTTGACCTGTCCGGCGAAGAACAGACCGCCCACTCGCTTTGATTCGAGCGTGTGGTGTAGTTGAGTTGGTGGAAAGAAGTCGTATTCGATGGCATAGCCCGGACGATAGACGCGCAGATCGCGGAAGCACGGAATTTGTTTCAGGGCTTCGATCTGCACATGCATCGGCAGTGACGAAGAAAAACCGTTCAGGTAAAGTTCGTTGGTGTCGATGCCTTCGGGTTCGAGAAAGAGGGGATGCGAGTCGCGCCCGGCGAAAGTGACCAACTTTGTTTCGATCGACGGACAATAGCGCGGACCGATGGATTGGATCTGTCCGTTGAAGAGCGGCGAATCCTCTAACCCCGATCGCAACACGCGGTGCACTTCGGGATTGGTTTCGCACGTCCAGCAGTGAAGTTGGGGCAGGGGACGATGATCGGAGACGAAGGAAAAGCGATGGAAGTCGTTTTCGCCCGGTTGAATCTCCATTTCATCGAAGTGCACCGAGCGCGCATCGATGCGCACCGGGGTGCCGGTTTTCATGCGTTGGTGCTCGATGCCCAAGGCCGCGAGCGAAGCGGTGAGAAATGTCGAGGCCGGTTCTGCGCAGCGTCCGCCGGCCACCGTTTTGCGTCCGATGTGCATCAGCCCGTTGAGGAAGGTGCCGGCCGTGATCACGATGGAAGGCGCGCGAAACTCCGCTCCCCAGATGGTTCGCACGCCGCAGGCTTGGCCGTCGCGGGTGAGAATTTCGGTTACCTCGTCTTGCCAGATGTCCAGTCCGTCGGTGTTTTCAACGCGTCGGCGCCATTCGCCGATGAAGCGGATGCGGTCGCACTGCGCGCGCGGACTCCACATGGCCGGTCCCTTCGATCGGTTGAGCATGCGAAACTGCACGGCGGTGGCATCCGTCACCTCGCCCATTTGTCCGCCCAGTGCGTCGACCTCTCGGACGATCTGTCCTTTGGCAATGCCGCCGACGGCCGGATTGCAGCTCATTTGGGCTATTTTGTTCATGTCCATCGTGATCAACACCGTGCGTGAACCCATGCGTGCTGCGGCACTTGCCGCTTCGCATCCGGCGTGTCCGGCACCGATCACAATGACATCATAATGAAAAGTCGTATCCATAACTATGCAAAGATAATGATTTCACGGCAGACGGCGGACGGTGCATGTGGCAGCGCCCCTCTACGAAAAAGCCCCTCTGCGCACCGAAAGTAGCGGCTGCGCAAAGGGGGAAGGTTTCGCCCGTCGATGAAATCGGGCTTTCTGTGCTTCGAAGGGGGGCGCGAAGCGAGCGAGTGGGCGGAGAAAAGTTTTTGTGCTCAGAGTCCAAATTTTTCGTTGAGCTCCGCACAATCAGACAAACGGCCGTCTATGATGGCCACAATGTCGGTTTGCGCGCGAATGCACAATTGGTCTTTCGCATAGGAAGCGTCGGTTGCCGCACGCGCCTCGTCGGCACTGCGCACGATGTCCTGGTGAAAGACGTAGCGCAAACCGCGTTTCTCGATGGCCAAGCGCACTTCGAAACGATCGCGCGGACGCAGCGAGCGTTTGAACTTGATTTCGGCCTGCGCCACAACGACATCGATGCCGCGGCGGTGCAAGTCTGCAAATTCTACACCGCGCGATTCGATGTATTCGTGGCGACACACTTCGAAATAGTGCAGGTAGTTGGCATTGTTCACAATGCCCTGGATGTCGCATTCGTAGTCGCGAACACGCATCGGGAAGGAGAAAATGAATTCCATATTGTAGCGTTTTATTTTCGGGGAGTTCAAACGGAGTATTCGGTGAACCGCGCCAACCGTGGGCCGAAAGCATTTCGTTCGACACGTGTTGTAGACCGAAGTCGGGAGCGAACGAAACAAGGCGGCGGAGCAAAACGGGAAAATGGGGAACTTTGGAAGAAAACGCCCCCGTTATTTTTCGAAACTCGGGCGCTTTTCCGACGCACCTTCCGTCCCGGTCCGATTTTTGCCCGGTGGGTACGCAGTGCGGGCGAGGGCCGTGCGACGATTGGCGCAAGCCATCGATTGAAGGCCGATATGCAGACCCGCTTGTGCGAAGATGGTTCGACGGGGAACGGACAACCAGCGGGGCGGCGGGAGTGCGCGGCGCCTTTTGTCGCCGGCACGACGATCAGCGGGGCGCGGCCTGCATGAAGTAGGCGCCGAAGCGACAACGCAAACAATCTTTGCGATCGCAATAGTGCTGTTTCAATTGCAACAAGGCTTGCGAGTCGGCCGCGTGTCGCGCGGTGATTCCCGCTTCTTGCCATGCGCGCACGGTGGCGTTGGATTCGGGGCGGAGCTGTTCGAGCCATTCGAGCGCTCGCTCGGCGCGTTCGTCGTCATGGTGCGCGCGGGCATAGGCAAACAGGGTCGGGATGACGGCATTGATGAAGAGCAGGTCGATCGAGGTGCGCGAAAGACAAGTCGCCCGCCTTTTTTCGTTCGGCCGGCTCCGTTTTTCCGCTGCCGACGTCGTTGTGCCGTTTTTTTCTTCCTTTCCGGTGTCGGAATCGATGGAATCGGCGATTTTTAGCCCGATGGCGGTTTCTGGATTGTCAATGTTTTTCGCTGATTTCCCCACTTTCTCACCGAATGTGTAGTGCGTTTCCCAATAGGGTAGGGTGCTGAAAACGAAGTGTTTGCGCAGTTCGTCTAGTGCCTCGCACTCTCTCACGGCGGCAAAGGATAAATGCCCCGATACGTAGAGCGCAGCCATTTGAGCAAGGCGCACGTGCGGAAAATTCTGCGGACGGAGCCTCAGAAAACGCCATTCGGTCGGTGAAATCGGCGATATTATAAATTTCTGTCTCAAAAAGTGATATTCTTTTTCGAGGCGGCAGAAATGTTCGTCGCGTTGTGTGGGTTGCAACAATGCCGGATCGAGGAGCCCGGCTTGGCCGAAAAAGAGTGCTTCTATCTGGAAAGCGTCGTCTCTGTGCTTGGCCATGTGTTGCGGATCGAGGGTTGCGGCCCAAAGTTGGAAGGCCTCGGCGTTTTTCCCGAAGCCGAAGGCCCGCGCCAGGGTGATGAAGAAGGTGCGCTCCCAGTCTCCCGCCGTTTCACGGAGCCAATGGGCGATGCGTTCCGTTTTTTGTTCGAGGCGCTCGACGGTGAGTGCACAGAGCCAGGATTTTTGTGCAAAGAGCTCGATGTTTCCGATCGTTCCTCGGCACGCGGGGTAGTGCGGCGCCGTGCACAAGGCTTGAAATTGGGCCGTCAGCCTTTCGGGTACCGCCATTTCCCACTGGGGCAAGGTGCGTCTGCTCGCCGTTTCGACGGGGCAATCGGCCATGCGCACCACATGCAGCACGACATTGTTGTAGTTTTCGTCGGTTTCGTGGCCGTGTCGATACCAATCTGATGAACGATCGTGGATTTCGACGTTGCCCACCCAGAGTTGTCCGTCGATTTTGATTTTGGCATTGAAGAAATCGGGGCCGGCATCGTGGTTGTGCAGTCCCGTGTCGATAATTTCGAGCGGGAGACCGTCGGCCGTGCGCATCGGCTCGGGGAGAAAGAACCGGTGCTGCCAGGCATAATGTAAAAGAGCTTCCATGGTGGTGCGCGTTAGTGAGAAACGGCGGCGGACAGGCGCGGTGAAAAAAAAGCGGATGCCCGTTCGATGTGTACAAAAGTAGGACATTTTGTGCGAAAGTCCAAAAGACGTTTCATTTTGCCCGATTTCATCGAGAGCGCATCGGCGTTCGGTGGTCGGAAAGCACGGTACGCGGAGTGTATTTCGCGCTTTGCTTCTGATTATCAGGGGGCGAGCGCGGTGAAAAAAAGCGTGTTGCGAATCGCAATAGTCCGTGGTAATTTGTATTTTTGCACGAGAGCGCGTCTCGTCTTAGCGTCGAAAACCCATTTCGATGCCGTCGGTGCGTGCACATCGCGATCTTTTCAAAGCAATCCTACCCATCATTTGCATTATCACTCAAGTGTGAAATGAAACAATTCAAACTCCTCAACAACGTCGTGGGTTGGTTGGTCTTCTTAGTGGCCGCCTTCACCTACGTATCCACGGTCGAGTCGTCAGCATCGTTCTGGGACTGTCCGGAATTCATCACAACGGCCTATCGATTGGAAGTGGGTCACCCGCCCGGAGCGCCCTTCTTCATGCTCACGGGCAAGTTCTTTTCGCTCTTTGCCTCGGGTCCCGAGCAAGTAGCCTACTGGATCAATGTGATGAGTGCCCTGCTCTCGGCCTTCTGTATCCTGTTCTTGTTCTGGAGCATCACGCATTTGGCGCGTAAGTTGCTCTGTACCGACGGTATCGTCGAAACCGTGGGACAAACGGTGACGATTTTGGCCTGCGGCTTGGCCGGTGCTTTGGCCTACACGTGGAGCGACACGTTCTGGTTCTCCGCAGTGGAAGGCGAAGTCTACGCCTATTCTTCGATGTTCACGGCTTTGGTGTTCTGGCTCATCCTGAAGTGGGAAGACAACGCGGATTCTCCGCACGCCGATCGCTGGATTGTGCTGATTTTCTACCTCACCGGCTTGTCCATCGGCGTGCACTTGCTCAATTTGCTGTGCTTGCCCGCCATCGTCTTGGTCTACTATTACAAGAAATGGCCCGATGCCAATTTGAAAGGTTCGCTCATTGCCCTCGTTCTCAGCGTGGTTCTTGTGGCCGCCGTGCTCTATGGTGTGGTTCCCGGCATCGTGAAAGTGGGCGGTTGGTTCGAGTTGTTCTTCGTCAACGTGGTGGGTTTGCCGTTCAACAGCGGTATGATCATCTACATCCTCGCCTTGATTGCCGTGGTGAGCGCCGCCTTGTGGTCGACCCTCCAAAGCAATCGTACACTTAGCGTGGTGCTTTACATTGCCAGTGTGGGCATGTTGGGCATTCCGTTCTACGGCAAAGGCTATGTTGCGCCCCTGTTGCTCGGTTTCTTTGTGCTTGCCGTGCTGGCTATCCTCCTGAGTTGGAAGAAAAACGGCCAATTTGTGGTGCGCAAACGCGCGCTCAACACCTCGCTGCTCTGCATGCTGATGCTCATGATCGGCTATTCTTCCTACGCACTCATCGTGTTGCGCTCCACGCAAAACACGCCGATGGACCAAAACTCGCCCGAAGACATCTTCTCGCTCGGCACTTATCTGAACCGCGAGCAGTATGGTCAGAAACCCCTCCTCTATGGTGAGGCCTTTACCTCGCAAGCTGTGGGTTACGGCAAGGAGGAAAGCGTGCAGCGTCACGAGAAGAAAAATGCGAACGAGTCCGACAAATACGACATTGTCGAGGTAAATGGCCAACCCGTTTACCCTTCTGAACAAAAAATGCTCTTCCCCCGCATGTTCTCCCGCGCCCATGCCGGTCTTTACCAGCAATGGTTGGGCGGTATCGACACGAAACCGGTGGATGTGCACGGAGAATACGACGGCCAATCCTACGATTTCACCGGCGAGATGCCTTCGCAGTGGGACAACCTCCGTTTCTTCCTCTCCTACCAGGTGAATTTCATGTATTGGCGCTACTTTATGTGGAATTTTGCCGGCCGTCAGAACGACGTACAAAGCTACGGCGAGCTCGATCACGGCCAGTGGATCACCGGTATCCCCTTCATTGACAACGCCCTCTACGGCGATCAGTCGAAGCTCCCCGCCGATCTGCGCGAAAACAAGGGACACAACGTGTTCTACTGCCTGCCCTTGTTGCTCGGACTCCTCGGCATGTTCTGGCAAGCCTACCGCGGAAAGAAAGGCATCCAGCAGTTCTGGGTTGTTTTCTTCCTCTTCTTCATGACCGGTTTGGCCATTATCCTCTATCTGAACCAAACCCCGAGCGAACCGCGCGAACGTGACTACGCCTATGCGGGCTCTTTCTACGCCTTTGCCATTTGGATCGGTTTGGGCATCGCGGCCATCGTCGAAGGATTGCGCCGTTTCGGCAAATTGCCCCATCTTGCCTCCGCCGGCATCGCTTCGGTCATCGCCTTGGCGGTACCTTTGCAAATGGTCAGCCAGACTTGGGACGACCATGACCGCTCCGGTCGCACCGCCGCCCGCGATTTCGGTTTGAACTATCTCTATTCGCTCGACGAAAAGGGCGATCCCGTCATTTTCACCAACGGCGATAACGACACCTTCCCCCTGTGGTACAACCAAGATGTGGAAGGTCATCGCACCGACGCCCGCGTTTGCAACCTCTCCTACCTGCAAACCGACTGGTATATCGATCAAATGCGTCGTCCGGCGTGGAATAGTCCCTCATTGCCCATCACTTGGAAGCGTTGGGAGTACGTTGACAACATGGGACACGACGTCTTCTTCATCAAACCGGAGGCGAAAGAGCAGCTGCTCCAGCTCAAACACGATTTCCAAGCCGAGGGCAAGAAGGACGATCCGTTCGAACTGAAATACATCATCGACAATTTCGTGCGCAATCCCGAGATTGGCTTTGTGCCCACCGACTCCATTGTCATGACCGTGGACAAAGCCGCCGTATTGCGCAGCGGAATGAAGCTCCCCCACGGCAAGGACAGCATCCCCGACAAGATGTTTATCTCGCTTCGCGGCAAGCGCATTCTCACCAAGAGCGAGATGATGGTCTACGAAATGCTGGCTCACCACAATTGGACCCGTCCGCTCTACATGAGCACCACACTCGGCGGCGACAACCAGGCCGGTTTGGACAACTACTTGATGCTCGAAGGTTTGGCCGCCCGTGTCACGCCCTTCAAACTCGGTGATAGCGGTGTAGACACCGAACGCATGTACGACAACTTCATGAAGAAGTTCCGCTACGGCCACATTGCCGATCCGAAAGTCTACGTCGATCAAACCGTGATGCGCACCTGCTACACGCACCGCATGCGTTTCGCCCAGTTAGCCCAGCAGTTGATCAAGGAAGGCAAGCGCGACAAAGCCCTGAAGGCCTTGGAAAAATGCGAACAAGTGCTGCCTCAGCGTCAAGTGCCCTACGAAGTGTGGTCGCTCGGCATCGATTCGAAGACCGGTCTGCTGATGATGCCCGAATGCTACCGCGAGTTGGGCAAGACGAAGGAGGCCGAAAGAATCTTGAAGGCCGTGGCCGATCGTTCGCTGGCCTATTTCGACTGGTACAACAGCTTCTCCGAAAGCCGTCTCTCGTCGATGTCCGGCGATATCATGCAGCAGTATCAAATCTTGAGCATGGCCATCGAAGGTTTGCAGAAGTGCAAGTCACCGCTTGCCGGCGGCTACATCAAGCGCGTCGACCAGTTGCAGCGCACCACCGCCGGCCATGTGCTCATCTCCGCGATGAATGCGCGTCGTGCCGCCGCCTCCACCCCCGGCAACGGCGGTGAAGACGAAGGAGATGGTGATTTCTAATTTCACGCTCCGCGCATGATCATCGAACAACCCGCCTTTTTTCTCCGTTGGCTCTATCCCCACGCCCTGTGGCGGATGGATCCTTCGGAACGCGCGGTCTACCTCACGTTCGACGACGGCCCCATTCCCGAAGTCACCCCCTGGGTGCTCGATGTCCTCGACCGCTACGGCGTGAAGGCCACGTTCTTCATGGTGGGCGACAACATTCGCAAGCATCCCGCCGAGTTTGAAATGGTGAAGGCCCGCGGCCACCGGTTGGGCAACCACACTTTCAACCACATCAGCGGTCATTTGCACGGCATCGGCTCGTATGTGCGCAACGTCGAGCAGGCCAATCAGTATCTGCACACCGATCTGTTCCGTCCGCCCCACGGCTGGATGAAGTGGAAGCAGTATTTTGCCATTCTTCGCCACTACAAAGTCGTGATGTGGGACGTGGTCACCCGCGACTACTCCAAGCGACTCAACGCCGACGAGGTGTTTGCCAACGTGCGCCGCTATGCACGTCCCGGAAGCATCATCACTTTTCACGACAGCCTGAAGAGCATCGACAAACTCCGCACGGCACTGCCGCGATCCATCGAGTGGTTGCTGTCCGAAGGCTACACCTTTAAGGTCTTCGATTGAGGAAGTCTCCGGTGAAATCGTCCATTTCGTAGGCAGCGCGCCTGCTCAGCCGCTCTATGGGGCGGAAATGTGACAGGCTCTCCAAGCTGCACGAACGGGCACGGCGAAAGTCCGCGCACCGCTTGCGCATTTGCGTCGCAAAGTCCGCAGCCTTCGCCGCAAACACCGCCGTTTTGGGCTGAAACACGGGGGCTTTTTCGCCAAACTCCCCAAGAAACCATTCGCAATGTCCGATTATCGTATTGCTCACTCCTACATCAAAGCCGAGGCCCGCCGCCTCGGCTTTTTTGCCTGTGGACTTTCGCCCGCCGAACCCATGGACGCCGCACATGTCGCGCGCCGTGAGCGCTGGCTCGCCGAGGGTTGTCACGGCGAAATGAGCTATTTGGCACGCAATGAGGAGAAACGCCGCGATCCCCGCTTGTTAGTCGAGGGCGTGCGCACCATTGTGTCCGTCGCGCTCAACTATCACAACCCCGATCCTCTCGACGCCGAGGGGCGCCCGCGCCGTTTGTCCATCGCCCGCTATGCTCGCGGTCGAGACTACCACGACGTGATGAAATCGCGCCTTTTTGCGCTCCTCAACACGCTGCGTGCGCACTACGAAAGTGCGGGCGGTGCGGACGCCGAGGCCGTCTTTTCCGCCGCGCGCGCCTTCACCGACACCGCCCCCGTGGACGAACGCTACTGGGCTTGGCGGTCGGGACTGGGATGGATCGGGAAAAACACGCAACTCATCATTCCCGGCGCCGGCAGTCGCTTCTTCCTGGGCGAACTCTTCCTACCTTTTGCCGCCGATGCCTACGACCATCCGGTGGAATCGCAGTGCGGTGCGTGCGATCGCTGCTTGCGTGGCTGTCCCACGCAGGCTTTGAGCCGAGAACTCGGCCTCGATGCGCGCAAATGCCTCTCTTATCTCAGCATCGAGTACCGCGGCGAGACGCTCCCCGAGGGCACCGGCCGCAAACTGGGGCACATGTTCTACGGTTGCGACCGCTGCACCGACTGCTGTCCGTGGAATCGGCTCTCCGTCCCCACCGATGTGGCGGAATTCTACCCCTCTGCGGCCTTGGCGGCCATGTCGCGCGACGATTGGCGCGGTCTTACGGTCGAACAGTACCGCACGCTCTTCAAAGGCTCAGCCGTGAAGCGCGCGAAGTACGAGGGCTTGATGCGAAACATTCGGGCGGCTTTTCCTCCCTCGCCTGCCGAAGAAACGAAATCGGAGTCCGAGCGTTAAATCTCCACATCGTCGCAATGCACCCTCCCGTCGCTTTGGAGCTCGTTGGAGACTTCAGACGGGTATTGGCCTATCCTTGATCGGAAAAAGCGCATACGCGCAAAAAAATAATCCCCTCGCAACCGGAGTTGCGAGGGGATTTGTTGTTTACTGCCGATTGTCGGCGCAGATTAGTCGGCGATCAGTTTGAATTCGGCCGCCGAAGCGAAGTCTTGTCCGTTTTGGCTCGAAAGCGCCTTGAAGCGAATGTAGCGAGCGCGCACCGGTTGTGCGAAATCGATGCGCTGTTGCTTCGTACCGTTGGGGAAGGCACCCTTGGCGATGGGCGCACCCCAGTTTTTGCCGTCTTGGCTGACGTAGATCTCGTAGTCCTTGATTCGGCCATTGGGGCCGTCCTGACGGGGCACGTAGACAAAACCCTTCATGAGTTTCGTGCCGTTGGCGTCAAAGTCCACCCAGTGGGGATATTGTGCCACGGTGACGGAGTACATCGTGTGCCAGAAAGTCGAAGGATCGTTGTCGACGGCGTGTTCGATGCCGGTTTCACCGGTTTCCTGGCTCGAGCAGAAGAGCACGCTCAGGGGCACGTTTTCGATCTTGTGGAAGGTTTGCGTGGCCACGGCCGCCTTGTTGTCCTTGTACCAAGCTTCCACCTTGCCGCCTTCGCGCAGATTGACGGGTGCCTTATATTCCTGCGGCTTTCCACCGTTGACGCGGTAGACGATGGCGCGTTTGGCATAAGGTGTGGTGAAAGTGAGTTGTCCGTTGGTGTCGCGCACCATGGCAATGGGGCGTTCTCCGGCGGGCGCCACCTTGGTCACCGCCGCAGTTTGGCCGTTCGTCACGGGGCGAATGAGGAAACCGAAGCGATAGCCCTCACCCGGCACACAATCAGGCTTGAGCGGTCCGCCTTGTCCGCAGCTGTTGCCGCCGAGTCCGGCCACTTTCGCGTCGAGGTGGAGGTGCGTGGCGGTGGATGCGGGCAATTGGTAGGGATGTGCCGCGCCCATCAGTTCGAGTGCGCTCCAAGGCAGTGCAGATGCGCTCATCAGGCCGTCGGCCACGAAGGCGGCGCCGTTGCCTTGGGCGTCGGTGAGTGCGCACCAGCGCACATCCTCGCGGTTGCCCATCGATTGGGGCTTGGGCAGCATGATGTCTTGCTCACCCACGAGGCCGTGGTGCTCTTCGACGAACTGTCCCGTTTTGCGGTCGCGGTAGTTGTTCACCGGGCCGCGGCCGTAGTAGGCAAAGCGGTTCAATTCCTTCGGCAGTTCCATGGCGTAACCGATGCGCGGGAGCTGTACGCTCGGTTGGTTCGAGGTGATGTAGCTTTGCAGCTCGACACTGCCGTCGGGATAGACGGTGTAGATCTGATTGGTGGTGAATTTGAAATCATCGGGGCCGAAAGGCTTCGACTTGTCGTCCACAATCTTGTAGACCGTCTCGGGATTGCGGTCACGGTTGGAGTAGTAGTCACGTCCGCCGTAGGGAGCTTGACTTTCGACGGTGAAGCAGAGGCGCAACGTGCCGTCTTTCGAAATCTGCTGCGCGAACGCGGTGGCTTTGTCCTTGAGATTGTGCAGACCGAGCTGGGGCCAGCGATAGTCCATCCAGTTGTCGTTGTCGGTACGGGCGCGGAAGGCGTCGAGCTTGGGGCCAAATCCGGGTTTGATGATCGTTTGTCCGCCGTAGTTGAGGGAGTGGAGGCGACCGGTGAGCTTGTCGAAGGCCATTTCGTAGCCCTTTCCGCTCACTTTCACGAGATTGCCTTCCACCTTCGACTGTGCCACGCGGCCTTGCTGCGCAGCAGCGACAGAAGGAGCGGGCGCGGCTTCGCTCACGGGGAGCTGTTCTTCCATTTGCACGTAGCCCTTGTCGGCCCACGGTTGCTTTTCGGCGAGCAAGAACTGAATCTTCACGAAATACTCCTTCGCCGGGTCGAAACGGTAGTTACCGTAGTCGAGCGTGTAGGTTTTCCGTTCGCGGGGCCCGAGGGTGAGGCGCGTTTCGGTGAGGGGGCGGTTCACCAGTCCCTCCACGGGGTGACCGTCAGCGTAGAGCGACCAGCGAATGTCGTAGCCGGCGAGGTTGGTGAAGTAGTTCTTGTTGAAGATCTCGATGCGTCCGGCGCGCGTGTCCACGCCGGTCACGCCCACGTTCTGATATATCTTCTTAATCTCGTAGTATTGTCCCTTCGGGGTGAGATCGGGGCGCATTACCCCGTTCATGCAGAACATGCCGTCGTTGGGCTTGTCGCCGAAGTCGCCGCCGTAACCCCAATAGCGCGTGCCGTCGGGCGTATAGTTGTAGATGGCTTGATCCACCCAGTCCCAAATGGCACCGCCCATGATGAAGTTATTGCTCTCAATGATGTTCCAATAGTCAACTAAGTTGCCGACTGCGTTACCCATGGAGTGGGCATACTCCGAAATGTGGAACGGATATTTGATCCCCTTGTCTGTGCCCTGCGCGATGTATTCAGTCAATCCGATAGAAGGGTACTGATTCGAGCCCATGTCCACGATTTCGTTGTTGCGCTCGTATTGTACGGGGCGACTCTTGTCGAATTCCTTGATGGCGTTGTAGGCATCGACGAAATTCTTGCCGGGGCCGGCTTCGTTGCCCAAGCTCCAAATGCACACCGAGGGGTGGTTCACGGTGGCATGCACCATTTCGAGGTTGCGCGACACGTGTTGGTCGCGGAACTCCGGCACATGGCTCAACGATTCTTTTTCGTAGTAGTATTCGTGGCTCTCGAGGTTGGCCTCATCTTCTAGGTAAATGCCATATTTGTCGGCTAGGTAGTACCAATAAGGATCGTTGCTGTAGTGGCTGTTGCGGACGTGGTTGATGTTGGCGCGCTTCATGAGCATCACTTCGTGCTCCATTTGTTCGCGCGTGATGGCATGTCCGCGCTCGGGGTTCGTCTCGTGGCGGTTAACGCCCTTCATCTTGATGGGCTTGCCGTTGAGATAATAGTAACGTCCCGCCTTGCCGAACTCATCGTCCGCGGCGGCCGTTTCTTTGATCTCGATTTTGCGGAAACCTACCACCGTCGAGAAGGTTTCGAGCACTTGATTTTTCGCGTCCTTCAGCTCACCCACGAGCACATAGCGCCAGGGCGCTTCGGCGCTCCACTTCTTCACGAGCGCACCGGCTTGGAGCACCACTTTGGCTTCGGTTTCGCCGTTCTTGTTCACGGCAACGGGCACCGAAGCCTCCGCACCTTTCACGGGCGTAGTGGCTTCGCCGTAGAGGGCTTTCTCGTAGAGTTTGTAGTCCACGCGCAGGCCTTTGACGTCCTTCTTGGTGAGGTTGGCCACCGAAGCGGTGATGTTGAGCGAAGCGTTCACGAAGTTCGCGTCGAAGTCGGGAATGGCCACCACGTCGCGCACTTGCACCTTCGGTTTCGCCGTGAGAGAGACGGTGCGGAAGATACCCGGGAGGCGGAACATGTCTTGGCTTTCGAGGAACGAGCCGTCGCTGTTGCGATAGACCTCAACGGCCACTGTGTTCTCGCCTTTCACGAGATAGGGGGAGATGTCGAACGAAGCGAGGTTGCGCGAGTTTTTCGAGAAACCCACGTAACGGCCGTTGATATAAAGGTAGAAGAAGGAATCGACGCCGTCGAAATTGAGATACACCTCGCGGCCGGCCCACGTTTCGGGCACAGTGAAGGTGCGACGATAGGAGCCTACCTCATTGCGAAACTTGTAGGTGGTCCAATTCTTGTTGGGTTCGCGCATCACGCCTCCCTTCCAGTCACCGACGGCCACGTGGTGTTGGAAGATGACCCGCTGGTTGGAGTAGACCGGCATGCCATATTTCTGCGTGCCGTCCTTTTGAATGCCGACCACATTCCAGTTCATGGGCACTTGCACCTTGTCCCATCCGGAAACGTTGTAGTTGGTTTTGTAGAAATCTGCGGGACGTTCGGCGGGATTGGCCACCCAGTGGAAGCGCCATTCGCCGTTGAGGCTTTTCCAGTAGGTAGAAGATTCGGGTAAAACGTCGAGTGCTTGTTTCTCGTCGGCGAAGGAGAAGAACCAAGCGTGGGGGCGCTCCTTGTTGAGCGCGGGCTGTGTGGGATCTTCCCACTCTTTGCCGGTGGGAGCCGTCACGTTGCGATCGTAACGAAAGCCGGGCATCGGGTGATTGTCGGCTTGCGCCACAGCACAAGAGAGCAGAGCGGCCAACAAGAGCGCATGGGGTGTTTTACTATTCATGAGAAGTGGAAATAGGTATGAGAGTTAATGTGGCAAATATCGGAAAAAAAAACGACTTCCGTGCTCGGAAGTGTATATATTCGAGGTAGATATGACAAAATCGACCCTTTGCGTTGCGACAGGTGGAAAGAAAGGCTTGTGGCGCACCACTGTACGCACAGCATTTCGCCGGGTACAAAAAAAGCCTCCGCCTCTCGATCATGAGAGGCGGAGGCGGTGAGTTGAAAAACGGCGGTGGAGCGGGAGCTGCTCGGCGTGAAGGGGAAAGTCGGTGCACGCTTGTGTGCGGAATTGGCAGCCGGCGTGGGCTTCGTAGCGATGGGCAGACTAAGCCCTTTCGGGGATTATCGTCGCTCACCCACCACCCGTGCAGAAATGATGCGCACATCTTCGAGCGGGCGGTCGTTGTCGTCGGTGGCCACGCGCTGTATCTTGTCGATCACGGAGAGACCTTTCACCACTTCGCCGAACACGGTGTATTGGCCGTCGAGATGCGGCGCGCCGCCGGTGTGTTCATATTCTTCGGCCATGGACGAGGTGATGGTTCCCTCCTGTCCGGTGGCTTCATCTACGCGAGCACGAACCGGAGCAAGGCGCGCGGGAGTGAAGGTCTTGCCCCAAACGATGTAGAACTGCGTGGCACTGCTGCGCCGACCGGGATTCACCTCGTCCGACTCGCGCGCCATGGCCAGTGCCCCGCGGCGGTGGTAGTGATAGGGGAGATCGATTTCGGGTGCGAGGGTTTCTTTGCGATCGGCTTCTCCCAAGAGCACGCCGGGAGCCGCGTTGCGCGAGGTGGAATCGCCGGCCTGAATCATGAAATCGCGAATGACGCGGTGGAAGAGCAAGCCGTTGTAGTAGCCGGCGCGCACCAGTTGCTCGAAATGTCGGGAATGGACGGGCGTGTCGCGCAGAAGGCGCACGGTGAAGTTGCCGGCCGTGGTGACAAATTCCACTTGGGTGTCGCGCCGTGCCCTGCCTGACAGCGGAAAGAGGAGGGAAAAGATACAAAGGAGGACGATGAGGCGGTGCATGAGCGAGGGAGTTTTAGGTCGTGGGGTGTTTTTCCTTCTCTTCCTTGGGGTTGCAGGTGCGGGCATAGTGACTGATGGACAGAATGATGCCGAAATACACCCCCGTAATCAGGTTAGACGTACCCCCTTTGGAGATGAGAGGGAGCGTTTGTCCCGTGACCGGTGCCAATCCTACGGCCACAGCCATATTGGCCAGGGCTTGAATGAGCAGAATGATGCCGATGCCCATCACGATAAAGGCCGGCGGTCGGCCGGTGCACTGCTTGGCTATGTAATAGGTGCGGATGAAAAGGCCCATATAGAGCAAGAGGACAAAGGCACAGCCGAAGATGCCGAGCTCTTCGCCGATGATGGCGAAAATGAAATCGGAATAAGCGGCCGAAAGGTAGTCGCGTTGCACAGAGCGCCCCGGGCCGCGACCGATGACTCCGCTGCGCGCGAATGCAATGTGGGCGTGGGTGACCTGTCGGTTCTTGTCGGTGATGACGAAATCGCGTGGGTCTTGGGGACGTTCGTCGCGAGTCTCCAAACGCGAGCCCCAGGTGGTGAAGCGTTGCGTCATGGTACTGTTCGGTCCCCAGTAGAGCCAAAACGCACCCAGCAGGGCAACGGCGCCAATCGAGAAGTAAGCCAGGCTTTTCAGGAAGTTGCGCCAAGGCACATTGCCGATGAACAGAATGGAAAAGACGGACACGACGAGCATGAGGGCCGTCGAGAGGTTTTGTGTGGCGATGATGCCGAACGACAAGAAGGTGGGCGCCAGTACCAGAAAGGAGATTTTTCGCGTGGTGCCGTCGGGCTTTTGCGCGTTGGCCGTGAAGGCCGTGGCGTAAATGATGAGACAGAGTTTGTTTAGTTCCGAGGGTTGGAAGCTGATGCCCCCGATGCTGATCCAGCGGGCACCGTTGTTGATGTTCTGCCCTCCGAAGAGCGTGAAAAAGAGAAGGAATATCGAAATGACACCGCCGCCGATGGCCAGATAAGACAAGTAGCGGAAGTGGATGAACTGCACCACCGAGGCCGTGATAGCGGCCAATCCGAGGTAGCAGATCTGCTTGAAGAGCGGCGAGAAGTAGCTGTTCTCTTTGATCGTAAGGTAGCTCCCGGCACTATACACCTCAATGACAGAGATGAAACAGAGGGTGAAAAAGATCGCCCACACCGTGTAATCGCCGACTAAGAGCTTGGGACGTTTTTTTAGGCTGAGGGTCATGTGTGGTTCGTTGGGAAAAAGGTGCGTCGGCTAAGCTTGACGCACGAGTTCTTTGAATTGTTCGCCACGGTCTTCCATGTTTTTGAACAGATCGAACGAGGCACAGCAGGGCGAAAGCAGCACCGTGTCGCCGGTTTGTGCCAACTTTCGGCAGGCTTTCACGCAGTCTGCCATGGAATGGGTGTCGGCCACAGTGATGCCCTTGGCTTCGGCGAGCGCGTCGAAGGCTTCGTGAAGCTTGGTGTTGTCGGCTCCGAGATAGACCAATGCGCGGCATTTGCGGCTCACCAGGTCGTAGAGGGTGGAGTAGTCGTTGCCTTTGTCGAGTCCTCCGACGATGAGCACAGTGGGTTGGGTTTGTGCGTCGAGCGCCACGAAGCAAGCGTCGACATTAGTGGCCTTGGAGTCGTTGATATATTGCACACCGTCGAAATTACCTACGCGTTCGAGTCGGTGTTCCACGCCTGGAAAATCGGCGAGACAGCGGGCTAACGTCTCTTGGTCCACACCCGCTGCGAGTGTGGCGAGGGCTGCTGCCTGGCAGTTGCGCAGGTTGTGTTTGCCCGGCAGGGAGAGTTGTGCAAGCGGGATGGAGAAGGGGCGCGGTTGTTCGACGACCAGGCTCGATCCTTCGGCGAAACCGTAACTGTCGTCACCGGCTTCTCCGCGACCGTAGGCTGCAAGTCCCGCGCGGGGGCGGTCTGCGAAGGGCAATTGTCGAGCGGGGTGCTCGCGACGTGCCAATTCATCGGGCACATGTTCGTCGTCGGCCCAGTATATGAAGTAGTCTTCGGGTGTCTGATTGCGGATGATGCGCATCTTCGAATCGACGTAACGCTGCATCACATAGCCGTAACGGTCGAGATGGTCGGGGGTGATGTTGAGCAGCACGGCGATGTGGGCATGGAAGTCGTACATGTTGTCGAGCTGGAACGAAGAGATTTCGAGCACGAACCAGTCGGGATCGCCTTTTTCTTCGTTTTCTGCCACGCGCAATGCCATGGATCTACCGATGTTTCCGGCGAGTTCCACGTTGTAACCGGCCTCGCGCAAGATGTGATAGATGAGCGATGTGGTCGTAGTCTTGCCGTTCGAGCCGGTGATGCAGAGCAATTGAGCCCGGGTGTAGCGGGCGGCAAATTCGAGTTCGGAGAGAATGGGCACTCCCTTCTCACGCAGCGCTTTGACCATGGGGGCGTCGTCGGGAATGCCGGGACTTTTCACCACTTCGTCGGCATCGAGAATCTGCTCGGCGGTGTGTTGGCCTTCTTCCCAAGGCAGAGCGTGCGCGTCGAGTAGGCTTTTGTAGTGCGCACGAATGCTGCCGCGATCGGAAACGAAGACATCATATCCTTTTTGTTGGGCGAGAATGGCGGCGCCGACTCCACTTTCGGCGGCACCGAGAACAACAAGTTTCATAACTATGGGGAAGAGGGTTATCGGATTTTGAGGGTAATGATGGTCAGTGCGGCCAAAAGAATGGTGGTGATCCAGAAACGCACGGTGATCTTCGCTTCGTGCCAGGCTCCGTTGGGCCAGTTGCGCAACAGATAGGTTGAGGTCGGATCCAATTGCGAATCGAGGCGACGGAAAGCATCGTGGATGGGCGTGCTTTTGAACACGCGTACCCGACGTCCGCGGCGCTTGAAGAATTTGAACACCTGGGTTTGAACGATCACACTCACACTTTCGAAGAGGAAAACACCGCAGAGCAGCGGAACGAGCAGTTCTTTGTGGATGATAATGGCCAATACACCGATGATGCCACCCACGGTGAGCGAACCGGTGTCGCCCATAAACACTTGCGCCGGGTAGGCATTATACCACAAAAAGCCGATGAGTGCGCCGACGGTGGCGCTGATGAAAATCACCAGTTCCTGAGACCCGGGCACAAACATGATGTTCAGATATGAAGCATACTCGATGTGGCTCGAAACGTAGGCGAGTATGCCGAGCGCAATGCAGATGAAAGCGCTGTTGCCGGCGGCCATGCCGTCCATTCCATCGTTAAGATTGGCGCCGTTCGACACGGCAGTGGTCACAATAATGACCATCAGCACAAACACCACCCAACCGGCAGCCTGTTTGTGCTCGCCGAGAAAACCAACCAGGTCGGCGTAGTCGAAATTGTTGTTCTTGACGAACGGAATCGTGGTCTTGGTGCTTTTGACCGCCTCACTTTTGTGGACGATTTCCACCTTGTCTCCCACTTTGGCGCGCTCCACATTTTCGCGAATCACGGCATCGGGACTCAGATAGAGCGTGAGGCCCACGACGAGTCCCATGATGACTTGGCCCAAAATCTTGTAGCGTCCGGCCAAACCCTCCTTGTTCTTCTTGAAAATCTTGATGTAGTCGTCGAGAAACCCGATGGCACCGAACCAAATTGTGGTGCCTATCATGAGAAGCGTATAGATATTGCGCAATCGGCCGAGGAGCAGTGTGGGAACCAGGATGGCCAGAATGATGATGAGGCCACCCATCGAGGGAACCCCCACTTTGTTCACACCGAAGGGGTCGATATTGGCGTCGCGAGCGGTTTCACCGATGTGACGGCGCTTCATCCATTTGATGAAATATTCGCCGAACCACATGGAAATGATGAGGCCGAGAATCAGCGCCAGGAGCGAACGGAAGGAAACGTAGCTCCAAAGGGCTGATCCGGGGATGCCAAACTGGTCGAGTGCACGGAAAAGATAATAAAGCATGATGAAATGGAGAAAAATGAGGGAATGTAGGAGGGAAAGGCCGAAGTCCGGCGGCCGAATGTCCGAAGCTTAGAGACCGAAAGCCGCACGCACTTCCTCATGATCGTCGAAGTGGTGCTTCACTCCTTCGATTTCTTGATAGGGTTCGTGTCCTTTTCCTGCCACAAGAATCACGTCGCCGGGTTGTGCCATCGCGGCTGCAGCGCGAATCGCCTCTCGTCGGTCGGTGATGTGGAGAGTTTTGGCGCGTTGCTCGTCGTTGAGTCCAGCCAACATGTCGTTGATAATGTCTTCCGGGCGCTCAAATCGCGGATTGTCCGAGGTGATGATCACCTGGTCCGATTGTCTTGCCGCTTCTTGCGCCATGAGTGGTCGTTTGCCCTTGTCGCGGTTTCCGCCGGCCCCGCAAACGGTGATAATGCGTCCATTTTTTCCGATTACATCGTGAATGGCTTGCAGCACATTGGCTAATGCATCGGGAGTGTGCGCATAGTCGATCACGGCGCTGAAGCCTTTGGGCGAACGAATGGCCTCGAAACGTCCGTTGACGGGATGAAGGCCCGACATTACGCGGAGAATCTCATCACGATCGGCACCCAACATCACAGCTGCACCGTAGACACAGAGCAAATTGCTCACGTTGAAACGGCCGACAAAGGGCACACTCACTTCGCGCCCGTCGATTTCGAGCAACATTCCCTCGATGCTCTCCTCGATGATACGACCTTTGAAGTCGGCTGCTGCGCGTGTGCTGTAGGTTTTGACGTTGCCTGCGCAGTTTTGCACCATAACCATGCCGTTTTTATCGTCGGCGTTGGTCACGGCAAAGGACGATTTGCTCAAATCGTCGAAGAACATCTTTTTGGCGTTGCGGTAGTTCTCGAAAGTGCCGTGATAGTCGAGGTGGTCGCGCGTGAGGTTGGTGAAGAGAGCCCCTTCGAAGTGCAAACCGCCGATGCGATGTTGGTGAATGGCGTGCGAAGAGCATTCCATAAAGGCATAATCGCAGCCGGCCTCTACCATTTCGGCCAAAAGTGCGTTGAGTTCGATCGGATCGGGGGTGGTGTGCGTGGCTTCCACGGTGCGGTCGTCAATATAGTTGCACACCGTCGACACAAGTCCCACCTTGTACCCCAATCCTCGGTAGAGTTGGTAGAGCACGGTGGCCACGGTGGTTTTTCCGTTGGTGCCGGTCACTCCGACGAGGCGCAGTTTGTGCGAAGGGTCGCCATAAAACCGTGTGGCAATGGAGCCCACGAGCTTTTCCGTGTCGGAAACGCGCACCACTGCGGAGACTTTGGGCGCATTGACGGGTTCGCAGACCACAAGTGCGGCAGCGCCGTTTTCAATGGCCTTGTCCACAAACGCGTGGCCGTCGGTTTGCGTGCCTTTCACGGCCACAAACAGAAAACCGGGGCGAACGCGGCGCGAATCGATGGCAATGCCGGTGATGTTAGTTTCGAGATTTCCGATGGAATCGACAATTTCTGTCGATAAAAGAAGATCCTTTAAGAGCATGATGTGGGATTATGACTTGGAGCCTTTCGGCGTTTTTTTACTTGGAGCGGCGGCATTCTTTTTCTTGTCGGTGCTCGATGTTGCGGAACCGGTGTGGGGCGTCTTGTTGTTGGCGGCTGAAGATTGGGTCGTCGGCGCAGCTTCCGTTTTCCGTTCCTTTTTCTTTTCGTTCTCTCCCTTACCGTTCGTAGAGAGTTGGGGAGTTTTCTTTGTTGGGTTGTCGTTCGTGCCCGATTTCTCGGACTTTTCGCTTTCTCGGACCGATGGTTCCGCAGTTTTTTGCGTACTGTCTTTTTTTTCTGCGGGCAGACCATACATTCGTCTGAAGGTTTGGTCCTCTTCTTCAGAGATGTGCTTGTCGTCCTTGGACGAAAGTAGCAAACCGACGCGCATGCCGCGTTGCACTCGGGTGCCCGGTGCGATGCTTTGCCGCACCACGTGCCCGACGCCGGTGGCTTTGACGCGAAGTCCCATGCGCTCTAACCGATAGACGGCATCGCGCAATCCGTAGCCGATGAGTGAGGGCATACCCTGTACGGTGGTTTCTTGGGTGAGGCGCACCTGTCGGTCTGTACCTGTGTTGCTTCCCCACACAATGCCCGAGGAGGTAATCGGTAGTCCCTGTTTTCCGAGACCGATGGCACCAAGTACATTATTAAGTGCGTTGAGGTCGCCGGCTGCCATGAAGGGCAATTCATGTCGGAGGGCAGTACTGTCGCGCGCTGCGCGGTAGTCTGCATTCAAATCGCGGGCCATGACGGTTTCGGCGATTTTTTTGAACACCGGGCAGCAGTGCATACCCCCATAAGCGGGGGCCGTTTTCTCAATGCACACGATCATGGAGTATTTCGGTCGGTCAGCGGGAAAATAGCCGGCAAAGCTCACCAGATAGTTGGCGGCAAACCCGTGTTTACTCCAGATTTGTGCAGTGCCGGTCTTACCGGCTACGCGGAAATATTTGGAATAGGCCAGTTTACCTGTCCCGCTATTTTTGCCGACCACCCCTTCAAGACAGGTCTGGATGTCGCGTAGCGTTTGGTCCTTGCACATTTTCTCGCGCAGCACCACGACCGGGAATTCTTTTACCACCTCATCATTGCGTCTGATTTCGGTGACAAAGCGTGGTTGCACGAGTTTACCGCCGTTGGCCACGCCGTTGTAGAAGGTCAGCGTGGAGATAGGCGGCACCTGTGTTTCGTATCCGATGCTCATCCACGGAAGGGTCGTGCCGTACCACCGGCTGGGATTGTCGCGCTTGTAGCGAATGCGCGGCACGCGATAGCCGGGAATGGGAATATGTAAGTCTTCCATGATGCCGATGCGCTGTAGTCCTTCCACGAACTTGTCGGGGTCGCGTCCGTAGGCACGATCAATGAGTCCGCTCACGCCCACATTCGATGAGCGCTTGATGATATCGGGCACAGTCATCACGCCATTTCCGCCCTTTCGCCAGTCGGCGTCGCGCATTTTGCGGCCATGAATGTCTCTTACGCCCGTCCCGGTATCGAAAGTGCTGTTCATCGTGATTTTTCCATCGTCCATTGCCACCATAAACGACATCGGTTTGAACACCGATCCCGGTTCCATCATATTGGTCACGGCACGCGGTTCTATTTCTGCGTAAGTGCCATCATTTAGTCGCGAGAGCGATGAGATCGCTTTCACATCGCCGGTAGCTACCTCCATGAGGATGCACATGCCGGCGCGGGCATTGAGATGGCGCAACTGGTCGCCGAGCACTTTCTCGGTGAGGTCTTGCATGCCTACATCGAGTGTGGTGACCACATCACAGCCGTCTTCGGCCAGCGTGTCCACAATATTGATATAGCGATTCGACACTTTCTCGCGGTGATACACGCCGGGGCGTCCGCTCAGTTCGGTGTTGAAGGCCAATTCGAGCCCGCTCATGGCCGAATCGTTGTCCGAGCGCAGTTTTCCGATGGTGCGTGCAGCCAAATGTCCATAGGGATTTTTGCGTCGACGGAACTCGTCGGCGCGAAATCCCCCTTTGCCCACCGGAAGGCGGAAAAGCGGCAATTTTTTCAGCTCGTTGAGTTGAAGAAACGTCACCCTTTTGGGATAGAGTGAAATATTGTGCTCCCGTTTGCGGCGTCCTTCTTTGATGCGTTGGCGTAGTGTCGCAGGATCCACGTCGGGAAGAATGCGGTGCATGCCGTTGACGATGCTGTCCATGTAGAAGTTGAGCAGCGAATCGCGCAGGTGCTGGTCTTTCACGCGGCGTGCGGAATCGGGTTCCCACGACATAGGGTCGAGGTAGATGCGATATTCCGGCAATGAGGTGGCCAAAAGTTGACCGTCGGCCGAAAGTATATTGCCACGCGTGGCCGGCAGCGGTCGATTCTCACTTTCGAACTTTTCGCCCACGGCCAGCCAATAATCGCGCGCCACAGTCATGAGATAGCCCGCTTTGATCAAGATGAGCAGTCCCACAAAACCAAAGACAAAGCCAATGATCTTGTAACGTTTGAGGACTCTTTTCGTGTTGTATTTCGGTTGATTGTCAGCCATACGCAGCGGATCTACACCGGGTGGTTCTTATTTTTCTTCTTCTTTCTCTACCGGAAGTTCATAGGGGCTCTCGGTCGGTGTGCGAAGGGTGGAGTCGGGCAGGCGATTTTCGATGTTCGATCGCAAGGTTCGCTCCCTCAGTTCGCTCGAACGCGTCAGTGCTTTATAGCGCCAATTGAGTGCTTCGCGGCTGAGGCGGTCGTTTTCGATCATTTCAGCGCGGGTGAGATAGCCCAAAGCCACAGAACTCAGCACAAGCGCCACGATGAGCAAGATAAATCCCCAGTTGCGGCGAAATTTCTCGCTCAGCATCGTACCGCTGACGAGATCGAGGAAAGCTTTCCCGCTGAAGAACAGCTCGTCGTCGGTCATTTCGATGACCGAAGGCAAGACGATGTCGTCCTCATTCGGCTCTTTTCCCTCAGCGCCCGGAGTCGAGTTCTTTTTCTCCTTTTGGGGCTCAGTTGTCGGCCGTTGGGACGTGGTGGTTTCCTGTTCCGTGTTGTTTGGGTCGGGAGTCGTGTCGTCGAGTGGGGTATTATCTTTCATGTTGCGGACGTCCTTGCACAGTTTCGCATTTTTCTGCCACACGCAGTTTCGCGCTTCGGCTTCTGGGGTTTTGAGCTTGTTCCTCGGCCGAGGGCACGATCACTTTGTTGTTGACCGGTTTCATCGGCGCCAAGCGGTTGCCGTAGAAATCTTGTTCCACTTTTCCTTCGATGTTGCCCGCCCGCATGAAGTTCTTCACCATACGATCTTCGAGACTGTGGTAGGTGAGAATCGAGAGTCGGCCTCCGGGTTTGAGCACGCGGAGTGCACCTTCGAGCAGTGCGCGGAGCACATCCATTTCGTGGTTCACCTCGATGCGCAGCGCTTGGAACACCTTGGCCAAATCCTTTTTCTCGCGTTCTTTCGGCACGAGTGGATGGACACACGCCAACAAATCGGCAATCTGCGCCAACGGCTTGGTGCCTCTCGCCTTGACGATGGCCGAAGCCAGCCGCCGCGCATTTTTCAGTTCACCGAAAAGTTGGAAGATGCGAGCCAATTGCTCCTCCTCATACGTGTTGAGCACATCGGCGGCGGTGTTTCCGCCGCGCGTGTTCATGCGCATGTCGAGCGGTGCGTCAAATCGGAAAGAGAATCCGCGTGTTTCGTCGTCGAAGTGGTGGCTCGACACGCCCAAATCGGCCAAAACGCCGTCCACCCCCTCGATTTCATCGTAATAGCGCATCCAGTTGGGAAGGAAACGGAAGTTGGCGGCCACAAAGGTGAACCGCTCGTCTTCGGGCACGTTGTTTCGGGCGTCGGCATCCTGATCGAAGCCATAAAGCCGACCTTTTGCCCCGAGGCGTCGGAGAATTTCGAGGCTGTGACCGCCTCCGCCGAAAGTGGCGTCGACATACGTGCCGTCAGGGCGCACATTGAGGCCGTCGACGGTCTCGCTGAGCAGCACCGGAACGTGATAAGTGGGACAGAGCGTGGGCATGTGGTGTGGTTTACGATATAGTAGTGAGCAAAGTTAGTAATAAATCTGCAGATAGGTCGGACGCTGTGCCGAATTTTCCCCCACCCCTGGAATGAAGCTTCAGTAATGTGAAGTCAAGTTGTTGATTTCAAGCAAAATATTTTCCAGATTTTTCTGCTCCGAATCCCATTTTTTGAGGTCCATCGAGGGGTACATTATATATATAGGGAACGGCCGCGCATATCCTCCGAAGCTGTGCACACTGATGAGCGAGCTTTTCTCGATGAAACCGTGCTTTTTAGCTCAGCTTTGGGAGAAAGGTGCAACGCACAGCCACGATTCGCGCCGGTCTTGTGTCGTTGTTTCCATGCAGGTGCCACTTCCGAATCTGCGGAAGCGGGGCTGTCCGTCCCTTTTGCTCGCCACCACTCACAAAACGCGAAAGCGCATCTTGCTGTTTGGGCAAGATGCGCAATAGTTATAGGCGAATGCTGTCGCCGCCGGGCGGTAATTATTTCTTACCTTGGTTGGCCACAGCTTCTTGGAGCTTCTTGATTTCTTCGGGATCGCCGAGGAAATAGTCTTTCACGAGGTTGAGATCATCGTCAAACTCGAACACGTAGGGAAGTGCCGTGGGGAGGTTGAGGCTGATGATGTCTTTGTCGCTGATGCCCTTGAGGTGTTTGATCACACCGCGGAGGCTGTTACCGTGTGCCACCACGAGCAGGTCGTCCACCTTCTTGAGCGTGGGGAAAATCACGGCTGTCCAGTAGGGAAGTGTGCGACCGATGCAATCCTTGAGCGATTCGGTGCGGGGCAGTTCGGCGTCGGGCACCTCAGCGTAGCGATCTTCGTACTTGGCGTTGCGCTCTTTGTCGTCTTCAGCGATGGGATCGGGCGCAATGTCGAAGCTACGGCGCCAAATGAGCACTTGTTCTTCGCCATACTTGGCAGCGGTCTCGCTCTTGTTGAGGCCTTGAAGCATGCCGTAGTGCTTTTCGTTCAGACGCCAGGACTTCTGCACGGGGATCCAGTCCTCGTTCATCGTGTCGAGCACGTTGTTGAGCGTCTTGATGGCGCGTTTCAGGTACGAGGTGTAGGCCATGCCGAATTTGAAGCCTTCTTTCTTGAGGAGGGCACCGGCTTTGCGGGCTTCTTCCTCACCCTGTGCGGTGAGATCCACATCAGTCCAACCGGTGAAGCGGTTTTCGAGGTTCCACTGGCTTTGGCCGTGGCGGAGCAAAACGATTCTTTTCATTGTGTATGCTGTGAGTTTGTATGGTGATGCGTTGCGTTGACCTTGTGTGCCGAAGGGGGCAGCCCAAACGGCGCATGAGGGCATTGCAAAGTTACGCCACGCGCCCGACATAGCCAACCTTTGTCCGCAAAAACTCGCAGTGTCTTGCCGCTATTGCGGTGTGCGCAGTTCGTTGTTTGTGGTTGGCAAAACAAAAGGTCGGGGATATGTCGAGAACGCTTTATTCCTTCGACCATTTGGTGGAGTGCCGGAGAAAATGCATCTTTGTCTTTCCATCGCACAACCTAACAACTCATTTCAACTATGCAAATTGGAGACAAAGTGCCCGAAGTCCTCGGACACGATCAAGAAGGTCGCGAAGTGCGCATGAGCGATTTCGCCGGCCGCAAGGTCATACTTTATTTCTATCCCAAAGATTCCACCCCCGGTTGTACGGCCGAAGCCTGTTCGCTGCGCGATCATTTCGCCGAATTGCAATCGTTGGGCTACGACATCGTGGGTGTGAGTGCCGATTCGGCCGAAAGCCACCGCAAATTTGCCGCCGCACAATCGTTGCCTTTCCCACTGATCGCCGACACCGACAAGCAACTCATCGAAGCCATGGGGGTGTGGGGCGAGAAAAACCGCTACGGTCGCATCACCGTCGGCCTCTTGCGCACCACGTTCCTCATCGACGAAAAGGGATGTGTGGAGCGCATCTTCACGCCCGGACAGATTCGCACCAAAATCCATGCCGAGCAAATTCTGAAGGCCGTCAGTCCTAAAGAATAAGCCCCCTTTGCCCGACACGCCTCGCGCTTGCCACACCTAATTGGGCATAGTCCGCAACAAACACCGCCGCACACGAAATTTCCTTCGTGTACGGCGGTTTTTTTGGGCCTGTTGTGCCGAGACTTTGCGGACCGGTCCGATTTTTGTGGCGGGCCGGGGTCGCCCATTTCGGGCGGTGAAGCTTTGAGGCGTTCAGTTTTCAAGCTAAAGACCGGCCACCGGCGACATGGAGATCACGGATGTTCGGGATTCGGCACGATGGAGTCGCGCAAAACGAGCCGACTTTCCGGTCCCATGTTGAAAAGCAAATCGACAATACTCAGGTTGGGCAGAAAACCATTGCGGTCGGCAAACACCTGGTAGTACGGCGCAGGGCGAAACGTGGGGTCGAAGTCCGGCGATACCTTGGGACGAATCTTTTCGCGCCAATCGATCATATCGCGGTGCTCGTCGGCGCGCAAATAGTCCCCCTCGTTGGCGCTCCATTGCGGTGCCATGTCGAGCAGTCGTAGCACCAATTGCTGGAAAGCCGCGTTGAAATCGACCAGACGCTCGAAGGGCGTACGATAGATTTCGGCGAATTCATCGACGTAGTATTCGAAATACGGCGTGCGCTCGTAGGCTGCAGTCAGCGCATTGAGGTGCATCTCCCGCCAGCGTCCGTGTTCAGAGAGACGCATCTCGTGCATCGGCGTTTTCGAGTCGCCCCCTTGTGCTCGGCTGCGGCCTTGCACCGGTACGGTGAGCGGCAGCACGCCGTCGGCCGTGGCAATGAGGCAGCGGTTGCGGTAGGTTTGTTTCACATAGTGGTCGCAACGCTCTTCGATCACTGGGGTGCCGTCGAAGAGCTTGGTGTAATAATGAACGGGGCCCAGATAGGCCGACGAAAGGAGGTGGATCATGAGAACAGAAGGGGAAACAGAAGCAGACACCGGCGGGTTGGTGCCGAAAAACAGCCGCCGCCGCTCAGCACAGGGCGGAGCTGCGGCGGCAGAATGAGGAGGAATTGAGGAGAGCGGGTGTCTTTTATACAGCTGCTCCCCGATGATTCCGCTTTTATTTGATGTCGGCCACCCATTTGAAGAAACGATTCCAGCGAATCTTTCCGTCAAACAGACCATAGTCCTTGTCGAGCGAAATCCAAACCATGAGCG